>Ga0302324_100005860_pt1 | contig 26698 bp, 19 predicted proteins | sample Palsa_T0_1_FD_201949 | JGI IMG/M metagenome (GOLD analysis project Ga0302324, IMG submission 201949) | Peat permafrost microbial communities from Stordalen Mire near Abisko, Sweden - Palsa_T0_1 | ecosystem: Environmental > Terrestrial > Soil > Palsa > Peat permafrost | place: Sweden: Abisko...
GCTCGCGGCCTGTCCCAGCAGCAGCTCGCGGGGGTAGCCGGCGTCACCCGGCAGGCCGTATCCGCCGTCGAGTCCGGGCATTCGGATCCTTCGCTGCGGGTGGCCCTGGCTTTGGCCAGCGCGCTCGGCATGACGGTCGAGGCGCTGTTCGGCCCGGGGGATCCCGCCGATCCGGTGCTGGCCCGGCCGGTGGCGGCGGCCAGCCGCGGGGGAGCCCGGGTGGTGCTCGCGACCGTCGGCGACACCTTCGTCGCGCTGCCGCTGCACGCGGACATGGCCGCCCGGGTGGGTTTCGGCGCGGCTGGCGGCCTGGTCGTCGGCGCGTCCCCGGGACTTGACCCGATCGAGGTGCGGCCGATCGGGCCACCGCGGCCCACGCTCGTGGTGGCGGGCTGCGATCCGGCGCTGCCGCTGCTCGAGACGCCCCTCGCCCTGCTCGATCCGCCTGTCGCGTTCGCGTGGTGGCCGTGCGGAAGCGGCGAAGCTTTGCGGCTGGCCGCCGCCGGGCTGGTGCACGCCGCGGGCGTGCACCAGCCCGGCGGCGAGCGCGAGGCCGATGAGGCGGTCGAGATTCCCGGCGGCGCCGAGGTGGTGGGGTTCGCGGCCTGGCGTGAAGGCTTGGTGGTGCGGCCCGGGGCGGGGATCCGCGGCCTGGACGACGTCACCCGTCAGCGGCTGCGGCTAGTGAACCGCGAGGCAGGCGCGCAGGCGCGCACCCTTCTCGACCAGGAGTGCGCGCGCCTGCGCCTGACCCCGGACGAACTCCCCGGCTACGACAGCCGGGCCGCCGGGCACCTTCAGGTCGCGGCGGCCATCGCCGGCCGTCTCGCCGACGCTGGGGTGTCCAGCGAGCCCGCCGCGCTGGCCTACGGGCTGGACTTCCTTCCGCTCGCCTCCGAGCAGTTCGACCTGGTGCTGCCCGCCAAGCACGCCGCGTCCCGTGAGGTCCAGGGCCTGCTGAAGGTGCTCACGTCGCCGTGGCTGCTGGCCCAGCTCGCCAGCCTGTCCGGCTATGACCCCGCGAGCTGCGGCGTGCCTCGTGATCAGTGGCCGTAAACCGGGATCAGAACGGCGCGGGCGATCGTGTGGAAGCGAAGGTTGAACCCCGCCACGGCAGGCGAGATCTCGTCGTTGACGTCCAGGGACTCCACGTCGAGCGCGTGCACCGCGAACACGTAGCGATGCGGCTCGTCACCAGCCGGCGGCGCCGCGCCGCCAAAGTCCTTGGCGCCGTAGTCGTTGCGGACGTGGAACGCCCCCTTGGGCAGGCCGGAGCCATCGGTTCCGGCCGCGCCCGTCTCCAGTTCGGTCACTGAGGCGGGGATGCCGAGCACGACCCAGTGCCAGAAGCCGGAACCGGTCGGCGCGTCCGGGTCGTAGCAGGTGACGGCGAAGCTCTTGGTCTCGGCGGGGAACCCAGACCACGACAGCGACGGGGATATGTTCGCCCCGGTCATGCCGAACCCGTCAAAGACCTGGTTGTCCGACAACATCTGCTCATGTGTGATGTCGTCGCTGTGCAGCTCGAACGACGGTACGGGCGGCAAGAAGTCATAGGGCAGCGGCGGACGGTCGGTCATGATTACCTCCTCGTCGAGGCGGACTGGTTCCATAGGCTCAATCGATCCCACGTTATCGGTAGCCCCCGCGGCCAGCCCGGCTGGGCCGCATCACCACGTTTGGGGCGATCAACAGCAATTAATAGCCGAAGTTCTCCTACGGTGGTGCTGTGACGCAGCGGCGCAGACGCAGAGTCTCCAGGCGACCGCGCCGGGGAGCAACGCACAGGCTGCTCGGCCGGATGCGCCGTAACGCCGCACGCGGGGTCCTCGGCCGGGTCCGGCTGGGTACGGCGGGTTCTTCGCCGCGGCTGCGGCGCTGGGCGCTGGCCGTGGTGCTGGTGGGCGTAGCTCTCGTGCCTTATCCGAGCCAAAACGCGGCCGGCCCGCCGCCCGCGTCGGCGTGCCGGTCCGGTTGCCGGTCTGGTTCCGTGCCGGGCCTGGTCAGTTGGGCTGCGCCGTTGGGTGGCTCGTGGGACGTGGTTTCCGGGCTGACCGGCACGGTGCCGGCCTCCGGATTGGCCTACTTGTCCGTCGGCAACGGAGTCGTCGCCGTGGGCGCGGGGCTGACGGTGACCGGGTACTCGCCGAAGACGGGCGCGCTGCGGTGGCGGGTGACGCTGACCGGGTTTCCGGCTGGCGCGGCCATCGTGTCCGTGCGGACCTGGCCGGGCGAGGTGACCGCGGGTGTTTCCTACCAGGCCTCCGGCGCGGCGGGCGGCCTCGAGCGCACCGAGGTGGTTCTCTCCGACCCGGCCGGGACCCAGACAGGCCGGTATCCGGCCGCCGTGTTCGGCGGGGCGGTCGCGGGCAGCCCGCAGGACACCGTCATCGTCGGCACGACCGAGGTGACAAGTTACGACAACGCCACCGGCCACATCCGCTGGCGGCGGCCCACCGGCCAGGTCGCGCAGGCGTGGCGGACCGACGGCGGCTTCCTGTACGTAACGGATTCGGTCGCCGGGTACCTGGGGTCGGCGCCGGTCACGGCGTTGCGCCGGATCGACCTGGCGACCGGGGCAGAACTCCTGGTCCGGCCGCTGGAGGGCCTGTCGTTCCCGGGCACGCTCAGCGCCGCGTTCGACGGTGTGGTGTTGTTCTCTTCGGCGACTGGGGTTACCGCGTACGACGGTGCGACCGGAGATGAGCTCTGGATCATCCACGGAGCGGTGCCCGAGGGCGCTGACCCGCAGCAGGAGCGGATCTACCTCACCAGGGGATTCAACCTCGTCGGCGTCGACCCTCGGGCCGGCCGGATCAAGGCGACCGCCTCAGGCTCCGCGGTCGACGGGTCGGCCGGCATCTACGTGGTCAGGGGTGGCGTAGCGCTCGGGCTCGACCAGGGCGCGAACGGGGACGCGTGGGGTTACGACATCGCCGCCCAGCGAGTCACGCTCACCTCCGCCGGGTTGCCCTGGCCGCACTATTTCGTCGATCTCAGTGGCGTCGGCGGCAGCGCCGACCCCGCCAGCAACCTGGTGGTGATCGCGGCTTGCGCGCGGCTAGCGCCGAGCTCCCCGACCCAGCCGACCCCCGCGGGGAGCGCGACGCCCCCGGCGACCTCGACCGGCCTGACCCCCTCAACAACCCCCTCAACAACCCCCTCTGCGTCAGTTACTCCCACGTCGAGCCCCAGCATCAGCCCGTCCGCAGCGGTCAGCGCCGGCCAGGGGTGCCTGCGTCCCGAACTGGTCGCGCTGAACCTGTAAACGGCCGGTCCGGGTCATCCGCATCGGGTCCGGCCGTGCCACCGGGGTGCCGGCCGCGGATGGATGTGCCTGAGCAGGGTAGATTCCCCTGACGATGAGCATGGTAAAACAGGCCATCCGGGCTGCGGATGAGCTTCAGCAGCGGCGTGCCTGGCTGGCCGTGCCCGTCGCGGTGTGGAAGAAATTCGGTGACGACTCGGCGGGTAACCTCGCCGCGCTGATCGCCTACTACGCCTTCGTGGCGATCTTCCCGCTGCTGCTCGTCCTGATCACCGTGCTCGACATCGTGCTCAAGAACAATCCGGGGCTGCATCACCGGCTGCTCACTTCCGCGCTGGGGCACTTTCCGGTGATCGGCCCGCAGCTCGGGAGCATCCACCCGCTTCGCCAGACCGGGCTCGCCCTGGTGATCGGCCTGCTCGGGACGTTCATCGGCGCCCGGAGCGTGGCGACCGCGATGCAGAACGCGCTGAACTCGGTGTGGGAGATCCCGATCGCACGCAGGCCCGGATTCCCCTGGTCCTGGCTGCGCAGCTTCGGCCTCATCCTGGTCATCGGCTTGGGTCTGACGGGCACCACGATCTTGTCCGGGCTGGCCAGCGGGGCTGGCCACGTCCTCTCCGGCTTCGCCGCGCATCTTGCCTTCATCGTGGTATCGCTGCTGCTCAACATCGGGTTTTTCTGGCTTGCCTTCCGGCTCGGCACCGCGCGGGAGATCGGCTGGCGGCAGCTGCGGCTCGGCGCCGTCATCGGCGCGGTCATCTGGCAGGTCCTGCAGTCCGTCGGCGGGTATTTCGTGTCGCATCAGCTGGCCCACACGTCGTCGGCGTACGGCACCTTCGCCGTCGTGCTCGGCCTGATCGCCTGGCTGTACCTCGAGGCGGAGCTGACTCTGTACGCGGTGGAGATTAACGTGGTACTTACCTACCGACTGTGGCCGCGCAGCATCGCGCCACCGCCGTATACGGAGCAGGACCGCCGCGCCTTCCAGCTGTACGCGCAGGTGCAGAAGCGGAGCGAGGAAATGGACATCGTGGTCGGGGTCGGAGGTGAGGACGATCGCAAGAAAACGGCAAACTGACCCGGACGCGCCGCACGTGGTCATCTGCGGCGCGGGGTTCGGCGGCCTTTCCGCCATCGACAAGCTCACCCGCGCGCACATGCGGGTGACCTTGCTGGACGAACATCTTTACAGCACCTTCCAGCCACTGCTTTACCAGGTGGCCACCGCGGGGCTCAACCCTGGCGACGTGGCCTACCCGGCGGGCGGCTTCGTGCGGCGGTACGGGGCGACCTACCGGCGCGGTGCGCTGGCCGCGATCGACTCGGCCGCTCGCGTCGTCAAGCTCGCCGATGGCCGCGAGCTCGGCTATGACTACCTCATCCTGGCCACCGGCGTGTCGGCCTCCTACTACGGCATCAAGGGGGCCGCCGAGAACACCTTCGGCCTGTATACCCGTACCGATGCCGTAGCGCTGCGCAACTGCCTTATGGCGGGCTTCGAGCGGCTGAGCGTGGACAGCGGTGATCTCACCGTCACCGTGGTCGGCGGCGGGGCCACCGGCGTGGAGCTGGCAGGCACGCTCTCCGAGCTGCGCGGTGTCGTGCTCGGCGCGACGTTCCCCGACGTCGATCCGTCCCGGGTGCACGTCCGGGTGGTCGAAATGGCACCCTCGTTGCTCGGGCCATTCGACGAGAAGCTGCGCGAATACGCCAAGGCGCAGCTGCTCGCCCGCGATGTCGATGTGATGCTCGACAAGCGCATCGGCGAGGTCACCGACAAGCATGTGCGGCTCGTCGACGGCACGGACCTGGACAGCGATATCACCGTGTGGACGGCCGGCGTGGCCGCCTCCGACGCCGTGGCGGGCTGGGGCCTGCCGCAGGGCAAGAACGGGCGGATCGTGGTCGGACCCGACCTGCGGGTTCAGGGCCAGGACAGGATCTTCGCGGTGGGGGACATCGCCGTCAACCCCGACGACCCCACGCCGCAACTGGCCCAGCCCGCCATCCAGATGGGGCGGCACGCCGCCGCGCAGATCGTCCGGCTGGAGCGCAAGGACGCGACCGAGCCGTTCAAGTACCACGACAAGGGCACGATGGCCACCATCGGGCGCAGGTCCGCTGTGGTCCAGCTGGCCGGCGGCCTGCGGTTGCGCGGCACGATCGCCTGGCTGGCCTGGTTCGCCCTGCACTTGATCTACCTGCTCGGCGGCCGCAACCGTGTCTCGACGCTGATCAACCTGACCTACCGGTACGTCTTCTGGGGACACGGAGGCGGCGTGATCGTCGGAGACGACCCGCAGTAGGCTTTCTTCCCGATGACCAGGTTCCGCGCAGGTGCCCTGCTCCCGGCCGTTGCCGTGTTGAGCGTGCTCGCCGGAGCAGCCGGCTGTAGCACCAGTTCCGGCTCCCGGTCGGCCGCGAGCTCGCAGACCGCGGCCTCGAACGTCGCCGGGATGAATAATCCCAACCTGGACCTCGGCTCCTCGCTCGGGTCGCGTCCGGCGCCTGATTTCCGGCTGACGAACCAGTTCGGCCAGCCGATGTCGCTGAGCCAGTTCCGCGGCAAGGTCGTCATGCTGTCGTTCGAGGATTCCCAGTGCACCACGATCTGCCCGCTGACCACGCAGAGCATGCTGGAGGCCAAGCAGCTGCTCGGCGCCGCGGGCGACAAGGTGCAGCTGCTCGGCGTCGACGCGAATCCCGATGCCACCAGCGTGGCGGATGTGCTCGCCTACTCGCGAGCGCACGGCATGGTCAACCAGTGGGACTTCCTTACCGGATCGCTGCCGCAGCTGAAGAGCGCCTGGGGCGCCTACAACATCGCTGTCGAGGTCGAGCAGGGACAAATCGACCACACTCCCGCCCTGTTCGTGATCGACCAGCAAGGCCGGGAGCGCAAGCTTTACCTGACGCAGATGGCTTATTCCAGCGTCGGACAGTCCGCCCAGGTACTCGCCGACGAGATCGCCAGCCTGCTGCCCGGTCATCCGCAGGTCGCCAGCCAGCAGTCGCTCGCCTCCGTCACCGTGCCTGGTCCCGCGGACCATCTCACCCTGCCGTCCGCGGAAAGCGGAGGCGGTACCGTCGCCCTGGGCCCGGGAAAACCGCGCCTGGTCATGTTCTTCGCCACCTGGCTGGCCGAGGTCTATGACCTGAAGTCCGAGCTCATCGGCGTGAACGCCTACGTGGCGGCGGCTCGGCGCGAAGGCCTGCCGCAGCTGACCGCCGTGGACGAAACGGTGGTCGAGCCCTCGGCCCAGACCGTCCGCTCCTACCTGCAGAACCTCGGCACCCGGCTGACTTACCCCGTCGCGCTCGACACCGCGGGGCGGGTGGCGGATGGCTACCAGGTTCAGGACCAGCCCTGGTTCGCCCTAGTCTCCGCGTCCGGCAAGATCATCTGGTCCCACGACGGCTGGCTGCCCTCGTCCGCCCTCGAATCCGCCGCCAAGCGCGCCGTCAGTTCCACGGGGTAGCCCCGATCGGGCCCAGCGGATCCCGGGCGCCAACCCGCAGAACGCTGGCGCCCCTACCGCCTCGTGGTAACCGGCGGAGCCAACCCCCCTCAAAGTTCGCTACCGCTGGTCGTCTAATCGCCTGGCGCGGAACCAGCAGATCGCGGCGCCGTAATGATCATGGGCCAGAATCGGCTCCGGGCGATGGTCCCGAGTCCGCGGGTCCCCCCGAACGCCCGCGGACTCGGATGCTCATACGGAGTGACCAGTTTGCCGGTTTAATACATAGACCACCCGAAATTGTGGGATCTAAATAGGGCTTGTGGCCGGACGCTGGTCGTCGTCATCGCCGCAGCGGGGGAGCAGGACGGGACCTACGCCCGGAATCGCCTGGGCTCGTGCCTGGGCCAGCAGGGCCGCGGCCGCTTCCTGGCCGCTCTCACCATAGCGAGCCATCCGGGCCGCGATAAGTCCGGTCACGATCGGGGCCGAGAAAGAAGTTCCGCTCCACTGCGCCATGCCAGAGAAGTGTCTTACCTCCCCCTTAAAGGGGTCGACCTCGCAGGTGTACGGGCCAGTAGCGAGGGCGTTGACGAGATTCTGGCCGGGCGCGTACACATCGACCGGGCCCCCGAAATTGCTGAAGTACGCGCGGCTGCGCCAGTCGGTCGAGAGCGCTCCGACCGAGATGATTCCCGCGAATCCGCCCGGCCAGCACGGCTTCCGCTCGTGGTTGTTTCCCGCCGGGACGACGCACACGACACCCTTGTGCTGGCGCAGGTGCTCCATCCAGGCTTCAAAGGCCATCAGCGGAAGATTGCCCCTAGTCGGCGACGCGACCGTCACGTGGAAGATCTCGGCGCCGTATGCGAACCCCTCGCTGAGCTTCGGCACGAAATCCGATTCCAGCGCGCTGCCCGCGGTGTCGAAGACGTTCTTGACCACGATTTCCGCGCCCGGTGCCATCGACCGGATGACACCCGCGACGAACGTGCCATGCCCGCCATAGTGCAAGATCGTGCCGTCTGCCACGATAAACGGGTCGGCGTCGCCCGTGACGCCCTCCAGCCACGAGCTTTTGGTCACGGTGTCATGCACGATTCCGGTGTCGGCGACGTAGATCCGCACCCCGTCGCCGCCCTTTCCCGGGCAGATCGGCGGGTAGGGCTTCGGGTCATACACTTCCTGAGGCTCCGTGGCCGGACAGCCAGCCGTTTCCGGCGCGGTGGTCACCACGTGATCAAGCGCCGCGATTCGCGGGCCGTGTGCCGCGTGGATTTCGTCGAGAAATTGGAGCAACGTGGGTCGCTCACTTTCAGTACTCCCGCCATTACCCTCAGAAGGGCTGGTGCTGCCTTCAGCATTTCCGCCATTACTTTCAGAAGCCGAATCGTTACTTTCAGCAGACTCGTCGCCATTTCCAGCTGGGAATTCGATCTTGACTAGGACGACGTCCTCGATAACTCGCCTGGCCACGACAGCCCGGCCGCGATTCCCGAGTACCTCCCGTATGGCGTCGAGGTACTGCTCGCGGGCCAGGAACTGGCCCTCGGCGTACATGAAGGCGGCGCCGCCGTCATCGCTGGCCACGCCGCCGATATCGATGCTGCGCCCGGCGAACTCGCGGACGATGACGGCCGCCTCGTGGCGGGCCTTTGGGTTTCCCAAATTGTCATGCCAGGCCACTGCGTCCTCCCGGATATTTGATCGTTGCCTGATCTAACCGCGGCCACCGGTCGCGAGTCGGCAGGTTCTGAAAAGCCCGCGGAACTCCAATATTGTACGGAGCGGCCACCCCGGCGATTTAGTACAAAGACCGCGCGAACTAAAATCAGTTCGTGGCTGGGGAGGCTCGCGCGGCCGGGTCGGATCCGCGCCATGTGGACGACTTGCTTCCGCTGGCCTTGTCCCGTCCCAGGGAGGCACTGGCCCGGGCACGAGCGGTGCTGGCCGGACGGCCGGGCCCGTATGATGCCTCGGTGGCTCATCAGGCCGCGTCGATCGTCCTGCGCGACTTCGGCGACGTCGAGGCCGGGGTCGGTGAGTCGCGCGCGGCGTTGCGCCTGGCGCGCCGGACTGGTTCGGTCGAGCGCGAAGCCGATGTACTCGCCAGCCTGGGCCTAGCGCTCGTCTACGCGGGCCGGACGGTGGCGGGCCTGACCGCTTTGGACCGAGCCGTGCAGCGATCAACCGGCGTCCTGGCAGCGCGGGTGCTGGCCCGGCGCGGGGCCGTGCTTTGTAACATAGGCCAGTACCCGGCGGCTCTGGAAGACCTGCGGCGTGCGGTCGTGGTGCTGCGCCGCGCGGGTGACCTGCTCTGGACGGCTCGCGCGCTCAACAATCGCGCGGTGACCTATCTGGGCCTGGGGTTGACCAGCAGGGCAGATGCCGATTTCGTTTCCGCTGCACGCCTGTACTCCGAAGCAGGGCAGGAGCTGGAAGCGATCTATCCGGTATTCAATCGCGCCCAGGTCGCCTTCGCATCGGGAGATCTCCCAGCCGCGCTGGCTTTCCTCGATGCGGCCACGCCCAGCTTTCAGCGGCTAAAGGTACCGACCACTACGCTGCGCATCGACCGGTGCGCCGTCCTGCTGGCGGCGGGGCTGGCCCAAGATGCGCTAGGCGAAGCAGAAGCCGCGGTGAGTGAGATGGAGCAGATCCGCGGCCGGTCCACGAAGAAGGCGGAACTGCTGCTGATGGCGGCCAATTGCGCGCTCGCCGCGGCCCAGCCACAGGCCGCCCAGGACTGGGCGCAGGCCGCGTACCGCATGTTCCGGTCACAGCGCCGTACCTGGTGGCAGGCGCATGCGGCGCGCATGCTCGTGCAGGCGCGCTACAAAGCCGGCCCGGCGTCGCCCGCGCTGCTCCGCCAGGCGAACCGGGCGGCTGCCCAGCTGGATGCCCTCGGCGCTAGCGACGCGACCCAGGCGCATCTGCTAGCCGGGCGAGTCGCGCTGGAACTCGGCCGCCGCGACGACGCCGAACGTCATCTGAGAACCGCAGCCCGGACCAGAGGGCGCGGTCCGGCCCTGTCACGGGTCAGCGGCTGGCTCGGTGAGGCGCTGCGAGCCGAGGCCGCCGACCGTCCGGGCCGGATGCTGGCCGCCTGCCGTCGGGGGCTGGACGTCCTGGACGAGCACCGGCTCACCCTCGGCGCCTCCGAACTCCGGGCGCAGGCCACCGTGCATGGCGCCGAATTGGCCGCGCTCGCGCAGCGCCACGCCGCACAAGCAGGCCGCCCGCGGCTCCTGCTGACCTGGAGCGAGCGCTGGCGGACCACCGCTCTGGCCGTTCCCGCGGTCCGGCCCCTGGCTGACGCGGAACTCAACGCCAGCCTGGCCGCTCTGCGCACGGTGACCAGGGAACTGGAGGAAACGCGGACCCAGGGTAAGCAGAGCACGTCTCTCCAGCGGGAACAGCAGCGGCTGGAGAGGGAGGTGCGCGCCAGCTCGCTGCGGTCCCAAAGCACCTGGAGTTCGGGCCACGCCCCGTTCAGCCCTGCGGACCTGCTTGACTGCCTCGGTCCCGCCCAGCTGATCGAGATCGTCGACATCGACGGCCACCTGCACGTGCTGACCTGCGGAGCTGGCCGGGTCAGGCAGTTCGCGGCGGGCCGCGTCAGCGACGTCGGCCGGGCCGCCGACTTCGCCCGGTTTGCTCTGCGCCGCCTGGCCCGCAGCCGGCCGGGCGACGATCCGGACAGCGCGCTGTCCATCCTGGCGGCCGCGGGGCCGAGACTCCAGCAAGCCCTCCTCGGCCCCGCCACCCGCCATCTGGGTGACGGGCCCGTCATCATCGTCCCGCCCGGCAAGCTGCAGAGCATCCCGTGGGCGACGCTTCCCGCGCTGCGTGACCGGGTGGTGAGCGTGGCCCCGTCCGCGAGCGCCTGGATGCGCGCGCATACCGCGCCCGCGCCGGACCGCCGCCACGTTACGCTCGCCCGCGGACCCGGTTTAACCTCAGACGGCGCCGAAGTGCCCCTGATCGCACGGTTGTATGACGACGTCACGGTGCTGGGCGACAGCGCGGCTACCGCCGATAAGGTGCTGCACGCGCTCGACGGAGCCTGGCTGGCGCACATTGCCGCGCACGGGATCTTCCGCGCCGATAGCCCGCTGTTCTCCTCGCTGCGGATGTACGACGGGCCGCTGACTGTCTACGACTTCGAGCAGCTGCAGCGCGCGCCCTACCGGCTGGTGCTGTCCAGCTGCGATTCCGGCGTGCTGGCCCCGGCGGGCGCCGACGAGCTGCTTGGCCTAGTCAGCAGCCTGCTGCCGCTGGGCACGGCGGGGATCATCGCCGCCATCGTCCCGCTCAACGACCAGGCCGTAGTGCCGATGATGGTGGACCTGCACCGGTTCCTGCGGGCCGGCCAGACCCTGGCCGAGTCGGTCTACCACGTGCGGCGCCGGGCCGGCGACGATCCCGTCCAGCAGGCCACCGCCGCCTCCCTGATCACGCTAGGCGCAGGCTGAACGCCGGCAGGCTGACGAGATCGACAAACTCAGAGCGTGATCCACCCGGTCTGCACGTCGGCGCCGTCCGCCGTCCGGCAGCGCAGCCGGAACGGGCTGGCCGGGATGGGCTCGACGGCGAAACAGCCGATCTCGTCGACCGGGGTACTCGTGGTCGTGCCCGCCCTGGTCTGCGTCTCAAGCGTCCCGGCCCGCGGCGGGATGACCTGGCCGAGCAGGGAGCCCCCGGTCACCTCGAGCTCCAGGCTGAGATTGGCCGAGGTAAAGGTGAGGGCCCGGATCGAGGCGGTCTCCGAGCGCAGGCCCAGGGCCGGCTCGCGGCGGGAGTCGTAGGTGAGCTGCGCCAGCTCGGCGTCGATATTGTGCCAAGCGTAGGCGCTCTTGCCTATGTCGACGAACGTGTCGGGCACGACCTGGCGCGCCCTCATCGCCTCGCCTAGAGCCGCTAGGAGCTGCTCGTCATCCCAGCCGTCAAACACCTGGGCCGCCTCCTGGAGTATTGATTTCAAATTCGCCCGTACCGAGGGCGATGAGGATATCTGACCGGCGCAGCCGTTCCAGGCAACGTGCCCGCTGCGGCCCGATGCTTCCCATCCGGATCCCCAGCGTTGCGCTGATCTGTGTATACGAGTGCGGCGGGTCGCTGAACAGCATGGCCAGCAGCCGCCGGCAGGGCGGCGGGAGCTTGGCGAAGGCCGCACGGAGCGCCCCGTCCCGCTCGGCCCGCAGCATCTCCTCGTCGATCACGACGTCGTCCACGAACTCCGGCGCGTCATCGAGCCCGCCCCCAAGGGTTCCCACACGCTGGGCCGCGGTGACCACGCGCAAGCATTCGTGTCTGGTGGTCGTCGCCAGCCACCCCGGCAGCGCGGCGGGCTCGCGCAGCTTGCCCAGCTGCTCGACCAGCAGCAGCCACACGTTCTGCCCCACGTCCTCGCGGTCGTGATCGCTCAGCCGGTACCTGGTGCAGATCGCCCACACCAGCGGCGCGTAGCGCTCGATCAGCTGGTTCCACGCGTCCTGGTCGCTCCCGGCCGCGCGGGCGACCAGGGCGACCACGGACGGATCATCACGCATGGTCCCGCTCGTTTTCCATGATGATCAACGCCTCGGGTAAGTGGCCGTAACCCTTTCTAACCCGGAGAGCCGCCGGCTGTCTCTGATACACCGGCCGCGATTATTTTTATCAGCCCGTTACACCGGTCCTCCCCGCAACTAACCAGGAAAGATATTTTTTACCGAACGGACCGTGGTGCTCCCGCTAGTCCACCGCGAAGCGTCACACGACTGATCGCTCAGGGTAAGGCGCGTTCGGCCTGTATCTCGAGAATCTCGAGCAGCTCGTAGAGGTCGGCGATGGTGTAATCGGGCACGCAGTCCAGGTAGGCCTTCTTGCCCTGGTCGGAATCGAACATCACGGTCTTCAGGCCGGCTTCCCGTGCCCCGAAGATGTCACGGTGCATGTCGTTGCCGACGTACAGCGCGTTCTCCGCCGCGACCTTCATCCCGTCGAGTGCATGCTCAAAGAGCCGCCGGTCGGGTTTGCGGTATCCGTAGTCCCCGGAAACGATGATCGGGTCGAAGTAGCCGAGCAGGCCGACCCGGTGCAGTTCACCGCGCGCGTGCGCGGTCTGCGCGTCCGTGACCAGAGCAAGCGGGTAACGCCCGCGCAGGGCCTCGAGCACCTCGCGGACATGCGGATACAGACCCAGCCGGTGGCGCGAGATGCCGCGGGACATCTCGGCCAGGAACAGCGGCATCTGGTCGATCTTGGTGGCCGGCAGGGCGCGAGTGAAATCCGTCTGGTGCTCATCGATGATGCGGTGCCAGATCCCCACGGCGTCGAATTCGGGATGCTGCTGCGGACTGGCGTGCTGCTGCTCGTTCATGATCCGGAAATACAGCTCCCTGACCTGGTGCCGGCACAGGTCTATGCCCTGGTAGGTGAGGAAGTGCGCCGCGCCGCGGAAGATCTCGTCCATGCCTTCATCGGTCTGGATCCTGACCAGAGTGCCGTTCACGTCGAACGCGACCGCTCGAATATCCATGCTTGCATCTTGCCCGACCCAGGAGGGCCGGCCGCAAGCGCGGGATCTGGGCGCTCAGGCGGCCTGGAGCAGCTTTTTCGCCTGGGCGACGAGTCTTCCGCCGTAATCATGGTCGATGTAGTCGTTACGGGCGATCCGCAGCAGGTTCAGCGCCATGTAGTACGGCGCGCGGGCCTTGACCGACTCGAACGTGCGCTGCCGATCGGGGAAATGACAGCTGTATTCCCACAGGAAATGCCCGATGAACGGCTCCGCGCGGTGCCTGTCGCCGACGGCGCTCATGAATGCGTGCTGGAGTTCGCCCGCGACCCGCCCGACATCGAACATCCGGTCCCCGCGCTTCATGCGTTCCAGGTCGATCGCGGCCACGTCTATGCCGTGGCCGAACAGGAAGTTCGCCGGGGTCGCGTCGCCATGCAGCCAGACCTGCTGGTCCTGCCACATCCGTGGCCGGTCCCGCCAGCGGTCGCGCTGCCGTGACAGCTCCTCGATGTCGTGCTGTCCGATGCGGTGGGTTTTCCCGAGCCTGCCCGTGACCGTGTCGAAGTACCGGCAGTCAGCATCGAAATCGACGTCAGACCCGTTGGCCGTCCGGTCGTGCTGCGTGGCGAGATAATATGCCAGCGCCGTCAGCCGCGCATACAGATGCGCGTCGTCCCGATGGTACGTCGCGCGCGATATCGCGTGGCTGAACTCTTCGCCGGAATAGTATTCGACGGCCAGCACGCCGTTAATGTCGCGGCTGAAACCGAGCGGGCGGATCACATGGTGCGGTGACCCGATCAGGTTATACCGGCGCAGCGTCTTGAGGCCCTCGTACTCCTGGCGTGCCATCCAGGCCGCCTTGTCCCGGTCCGCTCCGAACCTGGGACCGTAGAACTTGCAGATGACCTTGGTGCCGCTGAACTTCTCCTCGTACGCGTAGACCACGTTACTGCCGGACAGCCGGAAGGCGCGGAACGCCGCCTGTGGCTCGCGCACGCCCATGAGGTCGCGGATGATCTTGCTGAGGAAATCGTAGAGCGGATCATCGCCCGCAACGTATCCGACATATCTCCCGTTCACCAGAAAGCCTTCCCCCGTTTAGAGTCCCGTCGTACTAACTCAGAGACGCCGAGCCCGGTCCTGATACGCGGCTTTTGCGAGTATGTCCTCAGGCTGTTCCGTGAACATTAAAGGTGCACCAGTTGACGTAACCGTACGGGTTGCTGGTATCCATTGACGCCCGCGGGCCACGGCAACCCAGGCGGGGAACCGGCTTACGCATGACCGGGGGCCGAGAACAGGCTTCCGTGCTACCTCCGAGCCTGTGACCTGGCTTGACTTGGACGAATCTCAGTTCGATACTTGGTGAGATGGGGAGCTCGCCTGCGGAAATCAGGCGGATACCGCCCAGTCAGCCTGCGGCATCTGCGGTCTTCAGAGCACCCGCTTCCGGCCCACCTGCGGTATCCGGGACCGGCACGCTGCCAGTGCTGCCGGCCCTGCGTGATCTCCTGCCGAGGGGTGGCCTGGCCCGCGGGTCGGTGCTGGCGGTCCCGGAGTTCGGTCTGCTCTGCCTGGCGCTCGCCGCGGGCGCCTCAGCGGCCGGAGCCTGGTGCGGGATCGCCGGGGTGCCCGAGGCCGGCCTGGCGGCCGCGGTGGGCACGGGCCTGGACGTCGAGCGGACCCTGCTCGTCCCGGATCCGGGTCCCGCCTGGCCGCAGGTGGTGGCGTCACTGCTCGAGGGGTGCGAGCTCGTCCTGCTGCGACCGCCGGCGACGGCGCCGGTGCAGGTCCGGCGTCGCCTTGAGGCCGTGCTCCGGCGGGCCGGTGGCGTGCTGCTCGTGGCCGGGGACTGGCCCGGGGCCCAGGTGCACCTCCGGGTTATCACCCAGCGGTGGACCGGCCTGGGCGACGGGCACGGACGGGTGCGGGCGTGCTGCGCGGAAGTGACGGCGGACGGGCGCGGGGAGGCGGCCCTGACGCGCACGCGCTGGCTCTGGCTGCCGGCCGAGGACGGCGGCGTCACCCTGGCCGACCCGGTGGATATCCCGGTGCCGGGTAGCCCGGTGACCCACGCGCCGCCCGGGCTGCGCGCGGCCAGCGCGGGATGAGGCCGAACGCGGACTCGGCGCCGCAGCGGATCATGGTCGTGCGCTGCCCGTCGCTCTGCGATCCGGATACGAGCACCGCGGGGCCGCAAGCGGCACGGTTGTTCGAGCGGGTGATCGGGGCGGTGACCGGCTTCTGCCCGAACGTCGAGGCGGCCGAGCTAGGGGTGTGCGCCTTCGGCGCCCGGGGGCCGGCCAGGTACTTCGGCGGCGAGGGGGTGCTGGCCAGCAAGATCATCGCCGCCGTGACCGAACTCGGGGTGGAATCGCGCGTCGGCGTCGCCGACGGGATATTCGCCGCCCTGCTCGCCGCACGCCGGGCTGACCCCGCCAGTCCCGTCAACCCTGCCAGTCCCATCAACCCCGCCAGTCCCATCAACCCCGCCGGACCCGCCGGACCCGCCGGACCGGTCCTGGTGATACCGCCGGGCGGGACGGCTGGGTTCCTGGCGGCGCAGCCGGTGAGCGTCCTGGCCGATCAGGACCTGGCCGGATTGCTGAAGCGGCTCGGCCTGCTCACCCTCGGCGACCTCGCCGCGTTGCCGGCCAGCGATGTGGCCAGCAGGTTCGGCGACGCGGGAGAAGCCGTGCACCGGCTGGCTCGCGGCCTGGACCTCCGCCCGCTCGCGGCCCGGCCGCCCGCTGACGACCTGTCCGTGGCCCGGGAATTCGACCCGCCGGAACCGCTGGCCGAGCCCGTGGTGTTCGCGGCCAAGACGCTCGCGGAGCAGCTGCACGCCGGCCTCGCCGCCCGCGGGCTGACCTGTGTCCGCGTGCAGGTGCGGATCACCTGGGCGGACGGAGAGGAAAGCAGCAGGTTGTGGCGGCACGACGGGCTGCTGACGGCGGCCGGAGTCGCGGACCGGGTCCGCTGGCAACTGGACGGCTGGCGGGCCGCCCCGCCAGACGGCCAATACGCCCAGGGCGGCATCGGGATGCTCCGGCTGGTGCCCGATCAGGTGGTCCGCGCCACCGGGCACCAGCTCGCGCTCTGGGGTGAGGCCGTGGTCAGTGACCGGGTCGCGCGGGCCGCCATGCGGGTGCAGGCCATGCTCGGGCACGAGGCGGTCCTGCGGCCGGTCACGGGGGGCGGCAGGAACGTTTCCGAACAGGTGAGCCAGGTACCGTTCGGAGAAAAGAGGGAGCCTCCCCTGGCTGTGGGTCCGCCGTGGCCCGGGCGGATCGCGGGTGCGGCACCCGGTGTCGTTTACCCGGTGGCCCGTGAGGCGGAAGTGACCGACGACGCCAGGCGCCCGGTCACTGTCAGCGGGCGGTGCGTGCTGTCGGCCGCGCCTGCCCGGCTGGTGATCGAGCGCGAGCCGCCGCGCCGGATCACCGCCTGGGCCGGACCCTGGCCGCTGTCCGAACGCTGGTGGGACGCGGTCGCGGCCCGCCGACGCGCCCGGTTCCAGCTGGCCACCGACGACGGGCGGGCCTGGCTCGCGGTGGTGCGGGACAGCCGCTGGGTGATCGAAGCAGGCTACTGTTGAGGCCCGCTCGTGGGCTGGGATAACCCGCCGGTCCCCTGGCGCGAACTACAGCGGCGGATGTCGTGGCGCACCAGGGGCGGTTCCGCGGAGGACCAGCCCACCGGGGGCCAGCGCGCCGAGAGCCAGCGCGCCGAGAGCCGCCCGGCCGCGATCCGGCGGGCCGCGACCCCGCGGACGGGCCCGCGGCCCGCGCGGAGTAGCCGGAGAACCCCGTGGGCTGAACTGCACTGCCATTCCGCCTACAGCTTCCTCGACGGGGCGGCCACCCCGGATGAACTCGTCGCCGAGGCCGCCCGGCTCGGCCTCGAGGTGCTCGCCCTCACCGATCACGACGGGATGTACGGGGTCCCGCAGTTCGCGCAGGCCGCGGCGAGGCTGCGTGAGACGGGCGTGACCCTGGGCACGGTGTTCGGCGCCGAACTCAGCCTCGGGCTATCGTCCGGCCAGACCGGTGTGCCCGACCCGGAGGGACAGCATCTGCTGGTCCTGGCCCGTGACCCGGAGGGCTACTCCCGGCTGTGCGCCGTGATCAGCGCCGCCCAGCTGGCGGGCGGGGAAAAGGGGCGCCCGGTCTACGACACCGGCGCGCTGGCCGGCGCGCACGACGGCCACTGGGTGGTGCTGACCGGGTGCCGCAAGGGACCGGTGCCCGCCGCGCTCGCCACCGACGGTCCGGACGCGGCCTGGCGGGAGCTGACGAGGCTGACCGAGATGTTCGGTCATGAGAACGTGATGGTCGAGCTGAACTGCCACCACGACCCCGGGGACGACGAGCGCAATGACGTGCTGGCCCGGCTGGCGGCCCTGGCCGACGTCGGCGTCGTGGCCACCGGCAACGTGCATTTCGCGGTGCCCGCGCAGGCGCGGCTCAGCCAGGCGCTGGCCGCGATCCGGGCCCGGCGCAGCCTGGACGGCATCGACGGCTGGCTGCCCGCGGCGGGCACCGCCTACCTGCGGTCCGGCGCGGAGATGGCCGCGCTGCTGCGACGCTACCCAGGGACGCTGGAGCGGACCGTGGCGCTGGGACGCCAGTGCGCGTTCGACTTCAGCGTGATCGCGCCGAAGCTGCCGGACTTCGGTGTCCCGGCCGGGTACGCCACCGAGGCGGCCTGGCTGCGCGAACTGGTGGCGCGCAAGGCGCCGGTCCGGTACGGGCCGCCGGGCGCCGAGCGGGTGCCCGGCGCCTATGCGCAGATCGCCAGGGAACTCGACGTGATCGAGCGGCTGCAGTTTCCCGGCTACTTCCTGATCGTGCACGACATCGTGGAGTTCTGCGAGAACGCGAGCATCCTGTGCCAGGGTCGGGGTTCGGCGGCCAACTCGGCGGTGTGCTTCGCGATCGGCATCACCAGTGTCGACCCGGTCTCGCACCACCTGCTGTTCGAGCGGTTCCTGTCCGAGGGCCGGGACGGGCCGCCGGACATCGACCTGGACATCGAGCACCGCCGCCGCGAGGAGGTCATCCAGTACGTCTACGGCAAATACGGCCGGGACCGGGCCGCCCAGGTCGCCAACGTGATCACGTACCGGCCGCGGATGGCGCTGCGGGACGCCGGCCGCGCGCTCGGGTTCACCCCGGCGCAGTCAGACGCCTGGGTCCGCCAGATCGGCCCCGGGCCGGCCGTCGAGGGGGAGGCACTGCAGCCCGGCGATCCGGACGGCGCCCCGGCGGCGGTGATCGAGCTGGCCACCCAGCTGCAGCGGCTGCCGCGGCACCTCGGCATCCATTCCGGCGGCATGGTGATCTGCGACCGCCCGGTGGGGGAGGTGTGCCCGGTTGAGTGGGCGCGGATGCCCGGGCGTTCGGTGCTGCAGTGGGACAAGGACGACTGCGCCTACGCCGGCCTGGTCAAGTTCGACCTGCTCGGCCTGGGCATGCTGGCCGCGCTGCACGACTGCTTTGATCTGGTGCATGAACATCACGGCGAGCGCTGGACGATGGCCACGATCCCGCAGGAGGACCCGGTCGTCTACCAGATGCTGGCCGAGGCGGACACGGTAGGCGTGTTCCAGGTGGAGTCCCGGGCCCAGATGGCCACCTTGCCGCGGCTGCGGCCGGGCAAGTTCTACGACCTGGTCATCGAGGTGGCGCTGATCAGGCCGGGGCCGATCCAGGGCGGCTCGGTCCACCCCTACCTGCGCCGCCACGACGGCCGCGAGGACGCGGACATGCCGCACGAGCTGATGCGGCCTGCCCTGGAGAAGACGCTGGGCGTGCCGTTGTTCCAGGAGCAGATGATGCAGCTGGCCATCGACTGCGCGGGATTTACTCCGAACGAGGCCGACCGCCTGCGCCAGGCCATGAGCGCCAAGCGGGCCCCGGAACGCATCGAGGAGCTACGCCAGCGCCTGCTGGACGGGATGGCCGCGCGGGGCATCGACGCCGCGGTGGCGCAGGACATCTACGAAAAGATCCTGGCCTTCTCCAGCTACGGCTTCCCCGAGTCGCACGCGATCAGCTTCGCGTACCTGGTCTATGCGAGCGCCTGGCTGAAACGGTACTTTCCGGCCGCGTTCACCGCCGCGCTGCTGCGCAACCAGCCGATGGGGTTCTACGCCCCGCACAGCCTGATCAACGACGCGCGGCGGCACGGGGTCACCGTGCTCGGCGTGGACGTGAACGCCAGCGAGGCGCTGGCCACGCTGGAACGCCCCGGCGAGTCTGGCTCCGGCGAGTCTGGCTCCGGCGAGTCAGGCTCCGGCGCAGCGGGGCCTGACGCGGGCCCGGTCATCCGGCCCGGCCTGGCCGGCGTGCGGAACCTGAGCCGCGGCACCGCCGACCGGGTCGCCGCCGGGCGCCCCTACCGTGACCTGGAGGATTTCGCGGCCCGGACGCAGCTGCCGGCGGCCGCGCTTGAGGCGCTGGCCACCGCGGGCGCGTTCGGCTGTTTCGGGCTGAGCCGACGCGCCGCGCTGTGGGCGGCCGGGGCCGCCGCCTCGCTGCGCGAGGGACAGCTGCCCGGCACCACCACCGGGCTGGAGGCGCCGCCGCTGCCGGCCATGACGCCGTCCGAGGAAACCCTGGCCGACTTGTGGGCGACCAGCACCTACGGGACGCATCCGCTGGCCCACATCCGGGCATCGCTGCAGGCGCGGCAGGTGCTCACGGTGGCGTCGGCCAAGGCGGTTGCCCCCGATTCCGACGTGGCCGTGGCCGGTCTGGTCACCCACCGGCAGCGGCCGCCGACCGCGCGCGGCGTGGTGTTCATCAGCCTGGAGGACGAGACCGGCATGCTGAACGTCATCTGCCCACCCCAGATATGGGAACGCCACCGCCGGGTGGCCACGGTCGCCCCCGCGCTGGTCATCTGGGGCCGGATCGAGCGCACCAGCGGCGCCGTCAACCTGGTCGCCGCCGCCCTGCGTCCGCTTCGCGTCACTGCGTCTGTTCCCAGCCGCGACTTCCGCTGACTGAGTACGTGTCACCAACTATTTTAGGTTCGTTTAACGAACTGTTCGTCCACGAACATGCCACGCTGCGGCCCAACCTGGCCCAGATCAAGCAGATCGACGCCCAGCTGACCGAAGCGATAACCGACACCCAGTGAACCGGTCGGCCGCCGCCCCGGCCGACTACCGTGCTGGTCTCTTACGCGATGACGCCGTCGCCGGTGACCGTTTCGGCCGAGGAATGCTGGCGGATGACAGCCTCGACCCGGTCGGGATCATCGGGGGTTATGAACGGGAGGATAGGGCGGCCGGTGTCCAGGATCAGCGCAGTGCTCTTCCCCGGCCGCCCGGGGTCAAGGCTGGCCCAATACCGGAGAGTCGTGCTGCCCCAGATCCGACCCTTCCCGGTGAACGTGTCCATCGGGACCCGGCGGATCGTTTGGATAGCACTATAGGGAATGCGCTTAGTTCCCCAGGGGAAGTAGTAACCGCGGATCAGCACCGCATCGGCCGTGCACTCGATCCAGGGATCTTTATACAGAACGCTCATCGACCTGTCACCAGTTTCATGCTCGGATGCCGCGCGGAGCCGCACCGACGCCACCTAACGCACTACTCCCATCATGCATCACGAGGAGTACCCGAGTAGCGGCACGTTTTCCGCCGTCGAAGCTGTCGTGGAAGGCACGCGCGTCCGCGAGCGCGCGCGGCGATCATCAGCTTGACCGGGGCGGGATATTTCTCGGAAACAGCTCTTGCTGAGTAGTAATTCGTCTTTAAGTTCGATAAAATACTATTATGTGAACAGGCTTAAATCTCCTGAACGAAGGGTGGCTCATGCCCGAAGAACCGTTCCCCGGCCGCGGGCCCGACGGCGAGGAGCCCGACAGCTCCGCGTCGCTGCCCGACGGCGGGAACGAGGGCGGCCAGGGCCTGTTCCTGTGCCTGCCCGCCGGGCCGGCTGACCTGTCTGGCTTCACCGCCGGTACCGGGACCCCGATAGCTCCCGGCCCGCTGCTAGCCGCCCTGGCCGAGACGGTAGCCGGTGACGGCGCCGGGCTGGCGAAGGTGTCCGAAGACTGCCTGTTCGCCATCATGTCCGGCGGCCGCCGGATGACCTCGTGGGGCACCTGGCTCGAGCTGGCCGCGATGCGGGAGCTCGCCTTGCGCCACCCGGCCAGCCAGGACCGCACCGACCGCCAGAAGCGGGCGGCCGCCGGGTCCGCCGCCGGCGGTCAGCTCGCTGCGGGTCAGCCCGGTGCGCCCACCGGTGCCGATCAGGAAACCGGGGCTCGGTCCGCTGACGCAGGCCAGGGCGGAGCGGGTCAGGGCGGAGCCGGTCAAGGCGGGGCCCCGGCGGCGCCTGGCGATGATGGCGGGGGGGACTTCGCCGGGTTCGTGGCCGATGAGGTCGCGATGGAACTGCGGCTGTCCTGGATGAACGCGGCGGACCGGATGACCTATGCGTGTGCTCTGGCCGGGCGGCTGCCGGTCACGTTCGCGGCGCTGGGCTCGGGGCTGATCGACCCGGTGCACGCCAAGATCATCTCCGAGCAGACCGATATCCTGTCCGCCGCCGACGCCGCCAAAGCCGACCCGATCCTAGCGGCCGCCGCGCAGAAGAAAACCTACGCGGAGCTGCGCGCCGCCGCGGTCAAGCTGGTCCTCAAGCTCGACCCGGACTCCCATGAGCGGCGTAAGCAGGCCCGCCGCAAGCGGGAGGCCCATGTCCGCCCGTTCCGGGAGGAATCCGGGAACGCCGGGCTCATCGCCCGGGAACTCCCCTCCGATGAGGTCCTCGCGTCCTGGCAGAACGTAGAGCAGCGGGCGCTGGACCTGCGTGCCGCGGGAGTCCCCGGCTCGCTGCGGGAACTGCGCATCCGGGCAACTTTGGACCTGCTGCAGGAACGCGACAGCCGCCTGGCAGCCGGTCCCGCGCCCGGCCAGGGCCGGGACCAGGGCCGGGACCAGGACCAGGACCAGGACCAGGACCAGGACCAGGGACCCGCGGACGGTGACGGGCCGCCGGACGGCCCCGGCTGGAACGGCGGCCCGGACGGCCCCGGCGGGCCGGGCGGGGACGGCGGATCGGGTCCGGGACCGCACGGCGGTCCGGCCGGGGACGGCCCGGACGGCCGCGCCCGCCCGGCTCCGAAGGACACCGGCCCGGTGCTGGCGGCGCTGGTGAACCTCACCGTGCCGCTGGCCACCGCACTGGGCCAGTCCGGGACACCGGGAGAAGCCGCCGGGTTCGGGATCCTGGACGCAGGGACCGCCCGCGACCTGCTCGCCGCCGCCGCGAGGAGCTCACAGACGCGGTGGTGCGTGACCCTCCTGCACCCCGATGGGACCGCCGCCGCCCACGGCTGCGCACCCGGCCGGCACCCCGCCCCGCCAGGCCCCGAACCACCAGGCCCCGAACCACCAGGCCCCGAACCACCAGGCCCCGAACCACCAGGCCCTGCATCAACCGGGACCGCACCACCAGGGACCGCCGGGCTCGGCACTGCCTGCAGCGGCGGTCCGGGTCAGCGGCCGCCGCCGGAGACCCGGGCGCAGGACTACCTGCGGTCCCTGCAGATCCGCCTGACACCGATCACCCGCGGCACTTGCGACCACCAGCAGGCCGAGACCGGCTACCGGCCCAGCCGCAAACTCCGGCACCTGATCACCGCGCGGAGCACCCGGTGCAGCGCGCCCGGATGCGGCCGTCCCGCCGCCCGCTGCGACCTGGACCACACCATCGCATGGGACAAAGGCGGGATCACGTGCGAGTGCGGTCTCGCTCCGTTGTGTCGTCATCACCATCGGTGTAAGCAGGCAGAAGGGTGGCGGCTAGAACAGCCGTCACCAGGTGTCCTTCAATGGCGAACGCCAAGCGGCCGCAGCTACACCACCACCCCCAGCGTCTACCCCCTGTAAATGCGAACCCGGTACCCGGACGCAGTTCGCGTCCGCGAACGGTACCCGTAGCAGCTCCGCCTGGGCGCCCCGGTAGGGGCCCAGGCCGGCGTAACCGTAGGCGGCCCCGAAGCCGCCCGGCTGCACCCGCAGGCACGCGGCGGTGTAACCCCGGACGCAGTTGAAGCACATCCCGCAGAACAGGTGCGTCGGGATCATCACCCGGTCGCCCGGCTTGACCAGGCTGACATCGCTCCCGGCCTGCTCGATGACCCCCAGCGGCTCGTGCCCGATCACCAGCCCGGGTTCCGCGCCGGTCCGCCCGTCGTACATGTGCAGGTCGGTCCCGCAGATCGCGCTCGACGTCACCCGCACCACGACGTCGCTGGGGTCCTCGATCACCGCGTCCTCGACCTCGTGCACGCCGACGCGCCTGGTCCCCTCATACACAATGGCCTTCATGGGCATGATTCTTTCGGTCGGCCCGCTCCCTAAACGGCGGCAGCCTCAGCGCACCCCTCGCGGCCGGAACTGCACGCTGATCCGCGGCCCGATCGCCTTGGACGTCTTGGGCACGGCGTGCTCCCAGGTGCGCTGACAGCTGCCGCCCATGACCAGCAGATCCCCGTGCCCGATCTCGAACCGCAGCGGCCGCGTCCCCGATCCCGCCGAACCGCCTCGCGGCCGCAGCGCCAGGACCCGCGGCGAGCCCAGCGATACGATCGCCACCATGGTGTCCTCGGTCTGACCGCGCCCGATCGTGTCCCCGTGCCACGCGACGCTGTCCCGCCCGTCCCGGTACAGGCACAGCCCCGCCGTCCGGAACGGCTCGCCCAGCTCCGGCCCGTAGTGCGCGTTCAGCGCTTCCCGCCCGCCGGTCAGCACCGGGTCGGGCAGCGGCGCATCCTCCCCGTAGAAGCAGAGCAGCCGGGGGACCGCCACCACCCGGTCGTACATCTTCCGCTGCTCCGCCCGCCACGGCACCGTCTCGACCAGCCGTGCGAACACCTCCGCCGAACCGGCTGCACCCGGCCGAACCCGAGAAACCTGGGCCGTGAGCAAACCCCGGATGTGACGCAGCCGGTCCAGGTGCGTCATGCTCATGACCTCGTTCCACTTGGCCTCGCCGATGGCGATGACAGGCTCGGGTCCAGAATCCGCCAGGCCGAACACGACGACGTCGAGCTGGTGGTTTGCCCTTTCCCGCACATCATGGACGGTCCCGGTCTCGACCCTGACCGGGATCCCGCCGACCGTTTCTTCCGCGGCGAAGTGACGCGTCCAGTACCGGCAGACCTGCTCGAAATGCGGGCCGAGCACGTTGCTGGTGAAACGGCGCTGGCTACGCTGCCACAGGAGACTGGCGTCCCGGGTGTGCTCAAGATCGGACCAGATGGGCCGCATCACGGCGTGGTAGAAGGTGATCAGCGGCTCCGCGATCCGGAACGTCGACCGATTGTCCTTGAAAGCGTCTGGTTCACGCACAACCAGCCCGCAGTCCTGCAGGACGTTCAGCGGATGCGAAAGGTCACCCGTTTTGCGCCCGAGGTAGGAAGCGATGCCTCCCCGGGTGTTGTTGCCTTCGGCGATGGCGGCGAGAACCGAATGGTAGAGGCCGATGTCCCGCAGGTCAGGCTCGTCGGACAGCAGGTAGCGCGCTTCCCGGAACAAGGGGCTGGCCGGGTTCAGCACAGTGCGCTTGACCCAGTCATCAAAGTCCCCGGGCCCGGCCGGCGTATCGTCGCGGGCGAACTCACGCCGGTAGGCAGGGGTTCCTCCGGTTATGGCGTGTACCTTCAGGGCCAGGACAGGATCTGAGATGTTCCAGAACTCGGCGGCGCGAAGGTAATCCAGGGTCGGGACGACCAGCTCCAGGCCCGCCCGTCCCCTCAGCGGCGCGTTGCCTGCCAGCCCGCCCATGAACGACAGCGCCGACCCGCACAGCAGCAACCTCGTCTGGCTCCGTTCGCGTTCTGCTCGCAGCGGCCCGAAGGCGTTCTGGATGGTGGAGGGCAGTGACGCATTAGCCCTGACCAGGTAGGGAAACTCGTCGATAACCACGGGCACGGGACGGTCGCGGCCGAGCGCAAGCAGCGCGTCCGCTACCTCACAACGGTGAGCCACGACCCTTCGGCCGCAGATCGCCCCGTACGGTGGATCTCGTGGTCCCTACCCAGACTCGCCACTGCGTGGTGATCGGCGCCGGCGTGCTGGGCGCCTCGGTCGCGGCTCGGCTGGCCGGCACCGGCGTCCGCGTGACGCTGCTAGAGCAGGACCAGCCCGGCCGCGCCACCAGCCGATGGAGTTTCGCCTGGCTGAACTCCAACGACAAGAGCCCCCGGCCCTATCACGACCTCAATCACGCCGGCATCCGGGCCTGGGCCGCCCTGGCCCCCGATCTCGACGGCGCCGCCTGGTACCGCCCGGTCGGCAACATCGAGCTGGCCACCTCGCCCGCCGCCCGCACCGAACTAACCGCCCGGGTCCGCCGCCTGGCCAGCTGGAACTACGACGCCCGCCTCGTCGACCCGGCCGAAGCCGCCGAGCTCGAGCCCGCGCTCCGCCTCCCCGAGCCGGAAACCATCGAGCCGGGAGCCATGGCCGCCTGGTTCCCCGGCGAGGGCTACCTGCTGACCGAACCCCTCATCGCCCGCCTCGTCGCCCAGGCCAAAAATCGCGGCGCCGAGATCCGAACCGGCGAGCACGGACGCGTCGTCGCCCTGGATCCCGGCCTGCCGTTTCAGGTGCGCACCGCCGACGGCGCCGTCCTAGCAGTCGACGAGGTCGTCTGCTGCGCCGGCCGCTGGGTACCCGAACTGGTCACGCTGACCGGCGCCGCGAACACGATTCCGCTGGTTCCCTGGGACATCCCCGGCGCGACCGCCCCCGGCCTGGTCGTGCAGGTAGGCCCGGTCAGCCCGGCGGGTCCGACCCGGCTGGTGCACACCCCCGAGATATGCCTGCGGCCTCACCCCGGCGGCCTGCTGCACCTAGAGGCTCCGGACGCGGCCGTCGACCTGCACACTTCCGACCCTGACCTACGCCGCTGGGCCGCCGAACTCCTCCGCCGAGCTAAGCAAACCGTCCACGGCCTGGACCAGGCCCGCGTCGTCGAGTATCAGGTCTGCGTCCGCCCGATGCCAGTGGACGGCCAGTCCATCGTCGGCCGCCTCCCCGGCGCCCCCGGTCTCTACGTCGCCGTCACCCACAGCGGCGTCACCCTGGCCGCCCACCTATCCCAGCTCATCGCCGCCGAGCTGGCCGCTGGCACCCAGCGCACCCAGCGCGCCGAGCTCGCCCCCTACCGTCCCAGCCGCTTCCTCTCCGCCGCGACCCCGGATCAGCCCGGCTGACATTTGTCATCCGGAAGTCGTGGGCCAGGGCACTACAGGCCGGACCCGCGCCGCGCCACCCTTGTGTCATGGCTACTTCCAACGCTGCCGGCGCGGGGATCGTGCTCTCGCGCCTGTCCAAGTCGTACGGCAACGTCCACGCCGTCCGTTCGGTCGACCTGGCCATCGCCCCCGGTGAGACCGTCGCCATCCTCGGCCCGAACGGCGCAGGCAAGACCA
>Ga0302324_100005862_pt1 | contig 26696 bp, 18 predicted proteins | sample Palsa_T0_1_FD_201949 | JGI IMG/M metagenome (GOLD analysis project Ga0302324, IMG submission 201949) | Peat permafrost microbial communities from Stordalen Mire near Abisko, Sweden - Palsa_T0_1 | ecosystem: Environmental > Terrestrial > Soil > Palsa > Peat permafrost | place: Sweden: Abisko...
CCGCCGTTTGGATCGGGGGAGCCGAGATCAATCCAGACCTGTTTCTCGCTTACCAGCGGGGCTGGAAGAACAATGAGATGGTACCGGCCTATGTGCGTGAGCAGATGAGCGTCGACGCCAAACCCGCGCTTGGTGTGCGCGATATAAGGGTCAAGGCGGTTTTCGCGATGGCGCCTGGCGACATCCAGGGGTTTGGAATGGACGCGCCGGGACTTCGACGCACGGCAGTCCCAGCCTACATCATCGTTGGCGCCGGTGACACCACGACTCCCGCCAAGGATAATGCAGAGTTCGCGGCCAAATACATTCCGCATGCGCAGCTGGATGTACTCCCGGGTCCCGTCAATCACGAGATTTTCGGCAATGAATGCGATCAGATCGGCCGAGATAATTATCCCGAGGCATGGGTCGATGCTACTGGCGTGAACCGAGCCGAACTCCACGAATATATTGGAACCGCTGCGCTGAGATCCTTTGATTCGCACCTGAAGGTGCGGCGGCAAAAGGCACCGTGATGTTGAGAACGGCCAAAGCGCTCACCGCGCAATTTGTTCCGGGCGCACCGAACGGCGCGTAGGAATGACATAATACCTCCGTGATCTGGTTGGGAGAGAAGAGAGGAGATCTAAGCGACTGGACCACGCAGCAGTGGGTCCGCGCGACGGGCCGGTACATCTCTTTAACAGACCACTCCTGGCTAGACGGCCCAGCCGGGGGAACGCGACAGATTGGCAAACATTTTTTCGAAAAGTATGCAGACGAGCAAGGATTGAAAACAGTCCGAAGCGGGATACGCGGTTTGATCGCCGATTTCCGGGATTTGGAAGAGGGAAATAGTGATCTCTCGGCCGTGTCTCCCACCGTAAGGGAATTTTATGAACAAACATCAGAGTTTGAGTTGGATGCCTGGCCGGAGTGGAACGGGTTCTTCAGACCTTTCGGCAGGGGGATTTTACTTTGTCGTGCATGCGGGATCGGGAATGATTTGGGCCCGATACGTGAGGAGTTTAAAAGAAGAGATTCATGTCTATGCCGCTGAATCCGGCACGGTACGAGCGAACCATACTCTTTGGATGTGGGGAATGAAGTTTCTTCGCTTGCACTACAGGATGCGCAGAAGCAATCGCTGATGCTTCTGGCTACATCTGCCGCATCTGCTTTATTTTCTCCATGAGTAATTCCTGCTCTCGCTTGTTTTGGGTCATCGCGATGGCGCGTTGAATCTCTTCACGAGCTTCGGTGAACCTGCCCAGTTTCATGAGCAGGTCTCCCCGGACACTGGGAAGCAGATGGTAGCCCGTTAGCGCAGGATCAGTAGCGATACCATCCAGGGCATCGAGCCCCGCGGCGGGACCTTGTGCCATTCCGACGGCCACCGCACGATTCAGCGCCACGATGGGGGATGACCGGATCTGGAGAAGAGCGTCGTAGAGAAGGACGATGCGCTCCCAGTCGGTTTCTGCCGCATTACTGGCTCGCGCGTGGCAGGCGACGATCGCCGCCTGAAGAGCATAGTTGCCGGCCCCGCCACCCAGCCTCTGCGCGTGATGGAGCGCGGCCATTCCTCGATGGATCTGCGCGTGGTCCCACCGGGAACGGTCTTGTTCCATCAATAGAATTGCTTCTCCCTTTCGTCCCCGGCGTGCCGCATTGCGCGACGCCTGCAGTTCCATGAGTGCCAAAAGGCCGTGAACTTCAGATTCACCGGGAAGAAGTTCCACGAGCATGCGCCCAAGCCGCAACGCATCGTCACAGAGGACTACGCGCATCCACTCTTCTCCGGACGTTGCGGTATATCCCTCGTTGAAGATCAGGTAGACCACGGAGAGAACGGACTCAACCCTCGCGCGCAACTCGTCCCCACGCGGAGTTTCAAAGGGAACATGGGCTTCGGAGAGAGTCTTCTTGGCGCGAAAGATCCGCTGTCCCAGAGTCTTCTCAGGCACCAGGAAGGCCCGAGCAATCTCGGCTGTGGAGAGGCCGCAGATCAGGCGCAACGTTAGTGCGATGCGTCCTTCCACCGCCAGCACCGGATGGCAGGCGGTAAAGATCAGACGCAGGACGTCATCATCGATGACCTGCTCCAGAGCACGATCCAGCGCTTCGGCAAGCTGCTGCTGCTGGAACTCAAGCTCGCGCGCGATCTCTCCGTGCTTTTGCTCAAGCATCCGGCCACGGCGCAGGTAGTCGATGGCTCGCCGCTTCGCCGCTGTCATCAGCCAGGCGGCAGGCTTTTCCGGAACGCCTTCTTCCGGCCATTGCTCAAGCGCTGCTACCAGCGCATCCTGAGCAAGTTCCTCCGCAATGCCGATGTCGCGGGTCACGCGGGCAATGCTGGCGATGAGGCGTGTGGATTCGATCTTCCACACCGCCTCAATCGTCCTGTGAATGTCGCTCATGCCTTGGCGGCTGCCGCGTTCGGGAGATTCTCGAAGCCTTCCGCTGCTTTCTGCACGTCCGCGGGGAAATCGCCCATCTCGTGGATCTGACGCACTTCGATTATTTCATTGCTTGCCATCGGTGCTCGCTTAGCCCATTCGATCGCTTCTTCTCGCGAGCGCACTTGAATGATCCAGTATCCCCCGATGACCTCTTTGGCCTCAGCGAACGGTCCATCCGTAACCGTAGCTTTGCCGTCTGTATAAGAAATACGCGCCCCGGTCGAAGGGGGAAAAAGCCCATCGAGCGCAAGCAGTACGCCCGCTTTCTGCAGGCTCTTGTTGTACACCATCATCTTGGCCACCGCCTCGGCGCTTGGGGCTGCGTCCGGAGCTGCCGTCTCATACCCTTTGGGGATCACAATCATCATGAAACGCATCGGATTCTCTCCTGGTCGTCGATTCCAGCCGAATTGGCTGTTCTATCTACACGTCGAATGAATTCCGCCAATTTCTACCATGCAATTTTAGATTTTTGGGATATTGGACAGAGTGACAACTTGTGACATGCAGCTCTCGGGCGCGGGGGGTAACGCAGGGGTCTGGGCGCGCGAGCCTGAGTGACAAGAAAAGTCTGTAGGCCGGCGGCAGGAACTGCCATTGCGACCGCTTTGAGAAACGAACGCCGTTGCATGGTCCCTCCTAGACGTAACGGGGAGAAACTGGCAAAGCATAGCGGATCGGGGGACGCCGAGCAATCAAATTGCGGTTGGATCGGCTCGTTCTGCGCTTAACTTATCAGCGGCAGGGGGTTGGGCCTACGTGGGGTCAGCAGGCTCACCAGCCAGGTGAAAAAGGCGTTCAGCAGTAAGGAGAAAAATCCGGCATTGACTCCGTGGAAAGGATCGCGGTGCGACAGCATAAGAACTGCGACCGAAAGCATGCCGATCACTAACCCCGCGGTCACACCGATGGTCGTTACACGCGGCCAGAAGAGGCCGAAGACTACAGCCGGAAAAAATTGCGAAACTCCGGCATAGCCGAGCAATAGGAGCGCCACCAATGTCGCTGAACTGTGCAACGCAAGATAAAAACTCACTAGCGCCAAAAGCAACACCATCACCTTAGCCAGCCTGGCGATTCCCTCCTCTGTCATCCGCGGCGCAAACAGAGGACGATAGACATTCTTCGCAAATAACGTTGATGCCGTAAGGATGATAATCGCGGCCGGCACCATGGCGGTTAACGCACCGGCGCCTCCAATGATCCCGAGAAACCATGCCGGGAACGTATTGCGCGCCAGCAGCAGCAGAGACATATCCGGATTCGAAAGATGGGGAAGCAACAACACCGCCGCAAAGCCCGTGATGAGGATGAAGGCAAGGCTGAGCGTATAAAGAGGGGTAACGATCGCGTTGCGGCGTAATGTCTCCCCGCTCCTGGCGGTAAACGCCGAGCCGAACGTGTGGGGCCACATGTAGAAACCACAGGCGCTCAGCATGACCGTCGAGATGAACCAGGAGTGCCCCATCGCCTTGGTCGCGCCCGGCATGGTGAGATGGCCGGGATGCACGGCGGCAAGTTGGTGGAATAGAGGCGATACCCCGCCGAAGAAATGATACGGAACGTAGACACCAATGGTGAGCGCGGCCACAATCATCAGAAAGTCTTTGACTACGGACACCCATGCCACGGCGCGCATGCCGCCGGCGAAGACAAAGCCGGCAATGATACACACTGCGATCAGGACAGAAAGATTTCGCGGAATCTGATCGAAGCTGCAGACTTGCACGATAATGCCGAGGCCAGCCAACTGAATCTGGAGGTACGGAATGAGGAACAAGACCCCGGTCAACGAGGTGAAAATTGCCAGCGGCTTGCTGTTGTATCGTTTTTCGAAAAAGTCGGATTGTGTTTGCAGACCATACTTCTGTCCCAGATGCCATATGTAGGGAAGAAGAAAGAACGAGATAACATAGCCCAGCGTGATATAGGCCATGATGTAGAGCGCAGGGCCGCCGCGCGAATAGGCCCACCCACTTGCTCCGAGAAAGGCGAAGGTAGTGTAAAGCTCGCCGGCCATCAACAGCCAAACAAAGACGACGCCCAGGCTGCGGCCCGCGACAGACCACTCCTCAAGGTTTTTGGTTCGGCCAACACCGGCCCGCAAGCCCACCAGCGTGCCCACGCACACGATAAGAGAGATCAAGCCCATGGCTACGACGGCCGGAGTCATTTTGTCATTCTCGATTCCGTCTCGTTTCGATCGAATTTGCCAGGGCGAGGCAAAGGCTGCTGATGACAATCCACGCCAGCAGCCAGAAGAGATTGAAGGGCAGGCCAAAGATCATCGGCTCGACCCTGTCCCACAGGGACACCGAGAAGCACATGCCGATGAAGGGGATCAGCCCCAGTGCTAATGAGCTTGGCGACGGCTTTCGCATGGGCCGGTCCTAGGCGAAGTCAATGGCGATCACCTCGTAATCAAGCACAGAGGGGACCTGGAACTTGAGCGTATCCCCGCTCAGAGTGTGCTGAACAGGGCCTACTTTCATCAAGGCATGGACCTTCGCCACTCGCTTCCCTTTGGGGATTTCGACCTCGACTCTCTGTGGCGGCGAAGCGATCAGCTCATGCATCTGCGGACGCATGGCCATGGGATTGGTCAGGTTCACCAGGTGAACGGTCATGGAATCCTTCTGCAACCATGCCGTGGCGTCGAACATTCCCTGCCCCTCGACGCGCAGAGGAGAGGGTTCATTCGTGGCCCACGCGATGGCATTGAGCAACAGCAGCGCGTGATCGTAGGCCATCACCTCCCAGTACACGCGATCGATATCCCAAGGGAAATACACGACGCGGCCGGCGCCCACCTGATTCATCAGTACGTCAGGAACGTCTGTCTTGTCGACCGTCCAGAAAGTTTTCTCCATGGGGAGATTGGCGACGGCCGGAATACGCGACAGCGGCGGTGTCTGAACGCCGGCGTGAGCCTTTACGTTGATCTGCCATGTGCCTCCGATGATGGTGTCGGCGTCTTCCAGATTTTTAAGCAGCGCGGCGTAATAAGGACTGGACTTTTCAGGATAGAGATAGGTGTTCTGCAGCGGCGCTTTGCCGTTGACGCGGGATACGAACGAGGCGCCGAAGAGGTCGGCCAAGCCAAAATCGGCACGGGGGTTGCCCTGCTCGTCACAAAGCGAAGTCTCATAGGTCGCGACCAGGCTGCCTCCGCCCTTTACGTAGGCCCTTAATTGCTCACACTGTTGATCGGAGAGGGCAGCAATGTTGGGCAGGATCAGGGATTTGAAGCGGCCCAGGTTAGCAGCGTCCAGGTTGAGTTCGTGCACCATCTCAAACGGGATTCGGGCTTCGATTAGCGCCTGATAGATGCCCAGCTGAGGGTCTTCCACCAGTCGATGCATGTCTGCGGCGCCGGCATAGAACTCCGCCGTTTGCTGCGAGTAGACGATGCCGATCCCAGCCACGGGGGCGAGGTTGCGGAAGTATTTTTCGTTCTGGTAATGCCAGACATAGAGATCTTCTATGACCTTTTGTCCGCGCCTGTCGTGGAGTTGTCCCGAGACCATGTTGAACCACGGGCGCAGACCATTGGCCATGCCATCCTGGACCCACAGGCGAGTCTCTGCCGGGCTCTTGGTGGAGTTGAGCCATCGATAGGGGGAAACGATGCCCACATTGAAGATGCCGCCGATCGCCTTATTGCCCAGGGTGGAGCGGTACTCCTTGGCGTTTTTGCCATTGGCCCAGGGCACCATTAGGCGCTCGCGGCATTGCCGGTCGGCAAAAAGTGTTGGAGCCAGTTCCCCCACCTTCTTCATGTTCAGACCGCTGGTGGCTCCGCCACCGGAGTTGGCGATGTAACGGGCATTAGGCCGGGCTTTGCGAATAACTCCGTCCCATTTTGCCCAAATTTCGAAGCGGCGCCCTTGCTCCCAGGCGAGGTAATTGCGATAAACCGGATTGCGGGGGTTGTGATCGCGGGGAAGGTCCTGGTTGTACGCGGCGCGGAAGTCCTGCCGGCAGTGGTCGCAGTAGCACATGCCGTTGCCGGTCCAGCGATTGGCGAAGACTCCGTCTACGTCGTAGAGCTCGACAATCTCCTGTGTAACCTCGGTCATGAAATCGAGGTTGTAGGGGCCAAGTGTGCAGGTTAGCCACATCCCTGGATAGTCAGGATGAGGACGCTTCTTGCCGTCCGGCCCAACCGAGATCCAGTCCGGGTGAGCCTCGGCGACGTCGTCATACGTGGCATGCGGGTCGGTGCGGGCAAGCACGACCATATTCTGCTTGCGACAGCCCGCGAGCATAACCGGCCAGAAATCCTCGTGCCCCTCAAGCCAGTGGCTGCGATGGTGGTACTGGATCTTGGTGGGGTAAAACGCTACGACGCCGCCCGCCGAAAGACAGAGCGCGTCGGCGTGGATCGTGAGGAAGTAGTTTAGCCAATACTGGCGGTCCATCTTGGCAACATCGTCTTCACTCAGGTTGAGCTGCGCCCATCGCATCGGCCGGTCGAACCACTCCGCGCCGGAAGAGAACGGGGCAGCACCCCCTGGTGAGGTCATGGCAAAGGCGGCTAGTGCAGCCGAGGTCTGCAGAAAATCTCTACGAGTCATGATGCCCATTTTTTCTCCTCTTAGAATTGGTAACGCAGCGCAAACTGCACGATACGAGGATCGCCCGTCGAGGTAGCGGTCGAGGTAATGGAGGCAAAGCTCGTAGAGAGGTCGTTGTAATTGGGGTCGGGCTGGCCAAAGTTCGGATGATTTAGGGCATTGAAGAACTCGGAGCGGAATTGGAGTTCCCCAAAGCGCTCACCGATCGGGAAGCTGCGCACCAGCGAGATGTTGACGTTTGCAAGGCCAGGACCGCTGAGCGGGTTGCGGCCGGAGTTGCCGTACTGGCCGGGGTTATTGGCGACGTAGGCATTCTTGTTGAAGAATTGCGACAACTCGTCGGCGCGGTTGATGTAACGCGGGCGGTACGGGATGCCGACCACGTTGGGCCGATCATAGTCTACGCCGGTCAGCGAGGCATCGCGCCCGGTAATGACATTGAACGGTAAGCCGCTCGAGAGCTGCACCAGGCTGTCTACCGACCAATTGGAGAAGACCTGCCGCAGGACGAAGTTCGAGTCTTTGTAAAACGGAATCTGGTAGACGATGGAACCGGAGAACACGCTGCGGCGGTCGTAGTCGGAACGGGCGCGGTCGCCCGCGGGGTTCGCCGGGTTCTGCGGGAACTGGCCCAGGTTGGTTGCGGAGTACTGATCGATCAGCTTGCCCCAGGTATAAGCCAGCTTGAAGGTGAGACCGTGCGCGTAATTTTTGGAAAGCGACGCTTGCATGGAGTTATACGTCGCAGGAGAACACATGCAGATTTGGCGGACACTCGCGTAGATGCCAGGCAGCAACGGACGTCGTGTGTCGGTGTTGGCCAAGGTCGCGGTTGGTCCGTAGACAGCGGGGTTGGCTTGCGTCATGCGCACCAGCCCATGCTCGAGCTTGCCTACGTAACCGACGTTGAGCTGCATTCCGCCAAAGATTGCCTGCTGGATGGACGCGCTGATGTCATGGACGTACGGCGAATTCATCGTGGGCGCGGGCACGGTGAAGAGGCTCATGGGAAACGTGAAGCGTGGGCTCGAGGGATTGTAGGTGTAGGGGAAAGGATCAACGACGCCCTGGTAGGGGTTGGTCAGGCTGAAGGGGACATTGAGCGTGTTGGAGACGACAAAAGGCTGATTGACCGCCGCATAAGTGTAGATATCGGAACGAAGATCTTCAAAGAACAATCCATAGGCTGCCCGGATGCTCATCCGTCCATTGCCGAACGGGTCAAAGGCGACGCCCACACGAGGGGCCAGGTTGTGATAATCCGTAGGCGCCAACCCGTTCTGGATCCCTTTATCGCCGGGAAACACCATGCCCAGAGGAGCGGTGGGGACAAGCGTGGATTGCTGCCCGGAACGATAGGTGTTGGTACGGTTGCCGGTGATGCCGAAGGGTTGAAAGATAGCGTAGCGCACACCAAGGTCCAAGGTGAGACGTTGGGTGAGACGAAGGTCGTCTTCTGCGAAGACATAGCCGTCAAATGTCTTTGCGTTGCGATGATAGGGGCTGGCCTGGAGCAGAGTCGCTGGGCGGCCGATGAGGAAGTCGGCAAAGGCATTGCCGGTTACCGTGACAGTATGTCCCGGGTTGGTCGGGTTGGCTACGGTTCCCGCGGTCCTGGTTCCATTGAAGGTAAAGGTTCCGTTGTCGCCGGAGGAGCCAAAGTTGTAAAGCTCCAGACGCTCGAACTCGCCTCCGATGCTTACGGAGTGCTTGGCATGAGTCCAGCGGAACGTGTCACCCACCTGGTAAATGTTGTCGTGCTCGTTGAACAGGTCGGTCACGTTGAGATTGATGAAGCCGCTGATATTGATATCCGGCAATTGCGGATTGATGACGCCAGGGAAGTTCGCACCGAAGTCGGAAAGCTGCCGCTTATCCTGCTGCCCCACGTTAGAGTCGACTTGGGCCACCGAGAGACGCAGCTCATTCAAAAGCGAGGCGGAGAAGGTGTGGGTGGCTCCCAGTACCCAGCTCTGCAGGTCGAGCGAGGTATTGCTGGTGGCGTAGGGAGCAAAGGTTCCGGCCTGGTTGGTCAAGGTTCCCTTGTCGCGAAAATAGCGGACGAAGAGGGAGTCCTGCTGGGTCATGTTGTAGTCGCCGCGGCCAACATATTGGTCGTCGACCGATGGATTGGGTACTTGGATGTTTATATGGGCGCCGCCCGGAGACGACCCCACGAACTGATTCAGGATACTGACAGCGGTGGGATCGAAGTCCGTGGCGGGAATCTGGCCGTTGTATTCACCGCCGTGAATCGGGTTACTCATCAGCAACGGGTTGCCGGATGCATCGGTGAACGTTCCATTACGCTCGGCAGGCGTTGGGACAAAGGCCGGGGCAAGAATTTGGCTTTGCTGGATGCGCGTGCCCTGGTAGGAGAAAAACCCGAAGAGCTTGTCGCGCAGGATGGGGCCGCCCAGCGTGCCGCCGAATTGGTTTTGAATCAGCGTCGGCTTCTGGCTTGGAGGGCGAGTGAAGTAGTTGCGCGCATTCAACACCGTGTTGCGCAGGTAATCGTAGGCCGAACCGTGAAACTGGTTGGTGCCGGAACGGGTAACCGCAATGAAGATGCCGCCCGAGTTGCGGCCGTACTCCGCACTCGGGCTCGAGGTCAGGATCTGAAACTCCTGTAAGGCATCGGGATTGGGAAGGTTGAGTCCTGTATTTTGCGTAATGTTCTTCCATGAAGCTCCGTCGAAACGAAACTCGTTCTGAGTGTCGCGGCCTCCGGCGACGGTAATGCTGGGGCCGCTGCGGCTCTGCGTCTGCACGGTTGGGGCGGCCAGGATATTGGTGACACCGGGCACCACCGCCGAGAGCTGCATGGTATTGCGCCCATTCAGCGGCAACTCCTGAATGCGTGTACGGTCGACCAATTCGCCCATCACGGCAGAGTGGGTATCGACGTCGGTGACCTGTGCGTTTACCTGCAATGTCTGCAAGGCAGACCCCAGCGAGAGGGGGACGTCAACGCGCGCGTTCTGATTTACAACCAGAGTGATGCCCGTCTGCACGAAGGTTTCGAAGCCGCTCATCTTCGTTCTAAGCTCGTAGGCACCGATGGGCAGATCGGTGAATAGATAGCTGCCTTCGTTGTCAGTAGTGACCGTGCGGGTAAACGAAGTGCCGGTGTTGGTGACCGTGACCTGGGCACCCGGCACCACCGCGCCGCTGGCATCACGCACTACGCCAAGCATGGAGGCCGTCGTGCTCTGGGCAAGCAGGTGGGGAAGTGAGGCAAAAGCAAAGAGAAACAAGGCAGCAAGGATGAGGAAGAGGGGTTTCCGAAACATGTGCGACTCCGCATGAGTGTTGACGGTGTATTGCATACCTCTCCATTTCGAACCGTAAGGCTCAATCCGCAGAGCGGGTGGCGGGTTCGCTTCGATCGAGATGACAAAGGGTGGGGCTGCGCTTCCATGAAGAGTAGGACGATCGCCACAACTGAACTCTCTGGTTAAAGAAGATGCACTGCTTCCGGGGCAATAGACAAATTGGGTAAACTTGAGGTTTCGTGTATGAGGTTGTCATATTGTCAGACCATTGTCAAGCAACGAATCCGACTTTACGAACCGGGCCGGGAACCATCACAATGATGGGAAGTGCGAAGATGCCCCTAAAAAAGACCGGCCGGCTAAGGCTCAAGCCCATTCTCAAGAAATCGATCAGCGACGATATCGTGGAGCAGATCATTACCCTCATTTCGAGTGGCGAACTGGCGCCGGGTCAACGCCTGCCTTCAGAGAGAGAACTGTGCATGCGTTTTGGCGCCGGACGCTCTTCGTTACGGGAGGGGCTGCGCTGCCTCTCGATCATGGGGATCCTCACGGCCCGGGTGGGCGATGGAACGTCGGTTGCCGTGGATGGCAGCAAGTTCCTGGACACCGTGCTGCAATGGCGAATGAGCATGGAGCAGCACAACATCGAAGATCTGATGCAAGTGCGTATCGCGCTCGAGGGCCTGAGTTCGGCGGCGGCGGCCACCAACGGAGATGACACCGACTTTAAAGCTCTGGAGAGCCTGATCTCGAGAATGGAGAACGCTGTCGAAGATCCCCGGCGTTTTGCCACTTTGGACTCGGAGTTTCACCTGTCGCTGGCTCGCGCCTCGAAGAACAAGCTCCTTTTCGATCTGATCAGCCTCATCCGCGGACAGCTGGAGCGAGGGGTCGCCCGGGTTTTGCGATCCCCGGATGCGATACCGCTCTCCGTCATGGAACATCGCGACATCATCGCCCTCATCCTGGCACGCAAGCCACAAAAGGCGCGTGCGGCCATGGATAGCCATCTCAATGCCGCCGTCCTGCGGTATCGGAAGTCGATTCAACCCAAGGGCAAAGAGGAGTAATTCCCTTGCGCCCAAGCCGCAAACCCGCGAAGCGACCGTTCGCATTACCGCCCCCTCCCGCCTAACATCAGTGGCTCATTCAAGCACAGCGATCTGCGATGGAGTGTCCATGAGATTGCGACTTAACTGGGACTAGAGCATTTTCACTTCTGGTGTCTACAGGGCAACCGCCCTCGACGCGGCTTTTCCTCAAGAAAAGACGCACTTCGCCGCCATTGCCTGTGCAGAGTAGAAGTGAAAATGCTCTATAGGTCTAACTCGATTGGTGTCTCGGGTGTCGAGCAACAGATCAAAGCGTAGCCCGGGGCCGGCTGATCAAGCGGTTCTGGCGCGTACCGGAGCCGGCCGTCTAGAACGCCGCACTCGCACGTGTGACACACGCCCGTCCTACAAGACCACCTGACAGGGACGTCGCAGGCCTCAGCCAGTTCGAGTACGCTCTTGAACCGGGTGTCCCATGGCACCACTAGACCGCTTCGCGTAAATGACACCATCGGTCCGGCGCCAAGAGGAACCGGAGGATGAGGCGATTTCATTTCTACTTTCGTGACACCTGGCTGTATGCTGCTGGCCGGTCCGAACACTTCCTGATGGATCGCATCATGCGGCACCCCCAAAGAGATGAGATCACGGTTCATATCCCTCAGAAAGGCGGATGGTCCACACACGTAAAAGTCAGCCCCGATGGGGATCGCGAGTTTCTTAAGACTCGCGAGGTCCCAACGTCCTCTTATGTCAAAGTCGTTACCTGGCCGGTCAGATAGACCTGGTTCGCTGTATGCGATTGCCGAATGACTCCCGGGAATGGCGGCAAGCAGTTGCTGGACTTCTTGGGCGAAGACGTGCTCCTTCGCGTTGCGCGCAGCATGGATCCACCACACTTCCCGGGGTGATTCTGCGCTTCCGGGCGCGAGCGCGTGAAGCATCGAAAGAACCGGAGTGACGCCGATTCCGGCGCTCAATAGAACAACTGGTCGATCGCCAGGTTGTAGAACGAATTCGCCCCGCGGGGCGCTGATCTCGAACTGGTCACCGACCTGCGTTGCGTCTACAAAGTGTCTGCTGCCTGGGCCAGTACCGCGCTTCACGCTGATACGATAGGTCCCTAAATGCGAAGCCCCTGAGATGGAATAGCTGCGAATGACAGGCGGTGAGGTCTTATCAATGAGGCAGCGCACGACCAGATATTGACCAGGAAGCGCCGGCGGAAGGGGCGATCCTTCGAGGCCTGCCACAACAGGTGAAACGACGTCAGTGGTTTCCCTATGCAATTCAACTACTTTGACCCAGCGGAAACCCTTCCATGCAGGGAGAGGCGATATGGATGGTGTGAGGCCCGGGTTGCCGTTGGGGATCCCATTCTTAGGTGTTTGTAGAAAAGCTTCCATTGAGCCCTTCCATCCCGGGCTCAGAGCAGGGATACGCGCCGCGATCGCTATGCGGGCGAGATCGTGATTTGCCGTATAGAGGAGAGAATCAATTTCAGCGACCGAGATCCTGTCGGGCCCATCCGCGATCTTCTGGATTTCGTCTCCAGCGCCGACTTCGCCTTCCGTGATGACACGGCAGTAGAACCCCGGCTTGCGACGCGACACAAGCAGAGCGGCCATCTCCGGATTGTCCATTCGAATTCCGAGGCGATAGCAGGTGACGCGGGGTTGAGTCACTTCGAAGACCGCAGTGCCGATCCTGTATCGGTCCCCTATGCAAACCTCAGCGTCGGGGAGACCTTCGACCGTGAAATTCTCTCCAAACTGTCCGTACTCGAAGTCATTTCGGCCGAGTTCGCGCTCCCAATAGCGGTAGGCTTCGAGTTGATAAACCATAACGGCACGATGTTCACCCCCGTGGCCTTGGAGATCGCCTTGGCCATCGCCGTCCAGATTGAGCCGTCGAGCAAAGACGCGCCCGGAGAGAGGGCGTTTCCAGATGGCGGTGCGGACGACCTTCCCTTGCCACGCGATTTCGCGTGGAAGGCCCACGTTGACGGACAGAAGTTTCGGCATTGGTCCTCCAGTGGTTTATTTGATCCGCCAAATGAAACCCGGGACGCATGTCTTCACTACCTCATCGAGCCGCGGCGTTTGGAACCGGAGTCTGCCGGCTGCAGCGCTCCTACGGCGATTAAGACACAGGAATCGGCCTGTATCTATTGGACGAAGGTATCGACTTATACTTTAAGCCACGCAGGTAGAGAAGCTCGACAGCGGTTCGGTCGACAAGGCTTGACGCGTAACAAGATGGACACGGATGGGGTGCTGCCTACGCGTGTCTTTCGTCAGTTCTTCATCAACTACAAGGGGGGCTATGTGATAGCTAACCCCCATCCGGTAGACAATGCCGGTGCGCGGTAGCCGGGGCCCTGCCGCAACCTCCGCGGCCGGGCGCCCCGCTCCGAGGGTTCTCTAGTGAGTTTTTGCGGTTTCCTGTAGCCGCCATTGCGGACGAACATAGTGGCACGTATATCCGTTGGGATAGCGTTCCAGGTAGTTCTGATGCTCCGGTTCAGCTTCCCAGAAGGGGCCGGCCGCGGCCACTTCCGTTACCACTTTCCCGGGCCAGATTTTAGAGGTGTTCACATCCGCGATGGTTTCGTTCGCAATGCGGTGCTGCTCCTCACTGGTGTAGAAAATCGCCGAGCGATAGCTGGTACCTATGTCGTTGCCTTGACGATTTTTGGTCGTCGGATCGTGGATCTGGAAAAAGAACTCCAGCAGGTTTCGATAAGTTGTCTTTGCCGGGTCGAAGATAATTTCGATCGCTTCGGCGTGTGTGCCGTGGTTGCGGTAAGTCGCGTTCGGCACTTCGCCCCCGGTGTAGCCAACACGCGTTGAGATCACCCCAGGCTGGTTTCGAAACAAATCCTCCATGCCCCAAAAGCAGCCGCCGGCAAGAACCGCTCGTTCGGTAGTCGATGTCATGCCTATTGATCCTTTTCTTCTTCCTTAAACAGTTTACGATATTCGCCGTAGCCCTCCCGGTCGAGATCGTCAAGAGGAATAAAGCGCAGGGATGCGGAATTGATGCAGTACCTTAAACCGCCGTCTTCTACCGGGCCATCGTCGAATACGTGCCCCAGATGACTATCGCCGTGGCTCGACCGCACTTCGGTGCGCACCATCCCGTGGCTCGCGTCCTGCTTTTCGAGCACATGCTCGGGCTCAATCGGCCGAGTAAAACTCGGCCAGCCGCAATGGCTGTCGAACTTATGGAATGACGCAAACAGCGGCTCGCCGGAAACGATGTCTACATAGAGCCCGGGTTCTTCCTGGTCCCAATAGGCGTTCTCGAAGGGCCGCTCCGTTGCGTTGCGCTGGGTTACGTTGTATTGCTCGGGGGTGAGAGTCGCTATCGCTTGAGCGTTTCTCTGGTAGTCGGCCATATTCAGCCTTCCTCCTTCTACTATGTTTGATTCGATCTGGTGAATTACCGGATGCCGCCGGTCGCGAGAAGTTGCTCGCCGGTAAGCCATGCCGAGTCGTCCGAGGCCAGAAACACGGCGATGGGCGCGATGTCGCTCACCACGCCGCTGCGCCCGAGAGGAGCCTGCGCGATCAGCTGTTTCTCCAGGTCGGAGCCTATGATCCCTCCGCTGTGCGTGCCTTCGGTCTCAACCACACCGGGATTGATGGTGTTGACGCGGATTTTCTTCGGCCCCAGTTCGCGAGCGAGCACGCCGGTGATGGCGTCAAGCGCTCCCTTGGTGCCGGTGTAGACCGTGGAGAAAGCCGGGGTGAGGCGGCTGACGCCGGAACCGATGTTGATGATGCTACCTCCCTCGCCTAAGTACTTGGCTGCCGCCTGGGTGGTGAGAATTGCGCCTAGTACGTTGATATTGAACATTTTGTGGAAGCTGTCCTCGGTCACCGCTTCGAGGGGCGCAAACTCGTACACTCCGGAATTGTTGACCAGGATGTCGAGGCGGCCATAATTTTTGATGGCGGCGTCGACGATTGCTTTGGCGTCGGCAGCCTTGGATACGTCGCCGGCGATGGCAACAGCCTTGCCACCGGCTTCGGCGATGGAGGCGACTACAGCGTCCGCACCCGCCTTGCTCGAAGCGTAGTTCACCACTACGGATGCGCCCTCAGCAGCTAGGGCCTTGGCGATCCCCGCCCCGATCCCTTTGGATGCGCCGGTAACAACTGCGACTTTACCTTTTAGCTTGCTCATGTGTTTCCTCTCGAATCTGATGCCCGGTGTGGAGACCGGTCGCTAGTAAAGATGGAAAAGAGCCGGGAAAGATTCATTGTTCGGAATTTACGAACAATGAGCTGGGGAAGGAGAAAGCTAGGGAGGGGCACCCGGACAGGTCCGTTGGTCCTAGTGAGATCTGGCGGATGGGACCGTTGATGGAGTTGTGTTTGGGATCTGTGTCGCCAGAGATTAGTTGCGGAATTGCGATGTTACTAAAGTGCTAAACGGCGATTCTTCTCGCTCCACCTCATCGAATCCCTCCCCCGAAAGAATCGATGAGATGTACCTTGAAGAATCGCCGCTTGTTGATAACTATAGCGGTTCTGGATGAATAAGCCATAGTTCTTGCGTAACAGAAAGGCGAATTGTCGTAACCACAGGTAAGTAATGGCGCGGGCGCGCCACCGGACCCCACTCAGTGGGTCATCGCGTATACCACGTAGTTCACCCCCAGGCGGATTCCGAGCTGGGAGAATTTCAAGGGGTAGGCCGGGGTGTCGGACCATTCCCAGGAATCCCCGATGTCTGAATTCAACGAGATGGCCACCATCACGCGGCCTTTATCGTCGTAAATGCCCTCCCAGCGCGCCACCCGTCCGTCTTTCTTGTAGCCCGTGTCCAGATGCTCCGCGCCCGTTATGCGGTAGCGATCGTCAACATCGAAGACGGTGTGAAAGATAGGATCGTTGTTCGGGATATCGATGATGGGGCGCTCCGGAAAGACCATCTTCATGGTCATTTCGAAGTAGGCTTGTTCCTCGCTTCCGTGGAAATCGTCGGCCATGAAGAAGCCACCGCGCAGGAGATAGTCACGCATTTTCTTTGCCTGGGCCTCGGTCAGGCCCCATTCCCCTACCTGGACCGCGTAGAGCCAAGGCCAGTTGTAGACCTCATCGCCATCATCCAGGTTCACTGACTCCTCTACCGAGCGAGCGTCAACCCGGGTCAAGCGTCGAACCGCCTGCGAGAATGAGCGATCTGCGCGCGGGTAGTCCTGGGTCCACAGAGAGAGTCCTTGCCGCCAGTCGCCATCGAATCTGCCCCGGTAGCCGTCCAGGGGGCCTGGAGGATACATCAAGCGGGCAAAGGTCCACTCCGCCTTCCGCTGCCAGTCTTGGGGCAGAGGCATGGTTCCGTATTCGACCGAGGGGTAGTCGCGGAAGGGGCGCTGTGCATAGAGCGCGCCGAGCAGGGTTGTGGCGAGAGCAAGCGCGCCGCCTGCTCGCCAAAACACCCGCCTGGCGATCATTTGAATCCGCCGGTCATTTGAAGCCGCCGACTAAGGCGCCGAAGAAAAATACCGAGACCACTGCCACTGCCACCACACCCCACCAGCCGACCAGCAACACTCTCCTGACCCAGAGCACCATGCCGCCCCCGGAGCTGTCTTCGGCGAGATCCCAGGTTTGCAAGTAGAGCCAGAGTTGCTGCCACGCCCAGACCAACCGGTTGCATTCCTGCTGGGCGAAGAGCGAAGCGTCTTTGCTTGCCCCGCGCACAGCGGGGGTGGGATCCGCCTGCCCCAATATTTGTTTTGCCGCACGCTTACCCAGGCGCCAGGTCAGCGCCACCTCCGCCGAGGGCGCCGGCCGACGGGGGAACTTTCTCTCGTACTCGTCGATCGCTGTTTGAATCAACAGCATGTCGGTGGGTTTGAGAGTCATTGCATACCTTCCTCTGCGCGAGGATTCAACATGAACTCCTTTTAATTATGGTAATCGTCCTCAGGCGATGAGGCGAGTCGGTAGTCATGGTTATTAGACTCTCGGTGCGGCGTCTTGTGTTGGCTGACGCGGTTTGCATTGCAGGTAGAGGTTACGGAAGGTTCTCAAGCAGGAGTACTTCTTTGCAATTGTTTGTATACGGGCTGAAGAGTCTGCGGAAAAACTCACGTTTTGTATCAGGGCACGACTTTAAGTCGTGCCGCACGTGCTTAGAAAAATGATGGGCTTTAGCCCCTGCGCCCTTCGCTGCAGAGGCTAAAGCCCAATTTTGGTTGATTGTGTGCGACCGGGGATGTCGGTAACAAAACGTGAGTTTTTCCGCAGCCTGTGAAGCCCGTCCCCTTCAAGATTAGTCTCCCCGGGCTTTTTAGCCTCGATAGCATTTGTACCCCACTCAAGCCAAAACCGGGCTTGAATGGGCCACCCGGCTTTCAAGCAACCGAAAGATCTTCTACGATTTGACTCTAACCAGCTTTGTCACTCGTCCTGATTGGTTCCAGTCGGACACATAGATGTTGGCATCCTGATCGATGTGGCACCCGTGTGCCGCGCTGAAGTTTGCCGGAGCAACGTCACCAGGCAGCAGTTTGTAGTTAGCCCACTGCTGCTTGTGCGGATTGTCACCCAGGAAAGCTACCGGAACATTGTCTTTGTCGAGAACGGTGACTCTTCCCTCCAACTCAGAGACCACGGCGTAGTCACCCCAAAAGCTTACCTGGCAGGGACGCCGCATATGAAAGGTGACGTTGCCCACGAATTTGCCATCGAAATCGTAGTGACTGAGACGGCGGTTTTCCCGGTCGCAGACCAGCAAAAGCGGCTGATCGTAACGAGTGTCCACGGCCAGCCCATGACTGCAATTACACAGACCGTCGGCGGTTCCCTTGCCGGAATACGCCGCCTGATAATTGCCGCCCTTATCGAACTTGAAGATCCGCGAATCCCCGTAGCCGTTGGCAATTAAGATGGTCCCATCCGGCCCCGGAACAGCAGCCGTCAACCGCCATTCGTTCGGCGCATGAAATCCTGCTTCCCCTGGAGCAGTGATCTTCTGCACCACGGTTCCATCCAACCTCATTTTGAGAAACAGCCAGTTCTCCTCAGGCGTTCCCTTCTGCACCGTTACGTAGAAGTACTCGTCGTCCTTTTCCTTCGCGTAGGTCAGCGAATGAATTTCCGGGTATTCGTGGGCAATCGTTTTGAGCAGCTTGCCATCGCGGTCATACACCAGCACGCCGGTCTCACTTTGAGTGCTGACATAGAGAAGCCCGGATTGGTCGGTGGCAATGCCGCCGTGAGTTCCGCCGAACCTGGTTCCTTGAGGCAACTGGCCCCAGTTCGAAACCACGCGATAGGTCCATTCGCCGTTGCCGGTCTGCAGCTGTGATGAATCCAAGGAAGGCTCCTCCAATCTTTCTGCGGGCGCGAGCAAGACCCCACATGCCGCGACTCCAGTTATTGCACAAAATTCACGTCGATTCATGGTTCTCACCTCGCCGCAGGCTGAGCCGGTGTGTTGTAGAGATAAAGATGGCGCAGGTTCTTCATCGAAGTGAGTGGAGCAATGGCGGCCTGCGTCACCCCGGTTCCACTCAGGTTGAGGTAAGTTAGCTGCGGCAATTGAGCGAGCTCCGGCAGGCCGGTGCCTCGAATGGCCGTTCCTTCCAAATGCAGGACGCGCAGGTGAGTGAATTTTGCGAGCGTGTCAAAGCAGCCGTCGGTGACCGACGTGCGGCCCAGTTCTGCTTCTACGATATAGGGCGCAAAGCGCGCCAGGCCTGCCAGTTGGGCGTCGCCAAACTTTGCCCCGGCATTGACTGTGTTCAAGATGAGACCATCCCCCAGGTTTCTCGACACCGGCACAAGTGTAACTCCGGCGGACTTCGCGGCCTGCGCGATCTCGCCCATCTTTCCGCTGTAGTCTGCCACTTGCGGCACCGGCTCCTCATGGTAAGGCTCGGGCGCGTTGATACCCACCAGGGACTTTACCTCGGGAGAGGCTCCCTGCTGGATCCATGCTTTGATCCAAGCGATCTCGTCCGGCGTGAGAGGCGGCTTGCCTTCGGACGGCATGAATTTCTTGTCGTCCTTGGGCAGCGTGATGCGCTTCAACAAAGTACTGCGTTCAGGAATGCCGGGAATGATGACCGCACCGTCTTCCCCGCCCCGCATCAACCGGTCATAGGTGTCGAGGCGCAGATTCCCTTTGACCTTGCTCCTTCCATGGCAGCCTACGCAATTCGCATCGAGCACGGGATAGATGTGGCGGGCATAAAACGAATCCGGAAACTCAAAAGGTTTTTCCGGCGCTCTTCTGAGGGGTGCGGGGAGATATTCGGTCAGGTACTTATCGCCGTGGGTGAGCGAGCCGCCCTGGTGAGCTGTCCAGACCAGCAGAACCAGTACGCCGGCGAGCAGGTATGGATATGATTGCCGCAGCTCTCCGGATGCTCCACGGACCAGGAACGAGAAAGCCACCGCAATGGTGAGTGCAATGGCTCCCCACATGTGACGCGCTACACCGCCGCCGGCCTCTCCGCTGCCGTAAGCCAATAGGTAGCCCAGCGTTAGTGCCAGCAGGCAGCTGAGTACGCTCAGGGATAGGACGAAGGCCGCCGCTTCGAGCAAAGCGGGGCGGGACCTTCCGGCCAATTCCAGCAACGGGACCAGCAGGATCAAGCCAATCGGCAGATGCACCACCGAGGGATGAAAGCGACCCAGGAATTGCTGCCAGTCTGCATGCGGCTTTCCATCCAGCTTGAAGATGGCGGGCAGCAACAGCAACATCACACTCACTAGCAGGGATGCAACCCAAGCCAGTTTTTTGAGCCGGCCCATTATGCGAGGAGATTGGTGACCACGGCGGCAGGCGTGGTACCGGTCAACTTTTGATCCAACCCCTGAAACTTGTACGTGAGCTTGTTATGGTCGATTCCCAAGCAATGGAGGACGGTCGCATTGAAGTCCCGCACCGGCACCGGATCTTTCACCACGTTGTAGCTGTAGTCATCGGTCTCGCCGTACGTGATGCCCGGCCTTACGCCGCCGCCTGCCATCCAGGTGGTAAAGCAGCGCGGATGGTGGTCACGGCCATAGTTATCGGGTGACAGCCCGCCTTGGCTGTAGACGGTGCGGCCGAATTCCCCGCCCCAGATCACCAGCGTATCGTCGAGCAGGCCACGCTGCTTCAGATCGGTGACCAGCGCGTAGGTGGCGCGGTCGGTTTCCTGGCAGAGCACGGGCAACATGCCGGTGACATCGGCGTGGACATCCCATCCTCGCTTGTATACCTGGATAAAGCGCACGTCACGCTCCGCCATACGTCTTGCCATGAGGCAATTGTAGGCGTAAGTGCCTGGTTCTTTGGCGTCTGGCCCGTAAAGGTCCCAGGTGGACTGCGGCTCGCGGCTCATGTCGGTCAGCTCCGGCACCGAGGCTTGCATGCGATACGCCATCTCGTATTGAGAAATGCGGGAATTGGTTTCGGGGTCACCTAGCTCCTGGTAGGTTTGGCGGTTGATTTCATTCACCGCATCGAGCATCTTGCGGCGCACGTCGCGATCGACGCCCTTGGGATCGGTGAGGTAGAGCACGGGGTCGCCGGCGGAACGCAGTCCTACCCCGGCATATTCAGAGGAAAGAAAACCGCTGCTCCAAAGCCGTGAGGACACCGGCTGATTATTTTCCTTCGGATTCAGCTTGCTCAGCAGCACCATGAAGGTCGGCAGGTTGTCGTTCATGCTGCCCAAACCGTAGGAAAGCCAAGCACCGAGACAGGGCTTGCCGGCATTCATGTTTCCGGTGTTCAAGAGCATGATCGCCGGTTCGTGGTTGATGGCGTCGGTGTTGGTGGACCTGATGATGGTGAGGTCGTCGACCATGCGCGCGGTGTAGGGCAGCAGATCGCTCACCCAGGCGCCGGACTTGCCGTACTGCTTGAATGCCCAGTGGGAAGGCGCGATGGGAAAGCGAGCTTGGCCGGCTGTCATCCCGGTAAGCTGCTGGGCTCCGCGCACCGACTCGGGAATGTCTTTGTCGTAGAGTTGAGCGAGGTTTGGTTTGTAGTCCAGCAGGTCCATCTGCGGTGGCCCGCCGGACATAAATAAGTAGATGGCTCGCTTTGCCTTGGGGGCGAAATGGGGTAGTTTGAGTTCCTGTGGCTTGGGCAGAACACTCGCTGCGTGCGCGTCGCTGTTAAGCATGCGGTCGCCGAGGCTGGCTAGCGCCGCCCAGCCGAGCACCTTCCCGGCTCTGCCTAGAAAGTGACGGCGGGTCTGCAACTCGGCCCACTCCGCCTTCATGCCCTGGGCGATGGGGAGATCCATGATCGTGGGACCATGATCAGGATCGGTGCAGAGGGGATGTTGCTTCACGGCGTTTTCTCCTTACTTATTCAGAGTCTCATCAAGGTTGAGCACTTCGCTCACTACCATGGTCCAGGCGGCGAGTTCCGGCGGTGGGATTGCGTGATCAGGAGGCTTTTCCCCAGTCGCAATCAGCTCGCGGGCGGCAGCGGGATCTGCGGTGTAGTGTTCCTGCATCTGGGCGAACGATTGGTGCAGCACCGATGCCATCTGCGGGGACGGGTCGTGGGAAAGCAACAGCTCGCTGAGATATTCGATGCGCTGCTCGGGCTGCTTTCCCCCTTGTTTGATCAACCGCTCGGCAAGGGCGCGTGAGGCTTCTACCCATTGTGGATCATTGATGGTTACCAATGCCTGCAGCGGCGTATCGGTTCGTTGGCGCCGGGTGCACGCCGTGTCCCGCGTAGGAGCGTCGAAGGCATCCATATCCGGAGGCATCGCCATCCGCTTCCAGTAGGTGTAGAGACTGCGTCGATACAGAGCATCCCCATGGTCCTGGGTGTACCTGGTGGTATCGCTCTTGGGATAGCCGACCGACTCCCACACATTATCCGGCTGATACGTCTTCACGCTGGGGCCGCCGATTTTGTTGACCAGCAATCCGCTGGATTGGAGGGCGATGTCCCGCAGCATCTCGGCATCCATGCGGAAACGCGGACCGTGCGCCAGCAGCAGGTTCTTGGGATCGCGCGCCAGCTGGTTAGGAGTCGCCTTCGCGCTCTGGCGGTACGCGGCTGACATCACCATGAGCTTGTACATGTGCTTGATGTCCCAACCGCTCTCGCGGAATTCCACTGCCAGCCAGTCGAGCAACTCGGGGTGAGAGGGCCGTTGGCCCATGATGCCGAAGTCTTCGGTGGTTTCGACCAGGCCGGCGCCGAACAGCTCATTCCACATGCGATTGACCGTGACCCGCGCGGTCAAAGGATTGTCGGGACTGACCGTCCAGTCGGCGAGCGCGAGGCGGTTGTGCGGCCGCCCTGCAGGCAACGGTGGAAGAAAATGGGGTGTGTTGGCCTCCACTCGCTCCTTGCGCGCGGTGTAGATCCCCCGAGTGAGCACATCGGCATAGGCTACGGAGGGCCGCTCTTCGGCCACAAGCGATACGTCGCCACCCTCGGAAAGCTTGCCGAGCTCGGCATCCATTGCCTGGATCTGGCCGTGGATGGCTATCGCCGTCTTATCCACATTATTGAAGTAGAAGTCGCTGACCGCATGCCATTGATCCCGATCCCAGTGGCTCGCAGGTGTGCTGGTAATTTCCGCCACGTAGTCTTCCAATGGGAGCCTTTTCACTTCCTCGGCGGTCAATACCCGGCCATAAAGACGGATGTCCTGATAGCGCGTGTCCCGGGCAGGCTGCGCATCCGGCGATTTTCGCCCCAGCTGCAGCGGAGCTGAAGTACGCATGCTATTGCCGCCGAATGTATCGGAGATGGTCCGGGTGGCCACCTCCGATCCGTTGACATAAATCTTTACCCCCGCAGACTTGCCCGATCCGACGTAGGTAAAGAACACGTGATCCCATTTGCCATCCGTGGGCAAGGGTGTCACCGTCGAGACCCTGATAGCCCGCATCGGCGTCGGGTCAGCAAGCTCGACGGTGAGGATGCCGTTCTCCGCCTCCAGAACCCAACCGCAATCATCGTGAGTCGAATCCATCTTCGCGATGAGCGCGCCAGACACTTTCGATGATGTGAAATTTGGGGCTGAGCGCAGCATGAACCATCCGCCGCCAGAAAAAGGCTGGTTCCACTCAAAGTCTCCAATCTGTCCCAGCTCTACTCGGGTGCTGGTGTCCATGCGGAAGTCCGGCCAGAGCCAGGTTGTTTCCCCCCACTGCGGTTTGTATTTCCCAATGGGGAAGCTGCTCGGGTTGGCATTGGGCGCGCTGTTTTTCAGCACTTCGCCGCCACCTTCGTCCAGCCGCAGCCGCAGTTGCAGCTGATCCGTCGAAACCCGCTTCGCAGGGTTCTGTTTCGACGCGAGCCAGTGTTCGATGAGCACCCGCTCCTGCAAACGCGACGCGTCCAATTGCCGCTGCAGTTCTGCTCGCTTGGCCATCGCGCGGTTGTAGGCTTCCAGGTTCTCCGGCTTCGGGATGCGCACTACCGGCGCCCAATCCGGCTTATCGCCATTGAAGGGCTGTTCGTTGATGTTGTTGAAGAAGGCGCTTAGTTGGTAGAAATCCTTCTGCGTGGTTGGGTCATATTTGTGATCATGGCAGACCGCGCAGCCCACGGTAAGGCCCAGAAATGCGGCCCCATAGGCCTCCGTCCGCTCGCGCGCGATGTTGACCCGCAGCTCTTCGGGGATGGTGCCTCCCTCGTTGCTGCTTACGCCGGAGCGGACATATCCGCTGGCGACGAGCTGATCGAGGTTGGTCGCCGGCAGGAGATCGCCCGCAATCTGCTCCCGGGCGAACTGGTCGAATGGTTTGTTGGTATTGAAGGCCTTGATCAGGTAGTCGCGGTAGGCCCAGATGTAGCGGCTGTTGTCGTAGTGGAGGCCGTAGGTATCGGCGTAGCGGGCATAGTCGAGCCAGTAGCGGGCCCGTTGTTCGCCAAAAGCCGGACTGGCAAGGAGCCGATCCACCAGATGTTCATAGGCCTGCGGCGAAGCGTCCTGAACGAATTGGTCGACTTCCGCGGGAGTGGGCAGAAGACCCGTCAAATCGAGGGTGACACGCCGAATCAGCGTATGTTTGTCCGCCTGGGGAGAAGGCTGCAGTCCTTCCTTTGCCAGCCGCCGCAGGATGAACGCGTCGATCGGCGCCTGCATTTGCGGCGCGGGGACTTCAGGCCGCACCGGCTTTTCAAATGCCCAGTGGGGGCGATAGTGAGCGCCTTCGGCCACCCACTGCTTAAGAATAGCGATCTCCGCAGGCTTCATCGGCTTGGCATCGCCCTGCGCGGATTGCGGCATCAGGTAGTGAGGATCGTGGGATTCAATGCGGCGAATCAATTCGCTCGAGTCGGGGTGCCCGGGTACGATGGCGTCAGGCTTCCCTGGACGCTTGCGGAAGGCGGACTCTTCCAGGTCAAGGCGCAGGCTGGCCTTCCGCATTTCGGGATCTGGTCCGTGACAACTAAAGCAGTTCGCGGCCAGGATCGGCTGGACATCCTGGTTAAAGTCAAGATGCTCGCGCGCTTGAGAGGCTGTGGAATGCCTGCCGGTGCAGCCCGCGGTTGCTGCCATCAGGGCCACGGCTGTCCACACTAGCGGGAATATCTTCGGGACAAGGCGCATGTCTCCCTACAGCCGGCGACCCAAGAAGGCGAACTCATTTACGCTAGTCTTGGCCGCCGAGAGCTGTCAACGACTCTTCTGGTGCCTTGGTAACTTACTGAATTCAGGTTACTTTCGATTTTGCAGACCGGGCTTCAAAGCAACATCCCGCGAACCCAAGTATAGTGTTCGATGACAAAGATTCCGGCTGCGTTGGCCGCTCTAATGTCGTGGGGGGGCAAACTATGATCAATCGACGTGAGTTTATCGACACACTCGCAGTAGGAGCCGCGGGGCTGGCTATCAATGCCAAGAGCTACGGCCGTATTATCGGTTCCAATGATCGGGTGAACTTTGCCGTGATCGGACTCAGCGGGCGCGGTCATGCACACTTGTCGGCGCTCCAAGCCAACAAGGAAACAGCCTCCATCGCATATGTATGTGATGTCGATAGCAACACCATGGCGAAATTCGCCGGCGAGACCACTCAGGCAATGGGAACCGCTCCCGCCACCGACAAGGACTTCCGCAAAATCCTGGAGAAGAAGGACGTGGATGCGATCAGCATCGCGACTCCCGACTTTTGGCACACGCCAATGGCCATCTCCGGAATGCAAGCGGGAAAGCATGTGTATGTGGAGAAGCCATGTAGCCACAACCCCGCCGAGGGCGTGATGCTGGTCGAAGCGCAAAAGAAATACGGCAAGGTGGTGCAAATGGGCAACCAACAGCGCTCCTCGCCCCACAGCATCGAGATTGTGGGCAAGATTCACGAGGGCCTGATTGGCCGCGCCTACTACGCCAAGGCGTGGTATTCGAATACTAGAAAATCGATCGGTTACGGCAAGCCGGCGCCGGTGCCTGCTCAACTCGATTGGGACCTGTGGCAAGGCCCCGTGCCCCGCAGGCCCTACACCGATAACATTCAGCCGTATAACTGGCACTGGTTCAGGAGTTATGGCACCGGAGAAACGCTGAATAACGGAACGCATGAAGTGGACGTCTGCCGCTGGGCACTCGACGTCCACTACCCGCAGCGGGTTACTGCGAGCGGAGGCAGATACCAGTTCAAGGATGACTGGCAGTTTTACGACACCCTGGTGACCAGCTTCGAATACGAGGACAAAATGATCTCCTGGGAAGGCAAAAGCTGCCAGGGGATGAAATTCTACAATCGCGACCGCGGCGCAGCGATCATGGGAACCACGGGCACGGTGGTGGTAGACCGTGACGGTTACGAGATCTATGATCTCAACGGCAAAAAGACGAGCGAGTTCAAAACCGGAAAAACGACCTCATCTTCCGATCTGCGGGGCGCGGACAGCATGACCGATGCGCATTTTGGCAACTTTATTGCGGCGATTTGCAAGGGAGATAAACTCAACGCTCCGGTCGCGGAAGGTAACGTGTCCGTGACCATCTTGCAGCTTTCGAACATCGCATGGGAAGTCAACCGCGAGTTGAAGCTGGACACCAAGGATGGAAAGATCCTAGGCGATCCGGAGGCCATGAAGGGGTGGGGACGTGAATATGAGAAGGGCTGGGCTCCCCACATCTAATTATGGATATGACACTTTCCCGCCGTAATTTCGTTCGCTCCGGTGCGCTTGCCGCGGCCGCTTACGCCACTTCGAGTGCTTTGCCGGCGGCCGCGCAGGTGGCCGGGGATAAGCCGTCTCCGGTCCGTTTGGGCCTGTGCAGCTATACCTTTCGCAACTTCGATCGCGCGCAGATGATCGGCTACATGAAGCAGCTCAACGTGTCTGCGCTGAATGTCAAGGATGTTAAAGATCATCTCCCCATGGATCCCGCCGGGG
>Ga0302324_100005863_pt1 | contig 26692 bp, 22 predicted proteins | sample Palsa_T0_1_FD_201949 | JGI IMG/M metagenome (GOLD analysis project Ga0302324, IMG submission 201949) | Peat permafrost microbial communities from Stordalen Mire near Abisko, Sweden - Palsa_T0_1 | ecosystem: Environmental > Terrestrial > Soil > Palsa > Peat permafrost | place: Sweden: Abisko...
CCACCGTACGAAGTCGCTCGATGGCGCGTTTGTGGATTTGGCAGACACGCGATTCGCTCAAGTCAAACTGCTCGCCAATCTCGCGAAGCAATAGCTCAGCGTCATAGTAAAGCAACACGATGAGCCGTTCTTGCTCCGGAAGTGCGTCCATGGCTGCCGCTACGAGGTGACGGAAGCTCTCCTGCTCCATTTCATCAGCCGGGTCGGCGCTGCCACCGATCAGCTTGTCATGTAACGCTCCACCATCGGCCGAATCTTTTTCGTCCAGGCTCACGAACCGGGACATCGCCGCATGCTGCAGCGTGTCGTGATAATCCTGGAGCGATATTCCAAGCGTCGAGGCCACCTCAGCGGACGTTGGGAGCGTGCTCGCCTTGTTCTCAAGTCGTCGCTTCACCTTTTCTATGTCTCGAAGCCGTCGGTATAGCGAGCGGGGGGTCCAATCGGACTCCCGCACAGAATCCAGGATCGCACCGCGAATGCGAAGCGCCGCGTACGTACTAAATGCGGCGCCCTTGCCGGGTGCGTACCGGTCGGCGGCTTCGAGCAGACCAACCATCCCTGCTTGGATCAGATCGTCGACCTCCACATGGGGCGGCATGCGACGCAAAAGCCGAAAGGCGATCTGTCTCACGAGGCTTGTATGCCCTAGAACCAGTGCTTCGCACGCCCGGACCGCACGGCCTCGCTCAGCCGGCATTTTCGGTTCGACCTTTAGTGCGTGTGCGGCCGTCATTTAGCGGGCTCCATAGGTCTCCGCACCCAGAGCGCGCGAAACGCACGTGCCGCATGGGATTGGGGATCAGCCTCCGCCACCGATCGCTGCGTCTGGATCGCGCGCTGCACGGATTCATCATGCGGAACGGTACCGGCATGCTCGAGCGTGATCTCGAGCTGCCGATCGCAGGCAGCCTGCAGCGTGTGGTAGAGAGCGGCATCTCTTTGGACCACGTTTTCAGTCCGCGCAGCGCTGCCACGCACCGCCGGGTAGATGGACCCACACGCCGTATTGCTGTAATTGTCCTCGATCGTTGTAATGGTGCACTTTGAGTGCTGGGCTGCCGCGTTCGCGAGACAACTCCATCGACATTTCAGCGACGAAGAATCGGACGTCATCGTGACTTATCCAGGCGCGCCACGCTCCTTCACCTTTCACCGCTCTCATGGCGAGCTTTTGCAAGTCTGGCATGAGTTCACTCCGGTCGGTGACTGGAGTAGCCCCGGTCGGCACCCAGTTTTGGGTTATCGATAGCGAATCGAGGAGCGATTCCATCAGGGACGGCTGTTGTAGTGTCCGAAGCTTCATGGTGTGCATGTATGCCGGAGCTCCTTTTGGGTCCGCGCGCCACGCTTGATCGTAGCGTAGGCCTGATGCGTTGTGGACCTGACGCGTTGCGGGCCTGATGCGCTGCGCCTAGAGCAGCCGGCGGTGAAGAGCGTCAGCGCACCCTCGGTGCATGCCTCGCCTTGCACAATCGGCGCTGCTACATCACCGCGATACGCGATTCCATTCGACCCATCGACCTCTTCTATTGTGGCCGCGTCGAGATGCTGATGGGTGTCAAAACTCATGAGTGGAAGTTCCATTCCGTAACACGATGTCGGGTGATCAATTGTCCCAAATCGTACCGCGTCGATGCGGCGCTCTCGGAGCAAGTTGATTGTGCGCGCGTCCTCGTTGCTGAACCGCTACGCACGTCACAACGCGGGACATGAATACGCACAGTTGCTCGCGCCGCGGCCACAGCCCCGCGGTGAATGCTAATGAACTCATTCAGGGATTCCCTGATAGATACCGGTTGCCTGCAGGGTGCTCATCGTTACCCGACGGCGCGGACTTCTCAGGTTTTTCACGACTCTTCGGCCTCCCCTTGATTTACGTGCCGGTAGGGTTCCTCGGTATTTCCAAGGGTCGTTCTGAGTTTTTGCAGCCGCCTCAAGGACTTGCTGTCCGGCGTTTCTGCTGGGGTATCGTGGGCCGATTCTCTTGAAATCGATCTGCCACGCCAATATCGACCTGGCAAGGATTGCGGCGCAACAGGCGCAGATCGTGCACCTCGTCGCCTCCGTGCACAGCGGGCACACCAGTGCGATTCAGGTGCTGGCGCGCTTCGCAGCAGCCGCACGGGGCGATGCGTTAAATCAATGTATTACGAAGCCACGCCCCGAAATCCCCCGGGGAAAAGCCAGTCTTTCAACCGGTATACATGGCAGGTGCATAGCCGAGCAGCCCCTTGATTTCGACGTATTCATTGAAGCCGAACTCGCCCCACTCCCGTCCGTTGCCGCTCTTCTTGTAACCGCCGAACGGCGCATTGAAGTCGAATCCATCGTTGATCGATACCCATCCCGCGCGAAGCCTGCGAGCGACGGAACGCGCTTTGTCGATGTCCGCGCCCGCAACAAAGCCGGCAAGCCCATATTCCGTATCGTTGGCGATCGCGACGGCCTGATCGAGATTATCGTAGCCGAGGATGGTCAGCACCGGCCCGAAAATCTCCTCACGGGCAATGGTCATGTTGTTGGTGACGTTGGCAAAGACGGTGGGCTTCACGTAATAGCCATGGGTCAGGCCTGCGGGGCGGCCGGTACCGCCGGCAACCAGTGTGGCGTTCTCATCGATCCCCTTCTGGATCAAAGATTGAACCTTGTCGAACTGGACCTTGGAGACCACCGGACCGATGGCGAAATTGCCGTTCGGGTCGCCGACCGTCACCTTCGACGCAGCCTCCCGCGCGATGCGGATGGCCTCATCCATCCGCGCATTCGGCACGAGCATGCGCGAGGGGGCGCTGCAGGTTTGACCTGAATTTCCCATCATCGATGCGACGCCGACGGCGACGTGCTTGGCGAAATCTGCATCGTCGAGAATGATATTCGGACTCTTGCCGCCGAGCTCCTGACACACGCGCTTGACGGTGGCCGCGGCGTTTTTCGCGATGTCGACGCCGGCGCGAGTCGAGCCGGTGAAGGAAATCAGATCGACATCCGGGTGGCGAGAGAGTGCGGTGCCGACGCCCGGACCATCCCCCTGTATCAGATTGAACACACCGGCCGGTACACCGGCCGCATGCATGATCTCTGCGAATATCTGGCCCGAGAAAGGCGCCACTTCCGAAGGCTTGAGCACCACCGTGCAGCCGGTCGCCAGCGCCGGGAAAACCTTCACGGCAATCTGGTTCATCGGCCAGTTCCAGGGCGTGATGAGACCGCAGACGCCGACCGGCTCCTTTACGATCATCGTCGCGCCGCGCGGTTCTTCGAAGCGAAAGTTCTTCAGCACTTCGATGGCGGTGGTCAGATGCCCGACTCCCAGCCCCACTTGAAAGCCGCCGGCCAGCGATGCCGGCGCGCCCATCTCTTCGGTTATCGCCGCAGCGAGGTCGCCGATGCGCTTCTGATATTCATCAAGGATGCGCTTCAAGACATCGAGGCGTTCCTCACGGGTGGTCAGCGACCAGCCGGCAAACGCTCGCCGAGCCGCCTTGACCGCCTTGTCTACATCGGCTGCCGATCCCAGCGCGATCTTGCCCGCAACCTTCTCCGTCGCGGGATTGATGACATCCAAGGTCTTGAGCTCGACGGGAGCCACCCATTCGCCGCCGATATAGAACTTCAAATATTCGCGCATATATGACTCGACTGCGTTGAGACCAAACTTTTCTACTGTGTTCCTTCCGCGTACCAGGTCCTGAATTCACCATAGTTCGGCATCTCTTCCGAATTGACCTTCGGATCGATCACCACGTGAATCACCCCCGTCTTGCCGCTGGCATAGGCGCGCTGGATGGCGGGCCCGATATTCTCCTCGCGGTCGACGTACTCGCCGTAACAGCCGAAGCCCTCGGCGATCTTGTCGAAGCGTACATCCTTGCTCCAGTGAACGCCCGTCTCGGCGGAACCCTGACCGAAGGTACGCTTGTACACACCGACCTCGAGGCCCCATTGGTAGTCGACGCCGACCACACAGACGAGCGGCAGCTTCAGGCGTGCGGCGGTCTCGAGCTCCGAGATGTGGAACAGGAACGCGGAATCGCTGGTGAGCAGCATCCCGGGCCGCTTGCCGCCGTCGGCCACCATCGCCCCGACGGCATAGGGCAGCCCGGTGCCGAGATGTCCGAAGTTCTGGTTCCAGATGACGTCGTGCGGCTTTGCCTGCGAGTACGTCCACTGAAAGATGACGGTCGCCCCGCCGTCGCGAATCATGATGCCGTCCTTCGGAAAGGCCTCCGTCGCTTCGACCACGAAACGCGCGGTGTGAATGGGCGTTTTCCCCGAGGGAGCCGAGGTCGCCAGCTCCTTCAACTGTGCGGCATCGCTCTTCACCCAGCCGGCAAGCTCCGGCGATGCAGAGCGCTCGGACGCTTTCAGCGCCTCGGTGAGCTGCGGCACGATTGCCCGCAAATCACCGACCAGCGGCACATCGATCGGGCGATTCACGCCGATCGCCGTTGGATCGAGCTGCACATAGATCCATTTGCGATTGGCGTTGTTCTCGGCCCAGTGACGTCCCCGCCCATAATGGACGGGTTCGCCGAGCTCGGTGCCGATGGCGAGGCACAGATCCGATTTCACCACCGCATCGACCGCGGCGGCCGAGAAGCCATAAGGAAAGGTGCGATCCTCGAGGCCTTTGATGAACGAGGTGCCGCCGGAGGTCTGAATGACGGGGCAATTCATCAGCTTGGCGAGCGCCTTGACCGCTTCGCCCGCGCGCGCGCAGTGCGCGCCGTGTCCCACGAGAAGGATCGGTTGTTTGGCTGCTTTGATGAGCTGCGCGGCCTTCTCGATCATCTGGGCGCTCGCACCCTGCTGAACGAGACGATAGCTTTCCGGCGCAAGCGGTGCCGGCACGTCGAGATCTTCCAGGATCACGTGCGAGGGATACTCGATATAGGCGGGGCCCGGTGTACCGGTTTGTGTGACGCGCAACGCCTCGCGAATGATCTCATCGGTCTGGTTTGCGTATTCGATGCTCGCGCAATACTTCACCGAAGGCTCGACCAGAGCCGCCTGCTTGACGAACTGAATCCGGCCGCGGCGCACACGCTGCTCCGTGATGCGCGCCCGCTGCCCGCCCAGAAAGATGACGGGCGAGTTTTCGACTTTCGCACACATGATGGCGCCGGCGAGGTTTGCAACGCCGGGCCCCAGCGTGCCGATGCAAAGACCCGGCTTACCCGTCATGCGGGAGGCCGCTTCCGCCATGAAACCGGCGGACTCCTCGTGATGCGGAGCGACCACGCTCCAGCCGCGCTTCTCCGCGGTGATGAACATGTGGACGAAATTCGGGTCGGGAATGCCGAACAGCGTCTTCATGCCCTCCGCTTCGAAGAGCTCGAGGATTCGTTCGTATACTTTGACTGCCATGATTGACTGTTACCTTGTTGTGCGAGTTTCGTCCCAGGAATTCACTAGACCCACCGCAGCTGCACTGCTTCGCTACTTGAGCAGCCGGGGCGCGCCGGTGCCCATGTATTTCGCCAGATTGCGATGGAAGTTCGTGACCTTGCGCTCCTGGTGCGGATTGGGTTGCGGACCACGGAACGCGCGCGATCTCATGCCCTTCTGCACCGCAGCCATGTTCGAGAAATCCTGCGCGAGCACCGAGCCCCACTTCTTTCCGGTCGGCTCGGCATAGACCCACGGTGGTTTGGGCTCCTGGCCTTCCGGGAATCGCTCGATCGCATAGGACTCGAAAATGCACTTGTGCGGATCATCGCCATACGGCCGGGCGCGATAACAGAGGGCGAACGTGATGCCCTGCAGAATCGACATATTCGGAAATACATGCCAGGCGAGGCCGGCCTCCGACATCTGCTGCGGAGTGATCGTCGGCCAGATCACCCCGCGCGCCGCATCGTCCGCCTTGGCCGCCGCGAGCCAATGCTTGATCACCTGATCGGGAGGTGTTCCTTCGGGTAATTCATCGACCAGCCGCTTCGCCGCATTGACCAGCGTCTCGGTGGTGCTCGCGTTATTCACCGTGGTGTAGATTTCGTTTTGCAGCTCGTACGTGGATTTGCGCGCATCGCTCCCCAGGCCGGCCCGCGTGATCGTGCTGCTCTGCTTCATTTTCATGCTCGGGTCGCGCTCGTCGAAACCGCTGACTCCGTGCAATCCGTGCGCGGCGCTGTAAGCGTAGTACTGACCGTACTTGAGCAGCTGCGGATGCGTGCCCGCGACATGGTAGGGCTCCATGAATGCCTCGAGGGCCGTCTTCCAGTTGCAGTCGAAAATGACCCACTGACGCCACTTGTAGCGCATCTTCTGGAACTCGAAGGGTTCCAAGATACTTGCGGCCGGCTCGAGGTACTCGCGCAGCGACACGGCTTGGCGGTCCATGTTGATGAAAATCCAGCCGCCCCAAGTGTCGACCTTGACCTCGTAAAGGGAAGTGCGCTCCTCGTGCAGCACGCCCTTCCAGTCCTCCTTGTCGAGGATGTAGGTGTTCTTGCCGTTGAGATCGAACGTCCAGCCGTGAAAGCCGCAGACGAACGCCTTCTTCTTGCCGCACGCTCCGTTCTCGCCGTTTGCCGCATTGACCAACCGGCGGCCCCGGTGCGGGCACACATTGTGATAGGCCCTGATGGAGTTCGGGGCGTTGCGCACGATGATGATGGAATCCTCGCCGATTTCGTAGGTGATGTAATCGCCCACCTCGGGGATTTCCTCGACCCGCCCGGCGTGCTGCCAGACTTTCGCCCAGAGCCGGTCGCCCTCGGCGCGCGCGTATTCAGGAGAGATGAATGCTTCCACCGGGTAGGTCACCGGTTCAGCCAGCTCCTCGACGGTCACGTTGGTTAAGGTGTCCATAGCGCTCTCCTCCCCACTTTGCTTAGCATCGCAAATCGGCTCCTCCGGGGAAAGGATGCCCACCCGGCCCCTGGGTTCACGGCTCGAGGCCGAGACCCTTCAGGTCACCCGAGTCGCGCCAATCCCGCAACAGCTTCTGGAATGCGTTCCATCCGGCCCCATACCCTCGGAACAGGGCCCATTTCGGCTTGTCCTCGCCCTCGTTGTTGAAATAGCTCGGTGGGCAGAGCCGCAGGAATGGGGAAAGGTCGATTTCGATCTCCTCGAAGTGGCGCACATAGGCATCCTGTGCTTCTTTGCTGGGCTCGACCACTGCGGCGCCGCGCTTGAGTGCCTCGCGAATGACATAAGCGATGTGCTCGCCCTGTTTGCCGAACTGCTCGGTCACGGATGCGTTGAGGCCACCTTGGATATAACCGATGTAGAACTGGTTCGGGAATCCGTGCGTCATGGTGCCATGAAGCGTCTTGGGACCATCGGCCCAGTGGTCGTAGATCGATTTGCCGTCTCGGCCTTGGACCACGTCGATTCCCCAACGCCGATTGAGATCGCTCGTCACTTCGAAGCCGCTGGCGAAAATCATGCAATCGACTGCATATTCCTTGCCGTTGGCGACGAAGCCGCGTTCGCTCAGGCGCTCGACGCCCTTGGTTTTCGACACGTCGATCAGAGTGACATTGGGGCGAGCGAAGGCCTGATAGAACTCGTCGCTCGACAACGGCCGCTTGCAGAGAAAACGGTAATAAGGCTTCAACGCCTCGGCTGTTTCCCTGTCTTTGACGATTTGATCGACACGGCGGCGCAGGCGCTCCATCACCCGGTAATCGACCACTTCCCGCCGCGCCGCGAACTGCGCGGGAGTGAGATGCGGCCAGCCCTCGGCCGCGAGCTCGGCGGCCAGGTTACGCGTGATCTCGGTCCAGATGTCGCAGACGAGGTCCGGCTCACCCGGCTTCAGAAACTCCATCGCCGCGTGATGAAAGTTCTCCTGCCGCGACTTCTGCCAACCGGGCTCCAGGGATTTCACCCACTCGGGATCGGTGGGCGGATTGGGCCGCTCGTCAACGCTCGAGGGCGTGCGCTGAACCACGTAGAGATGCTTGGCGTACTGCGCAAGGTGGGGAACTGCCTGGATTGCGGTCGCTCCGGTACCCACGATCGCGACGCGTTTGTCGGCCAGCTTGGCGAGCACCGGGCTCTGGTAGCTGCCGCCCGTGTAGTCGTAGTCCCAGCGCGCGGTATGGAAAATCTTGCCCTTGAACGTGTCGATCCCGGGAATGCGGGGAAGTTTCGGCATGTTGAGGACGCCGCACGCAAGGATCACGAAACGGGCGCGAATGTCATCGCCCCGATTGGTACCGACGCGCCAGCGCTTGAGCTTCTCGTCCCAGCGCAGCGTGTTGATCAGCGTGTGGAACAGGGCCTTGTCGGCAAAGCCGTATTTTTGTGCAATGGAGGCGCAGTAGTCGCGAATCTCCCAGCCGTCGGCGAACTTCTTGGACGGCATGAAGCCGGTCTCTTCGAGGAGCGGCAGGTAGCAGTACGATTCGTTGTCGCACTGAATGCCGGGATAGCGATTCCAGTACCACACCCCGCCGAAGTCGCCCGCGATGTCGACATTTCGGAAATTGGTGATGCCCGCCTGCCTCAGATGATAGGCGGCCATGAGGCCGCCCCAGCCGGCACCGAGGATGATGACGTCGATGTCCTCCGAGATGGGCTCTCGGGGTATCAGCGGCATGTGGGGGTCGGCGTCAAAGCTCTCCGTGACGCCCCCGGTGGGGCGTACATACTGCTTCTGTCGATCGGGGCGCATGCGCCTTTCGCGCTCGTGCAGATACTTGCCTCTGAGCGCAGAGATATCGATGTCGTCAGGCGTCAGCGTCGGCGCGCACTTCATATCCTCCCCCCGGGGAATGCGGATGAAACTATCGTATTCATAATCAACGCTGTTGTCTAGTATGATAGAAAGCCGTGGCCGGTGCGCGATCGCCGCGGCGCAGCGACCGCCTTGCCCATAGAGTCGAAATAACGTTTAGTTTACGCTTCCATATCAGGGGGAGGATGTTCGATGCCGGAGCTCAGATTCGACGATCGTGTCGCCGTCATCACCGGCGCGGGCCGGGGATTGGGGCGTGCCTACGCGTTACTTCTCGCCTCGCGCGGTGCCAAGATCGTCATCAACGATCCCGGCGGGAGCCTCAAAGGCGAGGGTGTGGATGCGGGTCCCGCGGAACGGGTGGCGCAAGAGATCCGCAAGTCGGGCGGCGAGGCGGTCGCATGCACCGAATCCGTGGCGACTCCCGAAGGCGGCGGCGCCATCATTCAATCGGCACTCGACCGGTTCGGCCGAATCGACATCCTGATTCATAACGCCGGCAACGTCCGCGCAGCGTCCTTGAAGGACATGACGCAGGCAGACTTCGACGCGGTTCTGGATGTTCACCTGCGCGGGGCATTCCACGTCGTACGGCCTGCCTTCCCTCTCATGTGCAAAGCGGGGTACGGCCGCATCGTGCTGACCTCCTCGATCGGCGGCCTCTACGGGAATCACCATGTGGCGAACTACGGCGTCGCCAAGGCCGGCTTGATCGGACTGTCGAACGTGATCGCGCTCGAGGGCGCCGCTGAAGGCGTGAAGTGTAATCTCATCGTTCCCGGAGCGGTCACCCGGATGGCCGAAGGTATCGATATCAGCGCCTATCCCCCCATGACGCCCGAACTGGTGGCGCCCGTGGTCGGTTGGCTCGCCCACGAGTCCTGCTCCATCACGGCGGAAATGCTGATTTCCATCGCGGGGCGCGTGGCAAGAGCGTTTATCGCTGAATCGCCGGGGGTGTACCGCAGCAGCTGGTCCATCGAAGACGTCGCGAAAGAGATCGAGGCCATTCGCGCAACGGACGCGCCCATCGTATTTCCGGTGGTGCCGTCGGCCCACATCGATCACATCCGCTACAGCTTCGGCATGGTCACTCAGGCTGCCGGCGGCCGCAAATGAGAGCCCACCTCGGTCGATCGCCTCAAGAATCCTTCCAATGAGGCCGCCGTTTTTCGGCGAAGGCCTTGGGTCCTTCCTGTGCGTCCTCACTTCGGTAGGCGACTTCAGAGGCGTGTCGGGCGGCTCGCAAAGCGGCTGAGCGGCCCATCTCGGTCGACAGCATCACCATGTCTCGCGCCGCCCGCACCGAAAGCGGCGCACCCTCGAGAATCTCGTTGGCGAGCGCGAGGGTCGTGGGCATCAGCTGATCGGGTTCCGCCAACCGGTTGACGAGTCCGATCTCGTAGGCCCGCTGCGCGCTGATCGGCTTTCCGGTGAGGACGATCTCCATCATGATTCGCTGCGGGATCATATGAATCAGCGGCGCCGCCCAGGGCGAGCTGCGGCCCACTTTCACCTCGGTGATGGCGAATTGCGCGCGCGTGCTTGCGACGCACAAGTCGCACGCCTGAGCAATCATCCAGCCGCCGGCGAAGGCGACGCCATTCACCGCCGCGATCGTCGGCTTGGTGAGCTCGATATTGTCTCCGGGTACGGGAAACATATCGCGCGGCGGTACCGCGAGCCCGCGCTCCACCATCTCTTTCAAATCGCCCCCGGCACAAAACGCCTTCTCTCCCGATCCCGTCAGAATGGCGACGCGCAGTACCGGATCACGCTCGAAACGATCCCACGCGCCGAAGAGTCCTTCGCGGATATCCTTGCCGAGGGCATTGCGCGTCTCGGGACGGTTCAACGTGATGATCGCGATGCCGTCACCGCGTGCTTCAAAGAGTACAGCGTCGCTCATCAGAACCCCCTCTTCTTGATGACGTGGGCTGCCCGCTCCAGCTCTTCTCGAAAATCGGGATGCGCAATGGCGGTGAGGCGCCGCGCACGCTCGGCGAGGGTCCGCCCCTTGAGCTCGGCCGCGCCAAATTCCGTGACGATCACGTCCACATCGCTCCGCGCCGTCGTCACAGGGCCGGATAGCGCCACGGCAATGCGGCTGACTTTGCCGCCCTTGGCTGTCGCGGGCAACGCGATGAGGGAGCGGCCGCCGGGCGAGCGGCTGCCGGCGCGCACATAATCCACCTGACCCCCTGTCCCTCCCAGATACTGACTGCCGCTCTGCTCCGCGTTCACCTGACCGGTCAGATCCACCTCCACGGCGGAATTGATGGTGACGAATCGATCGAGACGCGACAGCGTCGTCGCGTTATGCGTGTAGGCGGAGCTGCGCATGCCGATCTTCGGATTGCGGTGGGAGAAATCATAAAGACGCCGAGTGCCGATCAGCGCACCGGTGATGGAGACGCCTGCATCGATCGGCTTCAGCGCATTCGTGATCACGCCCGCCTCGACCAGATCGACGAGACCGTCGCCGATCATCCCCGAGTGCACCCCGAGATCACGCCGGTCACGGAGCAATCGCAGGATCGCATCGGGCACTGCTCCGATCCCGACCTGAATCACGGAACCGTCCTCGATATAGCCCGCCGCAACCCTGGCGATCGATTGGTCGGTTTCGCCGATCTGGGCCTGGGGCACTTCCACGGGAATGCGCGCGACATGCACCGCGCAGTCGATGCGCGCCGCCGCCAACACCGCATCGCCAAAAGTGAAGGGCACCCGCTCGTTCACCTCGGCGATGACGACGCGTGCTTTCGCAACCGCCGCCTGCACGAAATCGCTGATCAGGCCGAAGCTATGATTGCCGCTCGCGTCGGGCGGACTGACCTGCACGAACGCGACGTCGCAGCCGATCAGCCCCTGCTCGATCATCGGCGCGATCTGGCTGACGTGGCAGGGCACGATGCCCAACTTGCCGGCGGCCGCGACCGTGCGTAGCGCGCCGATGGCGCCCATGCTCGACAGGCTGATCTTTTCGGCAGCCTCCGCGGTCAGCAGGCCGGAGAAGCTGGTGGCCGCGAACGCCGACAGAGGTCCGATGCCTTCGGCCTGCGCGATCAGCGCCTCGATGAGCGTCGTGGGCTCCCCGCAGGCTTGCCCCCAGACGATGTGATCGCCGGCGCGCAAATGGGCGCCGAGGTCGAGGGCAATCGCGAGGGTCATCGCCGCGCCGCGAACGCGAGCAAACCTTTCGCGCGCGCGAGATGGGGCCGATCGAGCATGGCTCCCTTGTGACCGATCGCGCCCGCGCCCGGATTGGCGGCGAAAAGATCGACGATCTCTTGTGCCGACGCCAATTCCTCCGCGCTCGGCGTGAACGCCTCGTTGATCACGTCGACTTGTGCCGGATGAATCGCCAGCATGCCGCGGAATCCGGCGCGCCGCACTTCCCCTGCCCGCTTGCGCAGTCCCGCTTCGTCGCGGAAATCGCCATGAATCGTCTCGATCGCCGCTACGCCGGCGGCCGCGGCACCGATGAGGCAGAGGCTCCGCGCCAGCTGGTAGGTGAATCCATAGCTCCCGTCCGCGTTGCGATTCTCGCTCGCGCCGAGCGCGTCCGCGAGATCCTCCGCACCCCAGGTCATGGCGACCACTCTGGGCGCGCCCGCGTAGCTTCCGATGGTGAACATGGCCTCGGCCGTTTCGGTGACGAGCACGATCACTTTGATCCCGCCCGGCTCGGCGCCGGCCGCGGCTTCGAGCGCCGTCAGATAATGGTCCAAGAGCTCGGCATCCGCCGGGCCGCGAGCCTTGGGCAGCATGATGCCCGCGGGACGGGCGGCGACGATCGCGACGAGATCGGCGAGCCCATGCGGACCCTGGATGGGGTTGATCCGAACCCAGAGCCGCGCACGATGCTTCGCGTTCGCGCTCAAGAAGGCGCAGACCATCGACCGTGCCTTGGGCTTCTCCGCCTCGGCAACCGCATCCTCGAGATCGATGATGACGATGTCCGCGGCGCCGGCGGTTGCCTTTTCCATTTTCCGCTCGCTGTCGCCCGGCGCGAACAGCCAGGAACGCGCGTTGATGCCTTCTGCTTGAATCGCCATGGCTTCGGGGTCTCCTCGCTCTGCTCTAGCCGGCATCAATAGGACTTCGGAAGTCCGAGAACCTTCTCGGCCAGGAAGTTCAGGATCATGTGCGGGCTGATGGGCGCCGTCCGCGGAATGAGCACCTCGCGCAGATAACGCTCGACATGATATTCCTGCGCATAGCCCATCCCGCCCAACGTCAGCATGGCGGTATGACAGGCTTCGAAGCCGAATTCGCCCGCGAGATATTTGCCCGCATTGGCCTCGACGCCGCAGTCCTCTCCCTTGTCGAACAGGGTGGCGGCCTTCATCACCATGAGGTTCGCCGCCTCGAGCTGCGCCCAGCACTTGGCGAGCGGGTGCTGAATGCCCTGGTTCATGCCGATCGGCCGGTTGAACACAATGCGCTCGCGCGCATAGCGCGCAGCCCGCGCGATCGCGGCGCGGCCGATGCCGACCGCTTCGGCGCCGATCAAGATACGCTCGGGATTGAGGCCGTGGAGAATGAGCTTGAACCCCTCGCCTTCCCGGCCGATTCGGTCTTCCTCGGGGATCCACAGATCCTGGATGAACAGCATGTTCGAATCCACCGCGTGCCGACCCATCTTGTGAATCAGGCGCACCTCGATCTTGGTCCGGTCGAGATCGGTATAGAAAAGAGACAGTCCCTCGGTCTTACGCTTGACCTCATCGAGTGGGGTGGTACGTGCGAGCAGCAGCATCTTGCCCGCGACCTGCGCCGTGGAGATCCAGATCTTCTCGCCGTTGACGAGATAGCCGCCGTCACGGCGTTCCGCACGAGTCTTCAGCTCCGTCGTGTTGAGTCCCACGTTGGGCTCCGTGACGGCGAAGCACACCTTGTCCTCCCCGCGGATGATCGGCGGAAGAATGCGCTCCTTCTGCGCTTGTGTCCCGAACAGCACGACCGGCTGCAGACCGAACACCGGCAAGTGAATGCTCGAGGCGCCGCCCATCCCGGCACCCGATTCGGCCACCGCCTGCATCATCACCGCGGCTTCGGTGATCCCGAGGCCCGCGCCGCCGAACTCCGCGGGCGTGGCAATGCCCAGCCAGCCGGCCTCGACCATCGACTCGTAAAATTCGTGCGGAAACACACCGTCACGGTCGCGCTCCAGCCAGTACTCGTCCGGAAACCGCGTGCAGTGCTTCAGGATGGCTTCCCTGATGTTCTGCTGATCCGAGGTGAGTGAGAAGTCCATCTTGGGATATCGGCCGCCGAGAGGTGCTGCCGGTCCGGCAGCGAGCGCTTGTGATTATAGCAGCGCATCCTAAAGTCCAACTCATGGCAGAATCGAGCCGAATACCGAGGAGCATAGGGGGACATAATGAGTAATCGCGCGAAGGGCACCGGCCCGCTGGCCGGGGTGCGCGTGATCGATCTGACCGCCATGGTCATGGGTCCGTATTGCACCCAGATCCTGGCCGACATGGGCGCCGACGTCGTCAAGATCGAGCCTCCGGAAGGAGACGGCACCCGCTACATCTCCGTCGGACCGGTGTCCGGCATGAGCGGCATATTCGTCAATGTGAATCGCGGCAAGCGCAGCGTCGTGCTCGACCTGCGATCGGAAGCAGGCAAAACCGCCTTGCGCACGCTCGTCAAGGAAGCGGACGTCTTCGTTCACTCGATGCGCGCCAAGGCAATCGCCAAGCTGGGATTTTCCTATCAGGATGTGGCCGCCATCAATCCTGCCATCGTCTATACCAATTGCTACGGATATGGCCGACGCGGACCGGACAAGGACTTGACGGCATACGACGACACCATCCAGGCCGAATGCGGCTTGCCGGCGGTGCAGCAGATGCTGACCGGCGAAGCGAACTACGTGGGCACCATCCTGGCCGACAAAGTATCCGGCCTGACGGCGGTCTACGCCACCATGATGGCGCTGTTCCATCGCGAGCGCACCGGCGAGGGGCAGGAAGTGGAGGTCGGCATGTTCGAGACCATGGCCTCCTTCATGCTCGTCGAGCACGCCAACGGCGCCATGTTCACCCCGCCGCTCGGTCCTGCGATCTATCCCCGCGCCGTTGCGCCCAATCGCAAGCCCTACCGCACGCGCGACGGTTACATCTCGGCGCTCATCTACAACGACAAGCAGTGGGCCACTTTCGTCGAGGCCGTCCGCCCGCCATGGGCCAGCGATCCGAGCTACGCCACTCTCGAGTTGCGGGCGCGCAAGATCGACACCGTGTACCGTCTGCTCGCAGACACTTTCAAGGAGCGAACCACGGAGGAGTGGCTGAAGCTGTTCCGGTCGCTCGACATACCCGCGGCGCCGCTGCGCACGCCCGACGAGCTCATGAACAATCCGCACCTGGACGCCGTCGGCTTCTTCGAGACGGTGGATTCGCCGCACGGCCCGGTGCGATTTCCCGGCGTGCCGACCTGGTTCTCCCGCACCCCAGGCCGTGTCGCAGGTGCCGCTCCGCTGTTGGGCGCCGACACGCGCGAGGTGCTCGAGGAGTTCGGACTGCCGGTCTCGGCAACGAGGCCCGCGGGGGGCGGTAAGAAGGATGTGCTCTAGGACTCGAGAAGGAGTAAATCCGATGGTCGAATTCTGGCGAGCCGGCGGCTCTGAAAGTGCCACCACGATGGCAGCAGCGAGGAAAATCGAGGCGGACGGCTGGGACGGTCAGATGTTCATGGACTCCCAATCCTTAAGCGCCGATCCGTATGTGAGGATGGGTGTGTGGGCCGCGGCGACCGAGCGACTCAAACTGTCGACCGGCGTGACCAATCCCCTGACTCGCCACCCCGCAGTCACCGCCGCCGCCGCCGCGACCGTGCAGTCTATCTCCGGCGGGCGCGCCGTACTCGGCATCGGCCGGGGTGACTCGGCGCTCGCCTATCTTGGGGCTGCGCCGGCAAGCCTTGCATCCTTTCGCCGCGCGCTCAACGACCTGCAAACGCTGCTCCGCGGGGGCGAGGTAGCCTTCGGCTCGCACGAGTCCCTGGCCGACACTGCGACGGTCGACACTCTGTCGCTTGGTGGGCGACCAGTCGGCTCCCGGCTTCAATGGCTTCCGCAAGGCGTGCCCAAGGTGCCGCTGGACGTCGCCGCCACGGGCCCCAAAGTGATCGAGCTCTGCGCACCGATCGCCGAACAGGTGACGTTCAGCGTCGGTGCGATCCCCGAGCGAGTCGGCTGGGCCCTCGACCTCGCGCGCACTGCGCGGAAGAAGCAGGGACTGGACGAGGCAGGCATCAGCTACGGCGTGCAAATCATCGTCGTATGCCATCCGGATCTCGAAGCGGTGCGCAAGGTAGCAACCAGCATGGTCGCGCCGCTCGCGCGCTTTCAGGTCATTCAGGGCGATGCCGCCGGGCCGACGAGCGGCAGCGATTCGGAAAACTTCGCCGCGATCCGAACGGGCTACGACATGACCAAGCACGCCGTGATTCTCTCCGACGACAAGATCAAGGGTGGGACTTTGAGCTGGGATTTCGTGCGGCGTTTCGCGATCGTGGGATCGCCCGACCACTGCATCGAGAGATTGCTGCAGCTTGCATCGCTCGGAATCGACCGTTTCGTGATCGTCGGACCGGGATTTCACACCGAGGCGCGGCAAGGCACCCGCGGCCTGTTCGTGAGCGAGGTGATGCCCGAGGTCCGGCGGTTAGTGCGTTGACTCTCGGGCAATCTTACGGATTCGTGCCCCAACCTTCTGTCAACTCAGCCAAACGCCGGGATGACCTCTCTCGCGAAGAGCTCCGCATACTTGGCAAACTTCGATGCCGGAAACCCCGCCGGCAACATCATCATGAAGTGCTCGACGGGCGCCTGCGCGATCATCTCCTTGAACATGTCGATGGCTTGGGCCGGAGTCAAGATGCGCAGGATGCCGCCGGCCTTGAAGGCTTCGAGCGTCATGGGCACGAGCCGCGCGTCATCGAACCCCGTGGAAGCGCGGTCCTCGTTGAGCCATCGTCCGTACGCGTTGTTCACGTAGTGAAAATGCGGCGCCACCTCCTCCATGGCCTTCTCGGGATCGCGGGCGACGAGAACGAAGAGCCCCTGAATGCGCATTCGCGCGCCGGCGGGATCCTTGCCGCAGGCCAAGAGCTTGTCGCGATACAGATCCCACACCTCCATGTTGCCGAAATAGCCGTCGCCGTACTTCGCCGTGCGCTCGAGTGCCTTGTCGCTGAATCCGCCGATGTAGAGCGGTATGGGTCGCGTCGGCGTGGGAACGATGCAGGCATTCTTCAGCGTGAAGTGCTTGCCCGCGTAGGATAACGTCTCGCCAGCCCAGAGCCTCTTGACGATATCGAGGAACTCGTCCGTACGGCGCCCGCGTGAGGAGAAGTCGACGCCGTAGGCCTCCGCCTCGCGCCGACGATAGCCGACTGCGACTGCCATCTCGGCTCGGCCGCCCGACAAGATATCGAGAATCGCACAGTCCTCTGCGAACCGCACGGGGTGGTAGAGGGGCGCGAGCGCAACCGCCGAGCCGAGCTTGATGGTCCTCGTGCGCGCCGCGATGGCTGCGAGCGTCACCAGCGGCGAGGGCGCATAACCGTCGTCTGCGCCATGATGCTCGGGCACCCAGGCGCCGCCGAACCCGAGGCTCTCGGTCCAGGTGATGAAATCGAGCGTCTCGGCGTAGAGGTCGGCCCAGGGCCTGTGCCACTCTCGCGGATTTCTGAAGTCATACAGATAGCCGAACGTCAGTCTTTGCTTCACCACCACCTCCACACGCGCCGTCAGAATCCGAGGTCGAGGATCTTTCCGTCGAAATTGCCGCCGAGCAGTCGTGTAGCTTTCGCCAGCCTTTCGGGCGCAACTCCCGACAAATAGCCGTCGATGATCCGCTGATAGTTACTGATCAGTCCTTCTTTGTCCTTCGATAGGCGCATGAAGTCGAAACCTTCCGCATGCAGACCTTTTTGCTGCAGTGGGATGTTCGAATAGTCCTGCTGCGGGATCGGCGGATACTCCCGGCTGTCGTACGCTAAGAAGGTCGGCTCCAGCGGTGTCCTGGGCTCTTGCCCTTCGGCGGCACTGGTTAGCGACCCAGTCGGCAGGCCATCTGCCAGACATGCGGCCACAATCGCTCGCACTCGAGCTTGTAGAACTCCTCGTCGAAGTAGCGTCGCGTCGGGATGCGCTCGGGATCCGTTATTTGAAAAGGAACTTTTGTCGTGGGCCCGTTGCTCGGTTGGGTCATCGAGGACATCTTGGGGGTCTCCGCAGCGCTTTTCGGCACATAGCGTCATGCTATTACAAAACGCTTGAGTGACACCCTTCTTCAAGTTTGAGAATCCACGATCCTATCGATGAGGCCCCAGTGCAGCGCCGTTTCCGCATTGATGCGGCGCCCCGACAGGATCATGAGAGTAGCCCGTTGCCGACCGATTCGCCTCGGCACCGACACGCATCCGCCCGCGCCCGGGATCAAACCCATGGAAAGCTCCGGAAGCTGAAACCAGGCTTGCGGCGAGGCGGTCACTCGAGCGGCGAACGCGGCGATCTCGAGTCCGGCGCCGATGCAAGCTCCCTGCACGTGCACGTCGAGCAGGGCGGCTCGAGCGCCGATCGACAGGGCCGGCAAGGAGCGGCTTCGAATCAGGTGTGCCATCGCCGGATCGCGAGTCGTCCCGAATTCTTCCAGATCCCCACCCACGCTGAAGGCGGCTCCGAGCGCGCGCAGCTTGATCGAGCGCACCCCGGGATCTGCCGCCGCGACGGAGAAAGCCTCGACGAGCTCATCGCGCATGACGCGATCGATGGCGTTTCGCGACAGCGGCCGATCGAGCGCGATGGAGAGCTCGGCGCCGCGCCGATCGACGACGACCCTGCCTGCGGCGGCAGACTGCCGTGGCGACGCTGCCCGCGCGGCGAGCCAGCGCGCATGCTCCTCACTGCCCTGCAGTAGCCCATAACATGCGGACTCGAACTGCAGGGCCCGATGGGGCGGGAGCCCCTCGAGCGCGCGCAGGAGTTGCGCGGCCACGGCCGCGGCGCGCGGCGCGCGTGCGATTTGCCGCACCAGCGCCTCGGCGGAGACCGGGCTCTCGACCACCGCGTCGAGCGTGGGGGCAAGCGGATGGGTCGCATCGCCCAGCCCGATCAGCGGAAACGGCGGCAAGGATCCGATCCGGATATCGGCCGGGCACGCTTGCAGATCGACGAGCCCGAGCGGCTGCCATGCGTCAACCCAATCCGACCCTGCCCGGATGGTGGAGAGATCGATCAGCAAGTCCTCGAGGTGAGCGGAACGCACCGCCGCTCTGCGTCAACCACGCAGCTCGCGCTGACGGAACTCCCGCGGCGTTTCCCCCACCGCGCGGCGAAACGCATACGAGAAACTGGAGGGCGAGGCGAATCCCAGCGAATACGCGATCGCCTTGACACTCTGATCCGTGGCGAGCAGCTGCTGCGCGTTTTTCAGGCGGCTTCGCGCCACGTGCTCGCCGATCGAGCAGCCACGGCTCTTGCGGAAGCCGCGGGTCAGCTGCCGCACCGACAGCTTGCACAGCGCCGCGAGCTCGCTGAGCGTGGGAGCTTGGCGAATCTCGTTGAGCCGCTCCTCGATGAGTCGCAGGCGCCACGGTGCGAGACCGCCCGTGATCGGCGCCTCGGTGATCTCAGTGCAATAGCGACCCAGCTCGATCGCGAGCTGGCCGGCAATCAGTTCGACGAGCACCTCGCTCGCGAACCCCGGATGTCGCACCTCTTCGGCCAACCGCCGTAGAAGACCGCGAATGTACACATTCTCGATATCGAGGCCGGCGCGGAGGCGCCGGTCCGTCCATTGCAGATCGCCGCCGAACCAGGTACGCATGGCATCCCGGCGGAAATGGCACAGAATGGAGGACTGGGGACGACCGCCGTCGCTCTTCGCCCGCATGTTCTCGCCCGGAGGCACCAGAAGGATCTCACCGATCCGCTCGAAGTGATCGGGGGCCCAACGATCACGGTAGCACGCGCGTGCATTCCGAGGCCGCGGCGTCAGGCACAGGTCCAGCCAGTAAGCCTCGTCCGTGCACAGGACGTCGTCGGCGGGCTCGGGGACGATGAATTGGACGATTTGCGCGATCGCCGCGGGAGCCCGGATCTCCGCCTCGATGGTCGTCACTTGGGCTCCGCGCTCTGTCATGGGTGCGCCGGCGTTTAGGCCGCGACTCCGATCGCCTTGGTTTCCAGATACTCTTCGATCCCTTCCAGACCCCATTCGCGGCCGATGCCGCTGCGCTTGTAGCCCCCGAACGGCAGGTCGGGCGCAATGCACATGCCGCCGTTGATCGACACCGAGCCCGCACGAATCCGGCGCGCCACCCGCATCGCGCGCTCCTTGTCGGCCGAGATGACCACGCCGCACAGCCCGTACTCGCTGTCGTTGGCGATGCGGATGGCATCCTCGTCATTCTCGTACGGAATGACGACCAGCACGGGCCCGAATATCTCTTCGCGCGCGATTCTCATGTCGTTGGTGACGTCGACGAAACAGGTCGGTTCCACGAAAAATCCGCCGCCCTTATCGGTACGGACATGGCCGCCGGCGAGGAGCCTCGCTCCTTCCTTCTGACCGAGCTCGATGTACCCCATCACGCGATCGAGCTGACGTTTGGAGATGACCGGCCCCATCACTTGCGAGGGGTCGTTGAAATCTCCCCACTTGGCGGCGTACCCGGCATAGCCTCTCTGCAACGCCGCAATCGCTTCCTCATAACGGCTGCGCGGTACCAGCAGCCGAGTGGCGATGGCGCAGCCCTGCCCGGCGTGAAAACAGACCATCGAGCGCATGACGCTCGCGGGAAAGTCGGGCGCATCGTCCAAGACGATGGTCGCCGATTTTCCGCCGAGCTCTAAGAAGACTCGCTTGAGAGTCGGCGCGCCCTTTTCCATGATGCGCTTACCGACGGCAGTCGAGCCGGTGAACGTGATGAGGTCCACCCGAGGATCGGTCACCAGCATCTCGCCCGCCATCGCAGGATCGCTCGAGGTGATGACATTGAATACGCCGGCGGGAAATCCGGCTTCCTGTGCCATCTCTCCTAAGATCGCGCCGGCGAGCGGAGTCTCCGGCGCCGGCTTCAAGATCACCGTGCAGCCGGCGAGAAGCCCCGAGACCACCTTGGCCAGATTGACATAGAAGGGCACGTTCCAGGGCGTGATGGCGGCCGCGACGCCGACGGGCTCGCGCATCACACGCCGAGCGGTATCGAAACCGTATTGACGGCGCATGCCCCGATCGACTTCCCACTGGATGTTCGGGAATATCTCGATGAGGACGTTGGCTCCCTCGAGTGCGCCGTCGACCTGCGCACCGAAGGCGGCGCCCAGCGCCGACCCGGCCTCGTGGCGCGCGATGTCCACGAGCTTCTGCCGGTTCTCCCGGAGCAGATCTCGAAAGCGCTTCAGTAATTCGTACCGGTACGAGTGATTCGTCGGCCAGTCGGTCGTGTCGAAGGCGCGCCGGGCGGCGACGATGGCCGCCTCCACATCTTCCCGCGAGGCCTCCGCCGCCTTGCCCACCACCTCGCCGGTCCACGGGCCGATCTTGTCGTAGGTCCTTCCTCCCGCTGCGGGGCGGACCACGCCGTCGATGTAGAGCTTCGCTTCGGGCAACATCATCGCTTCTCCGGCACGGAGACCCTGGCGCTTGCGCCGGGGAGCAAGTGCCGCTCCTGAGGTAGGGATTTGCTGTTTCTAAAAATGGATATTTTAATCAGTTTTAGGCTCTTGTCTGATGTCTGTGAAGGCATTAATTTTCCCCGATGTCGCTGGTACTTCGGGCACTGAAGTGGAACATCACGGTTTGCGGGCGCGCAACACGACGCTCCCCGCCTGCAGGTCGGGGGGCAGATCGATCAGGGCGCGAAAGATATGGGTCACCGATGTGAACTCTGAGATCGGCCGCTCGCGAAGGTTCAGTCCCACGGCCATCGCGGCCGCTCCAAACCGCGCCGCGGCCGTGGGATCGATATCCCAGGTCTTGTCGGCATCCATCATCTGACCGGCACGCACCGTGGTGACGCGGATCCCTTGGGGCGCGAGCTCCTGCTCGAGCGCCTGCGAGAAGCGTTCCAGGCCCGCCTTGGAGCACTGGTACAGGCTCAGATGCGGGAACGGCAGTTCCACCGACTCGCTGCTCAGATTGATGATGTGGCCGCCGGAGCCCATGAGGGGAATCGCCGCCCGGACGCAGAAGATCGGTCCGGTGAGATTGGTCGCAATGATCTTGAGGATCTGCTCGTCGGTCGCCTCGGCGACCAGGAAGGGTTCATAGACGGCGGCATTATTGATGAGCACGTCGATTCGAGGGTGGCGCGCCGCAATCGCTTTGAACGCGGCCCGGACCGACTGCGGAGAAGCGATATCGCAGCCGACGGCCATGGCGCGCGGGCCGATCTCGGCCGCCACCTTCTCGACCTTCGCCGGCGTGCGCCCCAGCAGCACGACGTCGTCACCCTCGGCCGCAAGGCGCCGCGCGAGCGCGCGGCCGAGCCCCGCGCCCGCTCCCGTGATGACAATAGTTTTCGGCATGAACCGCTCACCCCTTGCCGGGATACACGGAAAGATCGCCTGCATACGCGACACCGCCGCGCCAGAACACTTGACCGCTGATTTTGCGAAAGTAATGCACCGTGCGCGCAAAAGAGCCGGATGTCGAGCGCGGCTGCATGGCAATACCGCTCGGACTCTTGCCTTGAGCACGTGCGCTGAAGTCCTTGACGGTGAACGCGAGGTCGTCGGTCTGCTGCGCACACAGGACCAGCTGATCGCCGGGACAATAGCGGCGCGGCTCGATCTGGATCGCAGCGAGCTCGCCGCGCTTCATCGCCACGTGCCCGGGGACGTGGGTCACCTCGACGCTGTGCACCTCGTCGTACCATTTCATGTATTCGGCGTAGCGGCCCGCGACATAGTTGGCGAGGATGATACTGACGCCCGACAGCGGCTCGGATTTGCGCCAGTTGGGGCTGCCCTTCCAGTCGGAATAAAGCCGGTAGGTGTAGAGCCGCTCGGTATCATCGTCCGTCACGAGCCCCGCATCCCGCGCCTCGGCGATCAGGGGCCCGAGCGCCGGGATGTCGATCGAGGGGTCGGGCAAGTCGAAATCGTAGATGCTCATGAACCGCCACGGCTGGGCGATATCGGGCATGATCTGCTGCGGCGTCACCTCGTACCGGTCTCTCGCCTTGAAGCCGCGGAGCGCACCGAGAGATCGGGTATGCGGGTCCTCGAACCAAGCGGCGTACTCCGGCTCGCAGCCGGAGGGTACGTTGTGCAAATGGAGGGTCGTGTAGAGCGCCATGTGTCGTTTCCGCGGGTCTGCGACGGCCCTGTCAGGTGCTTCCCCTGTCTTTGCCCGCACCCTTGCCGCCGATGCCCTGAATGTATTTCTCTACACCCGCGCGATAGTCCGGATTCAGCATGAGGGCGGAATTCGCCAGGCGCTCGACATTGCGGCCTTGCGCCAATCCGACATCGCGCGCCATCTCGATCGCAAGCTTGGCCGCGCCCATCTGTTCGCCATTCTGCCGGGCGAGGTGGCGGCAGAAGCGGAGCACTTCCTCCTCGAACGTCTCATCGGGCCACACCTCGTGCACGAGACCCATGATCAGCGCCTTGTCCGCCGCGACGGGCAGATTCGCCATGATCAGGTATCGAGCCCAATGCGTCCCCACGATCCGCGTGAGACGGCTGACGCCGTTGGAGGCGGGCAGCACCCCGAACTTGCCTTCCGGAAACGCATAGCTCGCACTCTTTGCCGCGAGCCGAAAATCGCAGGACAGCGAAAGCTCGAGTCCGCCGCCCACGCAGGCCGCATGGTGCGCCACCACGAGCGGCTTCTCCATCGCCTCCATTTCATCATAGATGCGATGCATTCCGTTGAGCTTGAGGCGATGCGACTCGCGAATGCCCGAGGCGGTCGTGGCGCGGCCGCTGCCATCCTCTCCCCCACCGCGCATATCGGCACCCGCGCAGAAGTAGCGGCCTTTCGCCCGCACGAGCATCACCTTGAGCGCAGGCGTATCGCGGAAACGGTGCAATGCTGCCTCGAACAGCCTCATGGTGTCGCCGCTCAGGGCGTTGAGCTTCTCCGGGCGATTGAGCGTTGCGACGAGGATCGCGCCGTCGTCCTCGGTGAGCAGATGCGCGGGTTCGGACATGGACATCGTGTCGCGGCCCTCCCTTCAGCCGCGGCTGCGAGGCAGGCCCAGCGCCCGCTCGGCGATCAAGCTGCGGTGAATTTCGCTGGTTCCCCCATAAATGGTCGTTCCCTGCGCATGACGATAGCACTGGTTGAGGAATCCGGCGGGGCCTTCCCGGCTGGCCAGCGAATCGGGCGCGGTCAGGTCGAGAAGATCGGAAGAGTCTTTCAAGAATTTCTCGGAAGAGAACAGCTTCGCCATCGGGCCGTAGGCGAGATTCGGCTTTTTGGTGACACCTGCCCACAGCGCGCGCAGCGAAATGAGCTCGGCCAGGATCGTATGCGCGCTCGCTCGAGCGAGCCGCGCCTGCACGGAGGCCTTTTCGATGAGCGCTTCGCCGCCGCGGTGAAGTTCCCTGCTGCACTGCTCGGCGGCGCGCACCATCCGCCTTTGCACGGGTGCGAAGCCGCCGCCGTGCTCGAGCTCGAGACTCGCGGACATGACCTTCACCCCCTTGTTCACCTCGCCGAGCCGGTAGCTGTCGGGAATCTTCACCCCGTCGTAATAGCTGATGTTCGTGCGCTCGTCTTGAAAAGTGAAGACCGGCTTGATTTCCACACCCTTCGCCTTCAAGGGCACGATGAACATCGTCAGCCCCTGATGTTTCGGCGCGTCGGGATCCGTACGAGCGAGCAGCAGCACGAAGTCGGTGAAGTTCGAGCCGCTGGTGAACATCTTCTGTCCGTCGATGCGCCAGAAATCCCCCTCGCGCACGGCCCGCGTGCGCGCCGCAAACACGTCGGACCCGGCGCTGGGCTCTGAATAGCCGAGGCTGCAGAGCGCCTCCCCCCGCGCCACCTTCGCGAGCACGTCACGCTTGAGCTCCTCGCTCCCGAACCGCTGGATGATGGTCCCGACCATGCCCGCGACGCTCATCGGCGCCGTGGTCCAACCGTGCTCCTGCCACACGTCGTAGGCCGCGTGGCGCGCATACGCAGGCGCGACCCGCCCACCGAGCTCCTCGGGCCAACCGAGAAATAGCAGCCGAGCTTCGGCGAGCTTTTTGTGAATGCCGGCATCATGGCCGTCCCAGGAATAATGCGCCTTCGCCTTGAGCTCGGGCGTCAGGTTCTGGCTGAAGAAGGCGTCCACCTCGTGAGCCAAGGCACGCGCCTCCTCGCCGATGTCGAAGTCGATTGCCACATCGCCCGGCTCCGGCAGGCGGGCCCGCTCCCCCGCATAAAGGCGCCGCCCGGCCTCCTCGAGCCATCGCGCGGGGTCACCGAAGACGAGCGGCCAGGCCTTGGCGCGCAGATTGTAGAGATGGATGTCGTAGTCGGTGGTGAGGCCATAGCCGCCGAACGTGTGCAGCGCCTGCGCCACGGCGCGGCTGGCACTATCGGCGTTCCACCAAGCCGTCAGCGAGATTTCCGCGCCCGCGTGGGACGCGTTGTCGGCGATATCGCGGATCGCCTTCCAGGTGAGATATTTGCCGCCGTCCACATCGCAGATGAGATCGGCGAGTGGGTGCGAGATGCCCTGATAAGTTCCGATGGGCTGCCCGAAGGCGACGCGTTCCCGGGCATACGCTGCGGCCAGCCGGATAGCCTCGTGCGCAAGGCCCGCAAGCGCCGCGGCCATGAGAAGCTTCCACTCCTCGAGGGCCTGCGCGAAAGCCTCGAGCCCAAGAGGCTCGCTCGATAGCGTGCTGCTGCGCGCATCGCTTAAGGCGAGCTCTGCAATGGGCGTGGAAGCTAAGTTCGGCTGGCTCTTGCGCCCGCCCTCCGGCACCCCGACCAGCACGACGTGATCGCCCCTGCGCGCGATCACCGCCTCGGCCACGGCGCCGCCGGCTACCCATTGAACGGGTTCGCGGGCAATGTCCGCAAAGGCGATGCCGACGACCGCCTTACCCGCAAGCACCCGCTCGAGCAGCGCGCCGCCCGCCCCATCGCCCAGCATCGCGAGCAACCGCGCAACGATCAGCGTTTCGGCGAGCGGACCCGAGACCAAAGTGCGGCCGGCCTCTTCCATGAGGACCGCCGCATCCAGGAGCGAGAGACCCAAGCCTCCATGGCTCGCCGGCACCCGCAGGGAGAACGCGCCGAGCTCCGCCAACCCCGTCCACAGCGCCCGATCAAATCCGCCCGGCAGCGCGGCGCGCACTCGCGCCGGGCTGCTGTTCTCGTTCAAGAAACGCGCGAACGTCTCGCGCATCATTTCCTGATCTTGCGACAGATCCAGATTCATAACCGGGCACCCTGAAGTTTACCCCCCGGCTGCCTTGCCGAAACGTACCCGCACGCGCACACCGTACATCCGGGGCTCGCCCAGATACCGCGCCGCCAAACCGAACGCGGTGGAGTAGAGCTGCGTAAGGTTGTTGTAGTACACCTTATCGGTCAAGTTGGTCACGAACGCCTCCGCATCGACCGGGCTGCGCAGGATGCCGTCCCAATGCAAGTTCATGCCCACGAGGCCGTAGCCGTCGAGCGTGTCGTAGGGCACGGCCGTCTCCGATATCAGCATCGATGAGGTGTACGTATAATCGGCACCGATCGATACTTTACCGGCGTCATCCGGGAGCGGCAGGCGGTAGGCGGCACTCGCCACCAGCTTGTTCTTCGGCGAGAACGGCAGCACGTTGCCCGGGCTCGTCGGGAACTGGATCGAGCTATATATCCCTCCCGGCGCCAAGTATGCAAAAGCGCTGAGCAGCTCGGTGTGCAGGTAGGTATAGCTCAAGCCCAGGGTCAGCGGGTCGACCGGCTGGACCGTCGACTCCAGCTCGAAGCCCCAGATGCGCGACTTGCCGGCATTGACGAC
>Ga0302324_100005864_pt1 | contig 26689 bp, 20 predicted proteins | sample Palsa_T0_1_FD_201949 | JGI IMG/M metagenome (GOLD analysis project Ga0302324, IMG submission 201949) | Peat permafrost microbial communities from Stordalen Mire near Abisko, Sweden - Palsa_T0_1 | ecosystem: Environmental > Terrestrial > Soil > Palsa > Peat permafrost | place: Sweden: Abisko...
ACCCTTCCGACCTGACTCCCCATAATCGCGGGACTTCGGGGTTCAATCGTTTTCACAGATCTCAACCGCTTCGAAAGCGCAGGTCTGGGTTAGCTCGAACGGCGCGCGCCGAATGTCGCAACCGGACGAACGAAAACAAGAATATGCTTAACCTCAAACCCAAACCGGACTCGTTCGTGCGCAAGCTTCTGTTCCGGTTGTTCCTCGCTCTGATGATCGCCTACTTCTCTGTTGGAGCGTACGTGTGGTGGGCTATGAATCAGGCTCCCGAGACCTTCGGGCGGGTGATGTCCAGAATGCCTGGGCCAGTCGTTTTTCTGCTCTTCCCCTTCGAAACGCTGTGGACCCAAGCCCGAGCCGGAACCCTGCACGCCGGAGATCCGGCGCCGGACTTTTCACTGCTCAAGCTCGACAAAAGCGAACGGATCGAGCTTTCGTCATTTGCTGAGCAACATCGGCCGATCGTCCTGGTATTCGGCAGTTACACTTGACCGCCCTTCCGGCGGGAGGTTCCTGCCCTCAACAAGCTCTACGAACAATACGGAAAGCAAGTGTCGTTTCTGGTTGTCTACATCACGGAAGCGCACCCCAGCGACGTTTGGCAGATGCAGAGCAACATAAAGGACCAAGTTGTCTTTGCCAGTCCCAGAACTGAAGACGAACGCGCCTTCGTTGCCGGGGCTTGCGTGCGAAAGCTGGGGATAGAAATTCCCGCCGTGCTGGATGAATTTGGCAATTCGACCGAACACGCGTATACGGGATGGCCTGACCGCATGTACGTCATCGACGCGAACGGTCGCGTCGCTTACAAGAGCAAACCCGGACCTTTCGGCTTCAAGCCCGAGGAACTAAAGAAAGCGATCGTTCGGGTGACCGAACCGCATTGAGCCGAGAATCGTAACATCCAGGCAGGCTCCTCTTTTTTGCTTTCATGTCGCAGTCAACGAATGGTATGGCGACGTCCGCCGACGATAGCGTAGAAGCGGCCCCCTGCCGCTGGCAACCGCCCGAATAATCAAAGACTTGGGGCAAAAATTCGAATCGTTAACGCACCGTCGAGATGCAATTCCTTTTGCTTGACCGTGGCCCTTTCTTGGCCCAGACTTTCATCCGAAAGGGTTCGAGGGTGCATCATGAGAAGGCTGACGGCTGTCCTCCTGATCCTTGGCGCATTTGCTCCTACCGCACTTGCCCAATCCGCAGAGCAGGTCACGAAGGGTCGCCATAAGGTGCTTGCCAGTTGGCTTAGAATTGTCAGAGCAGCAGAAACCGAATACAAAAGTAAACACGGCCGTTACGGGGGGCTCACCGCTCTGCGAGACGCCCACATGCTAGACACTTTGAATTTCGAGTCGGAAAAACTCACGGCCACCGAACCGGTTACGAGTCTCGTACCCCAGAGCACGCGCTTTGAGGTGACCGCCCCCGGCGAGGGTCGGCCCTACAAGGTTTCAATATGTGAAGTTTTGGAAGAGTCGAGCATATGCGTGTTTGGCGACGAGATGGGCGCTGGGTATTCGCGTGGGCGTCAACCGCTACCACCGCCTGAAGATGGCCCAGAAGGACCTTTGCTGTCTCTTCCAGGGTAGAAACCTTTTCCCAGTACAGAAGAAATGGGACTGGTTTGCTCGTTTGGCGGGATCAGGGCGATTACATTCGTTGAATTACTCGACCGGGCTCTGCGCGCCCGCCCTCACTTGCCCATTCGTCGACACCCGCAACTCGGAAGCTAACTCCGATACATTGTCCCGTGTTGTTGGCATGCCTTCACGGTCTTGACAGGAAGGTGGCGCGTTCCTAGAATCCAAGCAGGAAGCGCTCTTTTGCGTCCTTAAGCTAAGTTTCTGCATCTAAGATAGTTAGCTCTGAACCGAATGCCCACTGATCCCAATATCGGCAAGCGCGAACGCGAAGTCCTGACCGCGATTGTGGAGACTTTTATTTCCACCGGAGAGCCTGTGGGTTCGCGCACATTGTCGCGGTCCAATCGCGAAGGGCTAAGTCCGGCGACGATTCGCAATGTAATGGCGGATCTATCGGATGCTGGGTTTCTGGAGCAAACCCATTCTTCTTCGGGGAGGGTACCGACCACCGAGGCCTACCGCTACTACGTGGAGCAGATCTCTGGAACCGCGAAGCTGGCGCCGCAAGAAGCCGCGATGATTTCCGATTCTCTGGCCGGCATCACCGACGTGCAGGAATTCATGGAGCGAACCTCCCATGTCCTTTCTCTGATTTCACGCAACGTGGGCGTGACTGTAGCCACCAGCGGCGCCCGCAATGCCCTCGAGCATGTGTACTTTTCCCGGCTCGGGGATCAGAAAGTGCTGGCGGTGCTGGTGACGCGTTCCGGCCTGGTGCGTGACCGGGTGCTGCGGCTGGATCTGCCGCAGACCGAACTCGATCTGGCGGCGCGCTACATCAACGAGAATTTTCGCGGATGGACGATGGAATCGATGCGTACCGAGCTGGCGCGGCGCATCGAGCAGGAGCGTAGCGAGTACGACCGTCTGATGGATTCGATCGAGCAACTCTACAAGCAAGGCGCGCTTGCGGCTGAAGCCGGGACCCAAGTGGTCTTCGTGGAAGGCGCCGCCAACCTTGTCACCGGCCAGGAAGACCGCCAGCGTTTGCAGGAAATGCTGAAGACTCTGGAGGAGAAAGAGAAAGTTGCGCAACTGCTCGGAGCCTACCTCGATGTGAAGCAGGAGGCGGTGCGAGTGGTGATTGGACTCGATGACGCACAGCCTTCCTTGCAGAATTTTGTGCTGATCGGAGCGCCGGCGCGGTCGGGAAGCGACATGGTCGGATCGCTTGCCGTGATCGGCCCGACCCGCATGGACTACCAGCACACCATCACAGCGGTCTCTTATATAGCGCGTCTGTTTGACAAAATACTGAACGAATCGGAGTAACCAGGGTGGTTATGGGGAAAGTGAACGGCAAATCAACAAAAGAGAAGGCTGCTTTGGATTTAGAGCGCGAACTGCCCGTGTCCAGTGACGGAGCCGATGAAACCCAGAGCGGGGCAGACTCCGCGACGGGCTCGTTGTCCGGGGCGGCAACGGAATTTCAGAAGGTAAAGTCCGAGCGGGATTCACTGCTCGACCGCATGGCGCGAATGCAAGCCGAGTTTGAGAATGCGCGGCGACGAACCGTCAAGGAGCAGCAGGAGTTCCGCGACTACGCCGCGGCGGATGCGCTCAAGTCTCTGTTGCCGGTGGTGGACAGCCTGGAGCGCGCGTTGCTGACAAAATCGGATGCGACCGAATTGCGCAACGGTGTGGACCTCATCTACAAGCAATTGCAGACCGCGCTGGCCAAGCTTTCGGTGCACCCCATCGCATCGAAGGGTGAAACGTTTGATCCGCATTATCACGAAGCCATCGAAATGGTGGAAACCAGTGACGCTCCCGATCATCAGATCGTCGAGGAGTTGCAGCGCGGCTACAAATTCAAGGACCGCTTGCTGCGGCCGGCGATGGTGAAAGTGGCGAGGAATCCGGGGAAATAAGTTTCCATCCAGTATTGATTCTCATGTTTCACATTGATTTCTCGTCCGTCTCCAGTTAACGAAAGGGCGCTTATTCTGACCACAAACGCAAAACGCGACTATTACGAGGTGCTGGGCGTGAGCCGCACGGTAAGCGAAGTAGAATTGAAGAGCGCTTACCGCAAGCTGGCCATGCAGTGGCATCCTGATCGGAATCCCAACAATCCGGACGCGGAAGAAAAATTCAAGGAAGTAACCGAGGCTTACGCCATTCTGGCCGACTCGGAAAAGCGATCGCTCTACGATCGCTACGGTCACGCCGGAGTCGGCAATGCGGCCGGGGGGGCGGGTTTCGATGCTACGGTTTTCCAGGACTTCGGCGAAATCTTTGGCGAGTTCTTTGGTTTCGGTGACGCCTTCGGAGGCGGTGGGCGGCGCCGCAGCCGGGTGCAGCGCGGCGCCGATTTGCGCGAGGACTTGACCATCGAATTTGAACAAGCCGCATTTGGCATGGAGACCCGCGTGCTGGTGCGCCGTCACGAAGCCTGTGAAGAGTGCCGCGGCTCGGGCGCGGCGCCGGGTAAGAGCGCCACCACCTGCCGCTCCTGCTCTGGCCGCGGCCAGGTGCGCTATCAGCAAGGCTTTTTCAGCATCGCGCGGACGTGTCCCACGTGTCAGGGCACGGGCAGCGTGATTACCGATCCCTGCCCGAAGTGCAAAGGCGAAGGCCGCATTCTGCGCCAACGCCCAGTGGAGGCGAAGATTCCGGCCGGCGTGGAAGACGGCACCCGCATCAGGTTTAGCGGCGGCGGCGAAGCCGGACCCTTCGGAGGACCGTCCGGCGATCTTTACGTTGTCCTGCATGTGAAAGAACACCCTTTCTTTATCCGCGAAGGCAATGATCTGCACTGCGCCGTGCCGCTGTCCGTGACCCAAGCGGCGATGGGCGCGGAGATTCGCGTGCCCACGCTCGAAGGCGAACACACGCTCAAGGTTCCGGAGGGGACGCAACCCGGGGCCACGTTTCGCGTCCGCAACAAAGGCGTGCCCGTCCTGAACGGACACGGCAAAGGCGATCTGTACGTGGAGGTGCGGGTGCAGATTCCATCGAAGCTGAGCAAACGTCAGAAGGAATTGTTCGAGGAGCTGGAGGCCACCGCCAAGGTGGATAATCAGCCGCTGGTGCGGTCGCTGCTGGGTAAAGTAAAGGACATGTTCGGGTAACGCTGACGGCATGGGCCGGGTTCGAAGCAAAATTGTCGCCAGCTTTCGAGATTTGTATCAGGGTATGCCTTCGGGCATGCCGTGAAGTGCCGCATCAATCGATTGCGCCTTCAGGCGCTGCAATCTCCCATTGCATGACTCGCCGCCGCTGGATTGCCGACGAAATATCTGGTGATCGCGCCGCCTTGCTGGGCGAGCATGCCAATCATCTGGTCCGAGTCTTGCGGGCTCGCCTTGGACAGGATTTTGACATTGCAACCGGCCGGGCAGTGCGCCGCGGAAAAATCACATTCATCCAAGACGACCGCGTGGAGTTCGAGTTGGGCGAAGAAGTCGGCGCCGCGGGATTGGCTGAGATCACGTTGCTTCTGGCCGTCTTTAAGTTCGACCGCATGGAGTGGGCGATTGAAAAGTGTACCGAACTCGGCGTCTCCAAAATTGCCCCGGTGATCGCGCGCCGAACCGACGCGCATTTAGCATCCGCTGCGGCGAAGCGAGTGGAAAGGTGGCAGCGGATCGCGCGGGAAGCGGCGGAGCAGTCCCGTCGTGCCACAACACCGGAAATTGCGGCCCCCACCAAAATCGCAAAATCACTCCACCTTTCTGGAGCGAGACGCATCGTGCTCGCCGAATCGGAGCGGCAGACTCTAAGCAACGTCGTGAATTCGCTTTCGAGCAACGCCAGCATTGCCATGGCGGTGGGCCCCGAAGGCGGCTGGACGGACGACGAATTAAAGTTGTTCGATGAGGCGGGATGGATTTCGGCTTCGCTCGGGAACACAATCCTCCGCGCCGAGACAGCCGCAATTGCCGCCACGGCAATCGTGGCCGCTGCCCTTTACTCACTTTGAAATCCTTGATCTTCGCTCCCGGCGAGGCGCCCGCCAGAGTGGTATTCTGACCCGCAATGGTTGTTTCCAAATCGAAATCCAATGCCTGGCCGTTCGTTCCCGACGATCGGCAGCGCGAAGCCATTGAGCACGTTCATGGACCGATGCTGGTGGTCGCCGGTGCCGGCACCGGCAAGACTTCCGTTCTGATCCACCGCGTTGCCCGCCTTGTGCGGGAGGGGCACGCCCAGCCCGGCGAAGTGCTGGCCCTCACCTACACCGTGGCGGCTGCCCGAGAGATGCGGGACAAAGTGAATGCGCTCCTGGGTGCGAAGATTCATTCCGCCACATTTCACGATTACTGCCTTGAACTACTCACTCGCGCCGGAAAACAGTTCGGAGTGCTCGACGAGAAGGACCTCTGGATCTATCTGCGCAAGAGAATTCATCGGCTTCATCTGGAGCATTACATTCGAGCCGCGAATGTCGGACAGTTTCTCAACGATCTGCTCAGTTTCCTCAGCCGCTGTCACGACGAACTTATCACCCCGGAAAAATACGCGCAGTACGTTGCCCACCTGGAGCGCGGCGAATTGCCAGTGCCCCGCGTTGCGAAATCCAAAGATCAGTTGAGCGATGCCGAGGTGATCGCGCGCTGCCAGGAGATTGCGCGCGTGTTTGCCACTACCGAGAGCTGGCTGCGCGAGGAAAATCTGGGCACATTCGGCCACATGATCACCTCGGCTCACGATCTGCTTGTCGGCGACAAAGACTTGCTGGCCCGGGAACGCGCTCGTGCTCGCTTTGTCCTAGTCGATGAATTCCAGGATGCCAACTTCGCGCAGATCAAAGTTCTGGCGGCGCTGGCCGGCGATGAAGGGAACGTGTTTGGCGTGGGAGATCCGGATCAGGCGATTTACCGTTTCCGTGGGGCGTCCAGCGCGGCGTTTCGCCTCTTCCGCCGTCATTTCTCGGGGGCGAAGTTGGTCGTGCTCGGCATGAACCGGCGCTCCACAACTCCCATTCTGCAGTGCGCCTTTGCCGTCGTCGATAAGAACCCTCCCGTGTTCGGTACGAGCGAGTTCGGAGCCCCAGGGGATTCCGCCGCGTTTGGGTATCGCAGAACTGCTCTGAAGTCGGCACGCGAAGAGGAGGCAAGCAAGGAAGGAAGAGCGATCGCCGCCTTTCCCGTGGAAGCGATCTCATTTGCCGGCAGGGATGCGGAGGCGCCGGACGTCATCGGCATCATCGAGGAGACGCAACGGCGCTTGCGGTGCAAGTGGAAGGACTTCGGAATCCTCTACCGGTTGCACGGTCACCGCGATGAAGTTGTGCGGCAATTGGCCGACCGGGAAATCCCTTTCTCCATCGAGAACATGGATGTGAGTGATACTCCGGAGGTGCGCGACTTGTTTGCCTGCGTGGGGGTCGTGGTCGACTTGGGATCCGATGCCAGCCTCTTTCGCGTGGCCGCGCTACCCCAGTTTGAGGTTGATCCGCAACAATTGCGGGCGGCGCTACGAGCCATCGCGCGCGAATCGAAAGAGGGAGTGGTGATTCCTTTGGCATCGGTGCTGGGCGCGGTTTCGGGTGGACGCGCGGTGTTGGGAACCATTTCCCAGGCGCGAGAAGAGGTCGCCCACGGGAATGCCCACGTGCTCGCCGCTCTGCAGATGATCGGAAGGCGATTTCAGCTCGACCTTGAGTCTCCGATCCTGCGCGCGGCTGTGGATTTCGCCGCGGGGTGGGAGAAAAAGGCAACCACCAAAACCAAAGAACTCGGTGAATGGATCGAGTATCTGGATTATTTTCGCCAGGCGGGCGGCGTAATTCCCCTGGCTTCGAATGATGACGAAGATGCGGTTCGCCTGATGACGGCGCATGGGGCGAAGGGGCTTGAGTTCTCTCATGTGTTCGTTCTGCGCGCGACCCCGCCTTCATTTCCCAGCAGTTACCGGGAAACGCTCGTGGAGTTCCCAGCTGAATTGCGCGATCCCGATTCCGCCGCAGGCGGCGATGATAAGACGTTTCACAATCAGGAAGAGCGCCGGCTCTTTTACGTCGCCATGACCCGGGCAAAAGATTCGCTGCGTATTTATGGCAAGCAGGGAATTGGCCGGGACAAGACGCCGGCGGGGTTTATGCGCGAGTTGATCTGCAATGCTGGGCTTGACCCCTGGCGGCGTGCGCGGCCTGCGCTTGCGTCTCAGCCCGAGTTGATCGAGATCTCCGCGGCTGCAGATGCGGCTTATCCCGAGGGCTCCCGTTTGCCCGCATGGCTGGCGCTCCCGGCGGTCGAAGGTCTGGACGCTCGCCTGAGCGCCACCGCAGTTGAAATCTACGAGACTTGTCCGTTGCAGTTCAAGTTTGAACGCGAATGGAAGTTGTCGCGGCAACTGCACGCGGCCGTCCATTACGGCGCAGCCGTGCACCGCGTGCTTCGCACTCTCTATGATTCCATCCGCCTGAACCGAAGAAAGACCGATGACGAATTGTTACAGCTTTTTCGTGACGACCTCGACGCCTCCGGCATTCAGGACGAATATCAGAGAGCCTTGTACCTGAAGCAAGGAACCGAGCAGTTAAAGGAATTTCTCGCCGGCACGCATTCCGGCCCGAATCCCGAAGTTCTGCACACCGAAGAATGGTTTGAAGTGCAGGTTGCCGGCACCAAGGTTGCGGGACGTATCGACCGCATCGATCGCGCGTCCGATGGCAGCGTTGCCGTCGTCGACTACAAGACCGGCAAGGCTCGCTCGCAGGAAGATGCGGACGATAGTCTCCAGCTTTCTATCTATGCCATGGCTGCGCATCAGAAGTGGGGATACCACGTCAGTGAATTAGTCTTTCACAATCTCGAGGGCAACGTTCCGGTTTTCTCCCGCCGCACGGATTTCCAGCTGGAACAGGCGCGAGAGCGAGTGCTGGCCGCAGCTCGCGGCATCGCGCAAGGAAACTTCGAAGCGAAGCCTGATTATCACTGCAACTTTTGCGCGTTTCGAGGATTGTGTCCGGAGAAGGAAAAACGGCTTCCGAATCTGTCGAGGAAATCGGAGAAGTCTCCGAACTGATACATCTTCGAGCCAGCCTCCCAGCCTGAGAAAAGCCGGGTTCGCAAACTTCCCCAAAAAACTTAGGGGACGCTTTCGGCGTCCCCTTTTGACTCGTACTGACTTTCTTAATGCTTCTTTTTCTTTTTTGCCTTTTTCTTGGTTGCCATGGTTCTATTCTCCCTTCCATTGTTCATGGAAAAATCTGCAACGATGATTTGTTGCAACTAATTGATTGTATAGAGTTAATGAAAAATGAAGTCAAGAAAAAAATGCATGCGGTGTAGCGTGCGGTGGTGTACCAAAGTCACTCGAAGACGAAAGCGAGCGACTGACGAGCGTCGTCATTTCGTCCGAGCAGGTCGCCGGGATGCGATCTCGAAGATGTTTCCATCGTGAAATGCGCGCAACCGAGCCCCGTCTGCACTCGAAGATCTCCCGCTGCTCATCGAACGAATCAGCGTCTCCGTCGCGGAAGTTCATCACTTCGGCTCTCGCGTGCATCTATAATGGCAGCTGCGAAATCTTCGCGGGAGCATGATCCATGGCGGCTTTCGACGATATTGTCATCCTCTCCGGTTGTCGTACGGCGGTGGGAAAATTTCAGGGCGGCCTCGCTGATGTGAGCGCCCCGAAGCTGGGCGCGGTGGTGGTTCGGGAAGCGGTGAAGCGCGCCGGATTGAATTCCGATCAAGTGGACGAGTGCATCATGGGCAACGTCCTTCCAGCCGGTCTCGGACAAAATCCCGCGCGCCAGGCGGCAATCTTCGCGGGATTGTCTCCGGCGACAGGTGCCATGACAATCAACAAAGTTTGTGGCTCGGGCTTGAAAGCGGTCGCACTGGCGGCGCAAGCAGTGCAAACCGGGAACGGTTCTATCGTGGTGGCGGGCGGCATGGAATCGATGACCAACGCTCCTTATCTCCTGCCTCAAGCGCGCAAAGGATACCGCCTCGGCAACGGACAGCTCATCGACTCGATGGTGCACGACGGGCTGTGGGACATTTACAACGACTATCACATGGGCATCACCGGCGAGAATGTCGCGGAGAAATACGGTATCACTCGCGAAGAGCAGGACGAATTCGCCGTCCACTCGCACCGCAAAGCGGTGGCCGCGATGAAGGAGTGCCGCTTCAAGTCGCAGATTGTGCCGGTGGAGATTCCCGCGAAGAAGAAGGGCGAAGCGCCCGTGTTCTTCGAGAGAGATGAATCTCCTCGCGAAGATACCACGATCGAAGTGCTGCGCTCATTGAAGCCGGCTTTCAAAAAAGATGGAACCGTAACCGCCGGCAATGCTCCCGGAGTGAACGACGGGGCGGCGGCCGTTGTCGTGACCAGCGCTCAGCGCTCCCAACAGCTGGGCGTGCCGCCCATGGTCCGAATCGTGGCGCAGGCGACCAGCGGCGTCGAACCGAAGTGGGTGATGATGGCCCCGGTCGATGCGGTGCGAAAAATCTGGGAGAAGACCGGCTGGAAAGCCGACGACGTCGACCTCTACGAACTCAATGAAGCTTTCTCGGTGCAGGCGCTCGGCGTGATGCGCGAGCTCGGGCTCGATCCCCACAAAGTCAACGTGAACGGCGGCGCGGTCGCCATCGGACATCCCATCGGAGCCAGCGGAGCGCGCGTGCTGGTCACGCTCATTTACGAAATGATTCGCCGCGATGTGAAGCGCGGCATCGCTGCTCTATGTCTCGGAGGAGGCAACGCCGTCGCTATGGCCATCGAAAGAGATTGAGCCCTGCACGCTCATGTCATCCCGAGCGTAGCGAGGAATCTTGGTTCCTGCTGGCTTCAGTGGCTAGGTTCCGCCGGTTTAAGCGTAACCGTGAATACCGCCCCTCCGCCGGGAGCATTTGCTGCTTCGATCGATCCGTTGTGTTCCTTCATCACGGACTTGCAAATGCTTAGGCCAAGCCCGGTTCCTCGCCCCGGACGCTTCGTGGTGTAGAACGGGTCGAAGATGCTGGCCAGCGTCTCGGCGGGAATTCCTGGGCCGTCGTCCTGAAAGCTCACCCATACCGTTTCCACGCCCTGCCCCATGCGGATTCGAAGCGTTCCCCGCTCCCGGGCTTCGCGAATCGCGTGTTCCGCGTTCAGGATCAAATTCAAGAACACCTGCATCAGTTGGTGCGGGTCGACTTTCACGTAGGGAAGCCCCGGCTCGCGCAAAAAGTCGACGGTGATGTTATTTTTCCGCAGCGAGTAAGCATGCAGGTTGAGCGTGCGTTCCACCACTTCCCCAAGGTTGACGCTCGTCTTACCCGGCGCCGGCGGACTCGAGAAGTAAGTAAGGTTATGCACGATCTCGGCCGCGCGTCGCGCCTGTTGTTGCAGAATTCCGATCTGCTTGCGGGCCGCATCGGTGGTCTGGCTGTCTTGCAGGAGCTCGCTGACTCCCAGGATGCTGGTCAGCGGATTATTCAGTTCATGGGCTACGCCGCCAATCATCGCTCCCATGGCGGCTAAACGCTCGCTCTGCACGATCTGCTGCTCCAGCTTTTTCTCGGTCGTGATGTCGCGAACGGAAACAATTACCCCGCCCAGTTTCGAATCTGCATCAAAAAACTGGCTGGCCGATGCCCGCATGGTTCGCCAGCTTCCATCGCGGTGGCGCGCGCCGTATTCCGACGCTCCAAAAACCCGGTTGCCGGAAACCACATCGTTATAGAGCATGGCCAGCTCCGGAGAGTGATCCGGCGCTTCGGAAATCTTGTTTCCCAAGAAATCCTCGGGCTGGTACCCCAGCAGGTCGCGCACCCGTGAGCTCACGAAGGTGTAGCGCTCCAGCAAATCGACCACCAGAATGAGGTCCGGAAAACTCTCCAGCAAGTGCCGGCGGAATTCCTCCTGCTGCATTACTTGCCGCTCCAGCTTCCGCCTTTCTGTCACGTCGATCAGCGTGCCCTGGTAGCGGACCAGCTTTCCCGCGGCATCCCACACCGCGCGCGACGATTCCAGAAACGTCGCAGCCGTCCCGTCTTTCTTTCGCAGCGTGATCTCGCGACCCCGCACCCCGCCCCGATCGTCGGAGGCTCGCCCCAGCACCGGTGGTTCCGCGGGATCAACGTTCAGCCGGCTGGCATCCAGCCCCAGCAACTCCTCTTTCGTCGAGTATCCAAGAATGCTCACGAGCGCCGGATTCGCGTCCAGCAGCTTCCCCTCAGGCGTGCTGAAGTAGGCTCCCTCCTGCAGCGTCTCGAAAAGTTCGGTGAAACGCAGCTCTTTTTCGTGCTGTCCCGTCACATCCCGTCCGAGCACGCTGACCCCGACCACTTCGTCGCCCTTCACGATCGCGTTGAGCACGCAATCAAAGTAATACGGCCGCGCGTTGTCCTTGAAGCGCACGCGAACCAGACCCCCCCAGTGCCTCTTCTCCAAGAAGCGGCTAAGTCCAGCTTCTACGCTGCTGCGGCTTGGTTCTTCCACAAAATCGAAAAACTTATGTCCCACGATCGAGGTGTAGGGTCGCCTCACCAACTCGGCCAGGCTTTTATTCACGGTGCGCAAGGTGCCGTCCAGAGATGCGGCACAGGCTGCGTCTTCAAAGGAGTCAATCAGCTCCTTGAAACTGCGTTGCGAGCGCGCAATCATCTGGTTGAGCTGGTCGAGTTGCTCCTCCGATGGCGCCCCGCCCACATTCTCCTGCAAATTCTGCAGCAGCAGCTTTAGTTCGCTCACCTCCCGCCGCCGGCCGTAGGCATACACCGCCAGAAGAATGGACAAAACCAGCACGCCCAAAGCCATCGGTCCCAGGTGGTAGGGCAGATCCTGCAGGCGCTCCCAGGCGAGCGCGGCAAATCCCGCAGCCAGCAGCACCATGAACAAAAGAATCCATCGCCAAAGCTGAGATTCTTCGCGTTCGAGATGTTGCGGGGGCCGCGAGGGCCGAGGTGCGCGGGGAGTGGTCTGGCTCATGGGGGACGTTCCTGATTGCCGAGGTAGACAAGGAACCCGTCGATCGCTCAAACCATCCTACTTGTACTCACCGCCTCGAACAACCGCTGCTATTGGAGAAGTTGGTTACTTCAGGTTGATGACTCGCTCCATAAGACGAGGGTCAGAAGATCAGAGCATCAGAATGTCGCCACCCCCGGTTTTGAGAAATACCTTGCGTTGGGCAAAGAAACGTCGCACCGTGCAAACACATTGACGCGCCTCGACCGCCTCCTTAAGATAACTTCCCAGAGAGTGTCCGGATCGGCCAAGACCTATGATCGGCCAAACCATATGATCGGCCAAACCATCTCGCACTATCGCATCCTCGAGAAGCTGGGCGGCGGCGGGATGGGCATTGTATTCAAAGCTGAGGACACGAAACTTGATCGCTTTGTCGCATTGAAGTTCCTGCCCGACGAAGTCGCCAGGGATGCTCAAGCCTTGAGCCGCTTTCGCCGTGAAGCCAAAGCCGCTTCCGCCCTCAACCATCCGAATATTTGCACCATTCACGAGATCGACGAGCAGGACGGCCAGACCTTCATCGTCATGGAATTTCTGGACGGGGTGACTCTCAAGCACCGCATCGCAGGCCGGCCGTTAGACACCGAAACCCTGCTGTCGCTGGCGATCGAGATTGCCGATGCCCTCGACGCCGCGCACGCCGGGGGCATCGTCCATCGCGACATCAAGCCCGCCAACATCTTTATCACGAAGCGAGGGCACGCGAAGATTCTCGACTTCGGATTGGCTAAAGTCGCGATTTTGCCGAAAGAACTGTCGGCCCAGCCCACGGCAGCTACCGTCGCCGACAGCCGGGAATATATGACAAGCCCTGGCACTGCGGTCGGTACCATCGCCTACATGTCGCCGGAGCAGGCCAAAGGCAAAGATCTCGATGCCCGCACCGATTTGTTTTCCTTTGGGACCGTCCTCTATGAGATGTCTACGGGTGCTTTGCCTTTCCCGGGAGAGACTTCAGCCACGATCTTCGACGGTATCCTCAATCGAGCCCCGATTCCACCGGTAAGACTGAATCCTGAGATTCCAGCCCGGCTCGAAGACGTCACCAGCAAGCTGCTGGAGAAGGACCGTGACCTCCGTTATCAGTCAGCCGCCGAACTTAGAAGCGATCTCAAGCGGCTCAAGCGCGACACCGAGTCCGGAAGACTTCCACTTCAGGATTCGACCGCCGTCCGGCTTCCGAGCGCCGCCATACCCGCCGCTGCGGAGACCGAGCATCGCTCGAGTGGTTCGGCCCTGGCTGCGGCTGTGCGCCAAAATAAAGCCGGCGTGGGAGCGGTGGTTGTCCTGGGATTGCTTTTGGTCGCCGCTGCCGGATTCGGCGTTTACAGCTTGTTTTTCTCCAGCCGCGCCCAGCCTTTTCAGAGCATCAAAATCGCCAAGATCAGCGGCACTCACAACGCGCGCATTGGCGCCATGTCTCCCGACAGCAACTATCTGGCCTACGTGCTGACGAACGAGGGCAGCGAATCCTTGTGGCTGCGCCATCTGGCCAGCGAAAGCAACGTGCAAATCATTCCGCCGCAGCGTGTGCTCTACTCCGCGGTCCGCTTTTCTCCCGACGGGAGCCACATTTATTATTCGCACACCCAACTTGCCAGTGGACCTGCATCTCGGGAGTATGACCTCTACCGCATTCCCGTGCTGGGCGGATCTCCGCAATTGCTGGTGAAAGATGTAGACTCGAGCCCCAGTTTTTCTCCTGACGGGCAGAACTTCGTCTTCCTGCGCGCCAACGATCCCGATCCCGGCAAGTATAACCTCATCGTCGCCAATGCCGATGGCGGCAATGAAAAGACTATTTTCACCGCTCCCATGGCCAATGTCATGGCGGATTCAGCCTGGTCGCCGGATGGAAAGTCTATCGTTGGAGTGATGTTCAATCAGACGAAAGATACCCTGAGCTCGCTGATTTCGATCGATCCCGACACCGGAAATCAGCAGACCATCGCGAAGCCACAGTTGACTTCGCTAACCGGTGTTTCCTGGCTGCCCAATGGAAGAGCGGTAGCCGTCGTTTTCTCCTCCCCCGAAACATTTTTCCAGCGGCAGCAGTTGGGACTGATCGGATATCCCGATGGCAAGTTTCGTCCCATTACGGCCGATACGAACGACTACGCAAACTTGAGCGTATCGGCCGATGGCTCCACCATCGCAACCATCATGCGCCAGTCATTGCGCGACGTTTATGTAAGTTCGGGCCAGAAGTCCGATTACTCCGACGCCCGGCAGATTACTTCCGGAGATCCTGTTACCTCAATCTCGTGGACGAGAGAGGGAAATCTCCTGACCGAGCAGGCGCCGGCAATACGCGTCATCGACCCCGGCGGCGCGGCCAAAGGCGAGATCGGTTCGGAAAAGGAGTTCGCGGGGCGGCAGCCCTACGGTTGCTCTGACGGCCACGTCGTTTTTACCCGCGGGATGTTGAAAGAACTTGGTCTCAGCATCTGGCGCAGTGACGCTGACGGCACCGGATTGCGCCGTCTCACCCAGGGCAAGAGGGATATGTCCCCGTTATGCTCCCCTGATGGAAAGACCGTTTTTTATATGGATCTTGCGGCCGGTACGTACGCGAAGGTTTCCATCGATGGAGGCCAGCCGGAACCAGTTACGAAGGAATATACGGACTCCGACGCCGGATTTGATGTGGCCCGCGACGGAAAGACGATGGTGCTCGGAACTTATGATTTCAAGGCTCAAAAGCCGACCATCTCGTTGGCTTCTCTTGATTCCGGCCAGCTCTTGCGGAGGTTCGAGTACGACCCTCGGCATCACGGGCAACTGCGCTTCAGCCCTGACGGCAAAGGTATCGTGTACTCCATCCATGAAAAGGGCGTCGACAATCTCTGGCTGCAGCCACTCGACGGTGGTCCCGGGCGCCAATTGACGAACTTCAGTTCATTGCGAATTTACTCGTATCAATGGGGACCCGATGGCAAGAGCCTCGCACTTGTGCGCGGCGAATCTCCCTCCGATCTGGTCTTGATTCAGGACTCGCAGAGAAAGTAAACGGAACTCGCCTTTCAGTCTACTTGGCTTCCCCGATCAACCCGTAGGAAACGCGTGAACATTGTCTCGGATTCAATCCAATCTCCGCGTCGCACCAGTTGACCCATTTGAGACCGAAAAACGTTGAGTTGAGAAAGACTTCGTGCGCCGGCTGGAGATAGCCGGCAACCTGGTTTGTTTTCTGCGTCGTGTTCGAAGCATAGATCCTTCCCACGCTGCAGCTGCCATCGGTCGCTCCGTTGGTGCACATCGGAGTGACGTTGAACCAGTATTCGCCCGGGTTGAGCACAAGCGGAGCGGCAAGCCGCACCGCTATGCTGTATTCATTGATTCCGGTGAAGATCCGTCCCGTCGCCGCCACCTGAATCCTGGTCGTGCCCGAAGCCAATCGGGTGCCGCCATCGTGCTCGGTAACCCCGGTTCTGACTTCGTAGGTCGCGGTCAGCGGATCGAAGTTCGCATCCGCCTGCACGTTGAAGAAGATTCCGGTCACCGTTACCGTACGGCTCGGGAAATAGGCGGCATAGGTGGAGCTTCCGGGAATGAAAACCGTGTCTTCGTCCGAAAATCCATTCGCATTGCGGTCGGCAGGATTCAGGTCGCCAGCGTAGAACAGGCAGGGATCGCACAACGCCGGCGGAACGCCATTGCCAGCAAACTCAATTCCATCCTCGGCGCTGCCCTCAAGATGCAGCGAAGGAGCCGGCTTCTTGCCTTGCGCAGTCGCTAAGAGACTCAGCGCGATCACGAGCGCGGCGGCAAAGCCCGCTTTCACTCCACGCCCTCGTCGCCTAGCCGAAATCAACACTACTTCAACTCCGATCCGCGCAGCCCAAAGGACAAACTCGCGCACTGCCGAGGGTTCAACTGCAGCGCCGAATCACACCAGTTCACCCACGTGTACCCGTAGAAGCTCGAGTTCAAATACGTCTCGTGATTCGGCTGCCAGTAACCGTGCAAACTGTTAATGCGCTGGCTGTTCGAGGCAAGCTGCCGGAACACAAAGCAGCTTCCATCCAGCAGGTTCAGGCACACCGTCGTGGCGTTGAACCAGTACTCTCCAGGTGTGAGCGTCACCGGCTCAGACCATGAAACCTCGACCGTATATTCGTTCAGCCCGAAAACGTTTCGTCCTGTCGCCTGCACCAACGTAACGCCCGTCCCCGAGGCGATGCTGGTCCCGCCGTTGCCCTCGGAAACCCCGGTGCGGATGTCATAGCTCGCGGTCGTGGGATCGAACGCAGCGCTCGCTTGCACGTTAAACAGAATCCCGTAAACCGACGACGTTACCGGAATATGGACCGCACCATAAGTGCTCGCTCCCCCGAGAATGAGCAGCGTATTCTCATCGGTAAATCCGGCAGCATTGGGATCGTTCGGGTTGATGTCGCCACCGTAAAACAAGCAAGGGTCACACAGCGAAGGTGGGATGGCCCTCGAATTCTCGTCGAATTCCTGGGCTTCCTCGGCGGTTCCGGCCAGATCCAGATGATGAGAAGCTGGCGGCTTCTTCGAATTTGCCGCCCCCGCCGTCAGGCTCAGCGCCATCCACGCGACCACCATCAGCCTACTTCTCACTGCGTCTCCCTGAACCGGGTATCCCTGGAAGGTCAGTTCCGTGGTCAATTCGCCAATTCTGCCAGCCACAAAACTGCCCGCCGAGTCTATGCCGCGGTTGCCCGGAATGCAATGGAGAACAAAGTACCTAACTCGCGAGATCTACCGCTGGGCAGGGCTTTGCCGTGATGCACCGGCCCAGGCGTTGGGCCGAGTCTTGCGAGCCATGGGCGTCGGCTTTCTCGAACTTTCTCCTCAACCCGCACCAATCCGTCGTGGCGTCATTGACCCTTCTTTTGCAACGTGCTATAAATGCCCGTTTTGCGCTGGTCCGTCCGGAGCGGAGTCTTAATCCTCCGGTCGGCCAGAAGAGAACTCCGACGCGGCCAAGCTCCAACACTCCGTTTAGGTTTGCGGTGGAAGCGTGTTCGGAATTCCGGCGATCCAGTCCTCGCCGGAAGGCAGTCCCTAAACACGTTCGTATATTCCTAGGAACCAAATCATTGGAGGACTCATGATGCGCAACTGGCTCGCCACTGCTGCGTTAAAACAACGGCGCCTGGTAACTGATTTTCTGAAAAGCGATTTCCTGACAATTTTCCTGAAGGACGTTTCGGGGTTTAGTCTCTGCCATGCCATCCTGAAGAAGACTCTCGCCGTGGCCGCTCTGCTCGCCGTCGGCACCGCCACAGCCCTGGCCCAACCCGAAGCCGGCGGCGAAGCCGCGCTCAAACTTCCTGATCTTTCCTCGGTCGGTTTCCTGAACGGCGCCATCGACGGCCACCGCCTGCTTCTCATCGGAATTCTCTTTTGTCTCTTCGGCCTCGGCTTCGGCATGGTCATCTATATGCGCCTCAAAAACCTGCCGGTGCATCGTTCCATGCGGGAAATCTCCGAACTCATTTACGAAACTTGCAAGACCTATCTCGTCACCCAGGGCAAATTTATTTTGCTGCTCTGGGCCTTCATCGCCGTCATCATCCTGCTGTACTTCGGCGTGCTCGAGCACATGGAGGCCATGCGCGTCGTCATCATTCTTGCCTTCAGCCTGGTCGGCATCGCCGGCAGCTATGGCGTCGCCTGGTTCGGCATTCGCGTGAACACGTTCGCCAACTCCCGCACCGCCTTCGCCTCGCTCCCCGGCAAGCCCTACCCCGTCTACCAGATTCCCCTCGAAGCCGGCATGAGCATCGGCATGATGCTGATCAGCGTCGAACTCCTCATCATGCTGTTCATTCTGCTCTTTGTTCCCGGCGACTATGCCGGTCCCTGCTTCATCGGATTCGCCATCGGCGAATCTCTCGGCGCGGCCGCCCTGCGTATCGCCGGCGGCATCTTCACCAAGATCGCCGACATCGGTTCGGACCTGATGAAGATCGTCTTCAAAATTAAAGAAGACGACGCCCGCAATCCCGGCGTCATCGCCGATTGCACCGGTGACAATGCCGGCGACTCCGTCGGCCCCTCCGCCGACGGCTTTGAAACCTACGGCGTCACCGGCGTGGCTCTCATCACCTTCATCCTTCTCGGTGTAAAAAATCCCCCCGTGCAGGTTCAATTGCTGGTCTGGATCTTCGTGATGCGCGTCATGATGCTCATATCCAGCGCAATTTCCTACTTCCTCAACGCGGTCATCGCCAAAGGCCGTTTCGGCAGCGCCGATGAAATGAATTTCGAAACCCCGCTCACCACCCTGGTGTGGCTAACCTCCATCGTATCCATCGCCCTCACCTTCCTGGTTTCCTTTTACATTATTCCCGACCTCGGCGGTGATGCTACGCAGTGGTGGAAGCTCGCCGTCATCATCTCCTGCGGAACCCTCGCCGGTGCGCTCATCCCGGAGTTGGTGAAAGTCTTCACCTCCACCGAATCGCGCCACGTGAAAGAGGTCGTCATCTCCGCCGAAGAAGGCGGAGCCTCCCTCGGCATTCTCTCCGGCTTCGTCGCCGGAAATTTCTCCGGATACTATCTCGGCCTCTCGATGGTCCTGCTCATGTCCATCGCCTATTACTTCAGCACCATGGGCCTCGCTGCGGCCGCAACCATGCTCGCTCCCGCCGTCTTCGCCTTCGGGCTCGTGGCCTTCGGTTTTCTCGGTATGGGCCCGGTCACCATCGCCGTCGATTCCTACGGCCCGGTCACCGACAATGCTCAATCCGTCTACGAACTCTCGCTGATCGAGCAGGTCCCGAATGTCGAAGCTGAAATCAAGAAAGACTTCAACATGTCGGTAAACTTCGATCGAGCCAAACATTTGCTCGAAGCCAACGACGGCGCCGGCAACACCTTTAAAGCCACCGCCAAGCCGGTCCTGATCGGCACCGCCGTGGTCGGCGCCACCACCATGATCTTTTCTATCATCATGGCGCTGACCGCTGGCCTCACCCAAAATGTCGACAAGCTTTCTCTGCTGCACGCCCCTTTCTTCCTCGGACTCATCACCGGCGGCGCGATGATCTATTGGTTTACCGGCGCATCAACCCAGGCCGTCACTACCGGCGCTTATCGCGCCGTCGAATTCATCAAAGCCAACATCAAGCTCGACGGCGTGGTCAAGGCTTCGGTCGCCGATAGCAAAAAAGTCGTCGAGATCTGCACCAAGTACGCGCAGAAAGGGATGTTGAACATCTTCATCGCCGTTTTCTTCGGCACCCTCGCCTTTGCCTTCGTCGAACCCTTCTTCTTCGTCGGATATCTCATATCCATCGCCGTCTTCGGCCTCTACCAGGCCATCTTCATGGCCAACGCCGGCGCCGCCTGGGACAATGCCAAGAAGATCGTCGAAGTCGAAATGAAGCAGAAGGGAACTCCTTTGCACGACGCAACCGTCATTGGCGACACCGTCGGCGATCCCTTCAAAGACACCTCTTCGGTGGCCCTGAATCCAGTCATTAAATTCACCACGCTCTTCGGATTGTTGGCGGTCGAGCTGGCCGTCACTCTCACCCGCGACCAGGGACCGACCATCACCAATGTTTTGGCCTTGGTCTTTTTTTTGGTCTCCTTCTTCTTCGTCTACCGCAGCTTCTACGGCATGCGAATCAGAAGCGGCAAAGCCGAGTAGAACACTCGGCACCGCGAGGAAGGACCGCAAAAGGAAAAATGAGGAGAGAAGCTCATGTGGGCACTGCCGCCCTCGGCTGTCCGCCTGGCTCAGCCCGGCGCTCTGAGCGGCGATTTCGTTTTTTGAAACGGCGGGAGCGGCTTTCAGCCGCGCCGGAAATCGCCCCAAAAAATCAACAGCGGCTTTTTAGCCGCTGTTGATCGTTGCCGAATTACCCGATCACTCAATCTTATCGTCGGTCCCAGTACAAATCCCGCCGGTCCCGGTTCACATCGCGATACTCGCGCGACAATTCCCGGCGCTCGTGCCGAGCCGCGCCGTAGTTCCCATCATACAAATCGCGTCGCAGTTCGCGCCGGTCACAAGCGATCTTGGCGTCATCGCGTCGAATGTCCCGCCGCTCGCGCCATCCATCGTCTGCAAACATCGTTCCCGCACCCAATCCCAGCACCAGCAAGATTCCCGCTATCGTCCGTTTCATGTCCCTATCCTCCTCCGCGTCCCTGCGGATTCTACTGAATAGAAACACGCCGCCCAGGCGGGAGTTGCGGCCAAGATAAGTCTCTGTAAGTAGAAGATATAGGGAAATAAGTGGCAGCAAGAACAGCCGAAATAAGGTTAAGTGGGGACAGCCGCCCTCGGCTGTCCGCAGGGCGCAGCCCTGCAGCTTTAAGGTTTTACTCGCCCAATCACCGGATCGCTAAATTGCTCAATATCTCAGTTCGGTCCCTTCATCTTTTCTTTCACGCTTCTCGCCAGCTTCTCAATCTCTTCCGCCTTCTTCAGCACCTCAAGCGATAGAACGTTCTCATTCGTCTTGTCCACATAATCCTTCAGCTCGGTTGAGAGCTTGAGCAGTTTGTCGGTATCCGCTTTCAGCAAAGCCTGCCGTTCGAGATTGGCTTTCTTCGCCATCTCGCGAGCCAGTTTTGCGCGCATCTCATCTTGTTCCGGTGTGCTGCCCTCGATGTGTCGTCCCCCGGAAGGTGCCTGGTTCTGCGCCTTGCCTGGAGTCGCCAGGCACAGCAAGACTGTCAGCAACAAGAACAGAGAAAAATTCCAGCCGGTTGGTTTTTCTGCCACGGCGTCCTCGAAAACGGGCGCGATCCTTCCACCCGCTCCCAAAAGTATGCCACTTTCAGAAGCCACGGCGATCAAGATTTACAGAGGGGAGCTCAGAAGGGAGGGTCGTGGGCCAGTTTGAATTCTGTCGTGATAAGGGCTCGGCTTTCGCCGCCCCATGAGGTGCGCAAAATCAAACGCGGCTTGCGGACGCCGAGGGAATGCGATTTTCAAATCGACCCACGATCAATAAGGAGAGACGAGTTGACATCTGTCTCAGAGTGGGCACAGTAATGCCGATGATGGACAATTTCCCCGACTTCATGAAACAGCCGGCGAACAGAATAATCTCAACCAAGGCAACTCCGGGAGTGGAGGGTTATGTAATCGACGGTGCCGACTGAAGCCAGATGGCATTTTGGACGTGTCATCAAACCGCCGCATCGGCGGCGCACACCCACGATTATGACGAATCCATGCTTGTGGTGCAGGGCTGCTACACGCTGATCATCGACGACGAGCGAATTCCACTGAAAGCGGGTGAAGAAATCTTATTCCCTGGCGGCTTGCTGCACGGCGGAGAAGTCGTTCCCGGAACAAGAACGATACACGCATTTGGTGGACACAGGGCAGACAGGATGATCCATTCCAAGCGATAAATTCTTCCTGGAAACACCTGACTGAACCCTACCCTGCCGGGGTTCTATAGGGCGCTCATATTCGACAAAAACTCGCTGTTCGTCTTCGTCTTGCTAAGCTTGTCGATCAGCAACTCCATCGCTTCCACCGGAGACAGCGGATTCAGCACCTTCCGCAGCACCCAGATTCGCGACAAATCCTCCCGCGGAATCAGCAACTCTTCCTTGCGCGTGCCCGAGCGTTGAATGTCGATCGCCGGAAACACGCGCTTATCCACCAGTTTGCGCTCCAGAATAATTTCCGAGTTGCCCGTGCCCTTGAACTCTTCAAAGATCACATCGTCCATGCGCGACCCAGTATCGATCAAGGCGGTAGCAATAATCGTCAGCGATCCGCCTTCTTCAATATTCCGGGCTGAGCCAAAAAACCGCTTCGGCCGCTGCAATGCGTTCGAATCCACGCCACCGGAGAGCACTTTGCCCGAAGGCGGAACAATCGTGTTATAAGCCCGCGCCAACCGCGTGATCGAATCCAGCAGGATCACCACATCCCGCTTGTGCTCCACCAGTCGCTTCGCCTTCTCGATTACCATCTCGGCAACCTGCACGTGCCGCGCCGCCGGCTCATCAAAGGTCGAGGAAATCACTTCTCCCTTCACCGACCGCTGCATATCGGTGACTTCTTCCGGCCGCTCATCGATCAACAGCACCATCAGCACCACTTCCGGATGGTTCGTCGTAATCGAGTTCGCCACGTTCTGCAACAGCATGGTCTTGCCGGCGCGCGGCGGAGAAACAATCAATCCACGTTGTCCCTTGCCCAGCGGCGTCAGCAAATCCATCACTCGCGCGCTCGCATTTTCCCGCGTGGTCTCCAGCTTCAACCGCTCCTGCGGATACAGGGGCGTCAAATTGTCGAACAGGATCTTGTTGCGCGCCTCATCCGGCGATTCAAAGTTCACCGCCTCGATCTTCACCAGGGCAAAATATTTCTCGCCCTCATGCGGAGGCCGCACCTGCCCGCTGATGGTGTCGCCAGTTTTCAAATCAAATTTGCGGATCTGCGACGGCGACACATAAATGTCATCCGGCCCCGGCAGGTAGTTGTAATCCGGCGACCGCAGAAATCCGTAGCCGTCGGGCAAAATCTCCAGCACACCCTCGGCAAATATGTGCCCTTCTTTTTCGCTCTGCGCCTGCAGGATTTTAAAAATAAGATCCTGCTTGCGCAGTCCGCTCGCACCGGGCAGCTCCAGGGTCCTTGCGATCTTGGTCAGCTCAGTGATGTTCTTTTCTTTTAATTCAGCAATGGTCATGATTTGTCCTAAGAAACGACTCGCCTAAACCCGACCACCGTAAACGTATCCGTTTCAGCGTTTTCGGGAGATTTCCAAAGGAAGGATATTCTAGGGAAGACAAAGCACCACAAGGCAGGCGAGCTGGGCTGCTCCTAAGCAGCCCGCCGTTGTGCCTCGGCAAAATTTTCCGGCTCCGACAACACTTCCTGCCGCTCCGCGCCTGCGATCCGGTCCAAAACACCATTCATTGTTTCCTGGATTCTGGTGCTCGGCCGGTGGAACTTCCGCGTGGCCTTGGAGGCAAGCTGGCAAAGCATATACCGGTTCCGTAAGGTTTGTAAAGCATCAAACACACGATCAGAGCGCATGTCTCTTTACTCCTTCCTTTATATGTATGGGCATTTCGCTTTCGCCCTCTTTCCCGGGAATCCGGTCAGAACCTCGCAACCCGTCCTAACCTGCTGATTCCACTAAGATTTTAAAGGAGTTAGCGCAATTCCTACCCAGAATAGATGCGTGACAAGACTCCGAAGATGCTCGTTTTTCCTGATTTGGGCTCACGGGTCGGGGCTCCAGCAACAGACCCGGAGAACTCCGGTCATCCACGGAACTACACAATTTATCCGGAATCCGCGATCCGGTCAACACCTTTCTCGCCTATTTGCACAGCTTTACTTGCTCTCGCAGTATCGTTTCGGATTACCCTGTCCTATCCCGCAGCAGCCCTTCACAAATCAAACAACGCCAGCCTTCGCCCGCGAATCGAATACCGAGCACCAGCTTTGCAGACACATTCGCTTTGAGACCTATCTAGATGTCATCTCTCTCGAGGTCATAAACATGAAGGCTCCCTTTCTCCTCGGTCGGATCCTGTTTGGCGGCTTCTTCCTCTACAACGGAATCAACCACCTTCGCGAAGCCGAATCCATGGCACCCTACGCCCGATCCAAAGGGGTGCCCGCCGCTGAACTCGCGGTAAAGTTATCTGCCATCCCGCTCATCGCCGGCGGCGCCAGTCTGCTGCTCGGCGTCAAACCAAAGCTCGGAGCCATGGCCGTACTCGGCTTCCTGGCCGGAGTTTCTCCCATCATGCATGACTTCTGGCGCAACCCCGATCCCGAGCAGCGCACTAACGACATGATTCATTTCATGAAAAACATGGCTCTGGCCGGCGGCGCACTCGTTCTCATGGGCGTCGACGAGCCCTGGGAAGCCAGCCTCACCACAGCCCAAGAGGAACTGCCCGGCAAGGTCGGAAAGAACGTTCGAAAGCTCGGTCGCAAATCAGCCGCCTAGCCGGAGTCGGCCCGAACCTCGGCCGAGGATGAATCCGGAGCATGAAGCGCCAACGAAGCATAAACTAAAGATGCGCGACTAGAAAAAACGCGTGACTGGAAAAGAGGCTTGACTGAAATGGACGAAGAAATTCTCAAGCAGATATTCGACGAGTTGTTCACCTCGCTCGAGCCCCTCGAAACTCAGACCGCCGCCCTTCTTCATTTCCTGAAAGCCAAAGGCATTGCCACCGACGAGGAACTGGCTCCCTTCCTCGATCAAGCCGGAAACACCGCCAACATCCGTTGGCTCGCCGCTCGAGTAAGGACCGAAGCCCTCATCTCTTCCGCCATGAAGCCCAGCGACCAGGAAGTTCAGAAAAAGGAAGGAGTTCAGGGAAAAGAAGAAGAAAACCGGGAAAAACCGGACAACCAAGAACACGAGAAAAAAGAAACCGAGTCGACGCCTCGAGCGGCTCAGAAAACTGACGATAGCTTGCCGGAAGAATCGCGCCCCAGCACCCCGGAGAATAGGGAAGGCGAAAAACCAAGCGGCAAATCACAAGCATCTCAGCAAGAGCCGTCGCATGAAGTAGCCAAGCAGGACGCAAAACGAAACCCAAAAGAAAATGTAGCCTGACCCGAACGCCGCAAGATTCGTATCAGGGTATGCCTTCAGGCATCGGGCAAGCGCCTCTCAACTCTCAGCCGCGAAGTGGCGACAGAATGCAGCCCGCGGCAAGCCCAGGGTAAGCTGCAAAAGAGGAGCCGGTCCCGCAGGGGGACGGTAGAAAAAAGTTGCCACTCTTCCTACTCCTTCACCCCCAACTGCCAAAACAGAAACGAATAAATATCGGTGAACTCCTCAATCTGCTTAGCCACCGGTTTCCCCGCCCCATGCCCCGCCTTACTCTCAATCCGCAACAAAATCGGACGCGTCCGACTCACCCCGTTCTTTGCCTCCGCCTGCATCAACGCCGCCATCTTTTTGGCATGCATGGGATCGACGCGTGTATCCGTGTCGGCCGTCATAAATAGAATCGCGGGATATTCCGTCCCCGCCCTCACGTGGTGATAAGGCGAATAAGCGTACAGCCACTTGAATTGCTCGGGACTATCCGCGCTCCCATACTCGGGAACCCACAGCTTCGCAATCTGAAAACTCTGATAGTGCAGCATGTCCAGCAGCGGCACCTGGCACACCACCGCCCGAAACAAATCCGGGCGCTGTGTAATCATCGCCCCCATCAGCAGCCCGCCATTCGAGCCGCCCCGAATCGCCAGATGATTCTTGTCGGTGTATTTTTCCGCGACCAAATGCTCCGCTGCCGCAATCATGTCGTCAAACACATTCTGTTTTTTCTCCAGCATCCCGGCCCGATGCCAGTCTTCCCCAAACTCCGCCCCGCCGCGCAAATTAGCCACCGCAAACACTCCGCCATGCTCCAGCCACAAATACCCCGCCCGGTCGAACGACGGAGTCAGGCTCACATTAAATCCGCCGTAACCCATCAGCAGCGTGGGATTGCGCCCATCCTTTTTCAATCCCTTCCTACGCACCACGAACATCGGCACCCGCGTGCCATCTTTCGAGTGGTACCACTCCTGCTCCACCTCATAAGCCGCGGGATCGATCGCCGGCGCATCCACCTTGGCCCAGAGCGACGTCGTCCCGCCCTTCAGGTCGTAACGGTAAATCGAAGGCGGGTGGGTGAATGAATGAAAGCCATAAAAAATCTCGTCTCGATTCCATTTCCCTTCCGAGGCGAAGACCGTGCCAATCGCAGGCAAAGACAGATCGCTTATTTTCTTGCCATCCAAATCGAAAAGCTTAAGCTGCGACGAGGCATTCTGCTCGTACTGCGCAAAGAGTTTCCCGCCCCACGTCGCCGCGCCCTGCAGCACCGCGTCGGTCTGCGGGATGATCTCCTTCCAATTCGCCCGGTCATAATTGCCCGCATCGGTCACGAACACGCGGTAGCGCGGAGCGTCTTCATTCGTGACAATGAAGAGCTTCCCGTTGTAAAGCGATCCGCTGTAGAAACAATCTTTGCCCGTAGTCACCCGCGTAGGCGGCGTGCCCGCCTTTAAGTCCATCAGGAAAAGCTCCGACTTCGTCCAGCCCTCCTGCACCGTAATCAGCAGCCAGCGCCCGTCATTGGAAAGTTTCAATCCCGGCCAGTCCTCCGCATCGCGTCCTTCTCCGAAAATCAGTGGATCAGTCGCC
>Ga0302324_100005865_pt1 | contig 26688 bp, 38 predicted proteins | sample Palsa_T0_1_FD_201949 | JGI IMG/M metagenome (GOLD analysis project Ga0302324, IMG submission 201949) | Peat permafrost microbial communities from Stordalen Mire near Abisko, Sweden - Palsa_T0_1 | ecosystem: Environmental > Terrestrial > Soil > Palsa > Peat permafrost | place: Sweden: Abisko...
GACGGAGATGGTGATGCCCGGTGACAACATCAAGATCGTGGTGGAGCTGATCGCGCCGATCGCGATGGAGCAGGGGCTGCGCTTTGCCATCCGCGAGGGCGGCAAGACGGTCGGTGCAGGCGTCGTCGCTAAGGTCATCGCGTAATAGCGAACAGCCAAATTTTAGCGTAGTATTCCGCACCCTTTAAGGACGGGGCCGCCGCGGCCCCGTTGAAAGTTGCGCGAAGCGCATGGGAATTTGCGCGAAGCGCATGGTTATTCGGGGTCGCATCGACCCCGTTGAGAGTTAAATAAAATGGCCAATCAGAACATTAGGATCCGCTTGAAGGCTTTCGATCACCGCTTGATCGACAAGTCGGCGCGCGAAATCGTCGATACTGCGAAGCGCACCGGCGCGACCGTCAAGGGTCCCGTGCCGCTGCCCATCAAGATGGAGCGCTTTACGGTCCTGACCGCACCGCACGGCGACAAGGATGCGCGCGATCAGTTCGAAATCCGCACGCACAAGCGTCTAATGGACATATTGAGCCCCACGGATAAGACCGTGGATGCGTTGATGAAGCTGGAATTGCCTGCCGGCGTCGATGTCCAAATCAAGTTGAATTGAGGGGTTCCGGGACTTGTACTCCCGGCGGATTCGTATATAATCCGCCGTCCATTTTAGAGGTCGGAGCGCGTGGGCGCCGACGTCAGAATCTCAAGGGGTTCTGGGGTCCGAGTGTCTAAACCGCCGGCTGATTGCAACGTATGCGGGAGCCAATCGAAGCTTCCCGCGGTGTGAGGATTGACAATGAGCATTGGTCTGGTTGGCCGCAAATGCGGCATGACCCGAATATTCACCGACGCCGGTGTGACCGTCCCTGTGACGGTCGTAGAGGCGCTGCCGAACCGCATCTCGCAAGTCAAGAGTGACAAGGCCGACGGCTATCGTGCGGTGCAGATCACCATTGGCGCGCGGCGCCCGTCGCGGGTGTCCAAGGCGCTGGCAGGCCATTTTGCCAAGGCAAACGTCGCCGCGGGCCATACTTCCCACGAATTCCGCTTGAACAAGGACGAAGGCGATGCGCTGACCGCGGGCGGCGAGCTGAAAGTCGACATGTTCACCGCCGGTCAAATCGTCGATGTCACAGGCACCACGGTGGGCAAGGGCTTCGCCGGCACCATGAAGCGCCATAATTTCGCAGGCGGCATGAAAACTCACGGCAACTCAGTGTCGCACCGTGCGCCGGGTTCCATCGGCCAGCGCCAGACGCCGGGACGCGTGTTCAAGGGCAAGCGCATGTCGGGCCATATGGGCGTGAAGAGCCGCACCATCGAGAATTTGCGCATCGTCGAAGTCGATGTTGCCCGCAACCTGCTGCTGATCAGCGGGGCGGTTCCTGGTTCCGAAGGCGGCCGCGTCGTCGTGCGCCCCTCCGTCAAAGCCATCGGCCAGGCTCGCCGCAGGAAGCTGATGCCGAACAAGGCCCCGACCGCCGCCAAGGGCGCTCCCGCGGCGAAGGGCGCCGCCCCAGCCAAAGCGGCCAAGAAGTAGCCGCCGAGAAGTAAACCCTCATGAAGCTCCAGTTAAAGAACGCAAATCCCGCCGGCGACATCCAATTATCGGATGTGGCTTTCGGTCGCGCTTACAACGAAGCGCTCATTCACCAGGTCGTTACCGCCTACCAGGCAGCGGGACGGGCGGGTACCAAGGCGCAGAAGTCGCGCGCGGAAGTGCGTGGCGGCGGCAAGAAGCCTTGGAGTCAGAAGGGCACGGGCCAGGCGCGCGCCGGATCGATCCGCAGCCCCATTTGGGTGGGTGGCGGACGGGCCTTTGCCGCGCGGCCGCGGGATTTCTCGCAGAAGGTCAATCGCAAGATGTATCGCGCCGCCATGCAATCTATGCTGTCGCAGCTGGTGCGCGAGGATCGCTTGATTGCCGTTGCTTCTTTGGAGCTCGACGCGCCCAAGACCAAATTGCTGATCAGCAAGCTCGCAGAGTTCGGTCTTACCCGCGCGCTGATCTTGGTCGAAGCCTACGAAGAGAAGCTGTTCCTGGCGGCTCGCAACGTGCCTTACGTGGACGTGGTGCCGGTGGCCTCGCTCGACCCCGTGAGCCTGATCAGGCACGAGAAGGTGATTGCGACGGCCGGCGCTTTGAAGCTGCTCGAACAGCGTCTCGGAGGCGCGAATGAATAAAGAACGCTTGATGACCGTGCTGATTCAACCGCATGTGTCGGAGAAGGCGGCCAATGTCACCGAGTCGGCGAATCAGTACGTGTTTCGCGTGCGCGACGATGCGTCGAAGGCCGAAGTGAAGCAGGCCGTGGAATTGATGTTCGAGGTCAAAGTCGAAGGCGTCAATTTGCTCAATAAACCGGGCAAGACCCGGCGATTCAAGAACGTGGCCGGTAAGCGCAACGGCTACAAGAAAGCGTACGTGCGTTTGGAAACCGGGCAGTCGATCGACTTCACCGGCGGCGCTGCGAAGTAAGGACTAAAGGCCATGGCACTCATTAAAATGAAGCCGACCTCCCCGGGGACGCGCTTCGTAGTCAAAATCGACCGCTCACACCTGCACAAGGGCGGGCCGCTCGAGTCTTTGACCACCAAGAAGAACCGCACCGGAGCGCGCAACCACTCCGGCCGGCAGACCACGCGCCACATCGGCGGCGGCCACAAGCAGCGCTACCGGCTGGTGGATTTCAAGCGCGACAAGGACGGCATTCCCGGCGTCGTGGAACGTTTGGAATATGATCCGAATCGAACTTCGCACCTGGCCTTGGTGCTCTACAAGGACGGCGAGCGCCGCTACATTCTCGCGCCGAAGGGCGTGAAAGCCGGCGACGAGATCCGCTCAGGGGCCGACGCGCCGATCAAGCCGGGCAACGCATTGCCGCTGCGGCATATCCCCGTGGGCAGCACCGTGCACAACATCGAGCTGAAAGTCGGCAAGGGCGGCCAGCTGGCGCGCAGCGCCGGCGGCTCGGCTCAGTTCGCTGCGCGCGAGGGTGTCTATGCCAGCGTGCGCTTGAAGTCCGGCGAAATGCGCAAGATTCACGTCGATTGCCGCGCCACCATCGGTGAGGTGGGCAATGACGAACACAACCTGCGCGTGTTCGGCAAGGCCGGCGCGGTGCGCTGGCTCGGCGTGCGTCCGACGGTGCGTGGTGTCGTGATGAACCCGGTCGATCACCCGCACGGCGGCGGCGAGGGCAAGTCAGGCCAGGGCAATCCGCATCCCGTGAGCCCGTGGGGCCTGCAGACCAAGGGTAAGAAGACGCGTCGCAACAAGCGCACTGACGGCATGATCGTTCAGCGTCGCAAGAACAAACGGCTGTAGGAGACATAACTTGCCTCGTTCGCTCAAGAAAGGCCCGTTCGTGGATTTGCACCTGGCTAAGAAGGTGCAAACGGCCAGCCAGAAGAATGACCGCCGTCCTATCAAGACTTGGTCGCGGCGGTCCATGGTCATTCCCGATATGGTCGGCTTGACTATCGCGGTGCATAACGGCCGGCTGCATGTGCCCGTACTCGTGTCCGAGAACATGGTCGGCCACAAGCTTGGCGAATTCGCGCCCACACGCACGTTCAAAGCGCATTCCGGCGACAAGAAAGTGTCGGCGGCGGAGTAGGGCAATGCAGACTAAAGCAGTGTTACGGTATGCGCGCATTTCTCCCCAGAAGTGCCGCTTGGTGGTGGACACGATTCGCGGCAAGTCCGCGACGCTGGCCGTCAATACGTTGAAGTTCATGCCGAAGAAGGGCGCGAAGATCGTCCTCAAGGTGCTGGATTCGGCGATCGCCAATGCCTACAACAATTTCAATGCCGATGTCGACGATTTGAAGGTGACGCGTATCGAAGTCGATCCCGCGCCGATGCTCAAGCGGTTCCATGCACGCGCCAAAGGCCGCGGCGTGAGAATCGCCAAGCGCAACAGTCACATCCTGGTTCAAGTGTCCGACGGTAAGCGAGAGGCCTAATGGGTCAGAAAGTCAATCCGATTGGTATTCGTCTCGGCATCACGCGCGACTGGACGTCGAAGTGGTATGCCGGATCCAAGACGTTCGCTTCGAACATCCACACCGATTTTCTGGTGCGGAAGTTTCTGAGCAAGAAGCTTGCCGACGCTTCGGTGAGCCGGATTCACATCGAGCGCGCTGCACGGCGCGCCAATATCACCATCCATACGGCGCGCCCGGGAATCGTGATCGGCAAAAAGGGCGAGGACATCGAGAAGCTCCGCACCGCGGTGGCCAAGATCCTCGGCATGACGATGAACGATGTGCGGCTGAACATCGCGGAGATCCGCAAGCCCGAGCTCGACGCCAAACTGGTCGCGGAAGGCATCTCGCAGCAGCTGGAAAAACGCGTGATGTTCCGCCGCGCCATGAAGCGCGCCGTGACCAACACCATGCGTTCCGGAGCACTGGGCATCAAAGTGCGCATTTCCGGACGTTTGAACGGCTCGGAAATCGCACGCACGGAAACCAATCGCGAGGGGCGCGTTCCCCTGCATACGTTTCGTGCCGACATCGATTACGGCGTTGCGGAGGCGCAAACGACCTACGGTGTCATCGGCATCAAGGTTTGGATATTCAAGGGTGAAGTGTTCGATCAGCCGGAAGTTGAGGCCGCAGAGGCGGACGCCGACGCTGCAGCAGCGGCTGGCGCCAAACCCGTCGAGGCCGCAGCTCCGGCTGCTGGTTGAACTAGGTAACGACACATGATGCAGCCGAAGCGGACCAAATTCCGCAAACAGTTCAAGGGCAAGATCTCCGGCAGCGCGCAACGCGGCAATTCCGTCGCGTTCGGCGAGTACGGGTTGAAGGCGACCGATCGGTGCCGCATGACGGCCCGCGAGATCGAGGCCGCCCGGCGGGCCATCTCGCGTCACGTCAAGCGCGGCGGGCGCATTTGGATCCGGGTGTTCCCGGATGTGCCGATCACCCAGAAGCCGCTCGAAGTGCGCATGGGCTCGGGCAAGGGCAATGTCGAGTACTGGGTGGCGAAGGTTCTGCCCGGCAAGGTGCTGTTCGAGATCGAAGGCATGAGCGAGGAGACGGCGCGCGAGGCGTTCCGCCTGGCCTCCGCCAAGCTGTCCGTGTCGACGGCGTTCGTCAAGCGCCAGGTCCGGACATGAAGGTGCGAACATGAAAGCTAAAGAGTTGCGCGGCAAGGCGCCCAAGGATCTCGGCGAGGAGCTTCTCAAGCTGCGCCGCGAGCAGTTCAATCTGCGCATGGCGCGCGCCACGGGACAGGCCGCGAAGCCGGATCAATTTGCGAAGGTGCGTAAGAACATTGCGCGCGTGAAGACGGTGCTCGCCCAATCCAGGGTGAGCGGAGGTAAGGCGTGATGTCGACCGAGGCACAAACAATAGAGGCGGGCGGCACGCCGGCGGCGGGCGCGGCTCCCGTACCGGGCCAGCGGCTGCTGACGGGCAAGGTCGTCAGCAACAAGATGGACAAGACCGTCGCCGTTTCCGTGGAAAGGCTGGTCAAGCATCCGATGTACGGCAAGTACGTTCGCCGCACGACGAAGTTGCTCGCGCATGACGAGAACAATGAGTGCAAGGAGGGCGACACGGTGTCGATCAAGCCGTGCCGGCCTATGTCGCGTCGCAAATCGTGGGTGTTGGTGCGCGTTGTCGAACGTGCCCGCGCCGAATAAGGAACTGACATGATTCAGATGCGAACCATATTGAATGTGGCCGACAACAGCGGCGCCAAGCGGCTGATGTGCATCAAGGTGCTCGGCGGCTCCAAGCGCCGCTACGCCGCCGTGGGTGACGTAATCAAGGTGAGCGTCAAGGACGCGATTCCGCGCGGCAAGGTAAAGAAGGGCGAAGTGTATGACGCGGTCGTCGTGCGCACGAAGAGCGGAGTGCGGCGCGCCGACGGATCACTGATCCGGTTCGATACCAACGCCGCCGTGCTCCTGACCAACAAGCTCGAGCCGATCGGCACCCGTATTTTCGGGCCGGTGACGCGCGAGCTGCGCAACGTGCAGTTCATGAAGATCATATCGCTCGCACCCGAGGTGCTGTGATGAAGAAGATTCGCAAAGGCGACATGGTCGTGTTGATCACCGGCCGGGACAAGGGGCGCAAGGGCGCGGTCATCGAGGTGCTGGCGGACGACCGGGTGCGCGTCGAAGGACTCAACATGTCCAAGAAGCACCAGCGTCCGAACCCGCAGATGGGCGTTCAAGGCGGCATCATCGAGCGCGAGGCGCCGCTGCACGTGTCCAACGTGCTGGTCTTCAATCCGGCGACGCAGAAAGGCGATCGCATCGGCTTCAAGGCGCTCGAGGACGGCCGCAAGGTGCGAGTGTTCAGGTCGAACAAAGAAATGGTCGACGCCAAGTAAGTGCGACCAGTCAGCGAGTAATCACATGGCAGCAAGACTCAAGAAGATTTACGGCGAGAAGCTCGTGCCGGAGCTCAAGGCGAAGCTTGGGCTCAAGAACACGATGCAGGTTCCGCGCATCCTCAAAATCACGGTCAACATGGGCGTGGGCGAGGCCGTGGCCGACAAGAAGGTCATGGACGCAGCGACCGCCGACATGACCAAGATCACGGGACAGAAGCCCGCGGTGACCAAGGCGAAGAAGTCCGTGGCCACGTTCAAGGTCCGCGACGGGCAGGCGATCGGCTGCAAGGTGACCTTGCGCGGCGACCGCATGTACGAGTTCCTCGATCGTCTCGTGAGCATCGCGATTCCGCGCATCAGGGATTTTCGCGGCATCAGCACCCGTTCTTTCGACGGCCGCGGCAACTACAGCCTGGGTGTCAAGGAGCAGATCATTTTCCCCGAGATTCAGTACGACCAGATCGATCAAATCCGTGGCATGGACATCACCATCTCCACGTCGGCGCGCGACGACAAGCACGGACGCGCGCTGCTAGAAGCCTTCAACTTTCCGTTCCGCAAGTAGGGTAATAGCCCATGGCCAAGACGAATATGCTCATGCGCGAGAAGAAACGCCTCAAGATAGCGAAGAAATACGCTACGCGGCGCGCCGAGCTCAAAGAGCTGATCCGCGACCCGAAGACCGGAGCGGAGGGGCGAGAAGCGGCTCAGACAGAACTGCAGAAGCAGCCGCGCGACGCGGCGGCAACGCGGCAGCGCAACCGCTGCTCCATCACCGGCCGTTCGCGCGGCGTGTACCGCAAGTTCGGGCTGGCGCGCACCAAGCTGCGCGAGGCCGCCAACCGCGGCGAGATCCCGGGCCTTTCCAAGGCGAGCTGGTGAGGCGCGCACTATGAGCATGACTGATCCGATTGCCGATCTTCTGACCCGTATTCGCAATGCGCAGTCCGCGGGCAAGCCCACCGTGGGCGTGGGAGCTTCGAAGCTGAAGCTGGCCATTCTCAAGGTATTGAAGGACGAAGGCTACATAGGCGGATATCGCGTCGATGTCACGGGTGCGAAGAGCACGCTGTCGATCGAGCTCAAGTATCACGACGGGCGTCCGGTCATCGACCGCATCGAGCGCATCAGCCGTCCGGGCTTGAGGATTTACCGCGGCAAGGACGAACTGCCCAAGGTGCTGGGCGGCCTGGGAGTCGCGGTGATTTCGACGCCGAAGGGCATCATGTCCGACGCGCAGGCGCGCGCCGCCGGAACCGGCGGCGAAGTGCTCTTCGTCGTGCAATAAGAGTCGTTGGATAGGCCGCAAACGTAAGGTTTACATCATGTCTCGAGTCGCAAAAATGCCGGTAGATCTGCCGCAGGGTGTCAGCGCCACGATCGGCGCGGATGCCGTTACGGTGAAGGGCGCCAAGGGCACGCTGACGCTGGCCATCAAGAGCGGCGTCAAGGTCGTGCAGCAGGAAAAGCATCTGGAAGTGCAGGCCGATACCGGCGCCGAAGGATTGAACGCCATCGCGGGCGCCATTCGCGCGCACCTGGCGAATATGGTCACCGGCGTCTCCAAGGGCTATGAGAAGAAGCTCGAGTTGGTCGGCGTCGGCTATCGCGCCGCGGTGCAGGCGAAGAGCCTGACGCTGACGCTGGGCTATTCGCACTTGATCAATTACGCGATCCCGGACGGCGTCACCATCGAAACACCGACCCAGACCGAGATCATCGTCAAGGGCATCGATCGCCAGCGAGTCGGCCAGACCGCGGCGGAGATTCGCGGCTTCAGGCCGCCGGAGCCCTACAAGGGCAAGGGCGTGAAGTACTCCGATGAAAAGATTTCGCTGAAAGAGGCGAAGAAGAAGTAAGCACATGAAACTAACTAAACAAGATACCCGCCTGCGCCGCGCGCGCCGGGGCCGTGTAAAGATCAAGGAGCTGGCCGCGCTGCGCCTGTCGGTGCACCGGACGCCCCAGCACATTTATGCGCAGATCTTCGCTGCCGAGGGCGACAAGGTTTTGGTGACCGCGTCGACCGTACAGAAGGATGTGCGCGGAGCATTGAAAGTCACAGGCAACATCGAGGCTGCCAAGGCCGTCGGCCGCGCCATCGCAGAGCGCGCCAAAGCGAAGGGCATTGCAAAGGTTGCTTTCGACCGTTCCGGTTTCATGTATCACGGGCGCGTCAAAGCGCTGGCAGAGGCCGCTCGCGAAGCGGGTCTCGAGTTCTAACCAAAGGGTCTAAAGGCATATGGCGAGAGTAGAAAAACCAATGTCCGGCGATGACCTGCTCGAAAAGCTGGTCGCGGTGAACCGCGTCGCCAAGGTGGTCAAGGGCGGCAAGCAATTCGGCTTCACCGCGCTTACCGTCGTGGGCGACGGCGCCGGCCGCGTCGGATTCGGTTACGGCAAGGCGCGCGAAGTGCCGGTCGCAATTTCCAAAGCCATGATGCAAGCCCGCAAGAGCCTGGTCACGGTGTCATTGAAGAACGATACCCTGTTCTACGCGGTCAAGGGCCGGCATGGGACCACGCGGGTCTACATGCAACCGGCGGCCGACGGAACGGGTGTCATCGCCGGCGGCGGCATGCGGGCGGTGTTCGAGTGCGCGGGCGTGCGCAACGTGCTCGCGAAGAGCTACGGTTCGCGCAATCCGATCAATGTGGTGCGAGCGACCATGGATGCGCTCGCCAAGCTGCGCACTCCGGACGACATCGCGGCGAAGCGCGGCAAGAGTGTCGCGGAACTCGTGGGGTAGGGCCATGTCCGACAATACAATCAGGGTCACTTTGATCAAGAGCATGTATGGCCAGCTGGCCAGCATCCGCAACTCGGCCCGCGGCTTGGGATTGCGGCGTATCGGCCACAGCGTCGTGGTTGCGGACACCCCGTCGAATCGCGGCATGATCAATGCGGCCAGCCACATGCTCAAAGTTGAGACTGCACTGGGTTCGGGGAAGGTTTAAACCATGCGATTGAACACCATCAAGCCGGGTCCCGGCTCCAAGCAAACTCGTCTGCGGGTCGGCCGCGGTGCATCCGCCGGCCAGGGTAAAACCTGCGGCCGCGGGGTCAAGGGACAGCGCGCGCGCAAGGGCGGCTATCACAAGGTAGGATTCGAAGGCGGTCAGATGCCCTTGCAGCGGCGATTGCCCAAGATCGGCTTCCGTTCGGCCATGCAGGCGTCGCGGGCTGAGCTGACCTTGACTGATTTGATGCGGGTCGAGGGCGGTGAAGTCACCCTGGCGGGCTTGATCGAAGCGAATCTGGTGCCCGAGGCCACGAAACTCGTGAAAATCATCGTTTCGGGCGCGGTCACCAAAGCCTACGTCGTCAAGGATAAGGCGATCACGGCGACCAAGGGTGCCAAGAGCGCGGTCGAGTCGGCCGGCGGCCGCTTCGAGGTTTAAGAAGGCCGTGGCCACCACCAACCCTACCGCAGCCCTGGGAGACATGACGCGCTTCGCCGAGATGCGCAAGCGTCTGTGGTTCCTGCTGGGCGCTCTGGTGGTGTATCGGATGGGCACGTTCATCCCGGTGCCGGGAATCGACGCGGCCCGGTTCGCCGCCTTCTTCTCGACCCAAAACGGCACTCTGCTCGGCATGTTCAACATGTTCTCGGGCGGCGCCCTGCAGCGATTCAGCATATTCGCGCTGAATGTGATGCCCTACATCACCGCATCCATCATCGTCCAGATGGCGTCCATGGTGTACCCGCCCTGGGCGCAGATACGCAAGGACGGCGAATCCGGGCGACGCAAGCTCATGCAGTACACACGCTACGGCACGGTGCTGCTGGCAGCCTTCCAGGGCTTCGGCGCGGCCCTGGCGATTCAGAATTCCGGTGGCAATCTGGTGCCGAACCCGGGCCCGCAGTTCCTGTTCATCGCCACCGTATCCATCACCACCGGCACCTTGTTCGTGATGTGGCTGGGCGAGCAGATCACGGAGCGCGGCATCGGCAACGGCATCACCATGATCATCGTCGCCGGCATCATCGCCGGCCTGCCGCGCGCCATCGGCAATACCCTGGAAATGGTGCGCTCCGGTGAAATGAACCCGCTGATCGTGCTGTTGATCCTGGTCGTGGTGATCCTGGTGACCCTGTTCTGCGTATTCGTCGAGCGCGCGCAGCGCAAGATCCAGGTGAACTATGCCAAGCGCCAGGTGGGGCGCCGCATGATGCAGGGACAGAGCACGCACCTGCCGTTCAAGCTCAACATGGCCGGCGTCATTCCGCCCATATTTGCCTCGAGCCTGCTGGTGTTCCCGGCGACCATCGCGCAATTTTTCGGCAACAGCCCGAACCCCAACGCCATCCAAAGGACCTTGCAAAAAATCGCCGTGGTCTTGGGTTACGGCCAGCCGCTGCACGTCCTGCTGTTTGCGCTGCTGGTCGTCGGATTTGCGTTCTTCTACGTGGCCCTGGTGTATGACGCACGCGATACGGCGGACAATCTCAAGAAGGCCGGTGCTTTCATTCCTGGGATCCGTCCGGGGCAGCAGACCGGCGACTACCTGGATAAGGTGCTGACCCGGCTGACCCTGTGGGGCGGCCTGTACATCATGGCAGTGTGTCTGCTGCCTGAAATCATTCGCATGGTGAATCCGAGCGTTCCTTTTCAGTTCGGCGGCACCTCGTTGTTGATCATCGTCGTCGGCGTCATGGATTTCGTCGCACAGACGCAATCGCATTTGATGTCGCACCAATATGAGGGCCTGATGAAGAAGGCCAGCCTGCGGGGCATCGGGAGTAAGAAATGAAAGTTCGTCCTTCGGTGAAGAAGATTTGTAAGAATTGCAAAATTGTGCGGCGCCGCGGCATCGTTTACATCATTTGCTCGTCGGATGCCCGGCATAAGCAGCGCCAGGGTTAAGGTTGACCAAGGCGACTGAATTGATGTTTGGGCACTTTTCGTATATATTACCGCGCCTTTTTTCCTGGGCGCGGGTGGAGAAATAGATGGCGCGTATCGCCGGCATCAACATACCGATGAACAAGCATGTGGTCATCGGCCTGACCCACATTTTCGGCGTCGGAAACAGCCGGGCGGCGCGCATTTGCGACGCCGCCGGCGTGAAGTACAACGTCAAGGTGAAGGATCTCACGGACGCGGAGGTCGCCTCGCTGCGGTCTCAGGTCGCCAAATTTGCGGTCGAGGGTGATCTGCGGCGCGAGGTGTCCATGAACATCAAGCGCCTGATGGATCTGGGCTGCTACCGGGGCATCCGGCACCGCAAGGGGCTGCCGATGCGCGGCCAGCGCACGCGCACCAATGCTCGTACCCGCAAGGGGCCGCGCAAGCAGGCCGTGAAGATGAACGCCCCCCCAGGTAAGGTTTAAGAGAGATACACCATGGCTGATCAGAAACAAGCGGGCCAAGGCGGCGGCGGTGCGCAAAGCGGCAAGCCGGTCCGGAAAAAGGTCCGCAAGAATGTGCTGGATGCGATCGCGCACGTGCACGCGTCCTTCAATAACACCATCATCACCATCACCGACCGGCAAGGCAATACGCTGTCTTGGGCAACCTCGGGCGGCTGCGGATTCCGCGGATCGCGCAAATCCACGCCGTTCGCGGCACAGGTGGCGGCCGAACGGGCCGGAGTGGCGGCTCAGGAACACGGCGTGAAGAACGTCGAAGTGCGAGTCATGGGTCCCGGCCCGGGCCGTGAATCCGCCGTTCGCGCATTGAATGGATGCGGGCTGAAGATCACCAACATTGAAGACGTGACTCCGATCCCCCATAACGGTTGTCGTCCGCCGAAAAAGCGTCGCGTTTAAAGGTTTCCGCACAGCGTTTTTCGAAAGTTCGCCCCAGAAAGTCGCACAAAGGTTTGTAATGGCAAAGTACACCGGTCCGAAATGTAAGCTGTCTCGTCGCGAGGGAACTGATCTGTTCCTGAAGAGCGGTGTCAAGCCTCTCGAGTCGAAGTGCAAGCTCGAAGTGCCGCCCGGCGGCGTCAAGAGCGAACGCAAGCAGCGCTTGTCGGAGTACGGATTGCAGCTGCGCGAGAAGCAGAAGCTGCGCCGCATGTACGGAGTGCTGGAGCGCCAGTTCCGCAACTACTACCAGAAGGCGGCGGGCCGACCGGGCGCGACGGGCGAAACGTTGCTGCAGTTCTTGGAGTGCCGGTTGGACAACGTGGTCTACCGCATGGGCTTCGCCGCGACCCGCGCCGAGGCGCGCCAGCTGGTGAGCCACAAGGCGGTTGCGGTGAACGAGAAACTGGTCAACATCGCCTCCTATCAGTGCAAGGCCGGCGACGTGGTCAGCTTGCGCGAGAAGGCGAAGAAGCAGACACGCATTCAGGCGGCCCTCACGATCGCAGCACAAGTCGGTTTCCCGGATTGGGTGGAAGTGGACGACAAGAAATTCTCGGGAATTTTGAAGTCGGTTCCCGACCGGCAGGAAATTCTGCCGGACATCAACGAGAGCCTGGTCGTCGAGTTGTATTCCAAGTAGGAATTGGCAAGTAAATTGGCGAATAGGGTTGGCAAGTAACGCGGCAGCTCGCTGCGGCGTTCCCCCCGGTTAGTTAACGTAGGTGATATCCATGCAGGGATCGATCAATGAATTTTTGAAGCCCCGGGTCGTCAAGGTGCAACCCGTGTCGCCGCGCCATGCGCGTATCGTGATCGAACCGTTCGAACGCGGCTTTGGTCACACGCTGGGCAATGCCTTGCGTCGAGTGCTGCTGTCCTCGTTGCCCGGCGCGGCCATCACCGAGATTGAAATAGAAGGCGTGCTGCACGAGTACACCGCCATCGAGGGTGTCCAAGAGGACGTCGTCGACATTCTGCTGAATCTCAAGGCGGTGGCCATCCGCATGCACACCCGCGACGTCGCCGAGGTGCGCCTGCACAAGAAAGGCCCGGGCCCGGTGACGGCCGGCGACATTGCTGGCGACCACGACATCGAGATCTTGAATCCGGATCTCGTGATCGCGAATTTGACGAAGGCCGGTGAATTGTCGATGTCGTTGAAGGTCGAGCGCGGACGAGGCTATCGCCCCGCGGCGCAGCGCATGGCGTTCGAAGAGCAGACTCGCGCCATCGGCCGTCTGCAACTGGATGCCTCGTTCAGCCCCGTGCGGAAGGTCACTTACAATGTCGAAAGCGCACGCGTCGAGCAGCGCACCGACCTGGACAAACTCATTCTCGATATCGAGACCAACGGCACCATCGATCCGGAAGAGGCGATTCGCCGCGCCGGCGGAATCCTCAAGGACCAGCTGTCGGTGTTCGTCGATTTGCAGGGCCAGGATGAGTCGACCACGAAGGCCACCGAGACGCAGTTCGATCCCATTCTGCTGCGGCCGGTGGACGAACTCGAGCTGACGGTTCGCAGCGCCAATTGCCTGAAAGCCGAGAACATTCACTACATCGGCGACTTGGTTCAGCGCACCGAGGTCGAGTTGCTGCGCACACCCAATTTGGGCAAGAAGTCGCTGACGGAGATCAAGGAAGTCCTGGAGAGCCACGGATTGACGTTGGGCATGCGTATCGACAACTGGCCGCCGCCGGGCTTGAAGCGCGACGACGAACGCGACGGAATTTAATCATGCGGCATAGAAACAGCGGGCGCCAGCTCTCGCGCAATTCGTCCCATCGACACGCCATGCTGCGCAACATGGCGGCCTCTCTGCTGCGGCACGAGACCATCCGGACCACGGTACCGAAGGCCAAGGAATTGCGCCGCGTGGTTGAACCCTTGATTACTCTGGCCAAGGCAGATTCCCTGGCCAAGCGGCGCCTGGCGTACTCGCGACTGCGCGATGAGGGCGTGGTGGAGAAACTGTTCGCAGACCTGGGACCCCGCTTCAAGGCACGGGCCGGCGGCTATACCCGGATCCTGAAAATGGAACCGCGCCCGGGGGATTCGGCGGACATGGCATTGATGCAGCTGGTCGAGTCGGCGGCGGTGCCGGCTGAGAAGACCGAGGGTTCTAAGGCCGCCAAGGCGCCGAAGAAATCCAAGAAGGGCGCGGCCGAGGGTGAGGCTGAAGCCGCGGCGACACCGAAGCGGCGCAAGGCCAAGGCCGCTTAGGCGCTTCGCGCCACCTTTCAACGGGGTCGAGGACGACCCCGTCCTTTGATGGGCAGAACTATGCTGCCCTGGCGAACGCGTCGCGGGTCATATTCTCCGGCTCGGATGCCGTCGCGACGACATTGTCTTCGATTCGAACGCCGCCGAAGGGCTTGAGTTCCTCCACGACCGCCCAGTCGATGTGGGCGCGCCGCGAGTCGGCATGCGCCGCGGCCAGCAGAGAATCGATCAGGTAAATGCCGGGTTCCACCGTGACCACTACCCCCGGTTCGAGCATGCGGGTAAGGCGCAGGTAGGGATGCCCCTCGGGCCGCTGACGCTCGTGGCCTTGGGGGTCGCCCATCACGCCGCCGACGTCGTGCACCTGCAGACCAAGCAGGTGGCCGATGCCATGCGGGAAGAACACGCCGGTAACACCCAGCTCCAACGCGGTCTGCCCCGGTATCTTGGTGAGACCGATTCCGTGCATGACCTCGCCCAGGCGGCGATGTGCGGAAAGGTGCACTTCCCGGTAGTCGCGGCCTGCCACGATCTCGCCGCACAGCGCCTGCTGTGCCGAGTCCATGGCTTCCACCAGATCGGCGAAGCGGCCCGGAAAGGCTGCATAGGTGCGGGTGATATCCGATGCATAGCCGCGATATTGAGCTCCGGCATCGATCAAAAAGGAACGCAGGGAGGAGGGGGCGGTACGCTCCAAGTGTTGGTAATGCAGCACGGCGGAGTTTTCGTTGTACGCCACGATATTGTTATAGGGCATCTCCTCTTCACGCTGGGCGCAGGCCTCTAAGTAGCGCATGTGAGCATCGTATTCGGATCCTCCGCGGCGAAATGCCGCCAGGGCGGCTCGATGCCCGCGGGCGCCGAGTTCGCTTGCACGGCGCATGCATTCGAGTTCGTAGGCCGTTTTGACGGCGCGATCGAAGTGTAGGCGTGACAAGAGTTCGGGCGGATTGATGCATGCCGGGTCGGTCCCGGCGGCAAAGCCCTCCGGGCCGATGTAAGCTGTGCGGCCAAGAGCCGCCCAGTGAGCGCTCGCCTTGGAGGGGTCGTCCATGGCGATCAAATCGACCTCGGCGGTCCAGGGAGCCTGCGGCAGCCTGGCGGCCTTATGCCAATAATCATTAGGCTGGTAAAACAGGACCTTGAGGCGTGCGCCCGGCACGAAGACCAGAATACAGCGCGGGTTGTCCACGATCGGTACCCATGTCTTGAATTGGGGGTTCACCTTGAAGGGATAGTCCTGATCGTCCAGGAACAGGCTGGGTGGAGAGCCTGCGTGGATGACCAAGGCGTCGAAACGGCTCGCCGCGAGGGACCGTTCCGCGCGCCGCATGAGAGTCTGCAAATGCGGTTTGTAAAGTTTATCGAGATCGGATTCGCTCACATCGACTCCTGCCCATTGCGAAGGCCAAAGTATGCACCTGACCCTGCCATAGCTATAGCCCTTTAACCCCACTTGCGATTCCAACGCGTTAAAGGCGCTCATGAGATCGCGAAAGAGGTATGAAATTGGGGCAAAACACTCTAAAATCGCAGCGGAGATTTGGGTGAAAGCCCAATAAAACGCTCGGCCTTAAAATTCAATTCTTAATATTTCTGGGGTATCGATAGATGAAGACCAAACTTGCTCTAAGCGCTTTTGTCGCTGCATTCGTGCTGAGTGCCTGCGGCAGCAAGACCGAGGCTCCTGCCCCGGCTGCTGATACGACTCCTCCTCCGGCCGCGGCGCCTGCGCCTGCGGACTCCGCCGCCTCTGCCGCATCCGATGCAGCTGCAGCTGCGAGTTCGGCGGCTGATGCAGCCTCCGCTGCGAAGCAGTAATTCGGTTCGATAGCTGATCCCACATGCCCGGGCGGGCGGCCGGCAGGCACGTTCGCCCGGGCTGTGTCTTTTGATATTGGGGGCTGCGGATTCCCTTGCTAGTCAGTATTCGCGACTGCCGACACTCGAAAAAGGATCGCCAGTGGATCCAAACTGTCTACGGCGAATACATCGACGCGTTGGCCGATCTGAACACGGGCCTGTTTTCGGTCCTTGGCGCCGACAATCCGCGTGAAGACGAAATCTTCGCCCATTGGTTTTCCAGCGATCACTCTCATCCCCTGGTGATTCTCAAAGGGCCCGATCCAGTGGGCTTCGCTCTGGTGACGCGGCCGCGGATACCGGCCGCCGGCGAGCCCGCCGCGGACTATCGCATGTCCGAGTTTTTCATACGCAAGCAGCATCGCCGGGTCGGCATGGGCCGGGACGCGGCAACGCTGATTTTCGACCGCTTCGCCGGTGATTGGGAGATCGTCGAATATCTGCGCAATCCGGGCGCAGTGGCGTTTTGGCGGCGAGTGGTTGCCGTCTATTGTGGAGACACCCATACGGAGCGGACGCGTCATGGCGAAGTGCAGCAGCGCTTCAAGAGCCGTGTTAAGTAAAGTTTGCAGAGCCGGCCTCAAGATTAACCGGTTCCGGTCGATTTCCTAGCGTTGTGAGCGCGAACGTGACGAATACACCACTGCAGTCCGAGTCCCAGTCCGCGGTTGCCTTCGATTTTGTCCGCAGCCTGGCGGCGGAGCTGTCGCGTGGCAATGTGGACCTGCCCTCGTTTCCCGAAATAGCGATCCGAGTCAGAAAGGTCTTGTCGGACCCGAAATCATCGATCGAACAGGTGGTCCGGGTCGTGGGATCCGAGCCGGCATTGGCGGCGCGCTTGCTGCGAATCGCAAATTCCGCGTCGCTCAATCGCAGCGGACGGACGGTGACCGACCTGCGTGCCGCGATCAACCGCATTGGCTACAACATGGTGCGCAGCGCCTCGATGGCCTTCTCGATGGCGCAGATCCGCAAGAGTAATAAGCTGAGCGGCTTGGAACATCACCTCAATGATCTGTGGGAGCGCAGCACGGTGGTGGCCGCGTTGTCCTTTGTGCTCGCCAGGAATTGCACCAAGGTCAATCCGGACGAGGCCATGCTGACCGGCATGATGCACGGAATCGGAAAATTGTACGTGCTGACGCGGGTGATCGATCACCCGGAACTGTTTGCCAGCAACACCATGCTGAACCAAATCATCGGCGAATGGCATGCCTCCATCGGCAAGGCCATTCTCGAGAATTGGAATTTCTCCGAATCGATGGCGCAGGCGGTCGGCGATCAGACCGATTACAGCCGGACGGAGGAAGGTCCTCCGGATTTGAGCGACGTCATTGCCGTCGCCATTCTGATGGCTTCCCATGCAAAGGATGTCCCGGGCCTCGAACTCGCCTTGACCGATCTCGGAGCCGCCAATCGCCTGGGCTTGAGCCCGGCGAAAACCCTCGATGTGATGCAAGAATCGGAGGCCGAGATCAGCGCGCTCACCCGGGCCCTCGGGGATTGACTGCGGCTACGGCGCGGGCGACGTAGGCGACGTTGTGCGGCGTGATACCGGCGAGATTCATGCGGCTGTCCGCCAGCATGTAAATATGATGCTCGTCGCGCAGCCGCTCCACCGCTTGGACCGATACGCCGAGCAGAGAAAACATGCCGTGCTGCAAGCGGATGAAATCGAAGGCCGCGTCTCCGGTTGCCTCATGCAGGTGCTGCGCCAGTAACGCTCGCATGTCGGCGATCCGTGTGCGCATGGCGGTGAGTTCCTCGATCCATTCTCCCTTGAGCCCCGGATTTGCAAAAATGTGCGCCGCTATAGCCGCGCCGTGATCGGGCGGCATCGAATAGATGCTGCGCGCAATTTGCAGCATATGACTCAGCATTGCATCGGCGCGGGTTTCGTTCTCGCCGATCGCGATCAATGCACCGGTTCGCTCGCGGTACAGGCCCAGATTCTTGGAAAACGATATGGCGATGAGCGCTTCCGGAACCTGGGTTGCGACCAGGCGCACGCCGGCAGCGTCGGCCTCCAGGCCGGCGGCGAAGCCCTGGTACGCAAGGTCCAGAAATGGCACCAGACGCCTGCGCGCGAGCAGTTGAGCCAGCGCCTGCCATTGCTGTGGATCGAGATCGGCGCCGGTGGGATTGTGGCAGCAGGCATGAATCAAGACCACGTCCCCTTCCGCCGAGCGATCGAGCCGCTCGAGCATGGCGTCGAAGCGCAGCCGGTGCGTTGCCGGATCGTAGTAAGGGTAGCGTTCGAGCCGCAGGCCCGAACTGCCCAGCAGGGGCGTGTGATTGCCCCATGTCGGATCGCTGACGTGGACCGTGACGGTGGGGGCCGCCGCCCGGATCAGTTCCGCGCCCACCCGCAGGGCGCCGCAGCCCCCCGGGGTCTGCGTAGTTCGCGCGCGCCGCTCGCGGCGGGCCGCATGGTCCGACCCCAGGACCATTTCTTCCACGGCGCGGTTGAACTCCTCGCGCCCCGCCGCGGCCACGTAGGACTTCGTGGTTTGCGCGGCGAGCACCGCCTGCTCGGCTCGGCGCACGCTGGCAAGCACCGGGGTATTACCGCTCAGGTCGCGGTACACGCCCACTCCGAGGTCGACCTTCGATGGAGACGGATCGGCCCGAAATTTGGCCATCAGCCCGAGGATCGCATCCGGACTCAATTGCTTAAGTTGCTGAAACAAGAGCTAACACCCCGCTTTTTTTCCCGCCGCAGTATAGTCCATGGGCATGATTACCCGGCATTGAGTCTGAGCTTCGCGTGCGGCGGTGCTCACGCGTGTAGGGGACCCCCGTACGGGCCGTTCATGAGGTGGTACCGTCTCCATTAGAAGACATTGTCCGATGACATTTTTAGGCGTTAGCGTGTAGGCTTTAGTCACCATCTCAATGGAGAGTTACTCATGGCGCTTTGGAACGAAAAACCTACGCCCGCTTCGGCGGCTACCGCTGTCCCCCCGTCGGCGCCTCCGCCGGAGCGTAGTTTGCAGGATCGCAATATACCGGACCGCACCACGGCCGATCCGGCCACGGCCGTGTCGCCGCGCCGCCCCACGCCGAAGTCCTCATCGGAGGGTGGCGAATCGGTGATTGCCGCGAACCTGACCATCGAGGGCAAGATCGAAGGCTCGGGCAATGTGCGTATCGCGGGCCGCTTCAAGGGCGACGTGCGCATCGACGGTAATTTCAACATCGAACCAGGCGCCCATTTGACCGGGCAGGTGCTGGCCGGCATCGTGGTGGTCGGCGGCGAGCTCCAGGGCAACATCGAATCCGCCAAGCGAGTCGACGTGCAGGAAGGCGGCGTCATCGTCGGCGACGTCAAGGCCGGGTCGATCACGGTTGCGGCAGGTTCGCGCATGCGCGGGCACGTCGAATTCGGCTGGGAAGACGAGAAGGTGAAGGTCAAGCCCGGCCTGGTGGGCAGCGGCAGCTAGCGATGGTCGTCGCTCGGGCGGGTACCTTAGGCGCGACACGGGTTTGTCCGCACTGCAAGGCTGTCGTTCTGCAGAGCGCCAACATCTGTCCCGGGTGCCAGCACCACCTGCGCTTCAATTCTTCGAATGCGGACTCGCAAGCGGAAGCAGTGTCGGCGATGCGGATCGAGGGAACGATTCGCCACGCCGAGCGCGACGAGAGTTGCGAATACTGCGTGGTGATATCGATCACCAACGAACGCGGCGAAAAGATCGCGCGCCATGTGGTCGGCGTCGGCGCTCTGCAGCCGGGCGAGAAGCACAAGTACAGCTTTTCGGTCGACTTGATGCCGGTGCGGGCCGGCCCGGAGCGCAAGCGAAACTGATCAGCGCTGGGCGCGGCCCTCGATGTCGATGAATCTCAGGAACTCGGCGCGCGTGCTGGCGTCGGCGCGGAAGGTGCCCAGCATTTTACTCGTGATCATGGATACGCCGCGCTTGTGAACGCCGCGCGTCGTCATGCACTCATGCGTCGCGTCGATCACGACACCGACGCCGCGCGGCTTTAGAACATCGTTGATGCATGCGGCGATTTGCGAGGTGAGCTTCTCCTGCACCTGGAAGCGGCGAGCGTAGCCTTCGACGACTCGCGCCAGCTTGCTGATGCCGACGACGCGATCGGTGGGCAGGTAGCCGACATGCGCGCGGCCGATGATGGGCGCCATGTGATGCTCGCAGAAGGACTCGAAACTGATGTCGCGCAGCACCACCATTTCGTCGTAGCCCTCCACCTCCTCGAAAGTGCGGCGCAGGTACGCGCCCGGGTCGATCGCATATCCCGAGAACCAATCGCCGTAGGCATTGACGACCCGCTTGGGCGTGTCGCGCAATCCCTCGCGCATCGGGTCGTCTCCGGCCCAGCGCAGCAGGGTCCGCACGGCGGCCTCCGCCGCCGCACGGCTCACCGCGCGGTCTTTTTTCCTGGCCATTCCACATCTCCACGGACACCCGCCGCACTTGCGCGGCAGAATAGCATCGTTACTGACGCTCCGAATCGAACACCACGCGGCCGTGCACCAGCGTCATGCTGCATTTGAGATTGCGCAGATCCTGCGCCGGCATGCTGTACATGTCGCGGTCCCATACGGCGATATCGGCCTCCTTGCCGACTTCGAGCGAGCCGATGCGGTCTTCGAGGAACAATTGCCTCGCCCCCCAGGCGGTGTACGAGCGCAAGGCCGCGTGAATATCCACCGATTCGGCCGTACCGAAGGGATGCGCTCCATACGTGCCCTTCAGAGTTTGTCGTTCGACCGACGCCCACAGGCCATAGCGCGCGGCGATCGGCGTGACCGGATAGTCCGAACCGCCGCCCCAGCGAATCCCTTTCTCGAGGAAGGTGTGCAGGGGCACCAAGCGCTGCGCGCGCTGTGGCCCGAAGTTGCCTGCGTAGTTATCGCCGATCCACCACATAAACGGGGCTTGCGCCTCCGGGTAGCCGGCGTCGTAGCGCTTTTCGAGCGTGGCCATCGTCTCGATGGCGTGATCACTCGGGACATTGGCGTGAATGATGCTATGCCTCAAGCCCGCGGTGGGTGTCTCGCCGAGGACTTGGGCATACGTGTCCACCACCCAATCGATGGCGCGGTCACCGATGGCGTGAGTGCCCACGTGCACGCCGGCCTGGTGGAAGAGCCGGACCATCTGCCGATAGATGTCGGGGTCCGTCGCCGGGTAGCCGACATTGCCGCGGTCGATGTCGGTGGAATTCTTATGCCATTCCTGCGTCAGCCAGGCGGTGCGCGCGCCGCCGCTGCCGTCCATGTAAATCTTCGCCCCGCACGATAGCAGGAGACCGTCGCCGAGCGATTGCGGCGGCCGGGGCAGGCTCTGGATGACCGCAAGCGCTGCTCGCGCAGAAGCCAGCGTGCTGCCGGCATGCCACAGCACGCAAATATGCTCCGACAACTTGTTCTCGTGCAGCAGCTCCACATACGCATCCCAGACCGGCCGGCCGATGTCCGGATCCTTGACCGCAGTCATGCCTTCGCGATGCAGATCGTCGATACTCTTCAGAATTCCGTCGCGTTGTTGCTGCGGCGTCGGCGGCGGAATGAGATTCAGAACCGCTTCTTGCGCCGATTCCTTCAACACTCCGGTGGGCTGGCCGTGGGCGTCGCGATCGATGGTGCCGGCCGGGGGGTCCTTGGTGACCGCGGAGATTTTTGCCAGGCGCAGTGCCGCCGAATTGGCCGCGCCATAGTGTCCTGTCGTGTGCTCCAGCCACACGGGGTTGCGCGGGGACACCCCATCGAGATCGGCGGCGGTGACATAGCGCCGTTCGGCGAGCTTGCCCTCGTCCCAACCGTCTCCTTGCAGCCATTCGCCGGGTTTGAGCGTGGCAATTCGCGCCTGTACGCGTCGAACCACCTCGGCCATGGTCGAGGCATCGCTCAGATCCACGTGATACAGCTCGATCACACCGGCGTCCGCGATATGCGCATGGCTGTCGATTAGCCCCGGTGTCGCGGTGCGGCCGTGCAAATCGATACGCCGCGTGGCGGCGCCCGCCAGACGCAGAATATCGGTGTCGCTGCCGACGGCGACGATTTTTCCGTCGCGAATCGCCACGCCTTGCGCAATCGAGTCGTGAGGATCCACGGTCAATATCCGGCCGTGAAACAGGATCAAGTCGGGCGGCGCCGCCGCGTGGGCGACCCCGGCGGCTGCCATCGAGGCGGCGGCAGCCAGAGCCAGGGCAGCGAACGAAAAGCACGCGCGCCGCAGACTCGGGCATCGATCACATGGTTCTGACATGGGCTGAATCCTGATTTCGTATTTTTTGCGGAAGCTCAATCCTGGAATATATCGTATTCGTCAAAACGCGATCATAATGGGCTTCAATCAACTCCCCCGGGCTACCCATGGCGATCCTGCAAGTAATTGGCTCGCGCGAACGTGACCTCGGCGGCTTCGCCGTGAGGCGGGTGCTGCCCTCCGCGGGGCGGCAGATGGTGGGACCTTTCATTTTTTTCGATCATCTGGGCCCTACGCTCTTTGCCCCTGGGTATGGGATAGACGTCAGGCCGCACCCGCATATTGCGCTTGCCACGGTAACCTACCTTTTTTCCGGCTCTTTGGAGCATCGCGACAGTCTCGGGTCGGTGCGCGAAATCCGCCCGGGCGATGTGAATTGGATGTCCGCCGGTGGCGGCATCGCGCATTCCGAGCGCACTCCGCGCGCCGCGCGCGCAACGGGCGAGCATGTTCACGGCATTCAAAGCTGGGTGGCTTTGCCCGACGGGCACGAGGACGGGGAGCCGACCTTCGTCCACTACCCCGCATCGACTCTGCCGACGCGCGCGGCTGACGGCGTCGATCTGACCCTCATCGCAGGGGATGCCTTCGGACTGCGCTCGCCCGTCGTCACGCTGTGGCCGACGCTGTATGCTCATACACAATTCGCGCATGGCGCCACGCTCGAGGTGCCGCCCGATCATGGTGAGCGCGCGGTGTACGTGGTGCAGGGCGAACTCGCCGTCGGCGAGGTTCCGGTGAAGGTAGGTGAACTCGCGGTGTTCGCGCCTGAAACGACACCGGTGCTGCGCGCGGCCGGGGACACCCGCGCCATGCTGCTGGGCGGGGAACGCTTCCCCACGCCGCGGCACATTTGGTGGAATTTCGTCGCCTCCTCACAGGAGCGCATCGAGCGCGCCAAGGAGCGATGGGAACGCAGAGAGTTCCCCAGCGTGCCCGGAGAAACCGAATTCATTCCACTTCCGCATTACTGAACCGAAGGAGTTGCCATGACCGACAAGACTGCGAGCATTCACTGGGAAGGGCGGGGCAAGAATGGCGTCGGCAAGATCAGCACTCAGACCGATGCCTTGAAAGCCTATCCCTATGGCTATGGCAGTCGCTTCGAAGACGATCGGCGCGGCACGAATCCCGAGGAATTGTTGGCGGCGGCCCATGCCGCTTGTTTCACCATGGCGTTCTCGTTCGCCTGCGACGCTGCGGGATTTGCCACCGAGGCCGTCGATACCCAGGCCTCGGTGCGCTTGGTAATGAAAGGCGGCGGCTTCCAGATCGACCGCATCACTTTGCGGCTGGAGGCGAGCGTACCGGGAGTCGATGAGGCGACATTCCAGAAGTTGGCCGCGGGCGCCAAGGCCGGTTGTCCGCTGTCCAAGGCATTGGCGGGCGTTCCGGAGATTGCGCTGACGGCGGTATTGCGCAAATAGCAGGCGGACCGCCGTGAGTGGGGGTTAAGGCGCCCGCCACAGCTCCGGGAACAGCGGGTGATGCATCGGTGCTCCCGCGGGCAGTTGTTCGCGCAGGCCTGGAAATTCCGGCGAAGTGCGCCAGCGGCGGGGTGCGTGCGTCATATCGTCGCCGAGAAAGCGCACGGAAAACACACGGCGGCGATGCGTGCCCGTGACGCCGCGGGCGCCGTGCAAAGTGAGCATGTGAAAGCACACGGCATCGCCCGGCTGTATTTCCCAGCCGAGAATCGGGAAGGTATCGCGCGCGGCCTCGATATTCGGTAGATCCGCCAGCGTGCCTTCAGGAAACCACTTGGCCTGTGAGTCCATGAAGGAGCGCGGCATCAGCCAGGGACCGAGGTGCGATCCGGCCACGAGTTCCAGAGTGGATTCGCGATTCACCGGGTCGACCGGAATCCAGAAGCTGACGTTCTGGCGCCCCTCGACATTGTAGTAGGGCTGATCCTGATGCCATGGTGTCTGTTGCCGGGTGCCCGGTTCCTTCGTCAACATATGATCGTGATAGAGCCGCGCGGTGGTGCTCCGCATCAGCCGGCCTGCCGTTTCGGGCAGCGCCGATTCGAAGATGAAGCGCCGGTAGTGCGCATTGTCCTGCCAATTGCAGAAGTCCTCGACGAAGCGGCCCGGATCGTCGGCGCCGCTGGCGACCTTGGCGCGCGGACTCAGATGCGCGAGATTCTCATCGATGCCGGCGCGCAGCAGCGCGACTTCCTCGGGCGTGAACAACTGCCGGATGCACACAGCGCCGTCGTGCTGAAATCGCTCGACGGTTGCGGCGTCAATCATGGGGATATCGCCTCGACAATTTCCGCAAGCAGCGCCTGTCCTCGGTAAGCAAAGCCCGTGTAGATCTGTATGAGGTTGGCCCCCGCACGCAGCGTCGCCCTGGCATGGTCCGCGCTTACGATACCGCCAACGCCGATCAGGGGGAAGCCAGCACCCAACTCCGCCCGCAGTTGAGAGATCACTTTCACCGACAGCGGGTGCAGCGGGGCTCCGCTCAAGCCCCCCGATTGTGCGGCGGCCGGTGAGTCGCCCAGCGCGCTGTGGTCGGTGGAGGTATTGGTGGCGATGACGCCGTCGATCTCGAGGGAGCGCAAATCCTGCGCCACCGCGGAAATCTGCTCTGCGGTCAGATCCGGAGCGACCTTGACCAGCAATGGCACACGCTTGCCGTGACGCTCCTGCAACGCGCGGCGCTCTTCGAGCAGCGCACCTATGATTCTTTCCAGCCCGTCACGGGCCTGCAGCTCGCGCAGCCGCGCGGTGTTGGGCGAGGAAATGTTCACGGCGACGTAATCCGCGAAGGCGTAAACCTTGCGCAGGCAGATCACATAATCATTCTGCGCGTTCTCGATGGGGGTGTCGAAATTCTTGCCGATGCTGATGCCGCGTATTCCGGCGTATCGGGTGCGCGAGACTTGCGCCACCAGATGATCGACACCCTTGTTGTTGAAGCCCATTCGGTTGATGAGCGCGCCGGCCTCGGGAATTCTGAACATGCGGGGCTTGGGGTTGCCCGGTTGCGGACGCGGAGTCACGGTGCCGAGTTCGACGTGACTGAAGCCCATCGCGCCCAGAGCATCCAAGTGATCTCCGTTCTTGTCGAAACCCGCCGCGAGTCCCAGCGGATGCGCAAAGCGCAGCCCCAGGCAGCTGACCGACGCGCCCGACGGATGGCTTTGCGCGGGCCATAGCGGCCGCAGCAAATCCAACCCGGCGAGCCCAAGGTCGTGCGCCAGTTCCGGGTCCAGACGAGTGAGTATGGGCAGGGAGGCGCGTGCAAGAACCGACGCGGCGCCACGCCTCATGAAGTCGCCGCCGGCAAAACGCCCGGTAACGCTGCGACAAAGTCCGCAAGTGCCTTTCCCAAGGACTGGTGCTGATCGGCGTCAAGATGAATTCCATCCACCGCGCTCGACTGGGTGATGCTGCCGGAATCGAAGAAATGGCAGTTCATGTCGGAGGCGACGCTGCGATATGCGTCGGCCAGACCTGCCGCCTTTTCACCGGCGCCGATGAATTTGGGGGCGATCGGCCCTTTTGGCACCCCGATGGGCGGAGGTGCAATCATCAAGATCGGCGGCACGGGCATGCCCGGTTCGATGGGGGCCTGGCGAATGGCGGTCACGAGCGTGGCCATGCCCTGGGCCGCGTGCCAGGCCGTATGGGGATGCATGGATTGAAAATCATTGGTGCCCAGCATCAGCATGACGAGACTCAGGGGCGAATTGGTTTCTATACGCTGCGCAAGGCCCTCGAGACCGCTGCGTCCCGGCCGGAAGGGATCCTCCCAAACCGTGCGGCGCCCATTCAAGCAGTCTTCGATGACGCGTACCGAATGCCGACGTTCGGTGAGGGCGATCTCCATCACTCCCGGCCAGCGTGCGTCGAAGGGCAGGCGCTTGCGCGTGGCCGGCACTATGCCCCAGGAGAGAGAGTCGGAGTAGATGAGTATGTGCTGCAAGGCCGATTCGCTTTATATCGATTGTGATTTCAGACACTCATTATAGGCGACTAGTACCTCGACACCACCCCGCCAAGGGCACCGAGTCTGCTCCTCATGCGGGGATGTAGTACATCCTGCGCGGTGATGTACTTCGGCCAGTGCGCACGGTCGGGGGGGATAAGGAGTGGGAAGCCAACTGCTGCCTTTACGTTGGCTTCCCACTCCTTATCCCCCCTGACCGTGTGAACCGGTCATCATCACCGTGCGGAGGTACAAG
>Ga0302324_100005866_pt1 | contig 26688 bp, 23 predicted proteins | sample Palsa_T0_1_FD_201949 | JGI IMG/M metagenome (GOLD analysis project Ga0302324, IMG submission 201949) | Peat permafrost microbial communities from Stordalen Mire near Abisko, Sweden - Palsa_T0_1 | ecosystem: Environmental > Terrestrial > Soil > Palsa > Peat permafrost | place: Sweden: Abisko...
GAACGGTGGTGGAGATCGGGCCGGGGCGCGGGGCGTTGACGTCGCACCTGTTGGCGAGGGCCGAACGCGTAGTGGCGATCGAGATCGATCCGGTGCTGGTGCAGTATCTGCGGGCCAAGTTTCGCGACGAGCCGCGGGTGACGCTGTTGGAAGCGGACGTTTTGAAAGCCGATCTGGCGCAATGGGGCATGGCTGCGGTGGCTGGAAATGTGCCGTATTACATCACGTCGCCGATTCTGGAGAAGACCTTGCGGCTGGGCGGGCAGCCGGGCGGGAAGTTAACTCGCGCGGTATTTCTGATGCAAGAAGAGGTGGCCGAGCGGCTGACGGCGCGCCCAGGCACGCGCGATTACGGATTCTTGAGCGTGCAGACGCAGTTGCTGAGCGCTCCGGAGCTGCTGTTCGGGGTGCCCGCCGCCGCGTTTCGTCCGCCGCCAAAAGTGGATTCGGCGGTGGTGCGGCTGATCCCAAAGGATGCGTCCGAGTTCCCTGCCTTGGATCGCGAGGCGTTTCTTAACTTCGTGGGCCGGTGTTTTCGCCAGAAGCGAAAAACAATTCGCAACAATTTGTTGGGAAGCTACGAGCGGACGATCCTTGATTCGATTCCGGAAACCGGCCGGCGAGCCGAGCAACTTTCCATACCGGAGTTGGCCGACTTGTTCCGCGGAGTGGTGAGTGGCGGCGCGGCTCCTGTATCCTGAGATTTCATGCTGCGTGTCCGTTTTGCCCCGTCGCCCACCGGCTATCTGCACATTGGAAGCGCGCGGACGTTCATCTTCAATTGGCTGTACGCGCGCCGCAATCGCGGGACGATGATTCTGCGCATTGACGACACCGACGTCGATCGCAATACGCAGGCGTCGCTCGATTCGATCTTCGATGGGCTGAAATGGCTGGATTTGGACTGGGACGAACAATACGCTCAGTCGGAGCGCGGCGATCTGCATCGTAAGATGGCGTGGGCGATTTTCGAGCGGGAGCTGGCGTATCGCGACTTCACGCCGGCGGCCGCAGCCGAGGAGAAAGAGCACGCCAACTTCGGATGGCTTTTCAATCCGGGGATGCGGGAGCTATCGGCCGAGGAGAGCCAGCGCCGCGCGGATGCGGGCGAGCCGTTTGTGCTGCGGTTTCGCGTGCCTCGGGAGGGCTCGCTCGCGGTGGAATTTCAGGATGCGGTTTACGGCGGGCAATCGAAGCTGGCGGCGGATATCGAGGACTTCGCCCTGCTGCGCAGCAACGGCGTTCCGACGTATCACATGGCATCCTGCGCCGACGACGTGGATTTGCGTATCAGCCATATTATTCGCGGCCAAGATCATCTGACGAATACGTTCAAGCACGTGCTCATTTTTGAAGCGCTGGGGGCCAAGCCGCCTGAGTTCGCGCATTTGCCGCTGCTGATTGCTCCGGATGGATCGAAGCTGTCGAAGCGCAAACATGGGCCGGTAGTGAGCGTGACCACGTATCGCGACGCGGGCTTTCTGCCGCACGCCTACATCAATTTTCTGTGTTTACTGGGATGGTCGCCGAAGGACAATCGCGAGCAACTGACGCGCGAGGAGTTGATGCTGGCGTTTTCGTTCGAGGGGATTCACCGGCACAACGCGGTGGTGAATTTCACGGAGGAGGATCCCATCGACCCAAAGGCGATGTGGCTGAACGCCGAGCTGATCCGCACGCTGCCGGTGGAGGAGCTCGCTCGCGAGATGCTGCCGTTCGCATGCGCGGCCGGGCTACGCGCGGACCCCGCTAAGATGTTGCGCGTGGCGCCGCTGGTGCAAGAACGCATCAAAACCTTGCGCGATGTGGCGACTATGGCGGACTTCTTTTTTGTGGACGAATTGCCGCCGTACGATCCGGCCGAGCTAGTCCCGCAAAAGGGAGACCGGGCGCTGGCGCTCAAGGTGCTGATGTCGGCGCGCGATATTCTCGCCGGAGCTAGCTTCAGCCATGCGGGTCTGGAAGCCGCGCTACGGGGCGGCGCGGAGCAATTGAAGATTAAGGCAGGACAGATGTTCCAGCCCATTCGCGTGGCGGTGTGCGGACGGAAGAATGCTCCGCCGCTATTTGAAACGCTGGAAGTCTTGGGGCGCGAGACGTGCTTGAAGCGCGTCGAACAAGCGATAGAACTGCTGCAAGGAGATCATGAATCCACGACCGAGCGAGGCTGAAACCGGCGAAACACCGGCGGAGACAGCCCCTTCGAATTTCATCCGGGAGATCATCCTGGATGACTTGAAGACCAACAAATACGGAGGCCGGGTGCATACGCGCTTTCCGCCGGAGCCGAACGGGTACTTGCATATCGGCCACGCGAAATCGATCCATCTGAACTTCGGGCTGGCGAAAGAGTTCGGCGGCAAATGCAACTTGCGATTCGACGATACCAATCCTTCGAAGGAAGAGACCGAGTACGTCGACTCAATCATTGAAGACGTCAAGTGGCTGGGCGGCGATTGGGAAAACCGGCTGTTCTATGCGTCCGATTATTTCGGTCAGCTCTATGAATGGGCGGTGCAGCTGATCAAGGCCGGCAAGGCATACGTTTGCGATTTGACTCCCGAGCAGGTGCGGCAGCAGCGCGGGACACTGACCGAGCCCGGCCAGGAGAGCCCCTATCGCGGGCGATCGGTGGAAGAGAACCTGGATCTGTTCGCGCGGATGAAGGCGGGCGAATTTCCCGATGGAGCACGGACGCTGCGGGCGAAAATCGACATGGCGTCGCCGAATTTGAATCTGCGCGATCCGATCATGTATCGGATTTTGCACGCCGAGCACCATCGCACCGGCAATCAGTGGTGCATTTATCCGATGTACGATTTCGCGCATGGCGAGTCGGATTCGATCGAAAGCATCACGCACTCGATTTGCACGCTGGAGTTTGAAGATCACCGGCCGCTGTACGACTGGTACGTGGAGCAGCTCGGCATCTACCATCCTCAGCAGATCGAGTTCGACCGGCTGAACCTCACCTACACGCTGTTGAGCAAGCGCAAGCTGCTGGCGCTGGTGCAGAACAAGCTAGTGAACGGGTGGGACGATCCGCGCATGCCGACGATTTCCGGGCTGCGGCGGCGCGGCTACACGCCGGAAGCGATCCGGAATTTTTGCCGTCGCGTGGGGGTCTCCAAAACGAACGGCACCACCGAGCTGGGATTGCTCGAATATTTTCTACGCGAGGATTTGAACAAGCGCGCGGCACGAGTGATGGCGGTGCTGCGGCCGCTGCGCCTGGTGATTGACAACTATCCGGAAGGTCCGATTGACGAAGGGGTCGAGCTGATGGAGGCGGTAAACAATCCGGAAGACCCCGAGATGGGCAGCCGCAAGGTTCCATTTTCGCGCGTGCTGTACATCGAACAGGACGATTTTCGCGAGGATCCGCCCAAGCAATATTTTCGGCTGGCGCCGGGACGCGAGGTGCGTCTGCGCTACGGCTATTTCGTGACGTGCAAGAGCGTGGTGAAGGACGCGAGCGGGCAAGTGACGGAGATTCACTGCACGTACGATCCCGCGACGCGCGGAGGGAATGCACCGGACGGGCGCAAGGTGAAGTCGACCATTCATTGGGTTTCGGCCGAGCATGCCATCGACGCCGAGGTTCGGTTGTACGACACGTTGTTCACGCGCGAAGATCCGAACCAGGTGGACGAGGGGCACGATTTCACTGAGAATCTGAATCCGAAATCACTGGAAGTGGTGAGCGGCGCCAAACTGGAGCCGAGCTTGCGCGGAGCGGCGGCGGGATCGAGCTATCAGTTCGAACGGCTGGGCTACTTCTCGGTGGATCCGGACACGCGGCCAGACAAGCTAGTGTTCAATCGCACAGTGGCGCTGCGCGATACCTGGGCCAAAATCGAGAAGAAATCGAAATGATCATTCTGGGCTTGGGCGGCATTCTCACCGACGCCGCGTGCGTGGTGCTGAAGGATGGCGAATTGCTGGCCGCGGTGGAAGAGCGGAAAGTGGCGCGGCGGGAATCGCCCGGCGGTCTGCCGGAGGGAGCCATCGCAACGACGCTGGAGGTGGCTCGGCTGACACCCGCGGATGTGAATTGCATCGCGCTGGTACGCCCATTCGCGCAGGACATTCATTTGACGCTGCGATCGCGATTTCCCAGCGCGCAAGTGGTGATGGTGGAGCATCACGCGGCGCATGCGGCGTCGGCGTACTATCCATCGCCGTTCGATGATGCCACCGTGTTGACGCTGGACCGGGACGGGGATTTTCGCTCGGCAGCGCGCTGGCGCGCGTCGGGAAATCAACTGCACCTGGAAAAGGATCTCTACTATCCGGACTCGCTGGGCGATTTATACAGCCGCGTAACGGAACTGCTGGGGTTCAACTCGGGCTCCGACGAACACAAAGTGCAGTGGCTCTCGACTGCTGACTCCGGCGAACAGTTTCTGCAGCTGTTCGAGGAGATTCTGGGAGCGAGCGAGTGGCCGTGCATCAATCGCAGCTTCTTCGACGCGGACCGTCTGAGCCATGGCGGGTTCAGCGAAAAGTTCTACGCGCGGCTTGGTCTGGAAAGCGGCGGGGAGATTTCGGAAACGCTACGGGCGCCGGTCGCGGCGGGTTTGCAACGTGCGACGGAGGGCATCGTGCTGCGCATGGCGGGACCACGGGAGAGGCTGTGCGTGGCGGGCGGTCTGGGGATGAACGCGCTGCTCATCAGCGCGCTGGAACGATCCAAGCAGGTGTTTGTGCAACCAGCCGCGGGCAACGCGGGAACAGCGCTCGGCGCGGTGTTTTACGCCTGGAACAACGTATTTGGGCAGAAGAAGCGCGCGTCGTTGAATGACCTGTGCCTGGGCCCGAGTTATGCGGCGGAAGAAGTAAAACAGGTACTGGAGAATTGCAAGCTGCGCTTTCAATATGTGATGACCACCGGCGAACTGGTGGACCGCGCGGTGCGAGATCTGAACGGCCAGAAGATCATCGCGTGGATGCAGGGCCGCATGGAATTTGGGCCGCGAGCGCTGGGCAATCGAAGTATCCTGGCGTCGCCGCTGAATCCGTATTCGACCGAGAATCTGAACATTTACATCAAGCATCGCGAGCCGTTCCGAAAATTCGCGGCATCGGTGCCGGAAGAGATGGCGGGAGAATATTTTGAAGCCGGGCCAAATGCGCGGTATCTGGCAACCGTGGGACGCGTGCGCGCGCCCTATCGCCAGACATTCGAGGCCGCGGTTTTGAGCGACAACGCCGTGCGCGTTCACACGGTGCGGCGGGAAGACAATCCGCTGTATCACCAGTTGCTGCACGCCGCGGGCAAGGCCACCGGGCTTCCAGTGTTGTATAACACCAGCTTTAATCTGTTCGGCGATCCGCTGGTGTGCACGCCGCGCGATGCGGTGCGCAGTTTCTATTCGTCGGGCGTCGACGCTTTATTCGTGGGCAATTTCGTGATTGAGAAGTGATCAAAGTGGAGAAGTAATAGTCAAGTGACCAATCATCTGACCGCCGAGAAGAGCCCCTACCTGCAGCAGCACGCCCATAATCCGGTGGATTGGTATCCGTGGGGCGAGGCGGCGTTCGAGAAATCGCGGAAGGAGGACAAGCCGATCTTCTTGTCGGTAGGCTACTCGACTTGCCACTGGTGCCACGTGATGGAGCGCGAATCGTTCGAGAACGAGCAGTTGGCGGCTCTACTGAATCGCTGGTTCGTTCCGGTGAAAGTGGATCGCGAGGAGCGGCCGGACGTGGATCGCATTTACATGACGTTCGTGCAGGCCTCCACGGGGAGCGGCGGCTGGCCGATGTCGGTGTTCCTGACGCCGGAGCTGAAGCCGTTTTTTGGCGGAACATATTTTCCACCGGACAATCGCTATGGGCGGCCGGGCTTCGGAGCAGTTCTCGAGCGGATCGCCGAGGCGTGGCGCAACGAGCGCGGGCGCATCGTGCAATCGAGCGGGGATGTGATCGCGCAGCTTATTCAATTTACGGCGCCGCAGTACGCCGGCAACACGGGACCTTCCACTGGCGCTCCGGACAAAGCGATCCTCGATTCCGCGTTCCAGCATTTCCGCCGCATGTACGATTCGGCGCACGGCGGATTCGGGAGCGCTCCGAAGTTTCCTCGTCCGGTGGTTTTCAATTTCCTGCTGCGATATCACGTGCGATCACGAAGGCCAGAGGCGCTGGATATGACGCTGGAGACTTTGCGCGCCATGGCCAACGGCGGCATGCACGATCAACTGGGAGGCGGATTCCATCGCTACTCGGTGGACGAACGCTGGTTCGTTCCGCATTTCGAAAAGATGCTGTACGATCAGGCGCAGCTCGCGATTTCGTACTTGGAGGCTTTCCAGATCACGCATGATCCGTTCTACGCGAAGATCGCGCGGAGCACGCTGGACTACGTGTTGCGCGACATGACGCATGCGGAAGGCGGCTTCTATTCGGCGGAGGATGCCGACAGCGTGATTGATCCGGAGAATCCCAAGGAGAAAGGCGAGGGCGCGTTCTACATCTGGAGCGCGGAGGAGTTGAAGGATTACCCGCGCTTCGCTTCAATATACGGCGTTGAGGAGCACGGCAACGTTCGCGAGGATCCACACGGCGAGTTCACCGGTAAGAACATTTTGTATTTGCGCGAGCCAATGGACGACGCCACCGAGGCGGAATTGCAATCGGCCAAGGCAGCGCTGCTCGCGATCCGATCGAAGCGCGTGCGGCCGCATCTGGATGACAAGATCCTAACCGCGTGGAACGGCCTCATGATTACGGCGTTTGCCAAGGGAGCGCAGGTGCTGGATGAAGCTCGGTATTTGGCAGCCGCGCAACGGGCGGCGTCGTTCATTTTGACGCGCATGTACGACGCGAATACCGGCATTCTTCGACGCCGCTATCGGGATGGCGACGCAGCGATCGCCGGGTTCCTGGACGACTACGCGTTCTTCATTGGCGCTCTTTTGGATCTTTACGAGGCTGATTTCGACCCTGGTCATATTAAGACCGCGATGGCGCTGACGGACAAGATGCGCGAGCTTTTCGAGGACCAAGCCGAGGGCGCGTTCTTCAGTACGGCGGCGGGCGACAGCAGCCTGGTGTTGCGCATGAAGGATGATTACGATGGGGCGGAACCATCCGGAAACGCTGCCGCGCTGATCGATCTGCTGCGGCTGGCGCACTTCACCGATCGCGCGGACTATCGCGCAGCCGCGGAGCGAACGCTGGAAGCGCTGGGGCCGAAGATCACGCAACAGGCCGTCGCGGTGCCGCAAATGCTTGTCGGGCTCGACTACGCGCTAGGACCTCGCGGCGAGGTGGTGATCGCGGGCGATGCCGAAGAGTTTTTGCGGCATGTGCGGTCGCGATTTCTCCCTCGGACCGTAGCATTGCTTTCCGGCGCGCGATTTTTCCCCGCGGCGGCCGGCATGCGTGAGGTGGACGGCAAGCCGACCGCTTACGTTTGTCAGGACTACGTCTGTCAACTGCCGGTGAACGACGTTTCGAAGCTGGATGAGTTGCTACAATAGATCGAAATTAAACCAACATACTTGAGGAGAAAGCATGGAAAGACCTGGAGCCACGACGATGAGAGGAAATCCCCTGACGCTGCTAGGGCCGGAGTTGAAGGCCGGCGACAAGGCGCCCGATTTTAGCGCGGTCAACGATGGGTTGCAGCCGGTGAATCTGGCGGCAACCGGAAACGATGTGCGCATTTTCAGCGTGGTGCCGTCGCTCGACACGCCGGTATGCGACGCGCAGACCAAACGGTTCAACGAAGAAGCAACCAAACTGCCGGGCGTCGGGATTTTTACGATCAGCATGGATTTGCCGTTCGCGCAAAAGCGCTGGTGCGGGAATTTTGGCATCGACAAGATCAAGATGCTTTCCGATCATCGCTCGGGCTCGTTTGGCGAGAGTTATGGGACCCTGATCAAGGACATGCGGATTGAGAGCCGCGCGATTTTCGTGCTCGACACCGACAACACGATCAAGTACGTCGAGTACGTGAAGGAAGTAGCGGACTATCCAAACTACGAGGCGGCGCTGGCAGCGGCGCGGTCGCTCGCTAAGTAAGGATGGCAGCTCGAACGAGCGTCCTACGATTTCCACTTCTTCCCGCGTGGTACGTATGCCTACCTTGGTGAAGCGCGCAGAGCGCAAAGCGAAGAAGAGCTACACGCTTTCTTCGGAATCTGTGGCGTTTCTTGAGATCATGCGCAGGAAGCGCCGGGCCACATCGGTGTCGTCGGTTCTGGAGGAAATTCTTCAAGCCGTTCGGCGCCGCCAGGAACAGGCCCGAGTGGAACAATCGGTCTCGCACTACTATTCTTCGCTATCCGGCGAGGAAACGGCAGAGCTGGCCAAGTGGGCGGAGTTCGCCTCACGCGATTTTCCGGGTGAACCATAAGTGCCGTCCACCAGTAGATCTCGTCTTCGCGGCGAAATCTGGTTTGTTCAATTGCAAACAGATCCACCGGAGAAAGGGCGGCGGCCAGTAGTGGTCGTATCGCTCGACGCGCGAAATCGTCATGAACGCGCCGACACCGTGTTGGTAGTTCCATTGACCAACAGCATCCATAAAGAAACTCCGGCTCACGTTCTCCTGCTGGCGGGCGAACCCGGGCTGCATTCGGATTCGGCGGCTCGTGCGGAGGACATTACTGTGGTTCGCAAAACTAGCTTGGTTCGAGCACACGGAAATGTGAGGAATCGCCATGGGGTGCGTGACGAACAGTCTTATCGCAAACGCGGATCGCGGTCCACATGCCCGTATCCGGTGCAGCTTAGAACAGGCAGCCGCGGATACTTGGTAAAGCGCGGATCAGTTTTCGAGAGCTGGCAGAGGTAAAAGACCGAACCGCGATCGGACGCGATGCGGCGCATGTGCGTACAACTGGCGCACAATCCGGCACGGTCTGATTCGTCGCTCAAAAAAACGAGTCTAACACTGCCATCGAAATCTGTTAATCTAGTCACTTAAAGTGCCTTCGCCCGAATGCCCGCTCGAATGAGCGAAAGCTTCATCCTGCAGACATATCCGTTTCGTGAATCCGACCTCGTCGTCAGTTTCTTCACGCGCGATCAGGGGAAGCTCCGGGGTGTGGCGCGGCGAGCGCGCCGGCCGAAGAGCAGCTTTGGGTCCGGGCTGGAGCGGCTGTCGTACGCGACGGTTTCGTACTATCAGAAGGAGAATCGTGAGCTGGTTAGCCTCAATTCCTGTGACCTGGTGCAATCGCAATTCGCGCTGGCGTCAAACTACGAAGCGGGTGTCGCGCTGGATTATCTGGCGGAAGTCACCGAGCAGTTGCTGCCTCCGAGCGAAACGAATGAGCGTCACTTTCGCTTGTTGATCGCCGTGCTGGATTCTTTGCACGCGGCAGGCAACGTTTGGACAGCGGTGACGTATTTCGCGCTATGGGCTGTGCGGCTGGCGGGACTTTTGCCGGAGCTGCGCGTGAGCGCCGATTCGCGCGCCATCATCGAAGAGATGCTTGTGACACCCATCCAGCAACTGACCGTGCGCGCATGGACCAAAGAAACCGGGGCCGATTTGCGGCGCGCACTGAATCGGCTGATCGAAGAACAGGTGGAGCGCAATCTGCGAACGACGGCCATTCTCGAAGCACTATGACGAACGGAGGCGCTGTGAGCACCGGCCTAACGTTTCAGGAAACGGTATTCCGGCTGAAGCAATATTGGTCGGATCGGGGCTGCATTATTCAGGAACCGTACGATGTCGAGGTCGGCGCGGGCACCATGGCGCCCGAAACATTTCTGCGCGTTCTTGGACCGGATCCGTATAGCGTGGCTTACGTGCAACCCAGCCGCCGCCCGGCCGACGGCCGCTATGGAGACAATCCGAATAGGCTATATAAGCACCAACAATTGCAGGTGATTCTGAAGCCGGCGCCAGCCGACGTAATCGATCAATATCTCGGCAGCCTGCAGGCGATTGGCATCGACCTGAAGAAGCACGATATCAAGTTTGAGGAGGACAATTGGGAAGCGCCGACGCTGGGCGCCTGGGGTATCGGCTGGCAGGTGATGCTGGATGGTTTGGAGATTTCGCAGTTCACTTATTTTCAGCAATGCGGCGGTTTCGAACTCGATCCGGTTCCGGCTGAGTTGACTTACGGCCTGGAACGCATTGTGGCCTTCTTGCAGAATGTCGACAGCGTGTACGACATCGAGTGGACGCGGGGAGTAAAGTATCGCAGAGTGCGCTTAGTTGAGGAGTATCAGTTCTCAAAATACAATTTCGAACTCGCCGACGTCGGCATGCTCTGGCAGCTCTTCGACCTGCACGAAAAAGAATGCCAGCGATTGTTGAAAATGCCGGACATGGTGCTTCCCGCTTATGATCAGGTCCTGAAGTGCTCGCACATTTTCAATCTGCTCGACTCGCGCGGGGCGATCAGCGTTACGGAGCGGGTGGGCGTGATTGGACGCGTGCGCAAGCTGGCGCTGGGCGTAGCCGCGGCCTGGATGAAACGAAGCGAGGCCGCCGCGTGAGTCTGCCGTTCTTACTTGAGATTGGGACCGAAGAGATCCCCGACTGGATGATTGTTCCTGCATTGAACAATTTGCAGGATATGTTTCAAGCATTGCTTGACCAGCATGTTTTGGGAGGGAGGGTCACCGCCGTGGATGCCACGCCGCGGCGGTTGGTTCTGCGCGCCGAAGGCTTGCTGGAGCGTCAGGCGGATGTGGAAGAGCTGGTCTTGGGTCCACCCAAATCGGCTGGCTCAGGCGCGGCGGCGGGTTTCGCAAAGAAGATGGGCACGACAGCGGACCAGTTAGGGACACAAAGCACCGCCAAGGGCGAGTATTTCAGTTTTGCGAAACGAACCCAAGGCCAGGCGACGGCAGCGGTGCTGGCCCATGAGCTACCCAATCTGATTCTGAAGATTCAGTGGCCTAAGACCATGTATTGGAACGGGAAAGGCAGCGAACGTTTTATTCGGCCAATCCGTTGGCTGGTGGCGTTGCTCGGCGATGCTGTCGTTCCGTTTGAGATTAGCGGCGTGAAGTCGGGCAAGACGACCGTGGGGCATCGAGTCCTCGGGAAGCCGTCGCTTGCGGTCACCATCGAAAATTTTGACGACGAACTGCGAACCAACGGCGTGATCTTGTCGGCTAACGAGAGGCGCGACAAGATCGAGTCCGGAATCGGGGCGTTGCGCGTGAAGCCTGATCCCGATCTGCTCCATACGCTGGTTTACATCACCGAGTTCCCTACCCCGATTCTCGGGAATTTTGATCGCAGTTACCTCGAACTGCCGCAAGAGGTGCTGGTGACCGTGATGCGGCATCATCAGAAATATTTGTCTGTGGAGGATGCCGACGGCAAGCTCGCGCCGCACTTCATCGCGGTCATGAACACCAACACCGATCCGGACGGCTTGGTGAGGCACGGCAACGAGCGGGTGCTGCGCGCGCGGTTCAATGACGCACGATTTTTCTGGGATCAGGATCAGAAGAAGGCGCTGACCGCACGGCTGGAAGACCTAAAGACGGTCACGTTCCAGGCGAAGCTAGGTTCCTATTATGACAAGTCAAAACGCATCGTGGACTATGTTGAGGGCACCGACGGTAGCGCTGACGCCCAGCGCGCGGCATGTTTCTGCAAGTGCGACCTGACAACGGAAATGGTGAAGGAGTTTACGGACCTCCAAGGAGTCGTTGGTGGGCTCTATGCTCGGGCTCAGGGCGAAAGCGAAGAGGTTGCACAGGCAATCTACGATCACTACAGACCGCTTAGCATGGAAGACGACCTCCCACGCACAGAGGCCGGCCGGATCGTCAGTTGGGCCGACAAGTGGGACACGCTGGTGGAATGTTTCAAAGTCGGCATGATTCCGACTGGCTCGAAAGACCCCTTCGCTTTGCGGCGTGCAGCACAAGGCGTGGTGAGGTTAATCGTTGAGGGAAAGGTCGATTTTAAGTTCGACTTCGTGGACGGACCGCTGCGGGAATTCATGCGCGACCGCGTTGAATACTACTTCCGCGATGTCCGCGGCTTTCGGTATGACGAAGTCCGAGCCTGCATGGCAATTTCTTGGGACAACCTCATTGAGCTTGAAGAGCGGTTGGAATGGCTAAAGGCCGTACGACCGACGCCGGATTTTGAGCCCATCGCGGCCAGCTTCAAGCGCATCAAGAATATTTTGAAGCAAGCCGAGTACTCGGACCTCAGCGCATACCGTGAAGACCTCTTGGAAGCCGGCCCAGAACTTGACCTGTACGAAGAGATAGTACGTACCACTAGCCTTCCGCTCGAGTCCCGCATCGCCGCGCTGCGGCCCAAAGTTGATCTTTTCTTCGACAAAATTCTCGTCAACGACCATCGCGAAAATATTCGGCGCAACCGGCTTGCGCTGCTCCAGAGTCTCCTGACGGAGTTCTCGGAGGTAGCTGATTTCTCGGAAATCGTCACAGAAAGGCAATCATGAAAAAATACGTTTACGCGTTCGGCGGCGGCACAGCCGATGGCGACGGCAAGATGAAAGACGTACTCGGCGGAAAGGGTGCTGGCCTGGCCGAGATGAGCCGCGCGGGCGTGCCCGTGCCTCCCGGATTCACCATCTCCACTGAAGTCTGCAACATCTATTTCCAGAACAAGAACAGCGTGCCGAAGGAGATCGGCGATGAGATCGCGCAGGCGCTGGCGCATTTGGAAGAGCAGATGAGCAAGAAGCTCGGCGACGTTTCGGACCCGCTGCTCGTCAGCGTGCGGTCCGGCGCCAAATTCTCCATGCCCGGCATGATGAACACCATCCTGAATCTCGGGTTGAACGACAAGACTGTGCAGGGCTTGGCCAAGAACAGCGCCGATCCGCGCTTCGCATATGACTGCTATCGCCGCTTCATCCAGATGTTCGGCGAAGTCGCGCTCGACATCGACATGCACAAGTTCGACCACATCTTCGACGAGCGCAAGAAGAAGGTGAAGGCCAAGCTCGACACCGAACTTTCGGACGAGGATCTGAAAGCGATCATCGGCGATTATCAGAAGCTAGTGAAGAAGGAAACGGGCAAGCCGTTTCCGCAAGACGCGCGCGAGCAGCTCTCCATGGCGCGCGATGCGGTGTTTCGCTCCTGGTGGGGCAAGAACGCGGTCACCTATCGGCGCATGGAAAAGATCCCGGATGAGATCGGCACCGCGGCCAACGTGCAGGCCATGGTGTTCGGCAATTTGGGCGACACCTCTGGCACCGGCGTCGGCTTCACGCGCAATCCGGCCACGGGTGAGAAGGTATTTTGGGGCGAGTTCCTGTTGAACGCGCAGGGCGAAGACGTTGTGGCCGGCATTCGCACGCCGCAACCGATTGCGGACCTCGAAGCGATCATGCCCGAGGCGTATCGGCAGCTTCGGGAGATAACCGGCAGCCTCGAAAAGCATTATCGCGATATGCAGGATTTCGAGTTCACCATCGAAAACGGCAAGCTGTTCATGCTGCAAACGCGCAATGGCAAACGAACCGGCGCGGCCGCGTTGCGTGTCGCGGTAGAGATGACCAAGGAAGGCTTGATCGACAAGCGCGAGGCAGTGCTGCGCGTGGCCCCGGCGCAGCTGGATCAGCTATTGCATCCCCTGTTTGACCAGGCGTCGCTCAAGACGCTGACCAAAATCGCCAACGGCATCGATGCATCGCCGGGCGCGGCGGTCGGACGAGCGGTTTTCACCGCCGACGAAGCCGTGGAAAGCGCTAAGAAGAGCCCGGTGATCTTGGTCCGCAAGGAGACCACGCCGGACGACATTCACGGCATGGAAGTCGCGAAGGGAATCCTGACGGCGGTGGGTGGAAAGTCGAGCCACGCGGCAGTGGTCGCGCGCGGCATGGGCCTGCCCTGCGTTGTCGGCGCCGGCGCGCTGCACATCGAAGAGCACAAGAAACAGTTCACGGTGAAGGTTGGCGCCAAGGACATTGTCGTCAAAGAGGGAGACTGGATTTCGTTCGATGGAACCACGGCCGACGTGTACCTCGGCCAAGCCAAGACCAAGGAGCCCGATCCCAAGTCGCCATTATTCGTCGAGTTCATGAAGTGGGCCGACGTGTTTCGCGGCGACTTCGGCGTGCGGGCGAATGCCGACATTCCACGCGATGCGAAGGCTGCGCGCGAATTCGGCGCCGAAGGCATCGGATTGTGCCGCACCGAGCACATGTTCTTTGCCGCCGACCGCATCCCGCATATGCAGGCCATGATTCTGGCCGAAGATCCAAAGACGCGCGATAAGGCGCTTCAGAAGCTGCTGCCGATGCAGCGCGCGGATTTCGCCGGGCTATTTGAAACGATGGACGGATACCCGGTGATCATCCGCACGCTCGATCCGCCGCTGCACGAATTTCTGCCGAAACGCGAGAACCTGATGGTGGACATCGCGGTGCTTCCGCATGCCAATGGCAAAACCAAGAAGAAGATGTCAGAGAACTACGGCATCCCGGTGGGCGAGCTGAAGAAGAGGCTGCCGGCGCTGCTCAAGCGCGTCGAGGACCTGCACGAGTTCAACCCCATGCTCGGATTCCGCGGCTGCCGGCTCGGCATCGTTCATCCGGAGATTACCGAGATGCAGGCGCGCGCCATCTTCGAGGCCGCCGTGCAAGTGGCCAAGAAGGGCGTGAAAGTGATTCCGGAGGTGATGATTCCGCTGGTGGGTTTCCAGCGCGAGCTAGCGATGCAGAAGGAAATCGTGGAGCGCGTGGCGAAGGAAGTGCTCGAAAAGGCCGGCATGAAAAACATGAAGTACCTGATTGGCACCATGATCGAGATCCCGCGCGGCGCCCTGACGGCCGATCAGATCGCTGAAGTGGCCCAGTTCTTCAGCTTCGGCACCAACGACCTGACGCAGACCACGCTTGGGATGTCGCGCGACGACTACACGAAGTTCTCGAAAAAGTACGAAGAGCTGAAGATCTTCAAGGCCGATCCGTTCCAAACCATCGACCAGGAAGGCGTGGGCAAGCTCATCGAACTGGCGGTGAAACTTGGGCGCAGCACAAATCACAATCTGGAGATCGGAATCTGCGGCGAACATGGCGGCGATCCCAGCTCGGTGGAGTTTTGCTATCGCGTCGGGATGGACTACGTTTCGTGCTCGCCCTATCGCGTGCCTGTAGCGCGGCTCGCGGCGGCGCAAGCGGCGATTGCCGGCGGCGACAAATCGGAAACGATGCGGACGGCTTAACGGGCTCAGTTCTGATCGGGGGGCTTCTCGCCTGGCTTGTACAGCGTGGGAGGCTTCCGCTTCGGCTTGCCGTCGTCAGTGTTGGCGTCGGCGGTCTGCTTCGCTTTCTCTTTCTTTTCCTTGTCGCCCAGCAGCGCTTCTTTGTCCTGCTTCTCTTTTTTCTCTTGAGCCTCCAGATCGTGGGTCCGGGTGTGCAGATCCTCTTCGGAGAGCTCCTTGCTGTCGGAGGTGGTGTCGATGGCGTTCTTCAAAACGAATTGGAAGCGCGCTAAATCCTTGGGCGCGGAGTCCTCGATTTTTTTGAGCGTCTCCAGCATCTCGGCCTCGGCCGTGACGACTTCCTTCATGCCCAGCTCGAGGTTCGCCTTACGGATCAGCGCGTCATCGGCGACCGTGTCGATGGCCTCGATGATGTGCGTGTAGTCCTCCAGCGAGTCGTGAATCAGCGCCGAACGGCCGGGTTTTTCCTTGCTCAGGAACTGCTGCAAAACCGCGAGCCGCTGGCGGGCGAACAGGACGTACAGCTTCAGCCGGGCGTTCGGCTCCTGGATCTCGCGTATCTGGGCGACCTCGTCGGCCGTAAGAAAATCGCGCTCCTGCGCGAAGCCGCTGGCAGCGAACACCAAAACAATTGCGAACCACCGCATTGCCTTTACCTCATTGTTTCCTTCTGCTCATGATATCGGAAATCAATTGATCATGAATATCCGATAGTTTTTTCAGCGTGGCCTCGACACGCGGCCGCAGCTCGAAGCCTACTTCATCGCGAAAGCCGCTCAGCCGGCGCATCAGGACGCTGACCTTCAACTCGGCGTGCTTGTAATACCTGTTCTTGCGAGGCTCGCCGTGCGTCTGCTCGAGCGACGCATAGCAAAGCGTCACGGAATCGGCCACTTCTTGGATGGCGGCGTCTTCGGCCTTTTCATTCCCGGCCTGATACGCCTGGCGCGCTTCATCGATCTTTTCGTCCGCGTTCTCGAGCGCCAACTCCGACCGCCGGTTCGGATCGGGCTCCGTCTTCACGGATGCGATGTCGGCGAATGCCAGGAGGATCATCAATGCGAAGCTCACTGCCGGCTGATCTCCCTCTCCAGGGTCTTCGCGCGCTGCCTGGCCTGAAACTCCTGATTCGGAAACTCCCCGTGGCTCAACTCGAGAAACCGCTGGTAGCTTGCGAGCGCCGGCTTCAGATCCCGCATCTTATCCAAAACGATAGCACGCAGGAAAACATGACCGGGCTTTTCAGCGTGCAAAGCCGCCACGCGATCGAGCGCAGCCAAGGCCGGTGGGTAATTCTCGGCCATCACCAGAACGCCCGCGAGTTCACTCCAGGCCTGGGGAGCATCGGGCTTCAGCTTTGCCGCGCGTGCAAACTCGTCGGCGGCTTCGGGAAATTTGCGCTGATCGCGAATGATGCGCCCGTGCAGCATGCGGATTTCGAAGTTGTCCGGATCGGCCGCAAGGATCTGCTCCACCACCGGCAGCGCTTTTCCGGGCTCGTTGTTTTTGAGATACGCCTCGGCCAGCGCCGCGCGATTGGCTTCGGTGGGCGAGTTCGCAACGGCAGCCAGGAAACACGGGATCGCGTCGGCTGGGCGGTCCGCCTTCAGCAGCAGTTCTCCCAAGCGTTCCTGCGCTCCTGCATTTTCTGGGAACTGCTGGTAGATCGACATCGCTTGCTCGGGCTGCTTGGCGGCTTCGTACATCGACGCCAGTTCCAGCAAATCGTCGCGATAACTCGCGTTCAATTCGGCGGCTTTCTTGTAATGGCCCGCGGCGTCGTCCAGACGCTCCTGTTTCGCCAGCGCATGCGCCAGTCCCAACTCCGCGGCGGGCGCCTTCGGATCGACGGCCAACGCGGCCGTAAAAGCCTGCTCTGCCTTGGCGGGATCACCGGCTCCAAGCAGCGCCTCGCCGAGATAGTAGTTCGGCCGATATTGCTTGGCATTCTGCGCCACGGCGTCCGTCAGATATGGAAGCGCTTCGCCCGCTTGCTTTTCTCGCAAAAGCGAAATCCCGACGTTCAACTCGGCCTCAAACAAGCCGGGCTTGAGTTCCAGCGTCTTCTTATATTCGGGAATCGCCTCGGCGTTCTTGCCCATCAAACTGTAGGCCAACGCGAGGTTGAAGTGCACGCTATAATCCTTCGGATCGGCTGCCACGGCTTGCGTAAAGCTGTCGATCGCCGCCTGATAGCGCTTCTCATCCAGCGCCTTCAGCCCCTGTTCCGCCAGATTGGTCTGGAAGGCGAGCAGTAAAACGAGCGCGATTGAGGGCAGCATGATATCTTTTCCTATTTTCGCCCAATCAGGGCCGCGCCGCTCACGCATGATATTCTAGTTGGTTAGGCTCCACGGCGAAGCGACAAACTCGCGCGAGCCAGAGGTATTTACAATGTCAGGACACTCCAAGTGGGCGACCATCAAGCACAAAAAGGCCGCCACCGACGCCAAGCGCGGAAAAGCGTTTACGCGCATTATCAAAGAGATTATGATTGCGGCCCGTTCCGGCGGCGGCGATCCGGACATGAATCCCCGGCTTCGCAAGGCCGTCACAGACGCCAAAGCCGCCAGCATGCCCGCCGACAACATCAAGCGAGCCATAATGCGCGGCACCGGCGAGTTGGAAGGCGGCCAGATCGATGAAGTAACGTTCGAGGGCTACGGGCCGGGCGGCGCGGCGGTCCTGGTGCTGGTGGCCACCGACAATCGCAACCGGACCGTCAGCGAGATCCGGCACGTCTTCTCCAAGAACGGCGGCAACCTGGGCGAGGTGGGCAGCGTCGCCTGGATGTTCGAACGCAAGGGCCAGATCATTATCGAGAAGGATAAAGCCGACGAAGATAGGCTCATGACGCTCGCGCTGGAATCGGGCGCCGAGGACATGCGCGACGACGGCGAAGATTGGGAAGTGATTTCCTCGCCTGAAGCGCACGATGCGGTGCTGGAGGCTATCCGGAAAGCGGGCATCACCACGGCTTCCGCCGAAATCGGCATGCTCCCGAAGAATCTGACTAAGCTGGAAGGCAAGAACGCCGCGGCCATGCTGCGGCTGAGCGAAGCGCTGGAGGAGCACGACGACGTGCAGAACGTTTACTCCAACTTCGACGTCGATGAAAAAGAGCTGGAAGCCCTGGCTTAAGGGCCGTGCGTATTCTGGCATTGCATGCGCATTCTCGGCATTGATTGCGGCACCGAACGCACCGGCTACGGCCTGATCGAAAGCGATGGCCGTTCGCATCGCATGATCGCGGCGGGTTCCATTCATACCAGCCCGAAACAGCCGCTGGAAGCACGGCTCCTCGCCATTGCGCAAGGCCTGCGCCAGGTGATTCACGCGCACCTTCCCGAGTCGGCCGCGGTGGAAGAAGTTTTCTATGCGCAGAACGTCAAGACCGCGCTGAAGCTGTCGCACGCGCGTGGAGTGGCCCTGCTTACCGTGGCCGAAGCCGGGCTTACGGTGGGCGAGTACTCGCCGCTCGAGATCAAGACCAGCGTGGTCGGCTACGGCCGCGCCGAAAAACAACAAGTGAAGTTGATGGTGCACTCCTTGCTCGCCCTGGAGACGCGCATCGAATCCGAAGATGCGTGCGATGCCATCGCCGTGGCCATCTGCCATGCGACGCGCACGTCCACGGCTTTACGCATGGGAGTGGCGCGATGAGATCGAGCGCCAAAGGCCCTATGCGATCAATAGCCGTAGCGCTGGTGTTTTCGGCCACGCTGTGCGCGGCCCCGCGACTGTTTTACTCCAAATACTTCAAGGGCAGCGTCCCCGAGTTCGTGGCCATCACCGTAGAGCGCGATGGCCAGGTGACTTATCAGGAAGCTAAAGACGACGACAACCCCATCCACATTCAGTTGGACAGCTCGATGGCGCAAGAGCTGTTCGATCTTGCCGAAAAGCTCGGCCGCTTCCAGCGCCCCATTGAATCCGGGCTTAAGATCGCCAACCTCGGCACGAAGACGTTTCGATTCGAGGAGGGGGCCGAGCACCACGAGGTCCAATTCAACTATTCCGAAGACACGAACGCGCAAGCGTTGCTGGACCGCTTCGAGTGCATCACCGAAACCGAGCGCCACTTTGCAAATCTCGATCGCACCGCGCATTTTGACAAGCTGGGAGTCAACGACGTACTGCTCGAAATGCAGGTGAGCTGGGAACACAACCGCCTGGTGGCGCCCGAGCAGTTCCTGCCGCTGCTGGACCGCATCGCGAAGAACGAGAGCTATCTGCATATTTCGCGGGAGCGCGCCGCGGCTATCGCGGAGGCCATTCGTAAGCCGGCGTCACAGGAGAAGGGACAATGAAGTCCCTTGGCCTGATCCTGATCGCGGCCGTGCAGCTTTTCGCGCAGCCCACCCCTGAAATAACCAGCTTGCAGCGAGCGCTGAGTGAAGCCGGCAACAGCCCGGTCGAACTCATGCGCGCGATTGAGAATCATTTGAAGCAGTATCCTAACTCGCCCCAACGAGCCGACCTCGAGCGCGCGCTGGTGAAGACTGCGATCGACCTGAACGACGATCGGCTGCTGATAACATTCGGCGAGAGCGTGCTCTCTCGCGATCCGAATAATCTCCAGGTGCTGGAACATGTCGCGACCGCGCTGCTGCATCAGGGCGACAAGGCCCATGCCGAGCTCGCGCTCGAGCACGCGACTCACTTGGGAGACCTGATTCGAGCGACTTACCAGAACGACAAGTTTGAACCCGGCGGCGGCCCGGAGGAGGTGAAGCGGAAAGAAGATTATGACCGGGGACGGGCGCGGGCGTTGCTGCTTCAGGCGCGCGCCCAGGGTTTGCTCGGCCACGATGCGGAAGCGATTCAGCTCGCGCAATCCAGCTACGCGATTTTCCCAAGCGTGGAAGCCGCGCGGGAAGCGGCGCGCTGGCTCTCCGCCACGGGCCAGGACGCCGAGGCTCTGCAAGCTCTCGCGGAAGCTTTCACCATCGCGGGCCTGCGCTCGGCGGACGTGGAAGGCGGCAGCGATCGGACACGCATGAGCGAGCTGTATCGCAAGCTGCATGGATCGGAAGCCGGTCTCGGCGATCTGATTCTCAAGACCTACGACAGCACGTCCGCGCAGCTTGCGGCGCGCCGCGCCGAGTTGCGCCAGCTCGATCCCAACGCGCAACTGAAGCAGCCCTCGCAATTCACGCTGTCGGGCGTGGACGGCGACAAGCTGCCGCTCGCGTCGCTGCTCGGCAAGGTAGTTGTGATCGACTTCTGGGCCACCTGGTGCGCTCCCTGCCGTGAACAGCATCCGCTCTACGAAGCGGTGAAAGCGAGATTCAAGGATTCCGCTGACGTCGTGTTCCTTGCCGTGGACGCCGACGAGGACCATAGCGTAGTGAAACCGTTCCTTACCCAAGTCAAGTGGACCCAGAAAGTCTACTTCGAGGATGGCTTGCAGAGCCTCCTGCAAGTCTCGTCGATTCCCACGACCATCATCTTGGACAAGAAGGGTGAGCTATTCAGCCGCATGATCGGTTATCTGCCGGACCGCTTCGTCGACATGCTGACTGATCGCGTGAACGACGCGCTGGGCAGGCCCCGCTCCGCCGCGCCAGCGATCCATCAATGACGCCTCCGTTCGGCCGTGTCGTATGGATCGTGCTGGACAGCGTCGGAGTCGGAGAGATGCCGGACGCCGCGGCCTACGGCGACGCGGGCAGCGACACGCTGGGCCATATCGCTTGCGCCCGCGCGCTGCGCCTGCCAAATCTTGCGCAACTCGGGTTGGGCAATCTGAAGCGGCTGGCGCATGTCGGGCCCGTCGACCGGCCCATTGCAGCTTTTGGAAAATGTGCGCTCGCGTCACCGGGGAAGGACACCACCACCGGCCATTGGGAAATGGTTGGCATCCATCTGGCGAAACCTTTCCCGCTTTTTCCGCGTGGGTTTCCGCCCGAGATCATGCAGGAGTTCGAGCGCCGCATCGGCCGCGGCACGCTCGGCAATTGTGCCGCATCTGGAACCGAGATAATCCAGAAGCTCGGGGAAGAACATATGCGGACGGGCAAGCCGATCGTTTACACCTCGGCCGACAGCGTCTTTCAAGTGGCGGCCCATGAAGAGGTGATTCCACTGTGGGAGCTGTATAAGATCTGCGAAATTGCGCGCGACCTTTTGCGCGGACCCTACGAAGTGGGCCGCGTGATCGCGCGCCCTTTTAGTGGCGAGCCCGGTGCGTTCACACGCACTCCCAACCGCAAGGATTACGCCGTTCCGCCTCCCGCGGGCATGCTGCTCGATCAACTCCACGACAGGAAGATCGCGGTCTCGAGCGTCGGCAAGATCTTTGACGTTTTCCTCGGGCGCGGCATCGGCGAGTACGAAAAAACCAAGAGCAACGCCGACGGCATGGCCAAGACGCTGAGCGCGCTCGATGAATTCGAGAGCGGTCTGCTCTTTGTGAATCTAGTGGATTTCGATCAGCAGTACGGCCATCGCAACGACGTGGAAGGCTACGCCAAGGCGCTCGAGGAGTTCGATGCGTGGCTTCCCTCGCTCTATGCGAAACTCGCCGCCGGCGACCTGCTGATCATCACCGCGGACCATGGCTGCGATCCTACCACGCCGTCCACGGATCATAGCCGCGAGTACGTGCCGCTGTTAGTCTACCGGCCGCGCCAACCGGAACCTGTCGACCTCGGTCTGCGGTCCACGCTTTCGGACATCGGCCAAACGGTGGCCGAAAACTTCGGCGTCAAAATCGCGGAAGGAACTAGCTTTCTCGGAATGGTGGCTTAGCCTTTCCCACCACCCACAACCCTTATGCGACGCCCGATCATGGCCGGCAACTGGAAGATGTTCAAAACGCCCTCGGAGACCACCGCGTTCTTCGAGAAGTTCCGCCCGCTGGTGGCGGACGCCACGCGCGTGGATATCGTGATCTGCCCGCCCTTCGTGGATCTTCCGGCCGCCGCCGAATCCACGCGCGGCACAAACATTGAAATCGGCGGTCAGAACCTGCATTGGGCCCCCGAAGGCGCCTATACCGGCGAGGTTTCCGCGGGCATGCTTCGCGCCACCGGATGCAAATGGGTGATTGTCGCGCACAGCGAGCGCCGCGAATACTTCGGCGAGACTGAAGAGACCGCGCTCAAGAAACTATGCGCCGCGCTGGATGCCGGATTAACGCCCATCTTTTGCATTGGCGAGAAGCTGCACGAGCACGAAAACAACCAGACCCAAGAGGTGCTGGGCCGCCAACTGCGCGGCTGCGCGGGACACCTGACGCCAGAACAATTCAGCGGCATAATCATCGCCTACGAGCCCGTCTGGGCGATCGGAACCGGCAAGGTGGCTACGCCCGAGATCGCTTCGTCCGCGCACTCCTTTATCCGTGGCTACATCCGCGGTCAATTTGGCGCCGAGGCCGCCGAAGCCTGCCGAATTCTCTACGGCGGCAGCGTGAAGCCCGACAACGTTATCGGCTTAATGGCCGAAGACCAGATCGATGGCGCGCTGGTGGGTGGGGCCAGTCTGGACCCCGTTTCCTTTGCGTCCATCGTAAACTTTTGATGTATGCGAATTCCGCGCGTTTTGCTCTGTTCCATCCCGATCTGGACCGCGCTGATTTTTACCGCGATGCCAGCGGAGATCCCCAAGCTGCCCGAACCCTACCAGACACTCGCGGAACTGGCGCGCGGTGCACCGCCGGAGATCGCGGCCAGTGCGCTGCTCCGCATAGTCGAACAGGGCAGGCTGGCTGATCAAGACGTCCGCCGCGATCTCATCGAAGAGGCTTTCCGGAACGCCGCTGCCGCCAGGTTCCCGGTGCGCATGCAAGGTCTGCCTGGCACGAACGGCGATACTGCATCTGGATCCTTGAGCCGGGCATATGCCTTGAAGCTGGACGTTCTGTCTCTCCAGAGCCGCGCGGTTCGCGACATGCTGCCCGTGGACCCCGCCGTCGCACGCCATCTGTTCGGCGAAATCGCGCGGCCGGAGCTTTCCCCGCTCACATGCGATGACGCTCTGTTCTACGATCTCTCGGACTTCTACGAAGCCTTGAGCGCCGTGGTCGCGAGCACGTTCACGCAAAAAGAGCGCGCCAAGGATGCGCACCTGATCTTTCTCACCGACTATCTCGGAGTGGCGGCATCGCCGCTGGAAGCCGCCCCACTCGCCCAAGTCATCCAAAACGCGGGCGTCACCGCACAGCAACGGCAGGGCCTGTGGGCCGGGTTGAGCGGCCTCCTGGAAAATGTGCGGACCGACGACCGCTCGTTTTCCGCTTCCTTGCCGGCCCTCAATTCATTGCGTATTCCCGAAATGCAAGCCTCGCTCGAAAAATATCGTTCAAAAAACCACGGATGCCAAGGCGATTCGATCAGCCCTCCCGGTCCCTCTAAGAACGCCGCGCCGGCCGTGAAGAACACCAGCACGCCGAAGTTCGATCCATATTGGCAATCCCCGGCCGCCCAACAGTTGCTCCAAGCCGGCAAAAAGCTGCGCTTCGACCGGAACAACATGCCGCTGAGTGAAGCCGACCGCTCCACGCCGGAGTGGCAGCAACAGGTGGCCGATTACTTGAACCAGATCGCCGGATGGACGGCCGATCAAGAGAGCTCCGAAGCCGACTACTATCACGAGAAATGCATCGTTTTGACGGCTCTGATCGAACTGGTCCCGCCCGGCCCCCTGACCGACAAATTGCTCGCCGATTACGTCGATTTCATTGGCAATTCCGACTTATATCGACAAAGCCCGGCCGAATGGTTCCTGGAGCCGTGGGCGTTGCTCGACCGGCTCCAAACCAACAGAATCATACTCGCCAAGATTCGGAATGCCTACCAAATCTCGGGAAATCCCGTCCTAAACCTGGAAATCGCCCTCGATAAAACGCGGGGCAGGCAGTAACGGTCGGGCTTTCGCCCTATCCGGGAAGCCGCCGGATCCGCCGATAGGATCTGTGGGCTCATACCCATGCATACGAATCGCCCAAAGCAGAGGACCAGTGCGTCGTTTGAGTATTTCCTGTATGCGGCGATCATTGTAGAAACGGCGCTGGCGGCGTTCGTCTACAAGACCATCTTTCGCGACCCGGACCTGGGCCGCCTGAGTCTCTATTTCGGAATCTTCTACTTCGTTTTTCTGGCGTGGTCCATCATTCAGCTCAATAAAGTGCACCGCCGCCGCAAGCTCGTGGAGGCTGAGCCAATGTCCGATCAAGGCCCAACCGAAGACGTTCAGCGAGATCGGGAGCAAAACCGCGCCGCCGCCCCCGAACGCACCCGTTCGGTGCTGGGCCTTACCACCGCCCAGTTGGTGATTGTGGTCGCGGTCTTTGTGGCTGCCGTGGTGACGTTTAGTTGGGCGCTGAAGATGCTGCGTTAGCTGGTGGCGGCTGGCGCGGGAGCGGGATTTTTCTTCAAAAGCCGGCTGACGGTGTCCGACGGCTGCGCGCCATTCTTCAACCAATACGCAATCCGCTCATGGTTCAGATTGACAACCTGCGGCTGGCTGACCGGATTGTATGTCCCCACCACTTCCACCGAGCGGCTGTCGCGCGCGCGCTCCTTGTCGATCACGACAACGCGGTATGTGGGCTTCTTTTTGGCGCCAAATCGCGCCATGCGAATCATTAACATGCTATGTCCTACTGTAGCAGCTTTCTCTTACTGAATCATCGGTAGCTTCAGTTTGCCCAGGCGCTTGCCCAGGAACCCGCCGCCTGTAATACTTTTCATCATTTTTCGCGCTTGCGCGTACTGTTTCAGCAGCGCATTCACTTCCTGCACGCTGGTTCCGCTGCCTTTGGCGATCCTGCGCCGGCGGGCGCCATTGATGATCATGTGATTGGCGCGTTCCCTGGCCGTCATCGAGTCGATGATCGCCACCACGCGCGTAATCTCGTTCTCATCCACCTTCATGTCCTTCAGGTTTTTCATGGGCCCCAGCTGCGGCATCATTCCGAGCAGCGACTCGAGCGGGCCCAGCTTGCGAATCTGCCGCAACTGGTCGCGAAAATCCTCCAGCGTAAACTCGTTGTCGATGAGCTTGCGCTGCATCTCCTCGGCTTGCTTCTGATCGATGCTCTCTTCCACTTTCTCGATCAGCGAAAGCATGTCGCCCATGCCCAGGATCCGCTGCGCCACGCGATCCGGATGAAAGGGCTCCAGCGCGTCCAATTTCTCGCCCACACCTACGAACTTGAGCGGCTGATTGGTGATGGAACGAATGGATAGCGCCGCGCCGCCGCGGGCGTCCCCGTCCATTTTCGTCAACATGACGCCCGTGATCCCCAGGCTCTTGTGGAACTGATCGGCTGATTTCACGGCGTCCTGTCCCGTCATGGCGTCCGCCACGAACAATACTTCCGCCGGGTTCAGCTCGTCCTTCAACTGCTGCAGCTCCAGCATCAATTGATCGTCGATGTGCAGGCGGCCCGCGGTGTCCACCAGCAGAACATCGCGACCGGTTTGCCGCGCCTCGCGCAGCGCCGATCGCGCCAATTCGACAGGCTTGGTCTCCTCGGGCGCGCCATCGTAAATCGGAAGTTTGACGTCCCGCGCGATCACGCTCAATTGATGCCGGGCGGCTGGGCGGTAGACGTCCACCGAAACCATAAGCGGGCTGTGGCCGTTCTTCGAAAGCCACCGCGCCAGCTTGCCGGTGGTGGTGGTCTTGCCCGATCCTTGCAGCCCGACGATCAGCATCACGGTCGGCGGCTCGTTCGCCATCCGCAGCTTCGACTGGTGGCTGCCCAGAGTCTTGATCAGCTCGTCGCGGACGATCTTGATCACTTGCTGCGTGGGCGATAGCGCCGCCAGCACCTCTTCGCCCTGCGCTTTTTCCTTGATGGCTTCGATGAACTGCTTGACGACGCGGAAATGGACGTCCGCTTCCAGCAGCGCCACGCGAATCTCGCGCAACGCGGCCTCCATGTTCTCGGCCGTTAATTTCCCTTCGCCGCGCAGGTTCTTGAACACCCGCTGCAGCTTGTCGGATAAGTTATCAAACATGATTTACTTCAGAGGCGGACACCCAAAAAGGGGGACGTCAATTATTATACGGCACGCAACGGGTTCGGCGGCTCTCGCTGGGGTGTGCGACTTGAAAGTGCAGGTTTTCGCAAAAGGCCGCGTAGAGGGTACGCTGGGCCGCGGTTGGGTACACGCGGCTTCCCCAGCCGCGTCTTTCCGCTAAACCAGGGCCAGTCTTGCACGCTGCCGCGCAGTCGGGGTACTCGCGGCTTGAGCCGCGTTTTGCCCAGGATAGCGAGCCGCTCCGATGCAGTAGCCGATTGGCTGCGTGTGCGCTGCTGCCTGATCGCCCAGGGGAAGAATGTAAATCCATAGCCAACTGGTGGCTCAACCATAAGAACTTATCGCGGCGAAAACGCGGCTCAAGCCGCATGTACCCGGGGTATTAGATTTGGCCATTCCACTTTGATGTCGCACACTGTTCGTAGCACGTCAAGATGTCCGGTTTAATTAGCAAGTGATTTGTCCGGTTGCATCGTTGTTGTAAAGTAAGGCTGACCGCAGCGGAGGATAGGGCAACGCAGGGATGCGACCCGAGCGCCGACT
>Ga0302324_100005867_pt1 | contig 26686 bp, 28 predicted proteins | sample Palsa_T0_1_FD_201949 | JGI IMG/M metagenome (GOLD analysis project Ga0302324, IMG submission 201949) | Peat permafrost microbial communities from Stordalen Mire near Abisko, Sweden - Palsa_T0_1 | ecosystem: Environmental > Terrestrial > Soil > Palsa > Peat permafrost | place: Sweden: Abisko...
CCATCCACACATAAACCACGTGCTTTTCGTCACCCGGCACAGGAATGCCCCAGGAAAAGCTCGTCCGGCTGACGGAGAGATCCTTCAACCCGCCGCGAACGAAAGCGATCACCTCGTTACGCCGTGCCTCGGGTTGGATGAACTCCGGATGCGCCTCGTAGAGCTCCAGCAGCTTGCGCTCGAACGCCGAAAGCTTGAAGAAGTAGTTCTCCTCGTTGACGGTCTCTGTAATCCGCCCGCAATCGGGGCACGGAGCGCCCGGCGCCACGTCCACATACGCCTCGTCAGAGACGCAATATTGCCCCGTATACGAGCCCTTATAGATGAAGCCTTTGTCCCGCAGCTCCGCAAACAGCTTCTGCACGCCGCGCTTGTGCCGCGGCTCGGTGGTGCGGATGAAGTCGTCGTAGGTGAGCCCCAATCGGTCCCACAGCGAGCGAAACTCGGCGGAAACCGCAGTCGCAAACTCCTCAGGGCTTTTGCCTGCGAGCTTCGCCGAGCGCTCAATCTTCTGCCCATGCTCATCCGTACCGGTCAAAAACCAGGTCGCAATGCCCTGGCTGCGCTTGCGCCGCGCCACCGCATCGCACACGATCGTTGAATAGGCATGGCCCAGGTGCGGCCGCGCATTCACGTAATAGATCGGCGTAGTGATGTAGAAAGTGCCGGGATTTTCGGTCGGATTGGACGATATCGACATGAATTTGTTTAGCCTAACCCAAATCTTGGTGCCCCACCCTCGCCACGCCTTTGTTTTTGTGGCTAGGGTGGGAGCTGCGGACTCACTCAATCTTAACCGATAGGACGCATCCCGCCGACGCGGTCCCGACTCAAGCCTGCTGTTAAACTAACCATGTAAATCAGGGATTTTCAGAGGTTTCCACCCGTGTATCTCGAACTGCAACAACGCCTGCTGATGCGGGTCCGCCAAGTCATAAAGTCCCAATACGAAGTCGAACTCGGCCCCGTATCAATCGAGCAGCCGCCCGACATCAAGATGGGCGAATTCGCCCTGCCCGTCGCCTTCGAACTGGCGCGCACACTGCGCAAAGCCCCAAAAATCATCGCCGCCGAACTCGCCTCGCTATTGAACAACAGCCTCGCCACCGTAGCTCTGCTCTTGCCCCAGGGCTCTGAGGGAACAGCCGAAGGTTTGGCCATTTCGAAATTTGAGGCTGCAGGCGCTGGCTATCTCAACGTCTATCTCAACCGCGGCACTGCTGCGGCGTTTCTCGCGCAATACGATCTCCAAGCCGTCCCCAACTCCGGCCTTCACGTCCTCGTCGAGCACACCAGCATCAACCCCAACAAGGCCGCTCACGTAGGCCACCTGCGCAACGCCATCCTCGGCGACACCTTCGTCCGCATCCTGCGCGCCAACGGACAAAAAGTCGATGTGCAGAACTACATCGACAACACCGGCGTCCAGGTCGCCGACGTAGTCGTAGGCTTCCTCCATCTTGAAAACAACTCCCTCGCCGAAATTCGCGCGCTCATTGCCGAATTTGAGAACAATACAGACCCATCTTCACGGAATACCTTCGACTACCTCTGCTGGGACGTATATGCAGCCGTCTCGCAGTGGTACGACGCCGGCACTGAAGAAGAAAACAAGCAGCGCAAAGCCCTCCGTTACGCCACTCTGCACGAAATCGAGGCAGGCAACAACGAGACCGCCGAAGTCGCAGAACTCATCTCGACCGCCGTCCTGCGCAAGCATCTTGAAACCATGCTGCGCCTCGACATAACCTACGACTTTCTGCCGCGCGAAAGCGAAATCCTGCACCTAAAGTTCTGGGACCTGGCCTTCGAGCAACTAAAGCAGACCGGCGTCCTCTACTTCGAAACCGAAGGCAAAAACAAAGGCTGCTGGGTCATGACCCGTCCCGACGCCAAAACCACAGAAGGCGAAACCGACGAAGACGCCAAAGTCATCGTCCGCTCCAACGGAACGGTCACCTACGTAGGCAAAGACATCGCCTACCACCTATGGAAGTTCGGCCTCTTAGGACGCGACTTCGGCTATCTGCCGTTCTTCAAGTACCCCAGCCACGAGTGCTGGATCTCCACCGAGCATGGCGTCGAGCACCATCCACACTTCGGTGGAGCGCAGGCTATCTACAACGTCATCGACTCACGCCAGTCAGACCCGCAAGCCAACGTAATCCAGGCCCTGCGCGGCATGGGACATACGGCAGAGGCCGATCGCTACACCCACTTCAGCTATGAGATGGTCGCGCTCACACCGCGTTGCGCCCTCGAACTCGGCTACACCGTCACAGAAGAAGATCAGGCGCGCCCATACATCGAAGTAAGCGGCCGCAAAGGCTTCGGCGTCAAAGCCGACGACCTCATCGACAAGCTCATCCTAGCCACACGCAAAGAGACAGACCAGCGCCAGCCCGACCGCCCCGAAGCGGAACGGCGGCTAATCGCCGAACAGATCGCCATCGGCGCGCTGCGCTACTTCATGCTTAAGTTCACGCGCGGCACGGTGATTGCTTTCGACTTCAAAGACGCGCTCAGCTTCGAGGGAGAAACCGGTCCTTACGTCCAGTACGCCATCGTCCGCATCCGCAACATCTTCCGCAAAGCCGAAACCACTCCGGAGCAAGCCCTCGCCGATTTCGCCGCGCTCGACGCCCGCTCCCTGCTCCACGATGCCGACGAAATCTGGGCCATCTGGCTCAGAAGCGCGAAGCGTTCCGCAGTCCTTGCCCAGTGCATCTCCACGTCCGAGCCAGCCTACGTAGCCCGCCACGTCTTCCAGCTAGCGCAGGAGTTCAACAACTTCTACCACCGCCATCACATCCTCACCGAAGAAGACCCCGCACGTAAGACGCTACTGCTCGCGACAGCGGCTATCGCGCTTCGGGAGCTTGTTACAGTGCTGGCATGGCTTGGAATCGAATCACCTGAAGCGATGTGACGCTACCAAGAATGGACGTGAGCGCGTTACACACGATGAGAGCATTCTTCGTGTGTAACGCGTTTGTCGTGGTTTCCTAAGAGGTGAGGCCGGGAACAGTCTTGCTGGTGTTGTGGCGGAAAATATTGACTGCTCCGATCACTTCATCGCTGGGGTTGCGAATTGGAAATACATTGACCAGCGCAAGAAGGCGATGGCCGTTCGGCTGCTCGCAGATTACGTCCGCGTTGCGAACTGTCCCGCCATTCTTGATTACCACGGCCGGCGGTGCGTGCTCGTGAGGCATGACTTCGCCTGAGGGATAGCGGAGAATATGGGCGCCGCAGTGTTTTTCCGTCGTCCCTAACGAGGGCGAACGTCCCCAGGCGGCGATTGCAGTTTTGTTGCACTTGACCAGGGTGCCGTCCTTTTCAAGAACATACATCCCAACAGGAATGTTATCCATCGCCGATTGATCCGCGAGGACCCCATCAAGGACGAGATGTCCATCATGGAGATCCCCTCGAAAGTCGATTTTCTCAAAATCTCCTTGCAGTATCATCTCGCTGGTTGCCGTGCTGCTATCCAAGAGCATAGTACTGGTCATCGTTTCGCCTCCTCAGGCGTTGGGATTTACCTTCCGGCAAATCCTATGGAAGTAGAGAGGCTCTGTCTTGGGCCAAACGATGGGGGCGTTTGTCCACCACAAGTTCTAGGGTTGGTTAACTACCACGGGCGCCATCCGTAGCATTCTTAAAAAAATCGCACAATCCGTTGCCGATAATTAACCTCGAAAAGGGCACCTAATTACTTAGCTGACCAAGGAAAAGAGGATACCTTGGTCAATCCGTCATCTGCCGTCGATGAAGCGTGGTTGGCTACTGGGCTGAATCCATCTTTGGTGGCAGCCTTGGTAGCTCCAGACCCATGGCTTGAGCGAATCTCTGGTACTGTTCGTTCACTCGAAGAAACGCGTCAACGCTGGCGGGATCATTGCGAGCGGCGAAATCAAAAGCAGGAATGTCATCCCCCTGAATAATTTCATTGCTCTTGAGAACGTCGATTAGCATCTGGACGTACAAGGTCTGGCGGGTGAACATCATAATCATGAGTTCATGTTCTTTATCTGTCATTTTTGCAGTTCCTCTGTGCGACAATCGCACTGTGTTTTGTTAGACAAGATTGGCTGCGACGGACGAAAAGCCCGTTTTGGCTGGTAGACAGCCCGGCCCCGCAAGGGACGGGATTGCGATGAGCAGGCCACCCACGCCCTGATAAGTGAGGGTGGCTTTCTCTTTTGAAATTGTAGCAGAGACAGAAATTCCGTAAGCTACAGAAAATAAAATACTTATCGTCAAATAATGTGTAGATTCCGAGAGAATTGTTTACTAAATAAATGCGCTATGATGAAGCCATGAAGCGTCCACGCCCCAAGCCCGAAATGATCGAAGGACCAGAGGCATTCCAACGCTTTGAGGATGCGATGAAGGCGGTTCTCAAGGTGCCGAAATCTGCGATACCTTCCCCATTCGGCAAAAAGGATAGTGGCAAGGAAAATACTAAGGACGAATCGAAGGGTTAATTATTTAAAACAATTATCCCTTTGACATAGGATGGAGTGAGCGGGGTGGGCGTAAGGCTATAATTATGTTCTCGCTAGAGGATTTCTGATGGTTGATTCGGTTCTGTGCTATTCATTTCCGTGCAAGACGCTAAATTGTCCAGCGCCCATAATGCTCCCCATCGATACATTCGAGCGGCTATTTCCTGATCGAGGGGTTCCAGCCAACGATGATCTTTCTGTAATTCTTGTATGCGACCCATGCAAGACCGCGCATATCTATTCTCCAGATAGACGTTCCCTATACCACGATCCCAAGATGCGGCAAGTATCGTGGCCCCGTAGCGGAGAGACGAAGATCGAATTATGGCTAAAATGCGAAGAGGGAAGGCACGAATTTCGAGTCCCACTAGTCGTAACGTGGACTGAAGGTAGGACCGTCGAAGAGAAGAGTGAAATCGAGAAACTTTGGCACGGAGAACATCTCCAATGTGCCGAAGGACACCGAATTCTTTGGCCGTGGAAAAGGACTGAGGTTGCACACAAATCTCCTATGGGCTAATATGCCCTTAGAGAGTTGTAGCCGTATCTCAAAGAACTCGATTAGCCACCTTGCCGGGTGGCTTTTCTATTGCCCTATAATAACGCAAAGATGGAATAGCAGCGAGAACCCCAGCAATGACAAATGAGAACATATTGATTGCGGCTGTCGCAGCCGGAACCTGCTGGGCGATATGGATTGCACGATCCATCCACGATGTAGGCAAGCAAATCGTAAAGCGGCTGGATGAACTCGTGAAAATCTTAGATAAGGTTCAACCAAAGTAGTGCAGAGAGATTCATATACTCTGGTCAATTTCTTAGAGTGCTAGGATGTTACCAATGGATAAGAAATCCCCTGAACCTCAAGAAATCCTAGCGGACAAGGACAGATTCGACGCTGTGCTCAGGAAGATGATCGCCAGCAAGCCATTGCCACTCAAGGATGTAATCGGCACATCCCCGCGCAGGAAGCAAGGGAAGATAGAGAGCGTAAACCCTTAAAAGCGCAGAGCTTAAACTGATTGACGCGTACTCTATTCGGCGCGACAATCTGGTAGAGGGTTTCACTAATGTTAGACAGAGCAATCGCTAAATTCGAGTCCGAAGAGGAACAGGAACGCGAAAATATAGCATGGCGGCTGGAAGAGCAACACATGCTTGAGGAACTAGCCTTTCCTATATGGGAAACGTGCAGGTCCGCGATGGAAGTCGAATGCAAAAAGCGGCCAAACCATCTAACATTTGAAGTCCAGCCGAACACGGATGCCGTTGTACGTGGTGCCAAGAGTCGGAAAGTGCTTTCGGTTACATATCGGCCCGCGTCCAAGTCCATCGGTTTCAAATGTGGAGGCAGTGGCGGTCATTATTCCATCCGAATTGAGGATGATAGGCAAGCGCGTTTTTGGAACCCGAATCGCGATCAATTTCTGTCGCCAGAGGACGTTGCCGAAGAACTCCTGACGCTACTTTTTATTTGAACCCTTAGAAGGGATTATCCCCGCCTTTCAACTTGGAATATGGCATCGGTTCGCGGCGCATGTTGGAGAGAGCGGCATCGAACATTTCAGCCTGATACCTACGGCGATTGTAGCGCCAGCAGAACTCGCCCAAGTATGCGTCCATGTGCTCCACTCCCAACTTGTGATAGCTTCCCACCACTCCCCGCTTGAATAGAGAGAATGCGCCCTCAACCGTTTGGTTTGACACAGTGCCAGTCTTCAATTCCTCAAGATGATTTCCACGAATGTGCTTTGACTTGGGAATCAGATTCACATATCGCGATGAACCATCGGTATGAATGACCGAAGCGTTTGGGCTGATAGTCGCTTCCATTACCGGCGCGATGGACTCAATCTTCAAGTCTTTGATCTTCTTTAGGTGGACTCTCCCGCCCCGCTCGGCAATGCCAAGTACCTTCACCTTTCGCCGCTTTGCCTCTTTCGATCCTGCCAGCTTGGTAGAACCTCCGATGAAACTTTCGTCAACTTCGATTACCTGTCCCTCAGAGCCAAGCGGATCGGGAGAATCGTCACTCATCGCCTTACGTATCCTGTGCGCAAGGAACCAAGCCGTTTTGTACGTCACGCCAAGGTGCCGCCTTAACTGGTTAGCGGATACGCCTTTCTTTGCCTCGCACATCAGCGCAATGGCCGCAAACCACTTTTGCAAAGGCAAATGGGAATCATGGAACAGCGTACCCGCCGTAGGCGAGAAGTGTAAGCGGCATTTGCCACACTCGAACACTAGACCGGCTTTGCCAGTCTTACCAACCGTATTGATGCGGTAGACGGTATCGTGGTCACACCCTACACACCGCACGCCGTCCGGCCAGCGAGTTGCAATCCAATACTCCACTGCTGCATCTTCGGTAGGGAACGCTTTGGCTAGTGAGAATAAGTTCATGTTTCAAGTGTTTCACCTTTCTTCTCCTATGTCAAAGGGATAATTGTTTTATTTAATTAACAGGTTCGCGAACGAACCTCAGTTCTAGCCTATTGCCTGTCACTTCGGCGAACTTCTCCAGTGTCGTAAGGTTGGGATGCTTCTGTCCGTTCTCCCAACTTGCTATGACGTTTGGAGTGGTACACATGCGCGTTGCAACGTCCGCCTGCGTCATACCGGCTTCCAGCCGTACCGCCGTGAGCATCTGGCACAGAGGACTGGTTCTAGGCTTTAGTGGTCTTCCCGCGCCGTTGGGATTCTTCTCAGAACGTGTCATTGTCTTTTCCTGTCAGAGTGTTCCACGTCAACCGCTTGCCTACGATCTGGTAAGCCGCTAGGACAAACCTGTCTCTATCGTTCATCGGATTATCTTTGGTTGAGCGGTAGTTGTAGCGGAAAATCTGCTCATCCACATACCGCTCTAAATGGCACGGTTCGACCGCGACGTATGTTCCCCGCAATCCTCGTTTGAGCAAGGCCCAGAAGTTTTCAAGGCCATTGGTATGAATGTCGCCTTTAACGTATTCTTCGACGTGATTCACTACACCGTGAATGAAATCGAGTGCTGGCAGATTGTTGTATTGCTTGGCTGCATCGGTATATACCGTGCTCCCGCCTTCGATGTTCGCAAGGATGGCATCTTGCAAGGTTTCCCTACTCACGTTAGGAACAACCCTTGCTCTTACCTCTCTTGTAGAGCGGTCAAGGAGTCCTACAACAGCCGTCTTCTGTACTAGAGTCTTCTCCCCCTTGGGAGTGAATCTCGCGCGCGTAGCGCGCTTGGCTATATGCCAGTTCTTCGGCTCTCCCCCAACAAAGGATTCATCCACCTCGACAGGACCGCCGCTAGACCCCATATCCGCCGCAAAGGAACCGCTCTTGAGCGCGAACCGAATCCTGTGAGCCATAAACCACGCGCTCTTTTGCGTAATCCCCAAGGACCGTGCAATCTCGCAGGAACTAACGCCATTCTTTGCATTCACTATGAGCCACATGGCCGGAAGCCATTTCTCAAGGCCCAAAGGACTGTCTTCAAAGATCGTTCCTACCTTAATACTGAACTTGGCTTTGGGATGCTTCCCGTAACACTTGTACACTCTGGCGTTAGCCAGGTATACAACCCGCTCTCCATCACACAGCGGACAGCGTACTTTCCCATCTTCCCAACGCAACGCCGCGAGGAATACACGGCAGTTCTCAGCATCAGCAAACCAAACTATTGCCTCTTGCAACGTCTTAGGCGTGTCCATGTTTCCAACAATATACCACTATACTTGGTCAGGCAAGTAAATAGTTACCTCGAAAAGCGCATAATATAAATAAGCCGTCGCCCAGGAATAATCTAAGACTCTACTTAGCGAGCGCCCGGGACGCGCTGACTCCCGTTTTAGTGCGCAAAAAGCGGCGTAATGTGGCCCAAAAGCCCGGCTAATCGCGCCCAAACTTAGGAACATCTCTTTTATTTTGTTCGATTTAAAGACAAAAACAGATACCCTCCCCCCTTTTTAAGGCGAATCGAGAGGCAAGCAGCCCGTTTTACCCTCTGGATTTCACGATCCAGGCCGATGAGCTACCATTCCGTTCAGTGCAAACCGCAACTCCAATTCGGGTACTGGTCGCCAAAGTCGGCCTCGACGGCCACGACCGCGGAGCCAAGATCATCGCCCGCGCCCTCCGCGACGCCGGCATGGAAGTCCTCTACACCGGCCTGCGCAAGACTCCGGAAAGCATCGTGCAGGCAGCTATCGAAGAGGATGTGGATTGCATCGGGCTGAGCATCCTCTCCGGGGCGCATAATGCGCTGGTGCCACGGATTCTAGGCCTGCTCAAAGAGCAGAAGGCTGAAGACATTCTGCTGGTCTTGGGCGGGACGATCCCGCAGGGAGACATTCCTGCGCTCAAGGAAATGGGCGTGACCGAGGTCTTCGGGCCGGGGACACCGCTGGATGCGATTGTCCAGTTTTTGCGCGAGAATGTCAGACCCCGGACGGCGGATTTGCAGACCGAACGCTGAGCTTCAACGCATTGCGAGCGGGAAGATTTTGGCCCAGTCCCTATTCCTGGCCGACCATATCGCCTTGTTCGTCGCGGTCCACGAAGCGGATAGCAGAACGGATTGGAGCTGCATAGCGCTCGGGCATGAGGCACTTTTGCATGCTCGCGTCGCAAACGAAGTGCACAGTTTCGCCCTCGGCGAGCAGCACCTGGCCTTCATAGGCATTGGGTGCGCGCAGCACTCGGTAGGCGAACTTAAGCAGCGAGCCGCGCAGCAGAACCGGCCATGCGTCGATCAAAATGATGTCGTCATACCGGGCTGGAGTCTTGTAGCGGCAGGTAGCTTCAATGACGGGCAGAATGCAGCCGTCCTCAACTTCCATCTGCTTGTAGTCGAAGCCCAGCGAGCGCATGAACTCGACGCGACCCAACTCGAACCAGACCAGGTAGTTTGCGTAATAGACCACGCCCATCTGATCGGTTTCAGCATAGCGAACTCGTAACTCGGTCACGATGGACATGGAGCGCTGCTTTCTTCTCTTACAGTGCAGCCGGGCGCGAGCGCCCGGGGTTCTGAAGCTATGGCTTGGCGTGGGTGAACAGGCCCAGCTTGGAGATGTCATTGAAGATGACGTAGGCGAAGAACACCAGAATGAGGACGAATGCAACCTGATAGACCCGTTCCTTGAAGGCCATATTAACGTCGCGCCGGATGATGCTTTCGATCACCAGGAAGAGAATCATTCCGCCGTCAAGAATGGGAAACGGAAGCAGGTTGAGGACGCCCAGGTTGACGCTGATGAGAGCCATGAGCTGGATCATCAATCCCCAGCCGGGCGTTTCCCAGGCAAGGCCCGTCTGCTGAGCAATGCCGATCGGGCCGGAGAGCGAATCCATGGACATTTTGCGAGAGACAACGCGGCTGGCAACGTCGAGGATGTCGAGCGAAACGCCGCGATTATATTTGACCGATTCTGCGATGGCGGCGAAGAACGGAAGCTGCTCCACGCGCGAGGGCGGCGGCGTTGAGGAGAAGCCAAGACGCCATGCCGTGCCCTGTTTGGGGTCGTCGACGCGAATTGGCTCCAACATCAGATTTGAAATCTTGCCATCATGGCTCAGTACAAGCTTCACCGGCGCGCCACTTTGGGATTGGAGATAGGCGATGACAGCGTCGGTACTATGAAACTGATGTCCGTCGATAGACAGAAACTGATCGCCGGGCTGAATGCCGGCTTTGGCAGCGGGCGAGTTTGGAGTAATGGTGGCTACTTTGACAGGCCCAGGCTGGCGAACCGGAAGCAGTCCAATCTTGTCCGGATCAAAATCCTTGCCTTTAGAGGGATCGGTAACCTGGAGAGTGAGTGAGACACTCTGGCCATTGCGCTGGACCGCGACCTGAACCGGGTGGTTGAGATTCTTTGCTTCGCTCTTGTAGACATCCTCGACAGAGGGGTTCTGAACGCCGTCGATAGTGAGGATGCGGTCGCCAGGCTGAAGGCCGGCATTGGCAGCGGGCGAGCCAGGCATAACCCAATCGAGAGTCATGGGCTGATCTACAAAGAGGTAGACCTCGTTGTGCAGCATGTAGAAGCCGGTCATCAGGCCGAGGGCCAGGATGAAATTGGAGACCGGCCCGGCAGCGCCGATGATCATCCGCTGCCAGCGCGGATGGGAAGTGAGCGCGCCGGGGTCATGTGCGAGCGCGGCTACCGTCTCTCCGTCAGCGGCTTGCAACGACGAGAGATTTTCGCCGGGCAGCGTTTCGCCGGTCATTTTGACGTAGCCGCCAAGGGGAATGGCGGAGACGCAGTAGTCGGTTTCGCCGTACTTGATGCCGAAGAGACGCGGCGGGAAGCCGATCGAAAACTGCTCTACGCGGACGCCAAAGAGTTTGGCCGCGAGAAAATGGCCAAACTCATGGACGAGAACCATGATGCCGAGCACGATAAGGACGGAGACGACAGAAACCAGAACAGTGTGCATAGAACGCGCGTGCGCAGTACCTCAAGCCCTTGCCCAAATCGAAACCTGGGCCGCAAAATACGGTGGGAATTACACGCGAAGTGCAGCTGCGGAAACAACTTCGCGAGCCCGTTCACGCGCCTGGGAATCGGCCTCAAGCACCCCGGTGATGGTATCCGGATGGCTGTCTGGAGTCCGTTCCAGCACCTTTTCTATTGTACGCGGGATGCCGGAAAAGGATATTTGCCGGGCAAGAAAAGCTTCTACTGCCACTTCATCGGCGGCATTGAGGGCGATGCAGTGGGCTCCACCGACTTCTGCCGCCTGGTAGGCTAGGCGAAGGCAGGGGAAGCGGGCGAAATCGGGAAGCTCAAAGTCGAGGCGCGAAAGTGCTGCCAGATCAAACGTGAGCGATGAGGCGGGCCGCTCCGGAAATGCCAGCGCGTAGAGGATGGGCAAGCGCATGTCGGTGACGGAGATCTGAGCGAGGATGGAGCCGTCGACGTACTCTACCAGCGAATGGACCGTGGACTGTGGATGGACCGTTACCCTCACTTGGCTGGGCGGTATGTTGAACAAACGGCAGGCTTCGATGACTTCGAGGCCCTTGTTGAGCATGGTGGCCGAATCAATGGTGATGCGCTGGCCCATGACCCAGGTGGGGTGCTTCAATGCCTGCTCGGGAGTGATGGCGGCGAACTGGTCCAGGGGGAGCTGGCGAAATGGACCACCGGAGGCGGTGAGCCACACTTGCCTGACTTCGGCTGCTGTGCCGACTCTCATGCACTGGTGAACGGCATTATGCTCGGAGTCGATGGGCAGCAGCGGGACGTTTTTTGCGCGGGCAGCAGCGGTGAGAATTTCGCCCGCCGCAACCATGCACTCCTTGTTGGCAAGTCCGATGGGTTTTCCGGCGAGGATGGCTGCATGGGTGGCTTCGAGGCCGGCCACGCCTACGATGGCTGAAACTACGAAATCCACGTCGGGGTGAGTCGCGCAGGCGACGCTGCCGGCAGTTCCCCACAGGACTTCGACTCCGGTGATTCCTGCGGACCGGAGACGGCTGGCCAATTCAGAGGCCAGTTGCTCGGTGGCGAGGGAAACCATGCGAGGGCGCCAGCGGACGACCTGTTCGAAGGCTGAATCGAGGTTGCGCCCAGCGGCGAGTGTGGCGACTGCAAAGCGGTCTGGGTAGGATTCAACGATAGAGAGCGTGCTTTGGCCGATGGACCCAGTAGAACCGAGAATAGCTAACCGTTTCAAGCAGATACCGTACCTATGTTCAAGAAAATGTTGAGCGGTTTCTGGGCGATCTTCAGGCGGAATAAACCCGATCCCGAGCCTAGAACCGCTGAATAACCAGAGCGTACCACAGGACTGGCGCGGCTACGAGAAGCGCGTCGATGCGGTCTAGGACGCCACCGTGGCCCGGGAGCAGGGTGCCTGAATCTTTGACTCCCGCTGAGCGTTTAAGCGCCGACTCGGCGAGATCGCCGATCTGCGCGGATACGTTAACGATCACCGCCAACACCAGCCAGTACCAGACGCGTCCGGGAAGAGCGAGAACGAGAATGTCTCGCTTGGCCAGTTGCAGGGACAGGGTAAGCAGCAAGGCAGTGACGAGCAGACTGCCGACGACGGAAGCGATTGCGCCCTCCCAGGTTTTGTTGGGGCTGAGTCTGGGGGCCAGTTTGCGCCTGCCCAGGGTGCGACCGACGTACATGGCGGCAATGTCTCCGGCCCAGACCACGCATAGGAGGAATAGAACCAGCGACTTACCATCTTCCGAGCTGCGCATAAGAGGAATTGAGATCAACGCAAAACCGGTGTAGATGAGACAAAAAACGGCTGTCGAAGCCTCAATCAACGCCTGCTGAACCGGACTCGAAAATGCGCAATAGATGAGCAATGCCAGGCAAAGCGCGCCGAGGGTGACCAGAAGCTTGTCTGGCCAGAGAAAACTGACCGTGAAGAGGATGCCGATCGAGACCAGGACAGGGATGCGCGGGGATTTCGAGCCGGCGGCCTGGGCGATTCCCAAATATTCCCAGGCGGCGAGAAGCGCGACTGCTCCGGTGGCCAGGGTTACGAACCAGTCGGAGCCGAGAAAGACCAATGCGATCACCAGCGGAATTAGGACAATGGCTGTAAGTATTCTTTTCATTCCAAAGGTGAGGATACACTGCCGGGGTGGACTGAGCCGACCGGACCGGCTTGAGCCCGCCTAGACGAGATTGGACTAGCTTGGGTCGGCTGTTCCGGGGCTGCGCGCTTGGGCTACGTGTCTAGCCGGCGATGATGCGCTCTGGGATCTCTTCTGCGGCCTGATCTTCACGCTCGGCTTCGCTCAGGCCGCCGTAGCGGCGCTCGCGGCGCTGATATGCGGCGATGGCTTCAAGCAGGTGGATGCCGCGAAAATCCGGCCAGAAGCGCTCGGTGACGAAAATCTCAGTGTAGGCGATCTGCCAGAGCAGGTAGTTGGAGATGCGCATCTCGCCGGAGGTGCGGATGAGAAGGTCGGGGTCCGGCATGTGCGCCGTATAGAGGTGGCGATGCACATCTTCTTCGGTGATGCGCTCAGGATTGATGCCGCGCTGCTGCATTTCTACCGCCAGGGAGCGGAAAGCGTCTACCATCTCTGAGCGCCCGCCGTAGTTCAAGGCCAGGGTGAGCGTGGTGCCGGTATTGCGGGCAGTGGCCTCGGCGGCCCATTGCATTTTGTCCTGGACCTCGGGCGGCAGTTCGCGGGTGCGACCGATGTAGCGGATGCGCACGTTGTTGTCCATCATGCGCTGCAGATTGCTTTCGAGGTAGCTGCGGAGCAACCGCATGAGAAAGCTGACCTCGGCGCGCGGACGGCGGAGATTGTTTTCCAGAGAAAAGGCGTAGAGCGTGAGCCAAGGCAGGCCGATACGCGAGGCCGTCTCGGTGACCAACTGGACGCTTTTGGCTCCCTGCTGATGGCCGAGGAACCGCTTCAGCGAGCGTGCTCCGGCCCAGCGGCCGTTGCCATCCATGATGATGGCCACATGCTCGGGCAGACGCGCAGGGGTCAGGGTCGCATAGACTGCGCGTTCGTCAGGCGAAAGCTCATCGATGCGCGACGTTGTGGTCAGGTACAAAGCTTCGCCTCTATCAATAGCCTGCGGCAATCGATTCCGACAATTGCTTCCAGCAAGATTGACGCTAGCACATGCGCCTAAGGGTCGCAATCCATCGGATGTGATTGTGTGTTGTCGATGGCCGGAACCGCGATCTACGCCGTGCGTCTTTTTCCCATGGCCATGTCGCGAGCCGCATCTCGAGACTTGTCGCGTGCGTGATTGAGCAGCAAGGATTTCTGTAGCGGCTCCAGTTTGGGTAGGTACTGCGCCAACTCGGCGAGGAACGGATCGGCGAGGATCTCCGCCGCATCTTCGTCGCGCTGGCTGCGCCCATCGCGCACCAGTTGGCAGATGTCCACTTCGAGGGCGGCTGCGAGGCGCTCAAGAGAACCGAGGGTGGGGATGGCCTTTCCGTTCTCGATTTTGGAGATGTAGGTGCGCGGAACCTGCATGCGACTGGCCAATTGGCGCTGGCTGAGGTGGCGAGCCTTGCGAATGTCCTTGACCTGCGCGGCGACCCGGAGGCCTGCATCCGCGGTGCTGGCTGGGAGTTCGCTGGGGGCGATGACCTCAATGGGGGCTGGGAGTTCTTCCACATCCAGCGGCTTGTGGCACCGCCGGCACATGGAGTTGGTGGTCCGGAACTGCATCAGGGCGCAGTGTTCGCAGCGCAATACCTCGCGCACAGGAACGCTGATCGGCCCCGTGACGGTTTTCGTACCGGGCATCTGTACCAGTGTCGTTGCCATACTTTGTGTGCGGAGAGCCAGAGCTGGGCTTCCGGTGGTGACTAATACACCACGTCAAGAGTTACTCTCAACGCGGGGAACCATAATTGTCAAGTGAAAAACAAGGCTCAATCGGAAAATAAAGGGAAGATTCCCAACAAAACCCGAAGAAACGCGAACCAAGAGAATAAACATGGAGCCCCGGAGCAATCTGTGAATAGTGGGGTATGGCTGATAATAAGAGCATCGATATGAGTGCGGACACGACCTTTTGTTCCCTTCCTTCCCCTTTTGACCGGGCCGCAGCGTGGGCACTGCTAACCGAATGGACGCTGGGCGAGAGCCTGCGCAAACACGCGCTCGGCGTGGAGACCTGCGTGATGGCTTACGGCGAGGCGGAAGCCGATCGCCTGGGCATCTCTGGCAGCCAGCGCGAAGAGTTGTTGAATCTGTACTCCACGACTGCGCTGTTACATGACTTCGATTACGAGCGCCATCCTTCGCTGGAGGAGCATCCGTTTGTGGGAGTTCGCGAGCTGGCGCGGTTGGGCTGGCCTGCGGCTACGCAGACTGCGATCCTCGGTCACGCTACCTACTCGGGTGTGCTTCGGGAGACTCATCTGGACAAGGTGCTGTTTGCGTGCGACGAGCTTTCCGGCTTTCTGACGGCGTGCGCGCTGGTGAAACCGAGCAAAGCTATCTCAGACGTGGAGCCGGCAGGAGTGCGCAAGAAGCTCAAGGACAAGGCCTTTGCGCGCGGAGTGAACCGGCAGGATGTGATTCAGGGCGCCGAGGAGCTGGGGGTCGATCTGGACGCGCATATCGCGTTCTGCCTGGCTGCCATGCAGCGCCGCGCGGCGGAGCTGGGATTGTAGCCTCGGTTGGAGAACTCCTACGATCGCGGTGACTATTTGGGGGTTGCTGCAGGGCTCACCCTTCTGTCTGGTGAAGTGTAACTTTCGGGCCATTGAGCCCGACTGCTCGTAACATTACGCTGACTTCCATGAGCCACATTGCAGCGACAATGCCCGAAGCTAAGTACCGCAGCACGAAGAAGCGCGTGCAGGCGGTTCGCTCAATCCCATCCGCCCAAAGAACCGCGACGGCAGTAACGACAATGATGCCGGTTATGGCCGTTCAGGCGGCCGCTGTGCAGACGATGCCGGTCAGCAAAGATCAGGTTAAGAAGAAGGTTGCACGCAAGCCGGGCGCGGCGATTGCCGCTTGGTGGCCGGTTGCCGTGGGCATCTTTCTCTCCGGGTTTGCACCGGAGTGGTATGCGATGGCGACCCAGGCTGGTATCTGGGCTCTGCGGCTGACGTTCCCACTGGCTCTGCTGGCGACGCATCGCGAAATTGGAATCGACGACCAATTCGCCACGATATTGCCCCATGCAGCGATCTATCTGCAACTGCCGCTTGAAGGGCTGCTGACTAAGCTTACGCTGGACAGCGGCAAAAGCCTCAAGGCTGCGATCGCGCAGTCGTTCATGGTGCACGGTGTTTGCATGCTGGTGCTCTGGCTACTGTCGATGGGCGGCCACTAGCGTTTTGGGCGGGCGCAAAAACGGATTCAGTACGGGGATTACAGATAAATCGGCAATGGCAAACTGACAGCGGACCTCCTGCGCGTGTGATTGCAAAGACCTTGGCGAGCGCACCAAAGGTGCCTATCATTGCATCTTATAAAGGGTGTATAAAGATTGGTCTAAGGTTGATCTAGCGTAGAGGGGGCTGCAGATGAGCCGATTTCGTTTTGTTGAGGTTGAATCCTCAAGAGGTGTTCAAACAATTACCCTCAACCGCCCGGAAAAGCGCAACGCGCTTAGCCCGGAGCTCATTGATGAATTGACCATGGTGCTGGACGATGCTGCCCACTGCGATTGCGGTGTCGTCATCCTGACCGGGGCAGGTACGGCCTTTTGCGCCGGACTGGACATGGAGCACCTGGCGACCATGACGGCGCGCACAGTGGAGCAGCATCGGCTCGACTCGGAAAACATGGCCCGCGTACTGCGCTCGCTATATGAATTTCCTAAACCCATTATTGCTGCGGTCAACGGTCCGGCTATCGCCGGCGGCATGGGTCTGGCTACGCTTTGCGACTTTACTTACGCCGTACCCGATGCACGATTTGGATACACGGAGGTTCGGGTCGGCTTCGTTCCGGCGATCGTGGCTTCGTTCCTGACGCGGCAGATCGGGGAAAAGCGAACGCGCGAACTGCTGCTCAGTGGCCGCATCCTTAAGGCTGACGAAGCCTGCCGGCTTGGCCTGGTGACGCGCATCGTGCAGCCTGAGGAGTTGATGGGCGAGTCTCATTCTCTGGCTCACAGCTTGCTGCTGAACAGTCCGCAGGCGATGAGAGCGGTCAAGGAGCTGCTCACCGGCCACTCGGCGAATCAGCTGGATGAAGAGATTGAAGATGCTATTGCGGCCAATTCGCATCAGCGGTCTTCGGAAGACTTCCGCGAGGGTGTGCGCGCCTTCCTTGAGCATCGCCGTGCGGAATGGCCCAGCGTGCACGAGAAGGTCTAAAGGCAGGGAACAGGGATTAGGGAACAGACTTCGTGCTTTGCACGAATCACGTCCCAAATCTCGAAATCGAGATGTGGACCACACCCTTCGTTGGGCCAGCCTTTCCTTGGAAGCGATAGCTTCTAACGATCTGGGAACGGATTGCGCGCCCTTAATTCTTCTACGATCACTTTTGCTGCTTCGCGGGCTTCGTCGCTGCGGTCTGGAGAGAAGCTGATGGCTCCTACGCGCGCGTGTCCTCCGCCGCCGTAGCGCTCGCAGATTTTTGCGAGGTTGACCATGTCTTCCGGACGGGCTTTGGTCCAGGGGTTTGAGCCGACGGCGACCTTGGTGCGGAAGCTGGATTTCGAGAGGCCGATGGAGTAGGTCGCCTCCGGATGCAAGTAGTAGGGGATGAATTTGTTGAAGCCTTCGAGCAGATGATCTGAAATATCAAAGAAGATTGTGCCGTCGCGGTACTCGCTGCGCTCGCGGATTAGCTCGATGGCGTGCTGGTGCTGTTCGAGCAGAGGCGGGAGCAAGCTGGCTACGAAGGGCTGCTCCAGAACCTCGGCCAGCGGCAGCTCGGTGAGCAGCGGAATCAGGCGGGGGATGAACTCCGGGTCCTGAGTGGCTTCGATGATCAGGGTGAGCTTCATCGCTGGCGCCGCCATCTCCACGGCTGACTCGGGGCTCTCATAGAGCGCTCCGTCGACGATGTTGGCCCAGTGGATGAGTTCGGCTACTGGGGCTGTATCGAAGCCGAATTTGGTGGCTGCAATGTGAGCTAAGTACTTGGTGCAGGAGATGTAGGTAGGGTCGAAAAACTTGCGGCTGGCGCAGGCCGAATCGGCTTGGCAAGCGAGAAAGTTCTCGTGATCGGCCGGGCTCAGGAATGCCGAAAGATGATGGTCGAACCACCAGGTGATTTTGGGCGACGGCGAATATTTGAAGTCGACGATGGCATTTTCGTCGCCGGTGAAATCAGCTTCGTTGAAGAGCGCTCCGGCTCGATGGACCAGGCCGTGATACTCGTAATTGGCGCCGGTGGGCGCGATGCACTCGCGATGGAAGCGGGTGAAGAGTGAAGCCGAGCAGGCCCCGTCAAAGCATTTGTCGTGATAGAAGACCCGAACCTGCAAGCTGTGTGCTCCCCAAAACGTAAGATGCTTCGCGGTCCTGCAAAAAGAGTGACAGGTGCGATAGCCGAAGCCTTTAGCATCGGCGTCTTAGTTCACCCTGTCAAGCGGAGCACCGAGCAGGGCAATTGCATAAACGGAAAACGTGGCTTGGATTGCCAAAAAGCGAACAAACGGAGAACTAGATGGGGGGGGTGGGGTATTTATTTCTTGATCTATCTCCCACTTAAATGAATTACGTGCGATCTTTTTCGGTGCTCGCATGAGGTGATTAGTCGATGATTTGCGACACTTTCGTGCACATCATTGCTGCGAATGAATGCCAAATCCGCGGTAAGGGTAAGGATGACTGGGAATGCTGCCGGGGAATGGACTCCCAGCGACATCACTATTGTACGCCAAACAGAGTTAATTCCACGCAAACGGAGCGAGGCGCTGGAATGGATGGATTTGAATGGGTTTGGCGGACGGTTTGGCTGACCTTGTCTCAGCTTCTTGCACGTTCACGCGATTGCTCTGAGCACCGAGCTAAGAGCAAGGAACGGAAGTGGAGAACGTAGCGTACCCTATCGTAAGCTACGCTATCTCAAGCTAATTTCAACTGTGACAAGGAACTGCATGAACTCCGAAGATGCTCCGTCCACGATAACTCCACTCCCCGGTCCTGAGTATGTGCCCGAGGCTGGGCTCGCTGCTGCGATCGTGCCGCCGCCCGTTGCGCCCCCTGCGCCTGAGCCTGCGGAGACGCGCTTTCTCAAGTGGATAGTCTTTGGCAGCCAGGGTCTGCGCGTGGGCTGGTCGGTCGCGCTTTTTATGGTGCTGTTCATCCTGTTTATCGCCATCCAGGGACTTCTCGCAAAACTGATCCTGCATGACCTCATGCATATCAAGCTGGGCAATTTCACGGCGGGGTCGTCGATTGTGAATGAAACGATTCAGCTCTTTGCGCTGCTTGGCGCGGCGGCGGTGATGGCGCTGATTGAGCATCGCCGCATCATGGATTACAACCTTAGAGGGCCGAGCCGTCTGCGGCATTTTTTGACCGGTCTGGTGGGAGGATTTCTGGCTCTCTCGGCGCTCGTTGGCGGGCTGTATGAGGGAGGGTGGCTGCATTTCGGAGCGGTTTCTGGTTCGGGAGCGGGTTCATTGAGCAGCCTGGCGATACTGGAGTTCGGAGCGCTCTGGGGCATTGGCTTTTTGCTGACCGGGTTGGGTGAAGAGGGTTTGACGCGCTGCTACATGCTGTTCACGCTGACGCGCGGGATCAACTACTGGTGGGCGCTGGGGACGGTTGGCTGCTTCAGCCTGTTTGCGTGGCTCAATACCCACGGCAGCGGCGCGGGCGGGGTTTACATCATGGCTCTGCTCGGGGTGGTTCCCTGCCTGTGGCTGCATTTGAAGAAGTCGCCGGCTGCGGTGTTTTGGGAGGCTGCGTGGCTTACTTCCACCTTTTTTGGCTATATCCACACTCTGAATGAGGGCGAAACCTGGATCGGGATATTTTCTGCAGCGTCCATTGGCTTTGTTTTCTGCGTCAGCGTTCGACTGACGGGGTCTGCGTGGTGGGCTATCGGCTTCCATGCGGCGTGGGACTGGACGCAAACCTTCTTCTATGGGACTGCCGACAGCGGATTTAAGCCACAGGGACACTATTTGACGACAAATCCAGCGGGCCCGGCGCTGTGGAGCGGCGGCACGGATGGGCCTGAGGGCAGTTTGCTGGTGCTGCCGACTGTGCTGCTGGTGCTTGTGGCGCTGCTGATCTTCTACCGGCGTCGGCCTGAGGTTGAATCTGCTTCCCCGACTGCCCAGGCCCAGCTATCCTAAGCAAGCTGACTTTGCTGGACGGATAGCGAAGAGGTTCGGGCGCGGGAGAGGAATCCTTTGAGCAAGGCAGGACGGTTGCTTCGATTTTGTTTGTGGGCACTGGGCGGAATCGTCGCTGTCGTTCTTCTTCTAACCGGAAGCGGGCTCTTCTGGCTGCATCGGGCTATGACGGAGTCGTTGCCGACGCTGGATGGCAATCTCAAACTTCCTGGCCTTAGCGCGCCGGTTACGGTCCGGCGCGACAGCCATGGCATGCCGCATATAGAGGCTGCCAACCTGGACGATCTGCTGCTGGCGCAGGGCTTCGTCACCGCGCAGGACAGGCTGTGGCAGATGGATGCTCTGCGGCGCAACGCTACAGGAGAACTCGCGGAGATTCTTGGCCCGACGCTGGTCGAGCATGACAAGGCGCAGCGGGTATTTCAGTTTCGCAGTGTGGCGTTGCGCGTTTACAACAGCCAGCCGGAGGGTGACCGGCATCGCTTTGAGCAGTACGCGCGCGGGGTGAACCTGTTTATCGAGCAGAATCAGGACCATTTGCCTGCTGAGTTTCGCTTGCTGCGGTACCGGCCTCGGCCGTGGGTTGGGGCGGACTCGATGCTGATTCTGGTGAGCATGGTGCAGACGCTGGATAACCATTGGTACGCGAAGCTGGAGCGCGAACGGATCGCGGGCCATCTGAACGATGCAAAGCTGGAGTCAGATCTTTATCCGGTGGGATCGTGGAGGGACCAGCCTCCGACGGCGGCTGTGGCAGACATGACGCAGCCGCATCCTGCGCCGCATCAGAATGACGACGAAGATAACGATCAGACTCAAACGAGACTGACGGTATCGCCTTCTGAAGGCAGGGAGGAGGATCTGCAGGCGCTACGGCAGAGGCTTGGTTTGCGAGACTGCAGGGATTGTGCCGCTGGATCGAACGAATGGGCGCTCTCCGGCAAGCACACGGAGAGTGGCAAGCCGCTGCTTTCGAACGATATGCACCTCGACCTATCGGTGCCGAATATCTGGTATATGGCCGATCTGAAGGCTCCCGGGCTGCATGTGACGGGTGTAACGCTGCCGGGAACGCCGTTTGTCACGGCAGGGCACAATGACCACGTTGCGTGGGGCTACACGGCTCTTTACGCGGATGTGCAGGACCTTTATGTCGAACGGCTGGACGGCAAGGGCAACTACGCAGGGCCGCATGGGGAATGGCTTCCGCTGGCCCATGCTCAAGAGGTGATTCATGTGCGCTTTGGCAAGGATGTGAAGCTGGATGTGCAGCTCACGGACCACGGCCCGCTGCTGAATCCCCTCTTCCACGAGGAACCTCGCCCGATCTCGCTTCACTGGAGTCTTTACGATCCGGCGCTGAGCGCGGTGCCGATCTATGAGATGAACACTGCGGCGAACTGGCAGCAGTTCTCGACAGCTTTGGGAGCATGGTGCTGGCCTACGCTGAACGTGATCTACTCGGACGATCAGGGCCACATCGCTTACCACGCCATTGGCAAGGTGCCGATGCGGCCGAATGGCCTGGTGGGCGTGCCGATTCAGGATGCGAATCATGAGTGGCAGGGCTACATTCCTTTCGATGATCTTCCCTACTCGGTCGATCCGCCGTCGGGGCTGCTGGCGACGGCCAATTCCCGGGTCACTCCCAACGACACCAAGTTTCCACTGACGCTGGAGTGGGCTACGCCCTACCGGGCTGAGCGGATCTATATGGACCTGCGCGGGCGGGAGCATCTGACCCGCAACGATATGATGGCTGTCGAGACGGACATCTACAGCGAGGTCGATCAGGAGCTGGCGCATCGGTTTGCTTACGCGATCGATCAGAGTGCCGGAGTCGACAACCGCCTCAAAAAGGCCGCTGACTTGCTGCGAAGCTGGGATGGGCGGCTGACTACGGATTCCGCTGCCGCATCGATCATTTACCGCGCGAAACAGGCTTTCTGGCCGCTCATTCTGGAGCCGAAGCTAGGCAGGGATGCCGATGCTTACGAATGGTCCGAGTCTGCTTTTGCCGAAGAGGAGATCATCATGCATGGCGGAAGCGGATCTGACCCCGCGACTGCCAGCAAGTGGCTGCCGTCCAACTACAAGAACTGGGACGCGCTGCTGACTGAGGCCGTGCGCCGCGGGCTGGATACAGGCAAGGCTCCGGCCGATCTCTCCAAGTGGAATTATGGCTCGTGGCATGTGATTGATTTGGAGCACCCGATCTTCCAGCTGCTGCCTTACGTCAAGAGCTGGGCTGGTACCGGCGAGCAGGCGCTGAGCGGCGACGGCACCACGGTGAAGCAGGTAGGACGCGCTTTTGGGCCGAGCCAGCGCTTCACCATGGACTGGAGCGCACCTGACGCTTCGACGGAAAACATCGTGCTGGGCGAGAGCGGCAACCCCGCCAGTCCGTGGTTTCGCGACCAGTGGGCGGCCTGGTATTGCGGGACTACTTTCCCGCTGCCGTTTAGCGCTCCCGCGGTGGCCGCGCAAACCACGCATACGCTGCAACTGGTGCCGTAGTGGGCACGGTTGCGGTTGAGAAACTACGCAAACTGGCGGGAAACGGCGGCATTCTGCTCATTTTGCTGGCTGCGCTGGCGGCTTGCGGCCCGAGGTTTGTACGCGGCGTCTCCTGCGGACATGATTTCGATTTTCACCTGGTTTCATGGATGGAAACACAGCGCGCCTGGAGCCAAGGCGCGCTCTATCCGCACTGGGCGCAAAGCCCGAACTGGGGCGCGGGCGAACCGCGCTTCGTTTTCTATCCCCCGCTGACCTGGATGCTGGGCGCGCTGCTGGGCTACGGGATGCCCTGGGAGTGGGTTCCGTTTGCAATGACGTTTTTGTGTCTGGCTGGGGCCGGGCTGGCCACCCGCGCGCTTGCGAGGCAATTCCTGCCTGGGCCGAATGCAACGCTGGCGGGCGTGATCGCTACGGCTGCGCCTTATGCGCTGTTTGCTGCGTACGAGCGCACGGCGTTCGCGGAACTGGCGGCGGCGGCGCTGATTCCGCTGCTGCTGCTGTTTGCGCTGCGGAACTTGGAATCACGCAATGACCATTTTCCCGCCGCGCTGGTGCTGGCTGCGATCTGGCTTACCAATGCTCCGGCTGGAGTGATGGCCAGCTATTTACTGGCCTTTGCAGCGCTGGCTGCGGCCGCGATTGAACGCTCGTGGAGGCCGATTTTGCGGGCTGTTGTCGCCGCTCCGCTGGGCCTGGGCCTGGCTGCGTTTTATCTGGTGCCAGCGGCGTGGGAGCAGCGCTGGATCGATATCAGACAGGCCCTCGATGTGGGGATGCGAGTTGGCGATAGCTGGCTCTTTGCGCGCCATGCCAGTGCAAATCTTGCGCTGCACGATCAGGTTCTGCACACTGCTTCGATGATTTTCGTCTTGACTGCGGTGGTCGCGCTGGGAGCGCTGGTGGTTTGCCTGCGGCAAGGCAGGCTTTCGAGCGAAACGCGGCGATTCTGGATGCCGCTGGCGCTGCTGATTCCGATCCTGTTTCTTATGCAGTTGCCTGTTTCTGAACTGCTGTGGGATCTGCCCAAGCTTCAGTTCTTGCAGTTTCCGTGGCGCTGGCTGATGGTGCTGGGAACGTCCTATGCGATCTTTCTGGCTGCGGCTACTCCGCTGGCGACGCGCCGCTCGCGGCTATGGGCTGGGCTTGGCTGGAGCGTGATTCTGCTGGTGCTGGTTGGGGTTGGATCGCGCATGTTCTTTCAGCCTTGTGATGACGAAGATGCGGTTGGCAACCAGGTGGCTGTATTCCACGAGGGCGACGGGGTTGACGGCATTGACGAATATGCGCCGCTGGGAAGTGACAACACGCTGGTAGCCAGCGATCTTCCGGATGGGTGCATGGTTTCAGATCCGAGCCAGGAACTGGGGAAAAACCAGACTGGCTCCGAGGCTGGCTCGGACGATCAATCCACGCCCGCCTGGTCGCCCGAGCAGGGATCGTGCGACGGCACTTTCACTGCGCAGATATGGCAAGACGAACACAAGTTGCTGCGGATCGACAGCGACCATGATGGATTCGTCATCCTGCGCCTGCGCCGCTATCCTGCGTGGAGGATTACAGTGAATGACAGGCCGGTGACGCTTTCGAGTGCCCGGGAGGATGGCCTCGTTGTGGTCCCTGTCACTGCTGGGCCTTCCACGATTGAAGCCCGGTGGACTACCACTCCGGATGTTTTATGGGGACGGTGGATCAGCCTGGGCGCGGTTGGCGTCCTCGCATTGCTCTGGATTGTGGAAAGGCGATGGAGAGCAATTCGTTTATCATCGAAGTAATGTCTGTTGACCTCAAACCCGACGTTAAGTCACTTCTCCGCGAAGGCGCCCAACTGGCAGATGAGGCGCTGGATGCGCTGATCCCTGCGACTGCGGTGGTTCCCTCTTCGATTCATGGTGCAATGCGTCACTCGGTGTTTGCCGGGGGCAAGCGGCTGCGTCCGGTGCTGGCGATGCAGGCGGCGACGGCGGTGGCTGGGTCAGCTCCCGCAGGGATTGCGAAGCTGGGCGCGGCGATTGAAATGCTGCATACCTACTCGCTGATTCACGACGATCTGCCGGCTCTGGACAACGACGATCTGCGGCGAGGCAAGCCTACATGCCACGTCGTGTTTGGCGAGGCTATTGCGATTCTGGCGGGCGACGCGCTGCAGACACAGGCATACGAAGTTCTGGCGACGCTGGCCTGCCCGCCCGCTGCGGTGGTCGAAATCATTCGCCTGATTGCCCAGGCCACCGGCACGGTCGAAGGGATGATCGGCGGACAGGTGCTGGACCTTGAAGGCGAGCATAAGAAGGCTACTCCGGAGCTGGTGGATGCCATTCATCGGGCCAAGACCGGGGCGCTGATTCGCGTAAGCGTAGTGACTGGCGGAATCTTTGCGGGAGCTACTCCGGAGCAGGTTGCGCGGCTGGATACTTTCGGGCGCAAGGCGGGGCTGGCTTTTCAGATTGTTGACGATGTGCTGGATGTTACGCAGGATTCAGAGCAGTTGGGCAAGACTGCCGGAAAAGACCTGACCAGCGACAAAGCAACCTGGCCCGCTGTGTTTGGGCTTGAACAAAGCCTCAGAGATGCCGACCGCCTTGTCACCGAGGCCTTTGCCGCGCTTGAGCCATTTGGTCCCAATGCGGATGGCCTGAAGGCAGTTGCCCGGTATCTTGTTGAGCGGAAGAACTAGCGTGATGGCACGGTTGTACGCGCAGGATTTGCCGGTACTAACGGTTGACGATATATGGGGCGCCTTGCGGGACTGCTTTGACCCGGAAGTGAAACTCAACCTGGTGGATCTGGGGCTGGTGTACGAGGTGGGTATCGAGCCCGATCCAAATGCTACGCCTGCGTTTCCGAAGCAACGCGTCAAGGTGAAGATGACGCTGACTACGCCGCAGTGTCCAGCGAGCGGGCTGATCTTCGAGCAGGTGCATAACCGGCTGGCGAGTATCCAGCAGGTGAGCAAGGTTGAGGTGGATCTGGTGTGGGAGCCGAAATGGACTCCGCATTGCATCAGCGAGGCCGGCCGGAGGCAGCTGGGGCTTTAGCGCGCTTCAGAACTACGCGGGTTCGCTCCTGCGGAGCCGTTCTAGGGGTTTGACTAGCGCCGCAGGATGCTTTGGATTCGGTGGCCCTGGATTGCGGCTTCTTCCACGTAGCCTTCGATCTTGTCCAGGAAACCCTGGGCTTCGGCCAGGTAGCCGGGCAGACTCTTCCACCACTTATTGAGCACTTCAGGCTCCTCGAGCAGGGCGAGCGCCGTGCCTGCGGCCGCAACGGCCAATCCGGCTTTCTTGTGACCGGCTACCATCAGGGCGCCGCCGGCGAGGACCGTTCCGGCTGCAATGAAGTGCGTCCAATCCTGCTTAGGCGCCGCCGGAGTTCCGGACGCTAAAGAGCGCAATTGCGTTGACTGACCTGGGCGAGGAATCGGAACTGTGACCATGATGTTCTCCTTCAAGACTTCGATGCTGTATTGGAGCGCGGCGCGCTAGTCGAGATCGAATTCGCGGAAGGGCTTGCCTTCGGGCGCGTCCTTGGCCTTGCGCAGGGCTTCAGCGAACTTTTTTTCGAAGAGATCTTCCTTGTTCTTCTCCGCTTCGACGGATTGGCGGAAGATGGATTCCTTGCGCTCGTCCTGCTCTCGCATGGCCTGGGCTGCCGTCGCCAGATCTTCAAAGGTGCGCTTGCGCGGGGCAGACGTATGGCTGATGAGCGCACCGGTTTCGGCATCGATGCGCAGCATGGCGGAGCAATCGGGGCAGGCGATTTCAAAGACTCGACCTGGGCCGCCGTGGGTTGGACCAGTTGGTCCGGTTCGTTTTGTTTCAGGCTTCGACATTTCTACATGCGATTGTAGGAGCATTCCCGGCTGCTTGTCGCCCAACTTTGGCCAGGAATCAAGGTTACCTCGTTATATATCTGGTTACTGGCAACTAAATCAACCCTGAT
>Ga0302324_100005868_pt1 | contig 26684 bp, 27 predicted proteins | sample Palsa_T0_1_FD_201949 | JGI IMG/M metagenome (GOLD analysis project Ga0302324, IMG submission 201949) | Peat permafrost microbial communities from Stordalen Mire near Abisko, Sweden - Palsa_T0_1 | ecosystem: Environmental > Terrestrial > Soil > Palsa > Peat permafrost | place: Sweden: Abisko...
GCGATCGGCCGGAGGTTCGCGGCGAAAGGCTACACGGTCTTCCTCGGCCGCCGCCAGGGCGACCTGCTGGAACCCGTCAAGGCCGAGATCGAGGCGGCGGGAGGTCGGGCCTTCGCCCGTTCGCTGGATGCGCGGCAGGAGGATCAGGTCGCGCGGTTCATGGCCGACGCCGAGGCCGAGGCCCCGCTCGAGGTCGCCGTCTTCAACATTGGCGCGAATGTCAACTTCCCGGTGCTGGAGACCACCTCGCGGGTGTTCCGCAAGGTCTGGGAAATGGCCTGTTACTCCGGCTTCCTCGCCGGACGCGAAGCCGCCCGCCTGATGGTCCCGCGCGGCGAAGGCTCGATCTTCTTCACCGGCGCCACGGCGGGGCTCAGGGGCGGCGTCGGCTATACGGCCTTCGCCAGCGCCAAGTTCGGGCTACGCGCGGTCGCCCAGTCCATGGCGCGCGAACTAGGCCCCAAGGGCCTGCACATCGCCCACCTCGTTATCGACGCGGGCGTCGACACCGCCTGGGTGCGCGAGCGGATCCGCGAGCGCGGCGGCGAGGCGGCGCTGGAGCGTCTCGAGCCTGGACAGCTGATGCGGCCGCAGGCGGTCGCCGACGCCTATTGGGCCCTCCACCAGCAACCCCGCGACGCCTGGGTGTTCGAGCAGGAAATCCGGCCCTACGCCGAGAAGTGGTGACGGCGCGGCCGAGGTCGACAAGTCGGGCCCGCGGCCTACTTCAGGAGCGCTTCGGCGACGGCATGGGCGCCGCCTTGGAGCGCCGCGGCAATCTGCGCCGCCGAACATCGATGCCGCCCGGTCAGCCATTCGTCGAGCATCGCCAGCTGGCCGCTCGCGATCTGGGCGGCGACAAGGGCCCGGGGCAGGCCTGCTTCCCCGCGGGTGTCGTGCGCGGCGGCGAGCCTGTCCTCGATCAGGCGCGCCAGCAGGCGGGTGGCGACGTCCCGCGCCCGGCCGGTGAGGAGGGCGCGGGCGCGGGTCCGGACCTTCCAGAAGTGGTCGACGGCCAGCGCCAGCCGCGGGCTCGGCGCCCCTTCGCAACAGCTCTCGGCCAGCGGGGTCAGCACCGGAACCAGGCTCTGGGCCAGGATGTCGTCCTTGCCCTGGTAGTGCTCGTAGAAGGTCGAGCGCCCGACGTCGGCCCCGCGGGCGATGTCGGCGGCGGTAAAGCGCTCGTAGCCCTTGCTCAGGACCAGTCGACTGAACGCCGCGTTCAGCGCCGCCCGGGTGCGCCGCACCCGCCGGTCGCCCGCAGCAGCGTCGTATCGGATCGGATCAGACATCCGGGCCCATTCGTCCGGTAACTGACGGCGGCGCCATCCTATCCGGCCTCGCCCGGTCGCGCTCGTCTACAGATCGCCGATCGACGCAGTGGGGCGTCTGACAAGGCCACCGGCGATGGCGGACGGACCGGACGAGCGCGGCGCGAGGGCCTCCGATCTTGCGGCTGCGGCATTTCTGGCGGTGCCCGCCGTGCTCTCCTTCGTCCTCATCCTGCACCATCCTTTCCTGCGCGGGGCCCACGGGGCCGAGGATCTGGCCAGGGCGGTCGCGGCCGCGGCCCCGATGGACCGGTTCGTCCACGGCGGCCTGGTCGCGATGTTCGGCGTCCAGGTCCTGGGATTCCAGCTGTTCTCCGCCAGGCTTGGGTGGGGCCGACCGGCGGTGGCGGCGGGCTTCATCGCCTATGCCGCGGGCGCGCTGCTGGTCGTCATCCCGTCAGTGCTCGACGGTTTTGTCATCCCCGATCTAGCCGGCGCCTGCCTCGCGAGGCCGGCGGGATGCGGGGATGTCGACGAGGGCGTCTTCCGGCTCGTCGCCGTCGTGATCCAGGATTTCAGCAAGGCCGCCCTCGTCGCCCTCTCGGCCGGGACCATTGGCTGGGCGATCGCGCTGCTGACCGGGCAAGGCCTGCCCGGCCGGGCGGTCGGAGCCATTGGGCTCGTCTGCGCCGCCGCTCCCATTGCGATCCTACTGCTCTCCAACGTTCGCCTGCAGCCCGGTAACCTCGCCGGCTTCATCGCGTCCCAGGTTGTCTGGAGCCTCTTGGCCGCCGCCTTCATGACGGGTCCCAGGCGCCCGCTGCCGCCCGTCGGGCCTCAGATCGCTGCCGCCGCGATGGCTTCGCGCACCCGATCCAGGGCGGCCTCGACCGGGGCGGTTTCGCCAAGCATGTCGAAGGTCCCGTAGAGCGCGAAGACGCAGTGCCCGTGGACTGTGGCCACCGGAGACCGCGCCAGGGGAAGGGCGGCGGCGGCCTTCGACGGCGGCAGTTCGGCGGCGATCCGACCGACCACGATGCTCATCAGGTCCGCCGCGATATCCTGGTACCACTGCGGCGCCGCGCCGCCGTCAGTCATGTGGTGTTCATAGACGGCGATCCAGGTTCTAGGTTCTGGATCGCAAACGCGAGATAGCCGCGCACCAGGGCGGCGATGCGGTCCCGCCTTTCCAGGGCCAGGCGGGCGCGCAGGTCAGCCGCCCAGAGTGTGAGGGTGCGGGCGTTGATCGCCAGCATCAGCCCGTCGTAGCTGCCGAACACATTGTAGTGCGTGCCGATCGAATAGCCGACCTGCTTGGCTACCTCCCGCGCCGTGAAACGCGCGAGACCGGTCGTGGCGAGTTGCCGGCGACCTTCATCGACGAAGAGCACGTCCAGCTCGGTCGGCGTATGGTCGGATGGGCCTGCGTCAAGCGGAATCCAGTTGCTGATAGGTGAGAAACCCATGCGCAGTTTGGTCTTCAACATCGCCTTTGGCCTGATCTCGGTCTTCCACACTTTCTGGGCGGCGCTGGCGGCGCTCGCGCCTGGGCGCGGGCGGGTCCGCAACGTGGTCCGCCGCTACGTGCGCCGGATGGTCTGGGCCATGCGGGTGATCGCCGGAATCCGGATCGAAGTGCGCGGCGCCGAGCGCCTGCCGCCAGGCGGCTTCATCCTGGCGCCCAAGCACGCCTCCTATGGCGATGGTTTCAGCATCTACGCCCAGTTCGACGATCTCGCCTTCGTCACCGGCGATCATCTCGAGCGCTTTCCACTGTTCAAGACGGTCCTGAAGAAGCTCGGCGCCATCGTCGTCGACAGCTGCGGCGGTCCCGAGGCGCGCCGGGCGCTCTCGCGCAGCGCCGCCGAAGCGAACGCCGAGGGCCGCCGGATCCTGATCTATCCGGAGGGCGCGCTCGCGCCGGTCGGGGTGCATTTCCGCTCCGGACCGGCGTCTTCCACATGGCGCGGGATTTCAACCTGCCGGTCGTTCCGGTCGCGAGCAGCCTGGGCGTCTTCTGGCCCCAGGAGGCTTGGACCAAGCACCCCGGGACGGCGGTGCTGGAATTCCTCGATCCGATCCCGCCAGGTCTTCCGCGGCGTGAATTCATGACCCGGCTTCAGGCGGCCATCGAAGATCGCACCGCCGAACTCGTCGCCGAAGCCACCGGACGGCCGGTCACGCCGTCCATCTTCGGGGTCCCGGCCGACGAGGCGAAGCGTGCCGCGAAGGCCGTTTCCAGCCCGGTGGCGCAACCGGCGGAGGAATGAGCGCGTCTGCGGCCAAGGGTTCATGCCCTTGTTCGTTTTCCGCTCGCGATCGAAGGTGCTCGGTGGACCGAACAAGGAGCAAGACCGCCATGCCGCCATCGAGCCTCGCCGCCGGCTCGAAGAGAGGAAGACTTCGCGGCTGGGCCATCGTGGCCCTTCTGTCGTTGGGGCTGTCGGCCGCCGCCGCGCCGCCGCGCCAGGCAACGCCGTCGAACCTCCCTGTCGAGGTGGAAATTCCGACCTCGCCGATGCTCGTGACCGCCGATGGCCGGCTGCATGCCGTCTATGAGCTGCATCTGACCAGTTTCAGCCGGCTCGAACTGCATCTGCGGGAGATCGACGTGACCGACGGCGCTGGTCGAAGGCTGCTCGCGCGGTACGAGGGGCGAGGTCTGGCCGAGCTGATCGGCGGACCGGGCGCGGCCGCCGACCCGAGCGACAGACGCATCATCGGGCCAGACTCGAGCGTGATCATCTTCCTGGACGTCACGGCGCCCTCGCGCGACGGGATGCCTTCGGTGCTGTCGCATCGCCTGGTCCTCGAGCCCGTCCGGGGCTTCACCGCCGCCGACACGACCCTTGAAGCCATCCGCGTTCCGGTGCGCGGCGAGGCCCCGATAATCCTGGGTCCGCCTCTGCGCGGAGGCGGCTGGGTCGCCTCGCACGCGCTTTCGAACACCTCCGAGCACAGGCGCAGCGTGGTCTTCGTGGACGGCAAGGCCTGGATCGCCCAGCGCTTCGCCATCGACTGGCTGCGGATCGGGCCAAACGGCCAGGCCTTCGCCGGCGATCCGGCCAGGCTCCAGAATTGGGCGCCCTATGGCGCGGCGGTGCTGGCCGTCGCCGATGGCCGGATCGTCGACGAAAAGGACGGCGTTCCCGAAAACGACCCCACCGCGGCCGCCAAGGCCGTGCCGATCAATCTGGCGACCGCCGGCGGCAACTACGTCATTCTCGACCTTGGCGGCGGGCGCTACGCCTTCTACGCCCATCTGCAGCCCGGGAGCCTGGCGGCGCGGGTGGGCGACCGCGTCAGGCAGGGCCAGATCATCGCGCGGCTCGGCGATTCCGGCAACGCCGACGCGCCGCACCTGCACTTCCAGGTCATGGACGCCAACGCGCCATTGGCGGCCGACGGCCTGCCCTATGAGTTCCGAAGCTTCTCCGTCGAAGGCGTGCTGCCGTCGTTGAGCGTGCTGGCCGACGGCAAGGGCTGGCGTCCGCCGCCAGGACCTCAGGAGTTGCGGCGAAACGCGCTGCCGACCGAGAACGAGGTCATCGATTTCTTCTGACGGCCACGCTTCCGGAACGTTGCCGCATCGAACCCGTTGAACAAGCGCCGCTGGATCCTTGGCGGCGTGCCGGAAAGTTGAGCCATGGGCCTCATCCTGATCATCGTCGTGCTGTTTCTCCTCTTTGGCGGGGGTGGCGGCTACTACGCGCACCGGCGGTACGGGATGCCGGGCCTCGGCGGCGTCGTCGGCCTGTTCCTCGTCGTCGTGGTGGTGTTGTGGCTCTTCGGCGGCATGCACGTCGGCCGCCTCTAGGGCGTGACGGCCAGGGCGTGACGCGGGGAGCGAGAGCGCGGGACGCCCTTGCCGCGACGGCGCGGTGAGCGCGCCGCCGGAGGCGCCCGGAGAAGGGGCGTCTGGTCTGCCCGATCACATCGAACAGACCGTCCAGGCGATCGCCCGCCTACACGCCGAACATCACCGCCGCGCCACGCCGCTCCAGAGGATCGTGGATCGGATGACGGCGATTGTCGCCCATCCGTCATTCCTCGCCCTCGTCACTCTTACGGTGCTCGCCTGGATAGTCGGCAATCTGGCGCTCGCGCGTGTCGCCGGCTGGAGCTTCGATCGGGGCGCGTTTCCCTGGCTTCAGGGCGCCGGCGAACTGGCCGCGATCTACATCACGACGCTCATTCTGATGAGCCAGAGGCGCAAGGATGAGCTCTCGGAGCTGCGGGAGCAGCTGACCTTGCAGCTCGCGATGGTCAACGAACAGAAGGGGGCGAAGATCGTTTCCCTCCTGGAAGAGATGCGGCGGGACAGCCCTCAGCTCATGAACCGGGTCGACGTTCAGGCCGAGGCGATGTCGGCGCCCACCGATCCGGAGGCGATGGCCGAAGCGATCAAGGAGACGCAGGTCGGCATGGCGACCCTCGTCGAGCCCGATCGCTCGCCGCCCTCCGTTTGATCGATCTGATCGCCGCATTGCGGCCCTTTGTCAGCCCCTGTAGCTTCGCGGGCGGGAAGGGGCATGGTCCGACTGTGGAGGACTCAAGCCAGACTGACGCGAGCGAAGAGTGATCCTGAGACGCCGAATGCGAGCACGCATTCTTCCGTGCAGCCTTATCCCGCTTGTTCACGGCGCGACCATCGTCGCCTTGGGTCTCGGCTTGGTTTCCGCCGCGCTTGCCCGAGATGCGACCGCGCCGGCAGCATCCGACAGCCCTCGGCGGCGCGTGGGCGAAGCGATGTTCGTGCCCATCGGGGGCGTCGAACAATGGATCTCGATCAAGGGGGCCGATCGCTCCAATCCGGTCGTGCTGTTCCTCCACGGCGGTCCCGGCGATGCTTACAGCCCCTACGCCGACTCGATGTTCAGAGGGTGGGACAAGGACTTCACCCTGGTTCAGTGGGACCAGCGCGGCGCCGGCAGGACCTTCGGCAGGAACGGGCCGGCGAACGAAGGGCCGATGACGATCGAAAGCATGGAGAAGGATGGCGTCGAGGTCGCCGAGTATCTGATCGAACACCTTCAAAAGGACAGGATCATCATCGTCGGCGGTTCGTGGGGATCGATCCTCGGGATCGAAATGGCTCACCAGCAGCCTGACCTGTTCTTCGCCTATGTCGGAATGGCGCAGGTGGTGAATTGGCAAGCCGGCCTGGCCGCGAGCTATTCGCGGGTGCTCGACCTGGCCCGCGCCTCTGGCGACCGGCCGGCGGTCGAGGCGCTGACAGGCCTCGGTCCCCCTCCCTGGGATCGGCTCTCCGAGTGGGGCGCGTTCCGCAAATGGGAGCGCTTCTACCAGACAAAGGTGACGACCGCGCAGAGCGCCCCGGAAACCATCAACCCTGAATACGACTCGCCGCAGGAACGCGCCCAGGCGGAGGCGGCGGATGACTTTTCCTTCGGGCATTTCATGGGATTGACGCTGTCGGGGCCGCTCACGAAGGTCGATCTGCCGGCGTTGGGAACGAGCTTTGCGATCCCGATCTTCATGATCCAGGGGCAGGAGGACCTCACCGCTCCGCCTCGATTGGCCAAGGCCTACTTCGAGACGCTGAGGGCGCCGCACAAGCGCTTCTATCTGGCGCGCGGAACGGGCCACGCTCCGTCCGCCATCGAACTGGACCTCGTCCACGACGTGCTCGTCAGAGAGGTGCGGCCCTTGGCCCTCGGCCATTGAGCCGGACTCTACTCAGCCCGACTCCTCGAGGGCGAACTCGACCGAGCTGTGGAGCGAGGCGAACCCGGCGCGCTCGAGGGTGCGTTGCGAGGCGTGGTTGTCGATGGCGCATCCGCAGATCGGTCGCCAGCCGCTCGCCAGGCAATGGGCCTTGAGGTGGGAGACAATGTGGACGCCATAGCCGCGGCGTCGGTGGGCGGGCGCCACCACCATGCCGATGTCGACCCCGTCCACGCCCGGGATCACGCGCTTCATCACCCCGGCGCCGACGAGCTCGCCCTCGGGGCGGCGGTAGACCATCAGCCCGCCGGCGGCGAGGTAGGCCTCTATCTCCGGCGCGCCCTCGAAGAAGTCATCGCTGAGCGCCGCGAGTTCGGCGACATCGCCTGGCGCGCCCGGCCGGGCGACGAGGTCGGCCCGCGGCTGGAACCCGCGATCCACGATCACCCGGTAGAGCATCGCCGTGATCTTTGGCGGGGAGCCACGGGCGAGACCCAGAAGAATCGCCAGCGGATCGAAAGTCTGGGCGAGGAGGCGGCGGACGCCGGCCGTCTCGACCAGTGCGTCAAGGGCCGGCTCGGTTTTCCCGAGGACGCGATCCTCGAGATGGATCTCGACGAGAAGGTCGCCACCATCGGTGATCGCGTAACCGCCCTCGACGCCGTCGAACTCGAGGACGCGAACCGCACCCGCCGCCGCCAGGGTCTCGACGAAGAGCTCCTGAGGTTCTGACAATCGGCCAAGGCGGTTGCGCCTCATGGCCGGCGGCGTCGCCGATCGTTCGAGGATGCGGATCATCCATCGAGGGTGTCTGGTTTCCGGACTCGCGCCAAGGGGCGCGCCATCGCCCGTGAGATGGCGGCGGACAGGCCGCGCCCGCCCGCAGGCGGTGCGGCGGTTCCCTTCCCTGACGAGAGCTTAGCCCGGCCTGTGGTCGCCGCCGCTGGCGTGATTGGCGGTGTGTCCGCCGGCGCCGCCATGGCTGGCCGCATGACCGCCACCACCGCCGCGCTGGCTGCCCGCTGCAGTTCGAGCGCCGGTCGTTCGCGCGCCGGCGGCATGTGCGCCGCCTCCAAAGGCGGCCTGGCGGCCGAAGGACCCGGCGTTGCGGGCCGCGCCGTTGGGGCCACGACCGCCGCCGCCCTGCCATCCGTTCCAGCCGGCGCCGCCGCCCCAGCCGAAGCCCCGGCGCTCGGCGTAACCGCACCAGTAGAAGCCCGCACCCTGCCAGCCGTTATCGTACCAGCAGAAGTTGTGGCCGCCGAAAATGAACTGGACGCGGTCGAGCGACGGCATGTCGCCGGCTCTGTCGACGCCGAAGATGAGCTGAGGCGCTGGCTGGGATGATGGCGCGGCTTGCGCGCCGCCGGTCACGATCGACGCGCCCAGGAGCGAGGCGGCGGCCGCGGTGGCGAGGAATAGAGTTCGCATGTGAGATTCTTTCCGTTCGGACTGCCAATCACCGCGCGGTGCTGCGCGCTCGGAGCCTACACCAAACCAACGCGCGCCCGCTCGAATGGTTCAATCGACGCCGACCCAAGGAACCAGGAGAGAGGCCCGCGCCTTCACGTCGCCGGCTGCGCGAGCACCCATTCCAGGACCGGATCGCGGCCGCTCTTCACCTCGTCCCAGGTCGGAACGATCTCCTTCTCCGGCGCCACCACGTTGGGTCCGTTCTTGCGGAAGGCGTACCAGAGGGTGGAGGCGCGCACGACCAGATGCGAATTGGGAAGGCGGAACTGCCGGGGCTCCTGATAGGAGTTCGGCCGCTCGCCGATGGTCTGGCCGGCGAGGATGGCCCTGGTCTCGTCCTGGAACTGGGCCGCGTTGTTCATCGCCGCCGAGAAGGTCAACGGGCCCACCAGCACGTACAGGCGCCCGCGGGCGTCGAGATCGGGGCGCGCCTTTATCGGCTTGATCAGCGTGAAATAGCCGACGGTGTTGTCACCGCCGTCGTTGTCGCGCACGTCGATGATCAGCTTCGCCGGCCTGGCCGCGTCGACTAGAGCGAACATAGCCCGGGCCTTGGCGGCGAGGTCCTGATACGATCGCCAGCCGCAATAGACGGCCTTTTGCGCCGCCAGGCTCACGCACCAGAACGGCGCCTCCGGATTTTCGAAGCGCAGGGCCGTCTGGTCGTGGCCAGAGGTCATCTTCACCTTTTCGTCGGGCCCAAGGCCCTTGATGTCGATATCGAACAGCCGTCCGGAATCTGACCGCAGGGTGTAGCGCGCGTGGTTGCGGTCGCTCGTTACGTCCAGGCCATGCAGGGCGTAGCCGCGGGCGAGGTAAATCAGCGCGTCGCTTTCCCGCAGTGGCGCGAGCTCCTGGCGCGCGGTCAGGGTCAGGACCTTTGGCCACACCCTGGCGATCGGCATGCCGCCGATCCTTTCGATCCGCGCGCCGAGCGCCGCCTCGAGGCCGGGCCCGACGGCGGTGATGCGGAAATCCCCGCCGAACCGCGCCACCTCGATCGGCATCGGCCGGCGGTCGGGCGGGGCGTTGACGCCGGTGTGGCCATCGCCGATCGACTTGGCGATCTGCTGCAGGCCGACCCACATCTCGTCGCCATTGGCGCTGGCCGCGCGCCGGTCCAGCGCCGCGACCTCGGTTTCGAACTCGCCCCGGCTCAACGAAAAGAAGGCGTTGGCGTGCAGCTTGGGCAGCCCCACGGCCAGCGCCCGCACATCCTCGCGCCACTGGGCGGGGGTCAGATCGAGCCGCGGGGTCATGGCGTCGGCGGCCAGAGGCTCGCCCTTGCGCGTCAGGGCGAGGGCGCCCTTCTCGCCGCCCAAGTCGAAAGCGCCGGCCAACCGGTCCCCTTGCAGGGTCAGGTCCACGGTCCCCAGGGCGACACCGGTATCGACCTTGGCCGTGAAGTGGTCGCCGGCGAAGGCGGCGGCGCTGGCGGTAAAGTCGCCGGCCGGGGTGAAGAACTGCGCTGCGTACCGGCCGTCCTCGCACATCAGGTTGACGGTAACCTCGCTCGAGGTCCCGTCCGGGGATCGGGCGGCACCGGCGTAGAGGCCGGCGGGACCGGGGCAGGGTTCGGCGAGCGCGCCGGTCGTCGCCACGAGAAGCAGGGTCCCGGTCAGGAGCGCGCGCAACATCTCCCGCTCCCTGGCCGGGCGGCCGACCGCCCCCGGTGTCGCTCGGCGCGCTCCGGCGATCCATCAAGTTAAGCTTCGGTTAGGCTGGCTTCCCTTCCGCGCGCCTCGAGCCTCGTACGCGCTTCGCCGGTGGCGCGGGGAGCGCATCGGCGGTCGCCACGATGAGGGCGGCGAGCCACTCGCGGTCGTCCCAGCGTTCGGCGTCGATGAGGAGGCTGGGCTTCGCGCCGGGATAGGCCGGCGCCTCGATCGCGTCGGCCGCGAGCGCACGGCCAGGCGCCGTCGGTTTGACGAAGAGCTGGTCGTCGCAGACCAGGGCCACGACCTTGCCCTCGCGCCAGATCCCGTATTCGCCGAACATCCTTCGCGCTGTGACGCCGCCGACGCCGGACAGCTGCCCGAGGATGTAGTCCACCGTGCGCGCGTCCGTGGCCATCGCGCCCTCAGCCCGCCACCGGCGAGCAGATCTCGACCAGGCAGCCATTTGGATCGCGGACATAGCCCGCCACCTGGCCCCAGGGCTTCGCGGCCGGCGGCTTGACCGCGGCCGCGCCGGCGGCCAGTGCGGTCGCATAGGCCGCGTGCGGATCATCGGTGACGAGGGCGATCTCGAATCCCGCCGCCAGATCGGTATTCCGGTTGGGCCGGATCGCCAGTCCGTTCATCTCCGCCATCGGCTCGGCGGCGAAGGCGAGGGCCGTCTCGCCGGTTTCCAGTTCGGCGTAGGTGTTGCTTTCGTGGACGAAGCGCCGCCTGAGGCCAAACGCCCGCTCGTAGAACTCGATCGTGGCGAGCACGTCGGCGACGTAGATCAGCGTGTATCCAAGTTTCATGGGACCGGCGTACGCCGAGGCTTCGGCAGCGTCTTGAAGAAATCGGACAGAGCTCAGATCGGCAAGCCGGCAAGCACCAGGTCGGGCAGCCGCGCCGGGCTGACGCCGCCCATCCGGCGAAAGACGCGCGACATGTGCGCCTGGTCGGCGTAGCCGGCCTCGAAGGCGACCGACGCGACGTCCAGCCCCTCGTCGAAGCGCAGGCGCAGGGCGCGATGGAACTGGATCACCATCGCCATCTGCTTGGGCGACAGTCCGGTGGCGAGGCCGATCCGCCGCCGCGCGGTGCGGACATCGACGCCGTGAAGGGCGGCCACCTCGGCGACCGGCAGGCGCCCGCCGGTCAGATGCAGGGTGTCGATGAGGCCGGCGGTCAAGGGATCGATCGAGAGGTCGCGCGATCGCTCCGAAACGAAGGCGTCGAGCCGCTCGCTGAGGGCCTCGATGGTCGGCGCAGGCTCGCACAACCCCGCCAGAGCCGGCGCCGCGGCGAGCGCGGCTTCGCCCGTGAGCGCGCGATCGACGATCGCCCCCAGATCCATCGCCAGAACCGCCCGCGCCGCGCCGGGACGCAGCCGCACTCCGACAAAGCCGGTCCCCGCCGCCATCGTGACCATGTGGAAGCGGGTCGCGGCCCCCGCGATCACCACCGTGATCGGGCCGATTGGCCTCATGCCATCGGAGCGGAATCGCAGGATGATGTCGCAACGTCCGTCGGGCAGGACCCGATGCTCGCAGGCCCGATCGGCGAAGAACCGCCAGGCCGCCTCGATCGCGAACCGGTCGCGCGTCGAATATACCGCTTCGCCATAGCCGCGCGGGAGTGACATCCCTTGGAGGCTAGCGAACGCTAACCAGTCCGGCGAGTATCCGTCGCGGCGCTGATGGGGCCGCGCCCGTCGCGGGAGGGGTGGGATGAAGGCCGCTATCATCACCCGCTATGGACCTCCTGATGTGCTCGAGGTCCAGGATGCGCCCCTCCCCTCCCCGGGGCCGGGTCAGGTGCGCGTGCGGGTCAAAGCCTCCACGGTCTGCGCCGGCGACGTTCGACTTCGCCGGGCCAGTCCGTTCTTCCTTCGCGCGGTGAGCGGCGGCGTCCTTCGGCCGACCAAGGTGAAGACACCCGGCATGGAGCTTTCGGGAACGATCGACGCCCTCGGCGAAGGCGTCGCCAAATTCAGCATTGGCGAGGCCGTCTTCGGCAGTGCGGGCCTGAACTTCGGCGCCTGCGCCGACTTCGTGTGCGCCTCCGCGGCGATGCTGGCGCCGCGGCCGGCCAGCGTTACCGACGCCGAGGCCGCGAGTCTCCCGTTCGGAGGCGTTTCCGCGCTCTACTTTCTGCGGGCGGCCGGCCGGGCGGCTGGTCAGAGGCTGCTCGTCTACGGGGCGTCGGGCAGCGTCGGCGCGTCGGCAGTTCAGCTTGGCAAACACCTTGGCGCTCACGTCACCGGGGTATGCAGCGCCGCGAATGCGGAACTCGTCCGCTCCCTGGGGGCCGATGTCGTTCGCGATTATCGGAACCGGAACTATGCCGAGCCCAGAGGCGGCTATGACGTCTTTTTCGACACCGTCGGAAAGAGTGGAATTCGCCTGGGCGTCAGGGCTTTGAAGCGTGGCGGCGTCTATGCGTTCTCGGCTTCGCCCCTGACCGCCTTCGCCCTCGTCAGCCTCTGGGCGGCTCTCACCGGGCGAGTGCGCGTGGTCGGGGGAATCGCGCGCGGCGGCGGCGATGACCTCGCCTGGCTGATGAGCCTCGTCGAGCAACGGAAATTCCGGCCCGTGATCGACCGCGCCTACCCTCTGGCCGACATCGTGGAGGCTCACCGCTATGTGGAGACCGGTCATAAGAGAGGCGCCGTCGTAATCACGGTGGGATAGCGCGCCCGCGGATCGACGTCGGGGTTCCTTCACTTGCCCAACGTTCGGCCGAGCCGGTAACGTCTCAGCCATGAGGGGCGCGTGGATGGCGGTGAGGCTGGCGGCGGCGCTCTTACTCCTCCTCTGGTCGAATCTGGCGTTCGCCGCTGACGCGCCGTTCTATGGCCCTCCGCCCTCCTGGGTTGAGCCCATCCACACGCCGACATCGCCGCCGGGCGGCGGCGCGGTTCAGGTCCTCCTGGACGACAGTCAGATCCGCTTCGGCGACGATGACGTGGAGCTCTACAACCACGGCGCGGTGAAGATCCTGACGCCCCAGGGCGTGGCCGCGGTCGGAAACCTCGCTCAGGTGTGGAACCCCGATACCGACACGCTGACGATCCACCGGCTTTGGGTGATCCGCGACGGCAAGGCTCGGGACCTGCTGGCGGGCGGCAAGAAATTCACCGTCCTGCGCCGCGAGCAGAACCTCGAAATGGCCATGCTCGACGGAGCGCTGACGGCGACGTTCCAGCCCGAGGACATCCGGGTCGGCGACGTGTTGGAAATGGCCACGACTTTCCGGCGACACGACCCGGTCCTCAAAGGACACTACGAGGCCTTCCAGGGCTTGCCGCCCCTGGGTGTCACCAGCCTGGTCCACCTCAGGGACCTCTGGCCGCGCGGCAAGCCGATACGCTGGCGCGTGACCGACGGGATGAGCGAGCCAAAGGTTTCGACAACCGCGGCCGGCGTCGAACTGGCGGTGGATCTGAAAGATGTCGCGGCCCCCAAATCCCCGTCAGGCGCGCCGGCCCGCTTCCGCCAGATGGGACAGCTGCAGCTCAGCGGCTTTGCCGACTGGGCCCAGGCGTCGTCGCTGGTCGAGCCCCTCTATGCTAGGGCCGCCACGCTCGACCCGGCCTCCCCGCTCAGGCTCGAAGCGGCGAAGATCGCCGCCGCCAGCGCCGATCCGAAGGCCCGGGCCCTGACCGCGCTCCAGCTCGTCCAGCAGCAGACGCGCGACCTCTTCCTCGGCATGAACTTCGGCGGCCTGACGCCGGCCAGCGCCGATGAAACCTGGAGACGGCGGTTCGGCGACTGCAAGGGCAAGACGGCTCTGCTTCTTGCGCTCCTCGGCCAATTGGGAGTGAAGGCGCAGGCCGCCCTCGTCACCACCGCCAACGGCGACGGACTGGACGAACGCCTGCCGTCCCTTCAGGGGTTCGATCACGTCATCGTTCGCGCCGAAATCGGCGGCAAGATCTACTGGCTCGATGGCGCGCGCCCCTATGATCACAGCCTCGATGATCTGCCGATTCCCAACTTCGGCTGGGCCCTGCCGGTGCAGGTGGCCGGCGCGAAGCTCGAGCGGCTGAACGCCCAGCCCTACGTCGAGCCCAACATCGATCAGAGCCTGCGGCTGGACGCCAGCGCCGGCCTGGACAAACCCGCCCCCGCCCATGCCCAGATGATCGAACGCGGAGACCTGGCGATGAGCGAGCGCCTACTCCTCCAGGCGATAACGCCCGCCGACCTCGATCGCGTTCTGCGTCAGTTTTGGTCGAACCAGTACCCCTGGATCGTTGCCGGCAAGGTCGGCTTCAACGATGACAAGGCCGCGGGCTTGGTGACGATCTTCCTCGATGGCGTGGCGACCATGGAGTGGACCGCCGGCGGCGGCGAGCGCCAGTACGATATCGGCGAGAGTGGTCTTGGCGGCGACTTCAACTTCAACCGCGAGCCGGGCCCGCATGTCGACGCTCCCTTCGCCGTCGACTATCCGGCCTATACGCGCCAGACCGTGGTCATCGTCCTTCCCGGCAAAGGCGAAGGCTTCAGTCTTTCCGGCGGCGGCGACATCGACCGGACCCTTGCCGGCGTCGCCTATTTCCGCCGGTCCCGGATCGCCGGTGGCGTCGTGACCATGCAGGCGAGCCGGCGCGCCCTCGTCCCGGAATTTCCCGCCGACCAGGCCCCCGCCGCCGCGGCCGCCCTAAGAACCATGGCCTCCGCCGACGTGGTGGTGCGCACCGGCGATGTTTCCGCCCCCGCCGAGGCCGAGCGCCCCGACGAGGAAAGCGGGTCCACCGATGCCGCCGGCCTGACCGCCAGGGGCATGGCGTCGATGGCCAAGGGAAAGTATGACCTCGCGATCGCCGATCTCGACCAGGCCGTTCGCCTGGAGCCGAAGATCGCCAAGCGATACTACAACCGCGGCGTCGCCCACTTCGAAGCCAACCAGGACAAGCTGGCCCTGACTGACTTCGACCAGGCCCTGCGCCTGGACCCCGCCGATCGGCTGGCCCTGATGGCCCGTGGCGAACTCGATCTCCTCGACGGCCGCGAGGCCGCCGGCGCCAAGGACTTCGATCAGGCGGCCAGGCTCGCGCCCAACGATCCCGTCATCGTGGCCCGGCGCGCCGACGCCTATTTCCGCGCCGGCAAGTACGAGGCGGCGGTCGGCTACTTCGACCGTTGGATCAGCGACCACCCCGATGATCGTCGGCGGCCTAGTATGCTGGCGAACCGGTGCTGGGCTCAGGCGCGCTGGGGTCGGAACCTCGACGTCGGCCTCGCCGAATGCGACGCCGCGGTCAAGGCGGCCCCCACGGCCGTCGAAGCCCTGGATGGCCGTGGATTGATCGCCCTGCGCCTGGGCCGCCTCGAGATGGCGATCGCCGACTTCACCGCCGTCCAACAGGCCGCGCCAGATGCGCCGTGGCCGCTCTATGCGCGAGGCGTGGCGGAGCTGCGCGCCGGCCTAAAGGCTCCCGCGGAGGCCGACATGCTCGCCGCCCGCACCCTTGACCCGAAGATCGGCGACGCCTTCGCCGAAATCGGCGTCAAGCCTTAGACCTCATGGATGCGCGCCCGCCGAGGGAGCACTCTTCGCGCCGGCGGCCGGCGGCTCGCCGGGCCCGGGCTGCGCCGAATTGGATGGCGGGCAGGCCACCTGCAGGCAGAAGATCTTTTTCGCCGCGTCTCGGACGATGTTCCAGGTCTCCTGGCCTTCCGCCTGGCGTTCGGAGCTTCCCTGCGTTCTCTGCGCGACCCAGGCCTTGCCCGCCGGGCTTTCCATGAAGGCCACCGCCGCCGCCAGATCGGCGCTCGAGAGCTTGCTCGCCACCGCCCTCGCCTGGCGATCCAGAATCGTCGGCAGGGTGTCCTGGTAGGCCCTTTCGATCGCGGCGATCGCGGTCTGAGCCTCCTCCGTGTCGCCTCCGGCCGAGGGGTCCTGTTGAAGTCGGTCGAGGAGCTGCTTGACGCCGAATACGATGCCCTGGCTAGCGCCCTGCGCGTCGCCGTCGGCTGCGATCAGTCGGCGGGCTAGCGCGAGCGCGGCGGCGCTGACTGGCGGCTGGGTCGCGCCCGCCGCCGGCGGGACCGGAGTCGGCGGCAAGGCGAATTGAAGCGGGATACGGACCTCGCCGCCGGCTACCGGCGCTCCGTCCACGGTCTTTGGCCGCATGTGGAACAGGGCCGCCATCGAAAGCGACGCGGCGCCAAATCCGATGCCGGCCGGGACTTCGGAGACGATCCGACAGTTTTCCAGCGTCCCAAGCGCCGAGACCGCGCACGAGATTTCGGTGCGGCCCGCGAGCGCCATGACCTGGGCGATCGGGGGATAGAAGCGTCCCACGTCATCGCCGGTCGGTTTGCTCACCCAATCGGGATCGGTGATCACCCCCTCCATCGGCAGCGCCCCGCGACGGGAGAGGCCGGCCGACGGCCCGTTGTCGTCGGACGCCGGCTGCGCCAGGGCCGGCGCCGAGCCGCCGACGGCGACCGCGGCCGCGGCCATCATGGCTATCGCCCAACACCAACGGCGCATCGAACCTTCCCCCGGACGCTTCCTCGCCAGGGTATCACGCTCGCTGCACGGCGCCGAAGGTCGTCCTGCCTCAGGTCTCTTCGCGGTCGTAGTAGTCGACCGTGGCTTCGGCGCGGAAGATCTTGCGAAGCCGGCTCTGGCCGGGCGCTCTGGCGGAAACCAGGATCTTTTGGGAATCCGGATATTCGCAGGCTTCGAGATCCGCCATCGTGGAGATCGCCAGGTAGCGCATGGTCGCCGCGCCGGTGTTGATGATCTGGTGGGCCACGTCCGGACCGCCCGGCGGGCAGGCGATCACGTCATGGGCGCGGATCGGGTAGCGCTGGTCGCCGAACCGCAACTCGCCCTCGCCTTCCAGGATGAAGAACATCTCCTCCTCGCCGTGGTGGCAGTGGAAGGGGCACTGCGCCTTGCCGGGCGGCAGGACCGTCAGGTTGTAGCCGAGATCGCGGGCCCCGATCCGGGCCCCGATGGTCCCGCGGCTGGAGGTGTAGAGGCCGTTTTCCTCCACGTCGTCGAACTCGACCTCGTCGAGGTTCAGGATCGGTTTCGCCATGGGGACCTCCTAGCTCAGGCCAGGTCGAACCTGTCGAGGTTCATCACCTTGGTCCAGGCGGCCAGGAAGGCGTCGACGAAGGGCCTCTGCGCATCGTCGGTCGCATAGGCCTCGCTAAGGGCGCGCAGCTGCGAGTTCGAGCCGAAGATAAGGTCGACCCGGCTGGCGCGCGCCTTCTCCTCGCCGCTCGACCGGTCGCGCCCCACGAACATGTCCTCGGCGTCCGGGGCCGCCGCCCACCGCATGCTGGTGCTGGTCGCCAGCAGGTTGACGAAGAAGTCGTTGGTCAGGGTCTGCGGCCGATCGGTTAAGACCCCCAGCTTCGAGCCTCCGACATTGGCGCCCAGAACCCTCAAGCCGCCGACGAGCACCGTCATTTCGGGCGCGCTCAGGGTCAGGAGGTGCGCCTTGTCGACCAGCGCCTCCTCGGCCGAGCGGGTCTGGTCGCCGCTGGCGAAGTTGCGGAAGCCGTCGACCTTCGGTTCGAGCACCGCGTAGGACTCGACGTCGGTCTCCTCCTGCGCGGCGTCGGCGCGGCCCGGGATGAAGGGGACGCTCACCTCATGGCCGGCCTTCCTCGCCGCTTCTTCGACGCCGGCGCAGCCGCCAAGGACGATCAGGTCGGCCAGCGACACCTTCTTGCCGCCCGTTTGCGCGGCGTTGAACGCGCCCTGAATCTCCTCCAGCCTCGCCAGCGCCACGGCCAGCTGCGCCGGCTCGTTGACCGCCCAGTCCTTGGCCGGCGCGAGGCGGATGCGAGCGCCGTTGGCCCCGCCGCGCTTGTCGGAGCCGCGGAACGTCGAGGCTGAAGCCCAGGCGGTGGCGACGAGCCGGGAGATCGAAAGGCCGCTGCCAAGGATCTCCGCCTTCAGCACGGCGATGTCGGCCGCCTCGATCAGCGGGTGGTCGACCGGCGGAATCGGGTCCTGCCAGAGGCGCGGCGCCGCCGGCGCCTCGGAGCCGAGCAGCCGGGGGTGCGGACCCAGGTCGCGGTGGCTGAGCTTGTACCAGGCCTCGGCAAAGGCCTGCGCGAACTGATCGGGGTTCTCATGGAACCGTCGCGAGATCTTCTCGTAGGCCGGATCGACGCGCAGGGCGAGGTCGGTGGTCAGCATCCCGGGGGCGTGACGCCTGGCGGGATCGTGCGCGTCGGGCGCCTGCCCCGCCCCGGCGCCGTTCTTCGGCGTCCACTGGTGCGCGCCGGCCGGGCTCTTGGTCAGCTCCCACTCGAATTCGAAGAGGTTCTTGAAGAAGTTGTTGCTCCACCGCGTCGGCGTCTGGCTCCAGATGACCTCGAGCCCGCTGGTGATGGCGTTATCGCCGACGCCGTCGCCGAAGCTGTTGGCCCAGCCCAGGCCCTGCTGCTCGACGCCGGCGCCTTCGGGCTCGGGACCGACATATCGAGCCGGATCGGCGGCGCCGTGGGTCTTGCCGAAGGTGTGGCCGCCGGCGATCAGCGCCACGGTTTCCTCGTCGTCCATCGCCATCCGCGCGAAGGTCTCGCGGATGTCGTGGGCGGCGGCGAGAGGATCGGGCCTGCCGTCCGGGCCTTCGGGATTGACGTAGATCAGGCCCATCTGGACCGCGGCCAGCGGATGGGCGAGATCCCGCTCGCCGCTGAAGCGCTGGTCGGCGAGCCACTCGCGTTCGGGGCCCCAGAAGATGTCGTTCTGCGGTTCCCAGACATCGACGCGGCCGCCGCCGAAACCCACTGTCTTCAGCCCCATCGATTCCAGGGCGCAGTTGCCGGCCAGGATCATCAGATCGGCCCAGGAAAGCCTGGCGCCGTGCTTCTGCTTGACCGGCCAAAGCAGCAGCCGCGCCTTGTCCAGATTGGCGTTGTCGGGCCAGCTGTCGAGCGGCGCGAACCGCTGCGTTCCGGTCCCCGCCCCACCGCGGCCGTCGCCGACCCGGTAGGTCCCGGCGCTATGCCAGGCCATGCGGATGAAGAGCGGGCCGTAGTGGCCGAAGTCAGCCGGCCACCAGGGCTGCGACCGCGTCATCAGGGCGAAGATGTCCTGCTTCACCGCCTTCAGGTCGAGGCCGTTGAACGCCGCCGCGTAGTCGAAACCCTCGGCCATCGGATCGGCCGCCGGCGGGTTCTGGTGCAGCGCCGAAAGGTCCAGCTGGTTCGGCCACCAGAGCCGGTTGGTCATGCTGAAGAGGACCGCGTCCCCCTCCACCCTGCCCCCGTCCATCGGGCATTTGGTCTCGACGTTCATCTCTTCTCCGATCCTCAGGTTCGACGCTGCTCATTCCCGGCGCAGGATGCCGCCGCGGCCGCGCCGTTGTCCAATCGATTGAATTTGAGATCTCGATAGAGGAAATCTTCCCTTGCCCGCGGCTCGCCCTCGCCGCTATGACCCTGGACCTGCGTACGGGCCGACGGTCCGGCAATGCGGGACGAAAGTAATGAGATCTCTGACGTCGATGTTCGTGGCCATCCTTGGCGCGGCCGGTTTCGCGGCGTCTCCGGCGCTCGCCGATGAAGGCATGTGGACGTTCGACCAGCTGCCGTTGCAGCGGCTGGCGGCCGACCACCAGTTCACTCCGCCGGCCGGCTGGGCCGATCATCTGCGCCTCTCGTCGGTACGGCTGGCGCTGGGGTGTTCGGGCAGCTTCATCTCGGCCCAGGGCCTCGTCCTTTCCAACCATCACTGCGCCCGCGGGTGCGCGCAGGGTCTCTCGACCCCGACCCACAGCCTGATGGCCTTCGGATTCCTGGCCGCGACCTCGGCCGACGAGCGGAAATGCCCCGACATCGAGGTCAACCAGCTTGTCGGGATCACCCACGTCACCGACCAGATCAAGGCCGCGACCGCCGGGCGCTCGGGCCCCGCCTTCCGGGACGCCGAACGGGCGGCGATCACGGTGGTGGAGAAGGGCTGCAACACCGGCGCTGACGTCCGTTGCGACGTGGTGACCCTGTTCCACGGCGGGGTCTACGATCTCTACAAATACCGGCGCTATCAGGACGTCCGCCTGGTGTTCATCCCCGAGGAGGCCGCCGCCATCTTCGGCGATGCGGTCGTCGCCGACTGGCCGCTGCGCGCCCTCGATATGAGCCTCGTCCGGGTCTACGACCACGGCGCGCCCCTCGACACCAGCGCCAACCACTTCACCTTCGCCGCCGCGCCTGCCAGGCCGGGCGACCTCGTCTTCGTCGTCGGCAATCCCGCCGAGACCGAACGGCTGAACACGGTCGCGGAGCTGGAAGAGGAGCGGGACGTCCTCCTGCCGATCCACATGGCCGACGATTCCGAGTTCCATGGACTGATGAGCGAGACCGCCCGCGAGAGCCCCGAACTCGCCGGCGAAGTCAGCAGCCTGGTGTTCTCCGGCGAGCTGGAGGCCAGTCGCTCTACGCTCCAGCACCGGGCGCTCTCCAATACTGGCCTCCTGGCCGCCAGGGCCCGGCAGGAGACTGATCTGCGGGCCAGGATCGCGGCCGACTCCGCCCTCACCGCGCGGTACGGCGGCGCCTGGGACGCCATCGCGGCCGCGGTCTCGCACCTGCGCCAGATCGATGAACGCTTCATGGTGCTGGAGGTCGAGCCGCAGGAGGCAGGACTGATCGAGGAGGCGATCGTCCTGGTCCGCAACGCCGCCGAGGCGGCCAAGCCCGATAGCGAGCGGCTGAGATTCTACCGCGACAGCTCCCGGCCGGCGCTGAGGGCGGAGGTGCTGTCGGCCGCCCCGGTCTATCCCGAGGTCGAGACCCGGAAGCTCGCCTGGCTGCTCTCGCGCCTACAGCCGCATCTGGGCAGCGCCGATCCGGCCGTGATCGCGCTTCTCGGCAACGAGTCCCCGCACGACCTCGCGGCGCGCCTGGTCGCCGGCACCCGGCTCGGGGACGTGGCCCAGCGCCAGACGTTGCTGGACGGCGGCGAGGCGGCGATCGCCGCCTCGCCCGATCCCCTGATCGTCTATGTCCGCGACCGGTGGAACCCGTTGTCCCGGCCGCTGCGGGACGACTACGAAGCCAACGTCGCTGCCGTCATCACCGCCAATTCGGCGCTGATCGACCAGGCGCGCCTCGCCGTTTTCGGCGCCGGCGCCGACCCGGACGCCACCTTCACCCCGCGCCTCGCTTACGGCGTCGTCCGCGGCTACGCCCACGGCGGAGTGGCGATGCCACCCCAGACGACCATCGGCGAGGCCTTCGCGCTGGATACCGGCCGCGACCCGTTCCGCCTCCCTAAATCCTGGCTCGACGCCAAGGCCGGGCTCGACATGGCGACGCCGCTCGACGTCGCCTTCACCGCCGATATCGTCGGCGGCAATTCCGGCTCGCCGCTGCTGGACCGCGACGGCAGGTTGGTCGGCCTGGTCTTCGCCGGCAACGACGCGGCCGAGGGCGGGACATTCGGCTACGACGACACCGAGGCGCGGGCCATCGCTGTGACCGTGCCGGCGATCCGCGCCGCCCTCGCGCATATCTACCACGCGGACCGGATCGTCCGGGAGATCGACGGAGAGTAGCCCTCGCGCCCCTTTTCCCTTGGCTCTCGGCGTTCAGGGATCGCCGCCAGGGCGCTTCGTCTGCGCCGCCCCCCTGCGCGTGGGCTGGCTTATGAAAGGAAAACGCCAAATCCTTTCATAAGGCGAATACCAGGGAAAGGACGCCTTCGCTGCACCCGGCCGGCCGAGCCGTGCGACGGATCGGTGGACGATCGGGTCGGAGGCCGTCGACGCCCCTCCTAGGGGAGAAGGGGCCGCCCGAAATTCGGGGTGGAAGTCGTCGATCGCGGCGCCCATTTGTGAGGACCCAGCAAAGACGGAGCTTCCCCATGTCCTCCACACCCTCGGCGGCCGCTTCCGGTCAGTTCCGGATCGGCGGCGAACTTTCCGTCAACCGGCTGGGGTTCGGCGCGATGCGGGTCACCGGCAAGGGGATCTGGGGCGAGCCGGAGAGGCGCGACGAGGCGCTCGCGACCCTGAGGCGCCTCTCCGAACTCCAGGTCGACTTCATCGACACCGCCGACAGCTATGGGCCGTTCGTCAGCGAGGATCTGATCGCCGAGGCGCTCGCGCCCTACCGGGGGATCGTCGTCGCCACCAAGGGCGGGCTCACCCGCCTTGGGCCGAACATCTGGCGCCCGGTCGGCCGGCCGGAATACCTGCGCCAGTGCGTGTTGATGAGCCTTCGGCGGCTGAAGGTCGACGCCATCGACCTCTGGCAGCTCCACACCATCGATCCGAAGGTCCCGCGCGAGGAACAGTTCGGCGTCATCGCCGACATGCTCAAGGAAGGCCTGATCCGCCATGCGGGCCTCAGCAACGTCAACGTCGAGGAGATCGAGGCGGCGCGGAAGGTCTTCGCGGTCGCGACGGTGCAGAACCGCTACAATCTCGTCGATCGCTCCAGCGAAGGGGTGGTGGACCATTGCACGGCCAACGGCATCGGCTTCATTCCGTGGTTCCCGCTCGCGGCGGGGAACCTTGCCAGGCCCGGGACCACGATGGATGCGATCGTCCATCGGCTGGACGCGACCCCCAGCCAGGTGGCGCTGGCTTGGGTGCTCAAGCGCAGCCCGGTGATGCTGCCGATCCCGGGCACGAGCAAGCTCGATCACCTGGAGGAGAACGTCAAAGCCGCCTCGATCGCGCTTTCGGACTCCGACTTCCATGCGCTGGACGCCCAGGCGCGCCAGGCCGCATAGGCTTTGCGCCGGGGTCGATCGCCGGCGATCCCTACAGCAGCTGAACCAGGATCAGCACCAGGCCGGCCGACGACACCACGAACGCGGCGGTGCGCAGCCACGGGATGCCGATGATGTAGATCGGCGCGTAGGCGAGCCGGCCCCAGAAGAACAGCTGCGCGCCCAGCGCCGTCATGGCGTTGGTCTTGCCCGCCGCCTGCGCCACCAGCACCACGATGGCGAACAGCACCAGGTTCTCGAGCATGTTGCGGTGCGCCCGGGCGGCCCGCCCGGCCCAGCCTTCGATCGGCGGCAGGCCCTCGCGATTGCCGGCGAGCGCCGGCGTGCCGACCTGGAGCGTCGCCCCCGTAACCGCGATCAGCACCTGGACGATCGTCAATGCGACCGACCAGACCAGAAGCTTCAGTTCCAGCGTCATCACACCCCTCCCCTGCTCGCGAGCCGGCCTTCCGCCCGACCTGAACCGAGCTTAGATCGATATCCGTGAAAGTCGAACCACGACCGCGATGGCTGCTTTTGGCGCTTTTCTGGCTCGTGAATGGCTTACGGATGGCTTGTCGATGGCTAGTGAATGGCTAGTAAATGGCTTGCGGATGGCTAGTAAATGGCTAGTAAATGGCTTCTCGGGCTAGTTTTGGCTATCGCGCGGCGGATAAATCTTCGCCTAACTGTTTGAACTTCCGTGATATCTGTTCTGGAATGCGGCGACGGCCCCGTAGAAGCCGGCGCAGACCGAGGCCTGGGCGAATGCTTCCTGGATTTGCAGAATGGGCATGATGGGTTGCGGGGTTTCGGTGGTATCGGCCTTGAATCTCGTCATATTGCAATATTCCACACCGCATGTCAAGGCGTGGGGCCAAGCGACAGAGCCTCATCCGGCGACGAGAGATCGATCCGGCCCAGACTCGCGAATATCGAGCGCGGGGAATACCCCCTCCACCCCCTGACGCTCCTGGTCGGAGCGCCAGGCGGTCCCCCTCCCCCCTGCGGTGGAGGAGCGATTGGCCTGCGAATTCAACTGGATCGCGGCTCGCCCGAGCGGGGGCGCTACGGTGCGATCCCAAGCCGGCCGCCGAGGTGTTCCATATTGTTCCTCCACCGTAGGGACGGTGGAGAGGCGCCCAGGAGCGCGGACGGCGGTGGGGATCGATACCCCCTCCCCCCCTGCGGTAGAGGAGCAATTCACCTGCAACTTCAAGCAGACTCCGCGCTCCTACCGCTTGATCTGGCCGGCCAGGTATTTGCGGATCGAGGGACCGTAGGGGGGGCGGAGCTGCTTTAGCGGGCCGATGTCGTTCTTGATCTGGGTGAAGACCGACTTGCGGTGGCTGAACTCGCGAAAGCCGTCGTGGCCGTGGTAGGCGCCCATCCCCGAGGGGCCGACGCCGCCGAAGGGCATGTCTTCCTGGACCACGTGGAAGATGACGTCGTTGACCGTCACCCCGCCCGAGGTCGTCGAGGCCAGCACCTGCTCGCGCTCGGCGGCGTCATCGCCGAAATAGTAGAGGCCCAGCGGCCGGTCGTGGCGGTTGATGTAGCCCACCGCCTCGTCGATCGAGCGATAGGTCATCACCGGCAGGATCGGGCCGAAGATCTCCTCCTGCATCACCTTCATGTCGTCGGTGGGATCGATGATCAGGGTCGGGGCGATCTTGCGGTGCTCCTGCTGGGTCAGGTCCTCGCCTTCCGGCTTCATCTCGATCACCCGCGCGCCCTTGGCCTTGGCGTCGTCGACATAACCGGTCAGCCGGTCGAAGTGCCGCTGGGCGATGATGGCGGTGTAGTCGGGGTTGTCCTTGATGGTCGGGAACATCCTCCGCACCGAGGCCTGCGCGTGGCTGACGAAGCCCTCCAGCGTATCGGCCGGCGTGAACACATAGTCGGGCGCCAGGCAGATCTGGCCGGCGTTGAGGGTCTTGCCGTTCATGATCCGCGCCGCGGCCGTGGCCATGTCGGCCGAGCGCCCGATGACCACCGGACTCTTGCCGCCGAGTTCCAGGGTGAGGGGCGTCAGGTTCTCCGCCGCCGCCCGCATCACATGCCTAGCGATCGAGGTCGCGCCGGTGAAGATCATGTGGTCGAAGGCGAGGCCCGCGAACGCCTGTCCCACTTCCGGGCCGCCGGTCACGACCGCGATCTCCTCCTCCGAAAAAGCGCCGCCGAACATCGTCGCCATCAGCTCGGCGGTGGCGGGGGTGAATTCCGACGGCTTGATCATCGCCCGGTTGCCGGCCGCCAGGATCCCGGCCAGCGGCGTGAAGGTGAGGTTGATCGGGAAGTTCCAGGGGCTGATCACGCCCACCACGCCCTTGGGCTGGTAGCGGACCTCGGCCCTGGCCCCGAAGAGGCCCAGGATCGACGGCGTCGTCGGCCGCCGCTCAGCTTTCATCCACCGGCGCAGCCGCTCCCTGGCGTGCTTCAGCGGCCCGATCGACCCGGCGACGTCGGTGAAGGCGGTGGCTTCGCGCGACCGCGCGCCGTAGCGGTCGGGCGAGGTGGAGTCGCCAGCTCAGCAGCAGGGGAGGTTGATCGCGGGGTCGTTCGCGCAGGCCGGCTTCGGAGGGGGCCGGCCCAGACCTTCCGGGCTGGGCAATCCTTGTAATTCGGCCGCGCACGGGTTAGATAGGCTTTGCAGGAAGTCCTGCTGGCGACTTGTCCGGCCGCGTGTTTGGCAAGCGCCGTGGTTACCCGAGGCCAAAAGCTCCGGTTGCCGACCACAGACTTCCTCTCCCTCGAGAGCCGCCTTCGGGCGGCTCTTTCGTTTCAAGGCATTTGGATGCCGTATTGGCTTCGCAGCGCCTTGGCGTTGAACGTCCCGTCCTTCACCCATTTGCGCGAATAGCCGATGATGTCGGCCAGCTGCAAAAGGCGCGAGGCGGCCGAGTCGATCGTCACGACCCGGTTGACGCCCCTGAACCGACCGTCGTGGGCCTGGGACCGCTCGATCTCCGCGCGAAAGTCAGGGTGATCGTTCTGGTGGTTTTGATCCGTGATGACCTCGACGTTTCCGATCGTCTCGCGGACGAGGACATCTCTTTGGAACCGCTTCAGGCCAACCTTCACCGTCTCCACGACCGCCCGGGAGTAGAGGAGCGGCCCTGGACCCGCCCGCGCGCCGATCTTCTGATTGACCAAAACGACCCGGCCGGCCGGCGCGGCCTCCCAGAAGCGGCGCAAGAGACTCTGCAGATAGCCGTCGTCCAGGTCCGCCGCATGGATCTCATTGGCATTGGCCTCCAACAGGCCGGTGAAACACCGGTCCACCCGCCCCGCCTCGCGGGCGAGCACCAGCACCGCTCCTAGGTAAAGATCGCCGGCGCCAGCGGTCCCGTACTCGTCGATGAAGCACAGCACCTTCTTGTTGAGCGCCGCGGTCACTCGAGGGTGCGCCTCCGCGTCACGTTGAATGCCCAGATCACCCGGCCGCCTTCGTCTTGGCGGGCTTGTAACGCGGCGAGGCCACTTTCTTACGCGCCCTTCGCTTCCTCGGCCATCCGCTGTCAAGCGAAAGGCGGCGCCTAAGATACCGACGCGTGGGCTAGCTTATGAAAGGAAAACGCCTGATCCTTTCATAAGGCTTCCGCCAAGGAAAGGATGGCTTCGTTGAGCCCGCCGACCAACCCTCGGGGTGCATCGGCCGGCATGAGGTAACGCGATCGGCGGCAGCGATCGACCTGGCGCCGTTTCAGGGCCTGCTCGATCGTTGCGCGATCCGCTGCTCTATCTCAGCCTCTATCTCGAGCCCAATCGCAACGCCTATTCGAGCGGCTACAGGCCGTGCGCGAGGCGGGCGATTGGGAACGGTGGCTGGACTTCTTCCTGACCGGCGTCGCGGAAACCTCCACCCAGGCGGCCGAGGCCGCCCGGCGGA
>Ga0302324_100005870_pt1 | contig 26681 bp, 31 predicted proteins | sample Palsa_T0_1_FD_201949 | JGI IMG/M metagenome (GOLD analysis project Ga0302324, IMG submission 201949) | Peat permafrost microbial communities from Stordalen Mire near Abisko, Sweden - Palsa_T0_1 | ecosystem: Environmental > Terrestrial > Soil > Palsa > Peat permafrost | place: Sweden: Abisko...
TTGTCGAATATTTCGGCCTACAGTCAGTGGAGGCATCGCCACTGCCGGAGAAGATCACCGCTGACGACCTCGGCGTGGTTTGCTGGATGGCAGTTCTTCCGAGTTAAGGATCAGGGAGCCGGAAGGAAGTCACACCGGTAGGCTCGTGTGTCGATGGAGGCAAATCCCCGAACGCTCCTGAAGGTCTTCCAGCCGGATATTCAGTACGTGGTGCCGATCTTTCAGCGTCGCTACGTCTGGAATGAGACCGAACAATGGTCAGAGCTGTGGGAGGATCTCATTGACACCGTTGAGGAGGTGGCACGGGTGGAGGCCTTGATTGCGGCCGGAGCCGAGCAGCCGATGCCCTCGCATTTCCTCGGCGCGATCGTCTGCGATCAGTCACTCTCCGCTGGCTCCGATATTGACGAACGCCCGCTGATAGACGGACAGCAGCGGCTCACGACGCTGCAGCTCATCCTCGGGGTTGCGTTAAAGCTCGCGCGAGCTCGCGAGGCCGAGCAAGCGATCGGCCTCCTCGCCAAGCAAGTCGAAAACGACGAGACGCTCACGAATGGACAGCACGACCGTTTCAAGCTCTGGCCGTCGGACCCCGACAGGGAGACGTTTGAGGCGGTCATGACGGGACAGGAGCCGCCCGAGGCTACGCATCTCATTGCCGAGGCCTTCGCGTTCTTCGAGCGCGAAATCGCAGCGTGGATCGACGGAGACGACCCGATCGCCAAGCTGACCCAGCTCGCTCGGACGCTTCGCCGTCATGTCGAGCTCGTCGTCATTGATCTGCAACCAGGCGACAACGCACAGGTGATCTTCGAGTCCCTGAACTACGGCGGCCGCGAGCTAACAGCAATCGACCTCACAAAGAACCACATCTTTTTTCAAGCCACCAAACAGGGCATTGACCTGCATCGGATGTACGACGAGCGCTGGGCGCCGTTCGACGATGACTGGTGGCGCACCGAAGTCTCGCAAGGGCGTCTCACGAGGCAGCGTGCCGAGCTGCTGCTGATGCACTGGCTGAAGCTCGAAAAGCTCGAGGAGGTCAAGGCCCATCGCCTCTTCGTCGAGTTCCGCGACCTCCCACAGTTCCATGAGAACCTACAAGACACCGTAACGCGCCTCGCGTCTGATCGAGACCTCTACCGGCAGTGCGATGAGCACCCCGAGTCGCTCTCTGTGGCCACCGGCGGATTTTTTCCTCGCCTTGACGTCCTTGATCAGTCGGTGCCCAGGCCAGTTGCCTTGCAGCTGCTGCGGGCCGTTCCGGAGCGCTTGCAGCCTGACGTGGCCGCTCGCGCGTTCCACGCGCTGGACAGCTACATGTGGCGCCGTGCGCTCACGCGCGGCAGCACAGCGAACTACAACCGCATCATGCTTGACGTTCTCCGGGCCATCGATGGCGATCTCGAGCATGCCGACACCGCGATCATTGAAACCCTCGCGGCGATGGACGGCAGCACAGTCCGCTGGCCTACTGACGACGAGCTGCGAGCTGATCTCGAGATCCGTGCCCTCTACGGTCAGGGGCGCGTCGCGCGTGCCGCGATCTTCACCGCCTTGAGGCTCGTCGAGAACGAGTGGCGGCGCCCCCGTGGCGAGGGCCCACTCGCCATCAACAACGAGCTGCAAATCGAGCATCTACTCCCTCAGGAATGGGACCAGTACTGGCCAGTGCCCAGAGAGCCGGACGACACCCTCGCAGAACGGGAGCAGGCACGAGCCTCCCACGTTCATCGCCTGGGCAATCTGACGCTTGTCTCGCCCTCGATGAATCCTGCGATCTCGAACAGGGAGTGGGAGCACAAGCGAGGTGCTCTACGTGAGCACAGCAGCCTCTTGATCACGCAGCGCTACCTTGAGCGTGACCTGTGGGACGAGGCGGCCATTCACGAGCGCGCATCCGCGTTGATAGACACCATCATCGAGATCTGGCCGGGACCGACAGGCATATTTACTGCGCCGGCAAACCACTAGATCAGGAGATGCCCTTATCGCGCTTCCCCGCCATCTCCACAAACAAGCAAAGCGCGTTGAGCAGCCGCATCTGCTCCGCACTCCGGCACCGAACCTCCAACAGCGCCGGGCAACAAACCAGCACCGCCAAACACCGCGCCCGTGAGATCGCCACGTTCAGCCGGTTCCTGCTGAACAAAAACTCCAAGTTACGAGGCATCTCCTCCCCGCTCGAGGTAGCCATCGAGAACAAGCACACCGCCGCCTCCTGCCCTGGAACTTGTCGACGGCACCGCCTTATGCAACCATTTGTCTGCATGGCCAACCACAAGCGCAAGGGTCCGAAGAGCACGCGAGCGGGCTGCCTCATGTGCAAGCCGCACAAGCACCAGGCTGAGCACCGTCGCGACCGTACCCGCGGCGATCGACGCTGGCGCGAGCAGCAGGTGGCCGCCGAGCACGACGGTCATCGAGATCGCTCGCGGGCCATGGATTAGGGCGCGCCAACTGGCGGAAGGCACCAAGTGTTTGGGCCTCGCTGTTAGCCAGATGCCCGCGCTGAGATCGGCGCGAGGCGTACGATGTTTCCATGACTCTACCCGTGTGGCTCCAAACCCTGCGGACGCGCTTGCCTGAACAGCGCACGCAATGGGTTCCGCTGACTGGTTCGGGCAGCGGGAACCTCAGCAAGATCGATCACATCGTCGTCCTGATGATGGAGAACCGCTCGTTCGACCACATGCTCGGTTACCTGAAGCTCGACGGCGCCATGCCCGAGGTGGAGGGGCTGGAAGCGTTCTCGATCACCGGCGGTGCGAAGAGTCGCGAGGATGAAAAACCCCCGATTTATGCCGAGCGCTCATTCGTGCGCAAGCTGGAAAGGACGAGCCCGCAGGCCGTCGATTCCGGCAAGCCCGCGCTGGGTGCGCCGCTGCGCTCACCCGAAACGCTAGATGAGTTCAGGAGTGGGATTGTGGCCGCTTCACGTCATCTCCATAAGAGAGGGCTGCAGGACAGGCAACCCTGAGCAGGTCGGCTGAGCTTAGGTCGACAGCGGCCATCGTGGGCCGGCCTCCTCGACCCTCCAGTGACCCATCCACGAAGCGGCCCCGTCCGCAGGGCTGGGTACCCTGAGGCCATGCAGTCTTCACCGGTTATCTGGACGATCGGGCATTCCAACCACACGTTTGAGCACTTTGCGAAGCTCTTGCAGGCTGAGGGCATTGAGGTGGTCGTCGACGTGCGGTCCTACCCGTACTCGCGCATCGCTCCGCACTTCAATCGCGAGGAGCTCGACGCGGCGCTTCGCCGGGCCGGCACGCGCTATCTCTTCTTTGGGGAGGAGCTCGGTGGCCGGCCGTCGCGGGAGGCGGATTACGACGAGGACGGCCACGCTCGCTACGACCGCATGGCCGAGCAACCAGGGTTCCAGACGGCGGTTCAGCGCCTGTTGAGCGGTGCTCGAGAGCATCGGGTGGCGCTGCTTTGCAGCGAGGGCCAGCCGCGCGAGTGCCACCGCCGGCTGCTCGTAGGCAAGGTCCTGGCTGACCACGGGGTGGCACTCCGTCATATCCTCCCGAATGGAGTCGTCCATCAGGAGGACTTCGTGGCTCTGGACTTTCCAGACGGGCAGGAGTCGTTGTTCGGCGAGGAGGAGCCAGCGTGGAGATCTACACAATCGGTTTCACACAGACGACGGCTGAGCACTTCTTCGGTCGCCTGAAGGCAGCCGGCGTCCAACGCCTGCTCGACGTCCGGCTCAACAACTCCTCCCAGCTCGCGGGCTTCGCCAAGGCGAAGGATCTGCCGTACTTTCTGAGCGAGCTGGTCGGCGCAACCTACGAGCACGAGCCGCTGCTGGCTCCGACCCAAGAGCTGCTCGATGAGTACAAGAAGCGCAAAGGCGACTGGGAGTCCTACGAGCGTCGCTTCCTTGACTTGATGGCCGAGCGTCAGATCGAGCGCGCCCTCTCGCCCGCGGAGTTCGAGCTGCCGACCGCACTGCTCTGCAGCGAGGCGACCGCGGAGAACTGTCATCGCAGGCTCGTGTGCGAGTACCTGGCTGACCGCTGGTCGGATGTACGACCGGTGCACCTGTGAGTCGATGCGATGCGGATCGTTCTCAACCACATAACCCGCTTCACGGGAACGCGGATCTGCATCGCCGGCGTCGAGCTCGCGGAGCTCGAGCACGTCCGACCCACTACGCCGAGTAGCGATCCGATCACACGAGAACTCCTCTCAGATGAGGGCGGACCCGTCCAGATAGGGGCGCTCCTTGACATCGGCAAGGCGACCCCGGATCCCTCGGCGCCGGAGACCGAGGACCACCTGTTCGCCACCAGTGATGCCGAACTCGTCGAGCTGCTCGACGGGGACACCTACCTCGAGATGCTGAACTCCGTCAGCGACCGAGACATCCAGACCGCCTTCGGACCCTCGTTGCACCGCGTGAGTAAAGGCTACGCGATCGACGCCGGCCAGGGCAAGCGATCGCTCGCCGTCGTCCGCGCACGCGAGACACCAACTTTGGCCGTCGATCCCTGGGGGAAACTGCGGCTTACGATCCCCGACATGGAGCACTCGCCCGCTCTGTCGGTCACCGATGTGCGATTCGTCGAGAAGGACCACAAGACCATCAAGCACTCCATCGTCAAGGACGTAAATGATCGGCTCGCCGCGGGCGTCGACGCATTCCTGATGCTCGGCCTCGCTCGCGCGATCCAGTTTCCTTGGGACACCCAAGAACGCCATTGGCTGCAAGTCAATGGGATCTGCATGACCGATCGTCCCCTCGGGGGATAACCATAAAACTGATGGGTCAGGTCAACCGCTCCGCTGAGCTAGCGCTGGTCCCATTGCGCCTGACGTGCGCACGGCGTTTATGCAACCATTTGTCTGCATGGCCAACCATAAGCGCAAGGGTCCGAAGAGCACGCGCGCGGGCTGCCTGATGTGCAAGCCGCACAAGCACCAGGCTGAGCACCGTCGCGACCGCACGCGCGGCGATCGACGCTGGCGCGAGCAGCAGGTGGCCGCCGAGCACAATGGCCATCGAGATCGCTCGCGGCCCGTGGATTAAGACTCCAACTGCAGGATGGCCGACAACAGCACAATCGAGCGGACAGAGGCGACCTGGAACCCGGTGACCGGGTGCGACAAGGTGTCTCCGGGCTGCGCGCACTGCTACGCGGAAACGTTCGCCGAGCGCTGGCGTGGGATCCCGGGGCATCCTTACGAGCAGGGTTTTGCGCTGAAGCTCTGGCCGCAGCGGTTGGGGCAGCCGTTGAAGTGGTCGCGGCCGCGGATGATCTTCGTCAACTCGATGAGCGACCTCTTCCATGAGCGAAATCCTGAGCCGGGGGAAGCGGTCGCGTAGGCCGCACCACCTCGCTTCGCGAACGGTCCGCAGACAGTGACAGTCTGTGAGTGGAGCGCCGGTGTGGGCAGACTGACATGGTTGGCGGCCCATTTGTGATAGCGCGCCAGGGCTCCGCTGTCTTCCGAGCGCAAGTACCAGCCACGCTTGGTCATCCATACCGCTGGGGTCGGCGAGGAGGGAGACTCCAAGATGCCGATGGCTGTAAGGCGTACCGATTTCCAAGAGCCATCGACACCGGCAAGCGCATGCAGCAGTCGCTGTTGTTGGCGACGCGACCGGGCGAATGCCTGTGGAGTGACTGACGCTCACGTCCTTGCTGTCCGGGCACGTCCTCCGTCGCGGGTTATGTGTCCAATCCGGGGATCGGGTCTGTTGGCAGCGGCCCGTAGATCGCTTCCAGCCTACGCAGGTCGGCGAGGTCGGGGTCGGGACGGTGTGCGAGGCGCTTGAAGCCCACGAGGCTGCGCAGGCTGGCGATGCGGACGGTCCGTCCTTCCCAGTCGGTCGTCTCGGCGCGCTGCGCGACGGTGTCGTAGTCGAGCGGTGGGAGTCCTCCGCGCAGGATGTCGACGAGGCCGTGGCGGCTGTTGACGCGCAGGCTCTCGGCGCCGGTGACGTCCTCGGGCGTGAGGATCTTGCCGTCGCGCAGGCGCGTGGCCTCGATACGCTCGAGGAAGCGCAGCACCGCGGCGTCGGCCTCGGGGCCGTCGGGCACGAGCAGGTCGCTGTCTTTGGTCGCGCGGATGTGACCGTGGTAGATCACGGCGAAGCCGCCGATCACGACGTAGTCGAGTCCGACCGCGTCGGCGTCGGCGACGGCGCCGCTCAGGTCAGGACCAGTAGGTTCGTCTGGGGGCATGGCCGGCACGGATCGAGGCGGCCAGCAGGGAGACCGCCAGCTGGGACAGTTTCTGGCCCTGCGCGAGTCGCTGGGCGGGGGTTAGCGCCATGTTGATCGCGCGTTCCTGCTCGGCCTCTTCGCGGTTGATGACGGCCCACTCGGCCTCATGTCCCACCGACAGCAGCGGGGTGGTGCGCCCACGACGTTTCATCGATTCAATTCTAGCGCGCGGACCGGCCGGTTGGTCCTGGCGGGTCTCGCTGCAGCCCCCGCTAGCCAGCAAGCACGAACGCAAGGGGTCACCACTAGCCAGAGTTGCGTAGCTTGTGTCAACCCCGCCCAGTTCGTCACTCGGCCTTCGACCGATCCATTGGGTGCCATCACAAGCAAAAGTGCGTTCATCAATCCCATCTGCTCAGGATTTTTACACCAAATATTCAACAGCGCCGGATTACAAACCAGCACCCCCAAACACCGCGCCCGTGAGATCGCCACGTTCAGCCGGTTCCTGCTGAACAGGAACTCCAGGTTCCGGGGGATCTCCTCCCCGCGATCAAGTGGACTGAGGCGACCTGGAACCCGGTGACGGGTTGCGACAAGGTGTCGTATGGCTGCGCGCACTGTTACGCCGAGACGTTCGCAGAGCGCTGGCGCGGCATCCCGGGGCACCCCTACGAGCAGGGCTTTGAGCTCAAGCTATGGCCACAGCGGTTGGAGCAGCCGTTGAAGTGGTCGCGGCCGCGGATGATCTTCGTCAACTCGATGAGTGACCTCTTCCATGAGCGCATCCCTGAGCCGTTCATCCGGCGAGTGTTTGATGTGATGAGAGAGAGTAGGTTCAAGCAGTGGGGCGGCCGCACCGCGAAGGCTGGAGGGCGGCTGCTGGACAGCCAGACGTATGACGCGATGCCGGCCTCCTCAGACCGTCGTGAGCTGATCTTGGCCGCTGGGTAAAGAGCGGGCTCCCACGCCACGCTCCGGACTCGGACGAGAGTTCCGTCCCAAGCGCGGCCTAACGTTCTCGGCATGCTCACTGAGGCCCAGCTTCTGCAACTCAAATGACCCAGGGAGTTTCTCGTCGCCGTTATTCACGAGCGAGCGCAAGCGCTCGTCTAGAGGCCATGCTCAGGCACGTGGCCGAACAAAGGACGCCACATTGCGCGTGTGTGGAGACCATCAGAGTGTTTGGCTCGTTTGCGCGGGGAGCCACCGACGTAGGCGACATAGATCTCGCCGTCAAGATCAACACCAGCCGTGATAAGGGTCTGCATTCAAGGCTGATAAGACGGCTCGCGACTGGAGCTGATCCTTGGTCCGGCTGGCAGACATCACTTGGTGCTCGAAGTCCCATTCTCGAGATCCACTTCGAGAACCACCCGCCTGAGGAGAACATGGTCCTGCTCTATGCCGCGGGGGATTCCCTCGAAACGTGTCTTCAGCGCCTACGGGCACTCACTCCAGACCAGAGCGCGACACACGCTCCTCGGCATTGGGAGCAGGCAAAGACCGAGAGCCTGCGAGGGCTCGAGCAGCACTTCGGATTCCTGACGGCCACCCTCGACCTGCTCGTCGTGGGCAACGCACTCCAGATCGAGCGCGTGGATCTCGAAGAATGCCCCAATGACCGCTCGCCGCATGGTCTTTCGCGGCAACTGCAAGGCGGGCACGCAAAGACATTGCTGGCGGCACTTGTGTATCTACAGGATCTGGGCATTGCCCCTGCCGAGATCTCGCTCTTGTACGAGCCGGCATATATAGGAGGACCGTGGCCCCCCGTATATACATGGCAGGTGCTCTGGACGGAGGCAAGCCTTAGCAGCTTTTTGAAATATGAGCAGGAATGTCGAGATGCCCTCTACCTCGTATCGCCGCGCGCACGCAAGGCACCGTTTGTCTCTCTGAGAATGCATATCTCGAGCGAGGTAGCTCTCCACAACACCCTTCAGAAGATACGCGCGATACGCGAAAGAGCGTCCTCTGAGACGAGCGAGTTTGAGGGGTTCAATCGGCTTGTAGATGAGTTGCTCCATAAGGAGATTCTCACAGCTCGCGAGTGATCGCGACTTCAGGGTCAGATCGGTACCCTGTCTATCGTTGCCGAATTCGTGACCCATAGTCAAAGGAGGCGTCATGTCGCGCAAGAACATAGACCCAGAGGCGTCGTTCTCCTTTTGAGCCGACGAGTAAGCGTCGTAAGGGCTTCCCGTCCGAGACCCACGTAAAGCGCGGCCGGCGCACGATCAAGGGTGGCGAGGTGGAACTCGTCGAGCGCCTCGGCGATAACGACCTGTGCCCGTGCGGTTCCATGAGGCGCTTCAAGAATTGCTGCCGCAATAGCGGCCGCTTTTGACGGCGCTGGACGAGATCACTACGAACGAGACGGCTAATCAACGAGCCATTGAAGGCGCCTGGCAGGTTGGCACAGCTATGAAACGACGGTCTACCGGTGGCTCTAGCTATCACAAGCACCTGTGATACGATCGTAGGGATGGCGATGACGGTCAAGCTCAGCCCCAGTCGCAAAGGCATCCTCGTTGATGGTGAGGAGCTGCGTGGCTTCCCGTATCTGGAGGAGATGGCAGAGAGCGATCAGCTGCGGGTGGCCGCCTGGGCGCGAAAGCTTGCACCGGGGTCGTTGACTGCTGCCCAGCGGTCGCTGCTGGAGAATCGTCGGCCCTCGGCGCGGCGTATGGAGGGTTTGCGCCAGGATCAGATCCTGCGCTCCCCGCTCGTGCGGACCTTGTGGGACGGTCTCCTGGAGGCACAGCAGGCGCTCGTCCTCAACCCGGATCGAGAGCTGGACAAGCGCTATCCGCTGACCACGGGTGAGCTCAGCCGCCTGACGGGGATGAGCAAGCGCCAGGTCCAGTACTGGAGTGAACGACGCCTGCTGCCGCATTGGCTTGATGAGCGCGGGTACCGTCGCTTCGAGGCGGCCGGCGTGATCGTCGCGTTTGCGCTCAGCGACTCTAAGCAGCACGATCGCCAGCACTACGCGGATGTCGCCGCGGACAGCCAACCGCTGGCCGCGATGCGCAGAGCGGTCAGTGTGGTTGGCTTATCCGCGCTCAGCTCGAGCGAGAAGCTCGATCCAGACGAGCTCCAGCGCACCGAGCGCACGTTGCGTCTGCTCGCCGATGCGTTGCACGAGGTACGCGAGCAACCAGAGAGCTCAGTGCAGACCCTCGGGCTCGTCGCGTAAGCGGCGCTCGCTTGGGATCACCTGACGCTGGCGCGAGCATCAGCTGCTCGAATTGACCGGTTCGTCCTGTGGCTTCGTGGCGGCAGCGGACTTACCTGGGTGCGCCGCCGTCTCGATCCCCGCAAGCCGCGCTGTGAGCTCGTCGAGTCGCGCGATGATTGCCTTCTCGCCGTCGCTGAGCTCCACGGCCTGCGGGATCGGGCGGCTTGCGATGAAGTGTTGGGAGACTGCTCCGGTCAGTAGCGCGAACACCCCAATGCCGGTGAGCATCAGGACGATCGCGATCGCGTGTCCCGCGGCGGTCGTGGGTTCTATCTGTGTGCCCTCGGTGCTGACCGTGCCGATCGCCCACCAGATTCCTTCCCAGGTCGAAAGCGGGTGGCCAACGTGGCTCTCAACGCTGGCGAAGACTGCTCCACCGCCGACTACGAGGAACACCGCCAGCGCCATCGCGTACTTCAGCCCGTCGAGCGTGAGCAGCTTGGAGAGCAGTTCGAACCCGCGCCCCACGCGCAGCAGACGTAGCAGCCGGAACACCCTCAGGGCCTGGATGGCCGCGGGCGCGAACGGCGGGGTCAGGATCAGCATCGCCGGCGCCAGCGGGTAGCTGCGCAGCCACGATCGCCAGTCCCGTGCGAAGACCATGATCGCCAGGAGCTCGATGAGAAACACGAGCCATATGACCCAATCGCCGATCACGGCGACCCGGTGCCACGAGGTGCGCAGCGGCTGCTCCTCCAGGATCAGGTCCGGGATCACCAGCAGCGTGGCCACGATCATCGCGGTGCGCAGCCGGGCATCGATCGCGGCGGCCTCCCAGCGGCGCGTCCAAGCGCGACCGATCGCGTAATCCGTCGCGTTCGCGGAGTCGATCCGCTGGATCTGGGTCTCTTCTGTCGACAAGCAGGAGGGTCCTAAGAAGTGGGTCAGGCACTCTAGCTTTTCTGTATGACGTTGTCTAGAAACCTGCCATCTCTTGGAAAGTCTGGGATCACGCCCCAGATGTGTATCGCCGGCGAGTATCTATGCAACCATTTGTCTGCATGGCCAATCACAAGCGCAAGGGTCCGAAGAGCACGCGCGCGGGCTGTCTGATGTGCAAGCCGCACAAGCACCAGGCTGAGCATCGTCGCGACCGCACGCGCGGCGATCGACGCTGGCGCGAGCAGCAGGTGGCCGCCGAGCACGGCGGCCATCGGGATCGCTCACGGTATCTGGATTAGGCTCCAATCGAAGGCCATCTGACATTTCAGATCAGACAGCTGAGCTGTGTGCGCGGTTCCAGGCGGTGCGCCAGGCGGGGTCAGATGAAGAGGCGTTGAGCGCGCCACGCTCTTTGACTCGGCTCAGGAACGTGCCGCTGGATTACTGCTCGCCCAGTCGACGATCGCGGTGGATCCCTGGATCACGGTCCCGTTGTCCAGAACCAGGACCGGCACATCCGGCTGGCCGGTCATCTCGATGATCTGATCGCGCTTGCCTCTACGGCTGAGGGGCACATTTTTGAAGCCGCCTACGACCTTTACGTTGTAGGCGTGACCAGCCTGCTCTAGGGCTTGGGCTGCCACTCCGCATGGGTGCTTGACGATTGGCGTGCTGGCTCCGTGAGTACGGGCCGGACAGGTGTAGAGATCCATCGGGCGATTGTAGAACTGACGTGCCGCAAGGCGAGCCGGGGAGGGTTCCTCAGGCGGCCCGGGACCGCGTCATTTTCATTGGCGGGCAGCGGTTGCCACCCCAAGCGCCCCCGCAATCAGCTGCGTATCGCAGTACTCGATCAGCTCCCGCAGCTTTCCGTCGCCGAGACGGCAGACGTAGCAGTAGGTGTTGTTGTAGGGGATTCCCGACTTCGTGGTGACGTGACCGCGGCATTGGACGACTACGTGATCGCCCTCGGCGGTAAAGCGGTCGAAAGCCGATCCTGACGCCATATTGCGCTAACTAACGATAAGCGTTAGACTACGGGATATGCCGTCTCTAGCTGAGCTGCCCGATGCGCTCATATCTCAGGGGCGCTACTGGGTGAGCACTACGGAGGCCGCCGAGCTTGCCGGTGTGCCCGCGGCGCATGTCTATCCGGGTCTGCAGAGACTGCGTCGTCGCGGTGCGATGTTCTCTCCGGCGCGCGGATTTCATGTTCTGATCCCGGCTGAGTATCGCTCGTGGGGGGTGCTGCCCGGCGAGCTGTTCATCGACGGCATGATGCGCGCGCTCGGACGCGACTATTACGTGAGTCTGCTGACCGCGGCGGCGATGCACGGCGCCGCGCACCAGGCGCCACAGGTCTTCCAGGTAATGGTTGACCGTCACGTCGCCGACCGCGACATCGAGCGGGTCCGACTGCGCTTCTACGCCAACGAGCACCTCGGCGAGATGGTGACCGAAGAGCGACAGGTCGACACCGGTCGCATTCAGCTCGCCACACGCGAGACGACGCTCGTAGACCTCGTGGTCCACCCTGACGACGCAGGGGGGTTGAGCAACATCGCCACGGTGGCGGTTGAGATCGGCGAGATCGATGTGCAGCTGCTCGCACGGCTCGCGGCGGTTCGTTCGCGCTCAATCGCCAGGCGCCTCGGATGGCTGCTTGATCAGTATCGCGCCGATCTCGACCCTGAGCCTCTGCGTGAGATCGCTCATGCTGGCAGTGGCTATCCGACGCGCCTCGTTCGTGCGCTGCCCGCACGCGGTCCGATCGATCCCCGCTGGAACCTGCAGGTCAACAGCGACGTGGAAGCAGACCTGTGATCGATCGTCCCGCACTCGTTGCATGGCGCTCGAAGGCACCGTGGCCGAACGTGGTACCCATCCCCACCTTCCAGGCCAGTGAGCTGCTTGCCACCAAGCTGCGCGCGCTCTACCAACGCAGCAAGGGCCGCGACCTCTTCGACCTCTGGTTAGGCCTCACCGTGCTGAAGGCCGACCCGGAGGAGATCGTCGCCGGCTTCAACCACTACATGCGCGACGCCACCTTCAGCTTCCCCGAGCTGCGCAACAACCTGGCCGCGAAGCTCGCGAGCGCCAGCTTCCGGCGCGACCTCGATGCGCTCACGACCCATATCCCAGCCGAATACGACCCCGACACCGCAGCCGACCTAGTGATGCGCGAGCTCGGCAGCCACCTACGCAACGCGCCACCCGTCGACGACATCGTCCCCTTCGGCTCATAGGCGCGGGCTCTATGTCGTCATGCAGACGGCAGCCCAGCGCGCGTCCTACATGGCAGGGGATCACTCCTCCAGAGATCGACCGCGGCGGCTCGCGCCGGGTATATTTTTTGGGAGGCTGTCCCGCCGGTCGGCATGTCGAACGGCCCGTATCACCGGCCAGAACGCGGGGATCCTTACAAGCACGCCGGCGAGCACGGGCGGAGGGATAACCTTGCAGGAGCCCCTCAGTCGCTCAGCCCCCGAGGACCTGGGCGAGGTGGGCGAGATCCGGTTCGATCAGCCGCGGGAAAGTCACGGGGATCTTGCCATCGCTCTCGATCAACGATTTCGCGCTGATGAGGGTTACACCGGTCACCTCGCCGTCCTGACTGAGGTACACGAGATGTCCCTCTGGCGTGTCGATGATCTCCGCCGCCGTTCCCCTCGTGCCGCGCAGACGCAGACAGAGGACATCGCAGTCGCTGTCGTAGCGAACGTCGTCGAACTCGTATGACCCGACGGCCACTATGTGCAAATTATGCATGGGGCAAGGACGGACGACGCTCGTGGCGGCTGGGAGCGTTCGGCCCGGGGTGCGCGGACGTACGGACGCTGGTTCGCCGATCCGCCGCAGGATCTGGAAGACCGCTTCCTGGCGGCGTTCGAGCACAATCTCAGCGAGGCGCAGGCGGTGGCGTCGCGCGCGTATCGCAGCGAGCGCCGGCCGCGTGACCAGCTGCGGGCGGGCGTGGCTACTCTGCTCGACTTTCTGGACCGGGAGCCCGGCGCGGCGAGCGTCCTGATCGTCGAGGCGCTGCGGGCTGGCCCGCGCGTCGCGTCGCGTCGCGCGCAGGTCCTGGAGCAGCTGGCGAGCGTGATCCACAAGACCGGTGTGCGGGCGATGCCCTCGGGCGAACGTGAGCCGCCGCCGCTGACCGAGGAAGCGGTCGTCAGCGCGGTACTCGGCATGCTCCACGCGCGCGTCGCGGCGTCCTGGTGGGGCGTCGCAGCCGGGCCCTCGCCGCCTCTCGTAGTCCTGGTGGGCCCGCTGATGGCTCTGATCCTGGTGCCTTACGTGGGTGCGAAGACGGCGAGCAAAGAGCTGTTCGCGCCGGCGCTGCGGATGCTGGCGCCGGGCGAGGCTCCTGCGGGCCTGCCGTGGGCCGAGCTCCCCGACGAGCTTGCGGACCTGCCGTCGCGCGTCACCCGACTGACTGCATCGACGATCGTGTTCATCGGCCAGATGAACGAGCGCGACGGCGCGCCCTCCAACCGCGACGTGTGCTGGGCGACGGGCGACACCGACGCCGGCCAGATGTCCAAGCTCCTCCAGCGCCTCGAGGCATTGGAGTTGATCGAGAACACCACCTACCACGGCAACGGGCGGGGTCGTGCCAACGAATGGCGGCTGAGCAAGAAGGGACGGGAATTGCGAGCGGTGATCGAAGCGCGCTCGGCGGCTGGGCGCCGAAGCGCGGGCACCGCCGACTGACTTTATTGGAGTTTCCACTGGAAACGCACCCCGCGAGCAGCGACCATGCGGATTGGAGAGGGTCGCAGCTTTCGCAACCCGCTTTTTACACAGCTTGAGCGCCTCCTCCCGAGCGGGCGTTTGAGGGGAACCCTCATAAGGCGGTCCCTGCCGCCGGTTCTCGATGTACCCCTCTGGCGTCGCGGCTCTCCCCTGGGCCGCGGCGCCGGGCCCTATTGAGAGCAGCTATTCCACTTTCGCCTTTCTATTGCACGCGAAGCTCCTCCTCGCGAGCTTGGCTCGGCGCGGACCGTGGCACTCAGAGGGGACGTTCGTTTTCGCGCCAAGTTTGTGGCGCGATGCCAAGCAAAGACGGGGATCCGGCGGCAAAGATGCAGGCGTTCGGTTGAAGCGTCGCCGTGGCTGGCTATCTTGATTGGCGTGTTCGATTTGGTCTGACCTGAGCACCCACGGAGGCTCCTCGAGCAGGAGCGCGGATGGGACGAGGGTGCGACTGACGCTGCACTGCTGGGCAGCAATTGAAAACTGAAGAGAACGGGCCGGTCGCGAGTCAGGGCGCGTCGCTCGTAAGGGCGGGCTCCACGAGTCTGGCGGCGGGGATCCATTCGTCGATTGAGGCGCAACGGCATACCCGGCTTCATATAGGATCTTTGCGGTGAGGATCGTGCGATCTCGTGCAGCAGAGGGCGGCTGGGACGAAGAGATGAGTGCGCGTATTGTCTTCGGTGTGGTGTTGGCGTGTGTGCTGCTCGTGGCCTGCGGAGGCGCGTCGAGCGCGTATGCCTCCCCGGGTTTCGGGATCGAACGCTACGCCCTGACCGCGACTGAAGAAAACAGCTCGGCGGATACCCAGGCCGGGTCGCACCCGCATGAATTGACCGCTGAAGCTGTGCTCGACGCGGGGGTTCCGAGCACGGGTGAAGTGAGGAATCTGAGTTTCGAGTTGCCGCCGGGGTTGAGCCTCGATTTGGCGGCTGTTCCTCATTGCAGCTTTGTGGAATTTGACGGGTCGGGGTGCGGGTCCGGCGTGGCGGCGGTTGGGAGCGTGCAGATGAGTATCGCGGGGACGCTGGACTCGGCCACCGTGTACAACCTGGCTCCGGCGCCGGGAGAGCTGGCTGAGCTCGGCTTCACGCTAAAAGGTATCCGGGTGATCGCTGACATCGTTGTTCGTACGGGCGGCGACTACGGGATAACGGTGAGCATCCGTGACATCCCTCAGGAGCAAGTCGAATCGGTGAAGCTGACGTTGGCGGAAGAGCCGTACGCGCCGCTGCTGACGCTGCCCACCTCCTGCTCCGGTCCGTTGCAGACGACGCTGCAGAGCGAATCGTGGGGGACGGAAACCGCGTCGGTGTCGAGCACGCTCCCGGGGATGGCCGGCTGCAACAGGCTTTCCTTCGATCCCTCGATCTCGATTGCTCCCGATGCGAACGAGGCCGACACGCCTTCCGGCTACGAGCTGGATCTGAACGTTCCCCAGCACGAAGACGCGGAGGGGCTGGCGAGCGCCGAGTTGAAGGAAGCGGCCGTGACGTTGCCGGAAGGCGTCGGTATCTCGCTGTCGGCGGCCGACGGGTTGCAGGCGTGCACCGAAGCGCAGGTCGGGTGGGGCTCGCAAACGGCGGTAACGTGTCCCGACGCATCAAAGATCGGGACGGTGGCGATCCACACGCCGCTGCTCGCCGATCCGCTGCAGGGTGCGATCTATCTCGCGACGCCGAGCGAAAACCCGTCTGGCTCGTCCCTGGCCATTTACGTTGTCGCCGAAGATCCCGTGTCGGGCGTGCAGATCAAGCTCGCGGCTGAGATCGAAGCCAACCGGCTCACGGGTCAGCTGACGATCGTGTTTCGCGAACTCCCGCAGCTTCCGATCGGCGACCTGGAACTGCATTTCTTCGGCGGCGAGCGGGCGCTGTTGAGCACCCCTCCGACATGCGGGCTGGCCACGAGCACGAGCGAACTGACGCCGTGGAGCGCAAACGCAGGCGTCGCGTCTTCCAGCGCTTTCGACATCGACTCCAGCATCAACGGCACGTCGTGCTCTGCACCGCCGCCGTTCAGTCCGAGCTTCCAGGCGGGGAGCACGTCGGCGGGCGAAACTGGCGCATATGCCTCGCTGGGGCTGTTCGTCTCGCGGACCGATCAAGAACAGGAACTGAGCTCGTTTGCGATCCAGGCTCCGGCGGCCGTCGCGCAGATGTTCGCGGGCGCACAGCCGTGCGGGGAACCGCAGGCCTCAGAAGGCGCGTGCTCTGCGGCCAGTGAGGTAGGGACCGTCGTCGCGCAGGCCGGGTTGGGCATCTATCCCCCTGACTTGTATGGCCGCATCTACCTGACCGGTCCCACCCTCCCGGCCGAGGGACTTAATCCTTCCGGCTCCGGGCAGGGCCTGTCGATCGTGCTGCCCGTTGATCCCGCCCCATTTGAGTTGGGCAGTGTGGTGGTGCGCGCGGGCGTGGAGATCGAACCCGGCACGGGACGGCTGAACATCACAAGCGCTCAGCTGCCGAGCTTCGCGGAGGGCGCTCGACTGCCATTGGATGCGCTGCTCCTGCAACTTGAACGAGGCGAGTTCAAGATCAGCCCGACCGGCTGCGAATCGCTCACGGTCACCGGCACGATCACGAGCACGCAGGGCAGCTCGATCGCGATCGCCACTGACCCGCTGGGCACGCCTCCGCAATGCAACCCGCCGCAGACTGCGGTCTCGACCACCACAGCAAGCGGCGTGTCGCCCAGCGCCGGCGGCGTGTTGCTTACAAGCACACGCATAACGACAACAGGCGGCGGCAAGACGGCGGTGAAGCTCACCTGCACAGGCACGGCCACGTGTCGCGGCAAGCTGACCTTGACCCACAAGATGACGGGCAAGGACGGGAAGCAGCGCTCCAAGACGACGACGATCGGGACGGCAACCTTCTCGATCCCGCCAGGGAAGACGACGACTATCGACGTCAAGCTAAATGCCGTCGGGCGCGCGCTGCTCGATGCGGATCACGGACGTCTCAGCGCCATCCTGACGGTCCTGAAGTCCACTCCGGCCCCGTCGCAGACGCACACCGAGAACGTGCGGCTTGTGCTGCGGAAGGCCTCCTCCACGGCTGACGCCACCGCCCCTTCCCTAGGCCCGAAGGGCGAGCAACCTTTGCGCACGGTGTGAGTCCTGGCCGTCCAGCTCCTGGATCTGGGCTGCGGTCTTCTCGAGGTCGATCGAGTCTCCCTCCACCATCGCCTCGATGTCCGCCCAGTCCTTGGTTCGGTCGAACATTGCCTTGAAGACGGCGAGGGCGCCGCAATCGAGGACGGGGATCGTGCGATCCATGAACGGCACATAGCGCACGCCCGCTGCCACCTCGTCGTGGAACGGAAGAACGTTGAGAAAGATGTCGATCGGAGTGTCCTCCCACCAGAGACGTGTCTGACCTTCCCGTTGCACCTCCTCGAGGTTGGCCGTGGTAACGGCGACGGGGTCGGGAAGGGCAGCGGAGACCTCCGCAATGTGCTCCCGAGTGACGAAGATGTTGAAGTCCAGGTCCCGTGTCCCCCTGGGCTCCAGCGTGCAATAGCCGAGTGCGATCGCGCCGCCGACGGCGTGGGGGAGACCGGCCTTGGCGAGGGCATCGTGAACCGCGATCAGGCGCTCGGCGAGGAGGCTCACTTGGCCAGGCGGATCAGGGGCGGATAGGCGAGCCGGCGGCGCGGACGGTACGGAAGCTGCTCGGCGAGGTCCAGCACCTGCGCGAGGATCTTGCCGGCCCGGATGAGCTGCATCTGATCTGAGGCTGGCCCCACTCGAAGCTGGAGGCCGGCCGCTCCCGCGATCCGCGCGAGTGCGGCAACGGCCGGCTGGCGGTGACCGTGCTCGTAGGCGCTCAGCACCGAGCTCGTGATCCCACTCCGACGCGCGAGCTCGATCTGCCTGAGTCCGCTCTCATGGCGAATCTGGCGAATCAACTTCCCCGCCAGCTGGTCATTGGCGTTGTGCATGAACATATCTTAGCGTATCCGCTAAGACCAGGAACAGTCGCAGCCCTCCCGTGAGTCAGCCTTGGGCGGCCGCCAAGGCGAACGCCTCCCGATCGTCGAAGTCCAGGAGCTCCTCATCCTCGGTGGCGACGAGGTGCAGCGCTCCGGCGTCGTCATCGACATGACCGTTGTTGCCGTCGCTGCCGGGTGCGCCACTGAGGAACTGCACGGTTCGCGCGACGACGCGCACCGCTTGGGCGGGGCGACCGTCTTTGGTCTCCCATTCGCGCCAGTCAAGGCGCCCGTCGACCGCTACGGGACGACCCTTGTGCACGTACTTGGCGACGTTCTCGCCGGAGGCGCCGTACACGACGACGTCGAAGAAGTTGGGCTTCTCGACCCACTCTCCCGTCTCCTCACGGCGTCTGGCGTTGACCGCGACTCGCAGCTCACAGACGCTGGTGCCCGACGGCAGGAGACGCAGCTCGGGGTCGCTCGTGAGCCGCCCGGTGAGGACGACATGGTTGATGTTGCTCATCGACATGGCTTACTCCTTGTTCGCTGTACCTAGCTGGTAGCTAGCTGGACTCGAAGGCCCACGCCGCCCAGGACGGGCCGCTCGCGTAAAGACCTCCATCTCCCTATCCGACGAGACCAGCCAAACGGGACACCCTCTGGGAAACAGGCCCTCGATCAGCGAGGTGGCTGCTCCCGTCGTAGGCCCGCTGTCCCGTTTGGCTCTTCTCGTCGGTATAAGAGACAGGGCGCGTGGGTAGGGAGATCGAGGAAAGCGGGATGGAGATGCGAGGCAGTCACAGCAGCGGGACGTCGGTGATCACGGCTGGTTCGCGCGGGAGCGCCTGGCTCGTGGCTCTGGCGCTCGTGGCCTTCGGTTGTTTGGCGCTCGGGTCGAGTGCGCGGGCAGGCGACTGGACACAGGTCACGTGCACCCAGCCCGACGGCAAGCCCGCGCCGATCGAGGGATGGGACCCAGAAGCGGTCAGCGGCGCGGGCGACTACTCGAACGCCTACAGCACGTGCGAACAGACGGGCGGTGCGCTCATTGCTGAGAGCAGCAACCAGTGGCCTCAGTCACGCTACAGCGGCTACTTGTGGCATTACGCGGCTCCGAATGGTTCGGCGATCGCCGGCGGGACGCTTTCGCTGAACCTTTATAGCCCGGAGGGGCAGGCTTACATTGCGACTCCGGCCAACTCCTATCCGAGCGATGTCGTGAAGAACTGCCAATTCAACCTGTCATGCATGGAAAACGGACCCGACGGAGGTCCCTTCGTAGGCACGGTGCCGATCGACCATCTGGGCGGGACGAACCTGTACGCCGAGGCGGAGTGCCTGGGCCCGGGGCAGCCGGGCGAACCGACGGAAAGTTGCCCGATGGACGGCGGCGGCAACGGCGTGAACGCCCAGGCGGCGATTTATGCCGCCGACATCGAGCTGGAAAACAGCTCCACACCCGCGGGCACGGATTTCGCCGGCTCGCTATTGCAGCCCAACGCGACCGGCACCGCGGATCTGACGTTCACCGCCAAGGACCCTGACGGTCCCGGGGTGTATCGGGTGATCGCGGAACTCGACGGCAAGCAGGTCTATCAAGGCATCCCGGAAACGAACGGTGGTCGGTGCGCGAGCATCGGCGCCGACTCGAACGGTGTTAGCGAGTTCCTCTATGCCCAGCCGTGCAAGCAGGACGTGGCCGTCGACGTGCCCCTGGAAACGACCAAGTTTGCCAACGGCTCCCAAGCGCTGAAGGTCACCGTCCAGGACGCCGCCGGGAACAGTGCGGTCGTCTATGACAGGACGATCACGATCACGAACTCGAGCGGCGCAGGATCTTCCAGTAACGGAGCCGGCAATCCGACCGGTCTGAGTACGTCTATGGCCATCGGCCCGGGTAGCCCGGTGGTCTTGCGTGGAGCGCCCAACGGCACAAACGCCTCTGACCAGGCCACACTCACCGCCCGCTGGACGAGCACGACCAAGACGACGCGCACGAGCGACTACGGTCAGGCCGACCGCGTCACGGGGCGCCTTACGACTACCGCCGGGCAGCCGATCTCCGGCGCATCGCTTGACGTGAGCGAGGTACCGGCCGACCAGGGCGCGAAGGCCATATCCCTTCCAACTGTGCGCACCGGCCCGACGGGCGCATGGACACTGACCCTGTCCCGGGGTGTCTCTTCGGGCACGCTGCACGTCGCCTACCGCAGCCACGTGGACGACACGATCCCCGTCGCCATAGCCGCCCTCACCTTGCGGGTGCATGCCGGAATCAGGCTGCGCATCGCCCCTCGCATCACGAGCGTCGGCCACACGATCCACTTCACAGGCGTGTTGCATGGCCTGCCGATCCCCGAAGAGGGCAAGCAATTGGTGCTCGAGGCGCGTTCGGGCAGGGGGGAATGGATCCAGTTCAACACGATTCGCACTGACGCGGAGGGCCGCTACCGCGCGAGCTACCGCTTCAAGTTCCCCGGTCCGGTTACCTACCAGTTCCGTGTCCTCTCCCGCTTCGAATCCGGCTTCCCGTTTCTGGACGGCGCCTCAAACGTCATCGACGTGCACGAGCGCTGAGCGTGGCGTCATGCGTGTTGCCGCTCAAGCGAGTTGTTCGTTGGCTCGCTGGAGGACGACGGTGCAAACGAAGCTGAGCGCAAGGGGACGAAATGAGCGAGGCGGTTGGGGCATCGGTAGAGACATCGGCTACTCGGCGGCGGTACGTAAGAACTGTTTAGGATGCACCCGTGAACGCACGTCGCCGTGCGCGAGCTCTCCAGGAAAGTAGGCAACGGGGCTTACTTCTCTAGAAAAGAAGGAAAGGGGGCTAACGCCTTCTCGGTCCTAGAAGAGTCCTACCGGCTCGAGGTCAAGGTTCAGGCCGATTTGAAAGCCCTCGGCATGACTTCCTGCCTCGGCCCGCCGCCACGAAAACTCATCGTAGGCTAGATCATCGCGTGTTGCCGGCGGAAGACTGAAAGGACGCCGTTTTATGTCGGGATTCCCGCGTGACCGTGACTCAGAGAGGCTGCAGCTATCTATGAGAGAGGTTTGGGTGGTTCGGTTTCTCGCAGCCCGAGTGCGTAGGAGATTTCGGAGGCGGGCGAGGAGATCAGCTTCACCGCGAGGGGTTCGGCTACTTCGCGCTCGCGCTTGGTGAGCGGACGTGGGATGAGCGCCTTCTCGCCGCCGCTCGCCTTCCTGTACGCAATCGTTGTCGGGGTCATCGTCAGGTTCTCTCTGCTGGCGAGCTGGATCACTCGTGAATGACGAGGACGCGTCCAGCCGAGCCTGATGGCGTTTGAAGCTGGTTTAGCCGCTCATGTACTGCCGGGGCTATGATTCCGCCATGCAGGAGCCGCGGGCGACGCAGGAGCTGCGAGAGCTGCCGGTCGAGGTGATCGAGCCGAGTCTATCGCAGCCGCGTCGTTATTTTGATGAGGGGGCGCTGGAAGCGTTGGCGAGTTCTGTGGGCCAGCGTGGGGTTTTGCAGCCGGTGCTGGTGCGCCCGGTCGAGGGCGGCAGGTATCAGCTGGTCGTGGGTGAGCGTCGCTGGCGCGCGGCGCAGCTCGCGGGCTTGGAGACGATTCCGGCGCTCATATCTGAATATGACGATCTCGCGGCGCTCGAGGTGGGGCTGATCGAGAACGTGGCGCGCGAAGATCTGAACCCGATCGAGGAAGCCCGCGCGTGCGCGACGCTTGTGCAGGAGCTGGGTCTGACCTATAAGCAGCTCGGGAAACGGTTGGGGCGTGGCTCCGTCACGGTGTGGAACCTGGTGCACTTGCTGGACTTGCCCGAGGAGGTCTTGGAGCTTTTGGGGCGGGGGGAGTTGAGCAAGAGTCATGGAACGGCGCTGCTGGTGGCAAAAGATCCCAAGGAGCGCTTCCGGCTGGCTGGTGAGGCGATCGAGCAGGGCTGGTCGATACGGACCCTCGAAGCCCATGCCCGTACGAGCAACATGAGGGAGGGCAAGTCGAAGCAGGGTTCTGAAGAGGTGGGCTCGGAGGGGGACGCGGGGCTGCAGCCGGATCTGACCAATATGAACGTCGCCAGGGTCTGGGGCGATCTGTTGGGCGTCGAGGTGGGCGTTCGCACCTTGGGTGGCCGGCAGTTGCGGGTGGAGGTCGTGTTCACCTCCCCCGAGGCGGCGCTCACCGTCGGTGGACACCTGGGCGAGATGGTCGCTCGCGCCAAGAAACGCAGAAGTTGACGACCAGCACGACGGTTCCTCGGGTGCGCGTGGCTTTTCCGTGAGAAGTCTCCGCTACATGCGCGCGCATCGTTCCTGCACGCAGGTCAGATTTTGCCCTAGCCGTTGCGAGATAGACTGACAGGATGTTCAAAAAGCTGATCAGTTTGTTCAAAAAGTCGCCTGCTGAACCGCCCTCGGATGCGCCCACAGGTCCCCAGCCGCTGCGCCCGAGCCCGATGGTCGGAGAACTGCACGGCCGCCCTGATCGCCGTTAGCCTCGCGCGCGTCTGCGTGGGCAAGGCGCCTTGTATGTGACGGGCACGACCGCGCCGCCGAGGAACGACAGTTCCGACTTCACCGGGAAGCCACCCTTCGGGCACTTCTTCGGCATCATGCCGTAGTAGATCGTTTTCTTACCCTTCTTATAGGCGGCACCGACCCTCACGTTGATGTATTCGGCCGACGCATCCAGCGCACCGGGCACCGATTCGATCAGCGGCACTTCGGCAACAAGCTTCGGACCGAAGGGCGCAGGCGCCTTCGTGAGACTGCCTTTGGAAATGATTTCGATCGAGACGGGCGAGGTGCCCTGCACATAGAACTGCAGGTTGCCGCCTGCAGCGAAGAACGGCTGCACCGACACCGTCTCTGCAACCCGTTCGGTGCCGAAGCTCACGACACCGCGCGCGCTGCCCACCGGTCCAGCCTTCGATTTCCTGGGACATCCCGCGGGTCCACGGATCTCGAGCACGCTTTCTGCGCAGGTGGGAAACCCCTGCGTGTGCAGCTTCACACCGGAGGGCAAATAGAACGTGACCCCGGTCAACGGGGCGGGGTGGCCACCGTATTCGGTCCCCGAGATTCTGTATTCGGCCTGCACCGCAGCACCGGCGCCGAGGATGTTCCCCGTGTGAGGGAAGCCGGGAATTGGCACGGCCTTTGCTTTCAGCGTGACCGTCGGCGCCGCCGACGCTGTCGCCGAAAGACCAACAACGGCAAAGCCGAGCACGGCCAGATAGGCGGATATTCTGCGCATCGCATGACCTCTTCCCTCGTTTTACGGCTCTACTAAGAAGAACCCATTCGAAGCACAGAAGTCGCGCCTGTATGTCGCCCCGCGCGGACGAGCGGCCCCGTCCTCAGGGCTGGGTACTCTGGGGCCATGCAGTCTTCACCGGTTATCTGGACGATCGGGCATTCCAACCACACGTTTGAGCACTTTGCGGAGCTCTTGAAGGTCCTGCCACCGCCGCCTGCTCGTCGGCAAGGTCCTGGCTGACCACGGGGTGGCACTCCGTCATATCCTCCCGAATGGAATCGTCCACCAGGAGGACTTCGTGGCCCTGGACTCCGGAGATGAGCAGGAGACGTTGTTCGGCGAGGAGGAGCCGGCGTGGAGATCTACACAATCGGTTTCACACAGACGACGGCTGAGCACTTCTTCGGCGACTTGAGTTGAGAGTCGATGGTGCTGTCTGTAGCTAGTCAACGACCAGTTGGATCGTCGGTGAGGTCCCGAGCGAGAAATGCTCCAGTCCGGTACTGGTTCTGCCCTCCGTTTTTAGCTCGAGGACTGCTCGAGCGCCCAGTGACGGCGCCGATGCGTGTGCTTTCGGTATGGTCGGCGCCGTGCCGCATGATCCTGTCGAGTTGTTGCGCCGGCTGATCCGGTTCGACACGACCAATCCACCCGGCAACGAGGCCCAGTGCATCGGGTGGATCAAGGACCTCTGCGACGCAGCTGGCCTCGAGACGAGAGTCTTGGCCAGGGACGCGTCGCGGCCGAACCTGCTGGCGCGGCTGCCTGGTCGGGGTGCCGCGCCGCCGCTCCTGCTCCAGGGCCACGTCGACGTGGTCTCGGCGGATGGCCAGAGCTGGCGCCGCGATCCGTTCGGCGGCGAGCTGATCGACGGCGAGATTTGGGGTCGAGGCGCCCTGGATATGAAGGGCGGTGTGGCGATGATGCTCGGGGCGATCCTGCGGCTCGTCGAGTCCGCTGAGCCTCCACCGGGCGATGTGTTGTTGTGCGTGCTCGCGGATGAGGAGAACCTGGGGGCCTACGGCGCGCGCTTCGTGGTCGAGGAGCACCCCGAGCTGTTTGAGGGCGTGAGGCACGCGCTCGGTGAGTTTGGTGGCGCGCGCACCGAGCTGGCGGGTCTGAGCACTTACCCGATTCAGGTGGGTGAGAAGCAGGTCTGCTGGATGCGCGCAACGGTCCGGGGGCCCGGCGGGCACGGCTCGATCCCGCTGCGCGGCGGTGCGATGGCGAAGCTCGGCCGGTTGCTGAGCGCGCTGGATGCGCGGCGATTGCCGGTGCACGTCACCGAGATTCCGCGCGCGATGATTGAGGCGGCGGCGGCCGCCCTAGGAGCCGGTGGGCAGGAGCTGGCCGACGGGCTGCTCGACCCCGAGCGGACCGACGCGACACTCGACATGATCGGCGAGGCGGGCCAGATGCTGGATCCGATGTTCCACAACACGGTCAACGCCACCGTCGTGCGAGGCGGCGGGAAGGTCAACGTGATTCCGAGTGAGCTGCAGCTCGAGCTCGACGGGCGTCTGCTTCCCGGGCAGACGGCGGACGATCTCTTCCGCGAGCTGCGTGAGCTGGCAGGTGACGAGAACCTCGAGCTGGAGGCAACGAGCTATGAGCCGGGATCCGATCGGGCGGACCTGTCCCTGATGCCGTTATTGAGCGACGTGCTCACCGCCGCCGATCCCGACGCCGTGCCGTTACCGATGCTCATGCCGGGTGTCACCGACGGCCGGTTCTTCGCCCGGCTTGGGATCCAGACCTACGGCTTTCTTCCGATGCGCCTGCCCGCGGAGATGAAGTTCACGAGCCTCATTCACGCGGCGGACGAGCGCGTGCCGGCGCAGGAGATCGGCTGGGGCACCGACCGCATCCACGAGGTACTGACGCGCTACAGATAGCTAACGGACCGCGGCAATGCGGGAGCTCCGCGCTCAGCTGAAGCGGCTAGGAGTTGGGGGCGTAGGTGCTCTCGCGATTCGCGTCGCCGATCGTCCTGTCCAGTAGCGCGAACAGCTCGGTGAAGTGCCGCTCGGCCGCTGCCTGATCGTAGGCGGCGGTGTCGCTCATTGTGTAGCCGTGGGCGGCCCCCTCATAGAGCTCTGAGCGGTATCGCACCCCGGCCTCCTCGAGGGCTTGCTCGAGCGCGGCGACGTGCTCGGGGGTCATGCTCTGGTCGTTGTCGGCGTAGCCAAGGTAGAGCTCGGCGGAGATCGCGCCGGCGCTGAGGTGCGGACTGTCCTCATCGTCGCTGACGAGCCCACCGGCGTGGAAGCCGGCGAGCGCCGCGACGCGCTCCGGGTAGGCAGCGGCAATCCGCCAGCCCACGCGCCCACCCAGGCAATAGCCCGTGATGGCAAACGGCGGGCTTGCGAGATCGCCAAGATAGTCGATGTAGGCCGCCCCGTCGCTGACGATTGCCGTTGTCCTTGCGGATCAGTCGCCCGGCCCGCACAGCGGAGAGATAGACGATCAGCTCACAAACAGGTGTAAAACCATTCCCAAGTTAGCGTAGTCATATCCCCAATCCCTCTTGAATCCGCCGCCCCCAAACGCCAAATACTGCAAGTGCGCGCCGTCCCCGAGTAAGCATCGACATCGTGTGCATGGCGCTCGCCGACGGACAGGCTGTGAGCGGCAGCGTGCTCGCCGGCGAGCACCGAGTTGCGCGCTCGACGTTGCGCGAGGCGCTCGAAAGGCTGCTCGGCGACGAACGGCACGTGCAGCGCGATGGGGAAGGCAGGCCGTTCCTGGTCGACCCCCTCCTCGCCGAGTGGCTCAAACGCAGATGACACGTTCGAGGACATGAGGTGTTTTGGATGGGAGACAACAACACCAGTCGCCCGAACAAAGGTGAGTGTCGCCGGTCAAAGAGCCTGGATGCTCGAGCCCAAGGATCACGAGGACTGTTGTGGTTGGAGCATGGGGAGTAGTGTGAGGTTGACTAGGCGGCGGACGGAGTGTGGGTCGTCGAGTGTGATGGTTCCGTCGCGGGTGAGTAGTAGTGAGATTGCGAGGCGTGCGATGACTTCGGCGACGCCGTCTATGTCTGTGCTCGCGGCGCGGCCGGCGTTGACTTCGGCCTTTAGTCGATGGGCGATGAGTGATCGGTAGAGCTCGAGCACGGGTCCGCCGTCGAGGGTGAGTGGTGGTAGGAGGACCTCGGGTTCGCTGCGTAGGAGCCGGTCGAATAGTGGGTGGTCGCGGACGTAGCGCCCGGCGAACTCGAACCCTGCGACGAGTCGGTCCTCCAGCGTTTCTGCGCCTTCCCATAGGAGGTCGAGCTCTTGCATACCGCGGTGGACCTCGCGTGCGATGACGATCTCGACGAGGCGTTGCTTGCTCGCGAACCGGCGGAAAACGGTCATTCGTGAGACACCGGCGCGGCGGGCGACATCTTCCATCGAGGTGCGGCGGATGCCGTGCTCGGCGAACTCTTCGAGCGCCGCC
>Ga0302324_100005871_pt1 | contig 26678 bp, 26 predicted proteins | sample Palsa_T0_1_FD_201949 | JGI IMG/M metagenome (GOLD analysis project Ga0302324, IMG submission 201949) | Peat permafrost microbial communities from Stordalen Mire near Abisko, Sweden - Palsa_T0_1 | ecosystem: Environmental > Terrestrial > Soil > Palsa > Peat permafrost | place: Sweden: Abisko...
CAGCCCCGTGCAGGTCGAATTGAAACGGCTCGAGATCTGAACTTAGTCGAACCACCGTTCCCTCTACCTCTCGGATCGTCGCCTTAACCGGTTGCGTCTGACCCGGCATGTGAACCCGCAAAGAGACGCGGCCTTCCCTCCAACTTTCGAGCAGCGAAAAAGCTTCTTCAGGTGAAATGTGCATCGAAGGCCAGCGCCTCTCAGGGTATTAAACAGCCTATGAAGGCAATCTGAGCTTTATTCCCTTCACTGTCTGTAGGGTGTCTTACCTACACGCTATCATGGACCGGGGGGCCCGGGCCGGCTCCTCAGGATTTTGAGACCACAGTCATGCGGGCACTGCTGGGAGAGCTGACCAATTTCCTCGCCCGGCCAGCGCATTGACGCTTTGCCTCGATTTTGCTATGTTTTGCGGGGTCGAGCGCGGAACGTCGCGCCTTCCAGAGTTCGGAGTTTCCGCGGGAGCCACAAGCCATTGCCAAAGAAGGGTTTAGCAATAAAATCAAAGGCCAGGTCCGTTCCTCCTGACCCGGACGCTCCCGCCAAGCAGCAGCAGCTTAAGATGTATGAAGAGGCTCTGCACTTTTTCCAGCAGCAAAAGTACGCTCGCGCCAAGCAGTCGCTCGAGCGCGTCCTGGAGGGACCCAACAAGGAATTACAAGACCGCGCAAAGATGCACGTGCGCATTTGCGATCAACGCATCTCCCGTTCGCCCGCAGCCGCCCCTAAATCCGCCGAAGATCACTATACCCAGGGTGTGGCGCTGATGAATCTTGGGCGCTGGGACGAAGCCCGCGAGCATCTCGACCGCGCCCGCAAGGCCGCGCCCAAAGCAGACCACGTGGTCTACGCCATGGCCGCTCTCGATTGCCTAACCGGCGAAGCCGATTCCGCCATGCAGAACCTCAAGGCCGCTATCCAAATGCGTCCGGAAAATCGCTACCACGCCCGCAACGATCAGGACTTCGCCTTTCTGCAGGAAGACCCGCGCTTTACCGAGCTGCTCTACCCAGAACGAGACGGCTCCGCGTGCTAGCCTGTTTCCACTTCATTTATGAAAAAAACGCCGGCACATCCTCGGCGCTCCGCGCGCATCGTCGCGGTGGGCGGCGGCACCGGGCTTTCAGCCGTCTTGCGTGGCTTGAAAGGATACGTGGCCGAGCCCGGAGGCGGCGGCCCTTCGAAACCCATCTCCGACCTGACGGCCGTCGTCACCGTCACCGATGACGGAGGCAGTTCGGGACGCTTGCGCCGCGAATACCGAGTTCTTCCGCCCGGCGATATCCGCAACTGCATGGTGGCTCTTTCCCAGGACGAGCATCTGCTGGGGAAACTTTTCCAGTATCGCTTTCCCGCCGGGCGCGGGCTCGCCGGTCACAGCTTCGGAAATCTTTTCCTCACCGCGCTCACCAACATCACCGGAGATTTCCCGGCCGCCGTGCAGGTCTCCGCGCGGATCCTTGCCATTCGCGGGCGCATCTTTCCGCCCACCGCGCAGAACGTCACGCTCGAAGCCGAACTCGAGGACGGCAGCATGGTCGCGGGCGAAACTAAAATTTCGCGTTCGAGTAAGCGCATTCGAAGGGTGAGCCTGGTGCCGCGCCGCGTGCGTCCGCTGCCGGAAGTCCTCGCCGCTATTCGCGCAGCGGACTTGATTCTGGTGGGTCCCGGATCGCTTTACACCAGCATCATTCCCAACCTGCTGGTCGACCAGATTGTCGAAACCATTGTCCACTCCCGCGCAACGCGCGTTTATATCGCCAACCTGATGACCCAGCCCGGCGAAACCGATCGCTTCACGGTAGCCGATCACGTGCGGGTCATCTATGAGCATACCGGGCATTCGCTATTTGATTTTGCGGTCGTCAATCGCGCGAGCATTTCGCCGCCCTTACTGCGCCGCTACGCCGCCGAAGGCTCCGCACCTGTCGATCCTTCGCTCGACGAGCTCCGGCGTCTGAAGCTCCCCTGCATCACTGGCGATTTTCTCGAGCAAAAGACCGTCGTGCGCCACGATGAAACGCGCCTCGCTCGCCTTCTGCTCGATCGTTTCATCCGCCCCCGCGCCAGCTGAAACGCCCGCAGCACCGAGAGCGGGTCATCCGCGGTGTGATTTTCTTGAAGCCTTCCTTGCCTGCTCATTCGCCCGCTCGTATACTTTTTTCAGAGCGATCTTGGGGAGAGCAACTGTGCCTGGCCGCTGGCTCGGAAGCTCTGACGGGGAACGGCCAGGGAGGCCAATATGCTTGTGGCTGTCGAAAACGAATTGAATGTCTACGAATCCGCCGAAGCCAGATTCGAAATTGCCGCCAAGAAGCTGAACCTCGAACAGGGCGTCTACCGCTACATGAAGTATCCGGAAAGAGAAATCACCGTCTACATTCCCGTGGCTTTCGATAACGGCCACATCGAGATCTTTACGGGCTATCGCGTTCTGCACTCCTCGGTGCGCGGCCCTGGTAAAGGCGGCATACGCTTCGCGCCCAACGTTTCTATCGACGAGGTGCGCGCCCTGGCCGCTTGGATGACCTGGAAGTGCGCGGTAGTGAACATTCCTTTTGGGGGAGCCAAGGGCGGCGTAATCTGCGATCCCGAAAAGCTCTCCAAGTCTGAACTCGAGCGCGTCACACGCCGCTACACAGCGGGGCTCGCAGACTGGTTTGGCCCGGAGCGCGATATTCCCGCTCCGGACATCGGCACCAACGAGCAGATCATGGCCTGGGTGATGGATACCTACGCCATGCACGTCCGCCAGGCCACCACCGCCGTCGTTACCGGCAAACCTCTCGAGCTCGGCGGCTCGCAGGGACGCAAAGAAGCCACCGGACGCGGCGTGATGATCTGCTGCGACCAGGCAGTCGCCAAGCTGAAAATGAAACGCGAAGGCTCCCGCGTGATCGTTCAAGGATTCGGCAACGTTGGTTCGCAAGCCTCCTTGCTCATGCATCAGGCAGGCTACAAAATCATCGGCGCCTCCGATATTCACGGCGGCATCTATGATGAGAAGGGCCTCGACATCCCAAAGGTTTACGACTGGGTGTACGCACAGAGGCGCCCGCTTGCGGAATTTCCGGGCGGTGAAAAGACCTCGTCCCGGGAAATTCTCTTCCGGCCCTGCGACATCCTGATTCCCGCGGCCACGGAAAACCAGATCACATCCGAGAACGCCGCGCGCGTCGATTGCCGGATTCTTTGCGAGGGAGCGAACGGCCCCACCACGTGGCATGCCGATGCCATCATTGACGGCAAAGGCATATTCGTCATTCCCGATATTCTGGCAAACGCGGGAGGGGTTACCGTCAGCTACTTCGAGTGGGTACAAGATCGCCAGGGATTTTTCTGGCGCGAGAGCGAAGTGAATGAACGCCTGCAGGACGTCATGGAACAGAGTTTCGAACAGGTGGTGCGCTATGCTGCAGAGCACTCCGTCAGCAATCGCATCGCCGCCTACATCCTGGCCATCGACCGTGTGGCTCGGGCCTTGAAATTGCGCGGCTTTTACGCGTAAACTGCGCGGCACCAGTCCAGAGGTTCCGGGGGAATGTTATGCAGCGCGATGCTATTTCGCACGGCTCGGTAAAATCAGAAGCGGAGCACCGGCAGGACCTGTGTGCTGTGGGGCGGTGGCTGCACGAGCACGGACATGTGGCCGCCACCGATGGCAACGTCTCGGTGCGGCTCTCGTCGGATACCATCCTTACGTCACCCACCTGCGTGAGCAAAGGCATGATGGCGCCCGAGGACATGGTGATCACCGATCTTCGGGGGGAAAAACTCGGCGGCCGCCGCAATCCATCCTCAGAGCTGGCCATGCATCTGCTGATCTACCGTCTTCGCCCGGACGTCAACGCCGTATGCCACGCACATCCGACCGTAGCCACTGGCTACGCCGCAGCCGGTATTCCGCTCGACAAACCTATCCTGTGCGAATTGGTGATGGGACTTGGCAGCGTGCCGGTGGCGCGCTACGGGACTCCCGGAACACAGGAGCTGACGGAATCGATCGAGCCGCTGGTTCGCGATCACGACGCGATCCTGATGGCCAATCACGGAGTGGTCACTTACGGTCCGGATCTCCTTACAGCGTTTCTCCGCATGGAAACGACCGAACATTTCGCGCGTGTGGCGCTGGTGACCGAGCTACTGGGTAAGCAAAATCTGCTTTCCCAGCGCGATGTCGAAAAGCTCGTAACCGCGCGTACCCACTACGTCGCGGGTGCCCAGGCTGGCGCCGAAGAACATGCCGACGGAACCGAGGACGCTTCGCGTGCGACCGAGCGAATTTCCCTTTCCCGGCGGGAACTCCAGGCCCTCATAGACGAAGCCATCCAGCAGGAACGCTCAAGAAGCTAGGCGGCAAAAAACCTTTCGCTCGCGGAACAAAGCCGCGAGCCGATACGATCGATACGAAGGCCCGCAGCTTCTTCCATTGTCGCGTTCACTCCATGACCAGCGCGTAGCGGGTCTTGCCGTGGAAGTGGATCTCTCTGATTCGATCGCCCTCCGCCACCACGTTGTTGCTGGTCGATTTTGTGGGTGCATCCTTCCATTCAATGGCAGCCTGGGCCACCATTTTCCCGCCGGACTTGAACGTCACCTGGGTATCATCCGCAGTCACCTCGTATTGACCCGGCTTCAGAGTCTTACCGCCAAGCGACAGGGCATTCAGAAGTCCCAGGGATGCGTTCACCAAATCCCCGTTGTTGGTGGAAGCTGCGCGCGCCACGTTGGGAACGACAAGAACCAGTGAGAGAAAAGCAGGCAATACTAATGCCACTCCACGACGAAACATTTTGTCCTCCTTGATTGGAATGCAATCGAACTCAACCGGAACTCAATCCGAAGCTCAACCCCAGAACTGAACCTTCGTGCGACTTAGACGCGGCGTCCCCCGCGAAGAAAGCAAATCGCAAAACAATCGTTGAAGAGTTTTCGTTCGGAACACTTTTTCCGGACGAGTTGCTCGGAACAATCCGTAAATTCGTATGCGCGCGCAACTCTCCGTATTTTCGTAGCGTTGAGATACGGAGAATTCTTGCAGCGGGCGCGCACTGGCCCCCGCGCGTTGACACCCCCGGAACGCTCCGCGATAATCGCTCGACATGATTGGCTCGCTCCGCGGCAAGCTCACAGAAAAACGGCCCAACCAAATCCTGATCGACGTGGGGGGAGTGGGCTATCAAGTGCTCATTCCGCTTTCCACCTTCGCAGGCCTCGGCGCGCTGCATAAAGAAATCAGCGTGTTGGTACATACCCACGTGCGCGAAGACCAGATCTCGCTCTATGGCTTTCTTACCGCGCGTGAAAAGCAGTGCTTCGAGCTGCTTATTTCCGCATCCGGAGTGGGCCCCTCGCTGGCGCTGAAGATTCTTTCCGGCATGGGCCTGGAACAATTGATTCCGGCGATTCGCAAGGGCGACCTCGCGCAGCTGGTGCGCATTCCGGGAGTGGGAAGCAAGACCGCCGAGCGGGTCGTGCTGGAGCTGCGGGACAAACTCGCCGTCATTGACGTGCCGGAAACCGGCAAGCCCGCCACGCGGTCTCAGCTCGAGTCTGACGTTGCCTCGGCGCTCGTGAATCTCGGCTATGATGAGCGTTCCGTCGAGCACGCCATCGAGAAGTCGCGCGGCGGCGCTGCGGATTTCGAAGATCTTCTGCGCGCGGCGTTGCAGCTGCTGGGCAACTCGGCGATGCAGAAGAGCGGGCGCGCGGGACGCGAGGATTCCAGATGAACGAAGCGCGCAACCGTATCGTGTCGGGAAAGGCGTCGGATGAGGACGCGCGCATCGAGGCCAGCGTTCGCCCCGCCAGTTTCGGAGATTACATCGGGCAGGATCGCGTGAAAGAAAACCTGCAAATTGCCGTGGAAGCGGCGCGTGCGCGCGGTGAAGCGCTCGACCATGTGTTGCTGTATGGTCCGCCGGGGCTGGGCAAGACGACGCTCGCGCAGATTTTAGCCAACGAAATGGGTTCGTCGATCAAGATCAGCTCCGGTCCTTTGCTCGAGAAAAAAGGCGACCTCACCGCGGTGCTCACGTCGCTCGATCCGCGCGACTTTCTATTCCTCGATGAAATTCATCGCCTGCAACCCGCGCTCGAAGAAATCCTCTATCCGGCGATGGAAGACTTTCGCGTGGATTTGATCATAGGGCAGGGCCCCGGCGCGCGCGTGCATCCGTATCAGCTGAATCGCTTCACGCTGGTGGGCGCTACCACGCGCGCCGGACTGATCATGGCGCCGTTGCGTTCGCGCTTCGGTATCGTGCACCGGCTGGAGTTCTACACGCCGGAGGATCTTCTGCGTATCGTCGAGCGCTCGGCGAAGATTCTCGGCATCACCATGGAACGCGACGGCGCAGCGGAAATCGCGCGGCGCAGCCGCGGCACCCCGCGCGTGGTTAACCGCTTGCTGCGGCGCGTGCGCGATTACGCGGAAGTGCGCGCGAAGGGCCACATTACCTTGGGTGTGGCTCGAGACGCGCTTGCGATGCTGGGCGTCGACGAACACGGACTCGACGACGTCGATCGCAATCTGCTGATGACTGTCATCCAGAAATATTCCGGCGGGCCCGTAGGGCTGAACACGATTGCCGCATCGCTAAGCGAGGATGAGGGCGCCATCGAGGAAATCTACGAGCCTTACCTGATGCAACTTGGGCTGCTCGATCGCACCCCTCGAGGGCGCGTTGCCACGGCACTGGCCTACAAGCACTTCGGACTCGAAGCGCCGCGCCGCCAGCCTGGGTTGTTCTGAGGAGTCGGAGGACTGTGGCGGTCGCTCTGAAAACCGTCGTGCCGTGGGGGCGTTCGCTCTATGAATACGCCCGCATGTTCGACCTGACAGCAGCGGACCTGGCATCGAGGATCCTGGACTGCGCCGCTGGCCCCTCCAGTTTCAATGCGGAGATGCACCGACGCGGTCGAGCGGTCGTCTCCTGCGACCCTATTTACCGCTTTTCTGCGGCGGACATTTCACGGCGTATCGACGAGACGCGAGAAGCCATCCTGAACGCCAATCGCCAGAGCCGCGACAATTTTGTTTGGGATGAGTACCGATCTCCGGAACGATTGGCCGACGCTCGCCTCGCAACGATGCAGAAGTTCTTGGAGGATTTTCCGGCGGGGCTGGCGGAAGGTCGATATCGAACTGCGGAGCTGCCAAACCTGCCATTCGCCGGCGGCGAATTCGACCTGGCACTCTGCTCGCATTTTTTATTTACGTACTCTGCTCTTCTAAGTTTGGACTTTCACGTGGCGGCCATTCAAGAAATGTGCCGCGTGGCACAGGAAGTCCGCATATTCCCTCTTCTTGAACAGTTCGGAAGCGAACGCGCGCAGCACGTTGCGGACGCCGTCCGGAAGTTGGTCACCTTAGGCTATCGATGCGAGATAAAGCGCGTGCCGTACGAATTCCAGAAGAACGGAAATGAGATGTTGCGAATCCTCCGGCAACAGAGCGATTAATTTCGCCGCTAACTCGAACCAGCTGCTGCGGTGAGCGACTTGTGAATCCGGGGAAGCACTTCCCTCCCGTAGAACTCGATAACGCGCTTCTGATCGGCTTGTGCGTTGTGGATATTTACCATGGTGACCCCGCTATCGAGAAGATCCTGCACGGCCTTCACGTGGTCTTCGGGGTTGGCACTCACCGTCCAGTCTTCACAGACCTTTTCGAGGGTGAGTTCGGCCTGTGCTCGATCTTGAATCACCTTGGGATCGCGAACGTTGTAATACGGATTCCAAGCCTTGGGAATGAATCTCCACAATTCGGCCGGCTCTCGGGCATCCTGCTGATTTCCGACTATGACGAATCGCTCCACGAGTACCGGCATTTCTTTGAGGTTCTTGCCGGCATCTCGCGCACCCGCTTCGAACTCCGCGCGGTGTTCTTTCCAGGTCTTGGGATCAGTGACCAATCCATCGGCATACTTCCCGGCGCGGCGCATAGCCTTCGGCCCATTGGCAGCCATCAGGATCGGTACAGGTTCCCGCGGGACATCGTACAACCTGGCATTCAGCGTGAAGTGCCTTCCTTGATGGGTCACCGGCTTCCCGGTCCAGAGTCTCCGAATCAGCTCGGTGGCTTCGATAAGGCGCTCGGAGCGCTCGTCCCACTTTCCCCACGATCCCGTGGCCGCTTCCTCATTCAATGCCTCACCCGAACCGAGCCCCAGAAAAACGCGCCCCGGATATAGAAGCGAGAGCGACGCAAATGCCTCGGCGACTACGCCCGGGTTGTAGCGATAGCTGGGACATGTGACGGTAGTGCCCATCCAAAGACGGTGTGTTTTCTGGCCCAGAGCGCTCATGGTGACCCAAGCCAGACCGCAATGGCCTTCATTGTCTTGCCACGGCTGGAAGTGGTCGCTGTTGGCAACGAAGTCGAAACCTGCCTGCTCCGCCGCTTGCCCGATCGAAACCAATTCCGGAACAGGAAACTGCTCGTGTGCCAGCATAAATCCGACGGACGGCTTTGTAAGCGATTCAACGGAGCGATCGACGGACAGCGGGCTCACATTAGGCTCTATGGACGTTTCGGATTTCATTGTTCAGTCCCTCCCAATGCCGGAAATACCGGAGCATGCGGCGCATTTCAACAAAAGCGGCGGCTCAGTCCGCGGGTTGACTGATCGAAGCGAACAGAAGAGTCTCGAAACGTGAAATTTCGTCCGCGCTGGCGCCGTCTTGCAGAAACACCGTACCGACTAAGGCTATGGGCTGAGAATCGGGTAAATGCGGTACAAACATGCGAGACGTTTAGGGCCGCCTATGCCAACGTCGCGCTCGGTGGTCAGGTTAAGATGTACGCCGCCATGAAGAACGTTTACTTATCGCTGGGATCGAACCTGGGAGATCGCGCGGAGAATATCACGCGGGCGATTGAGGCACTGGGTGAGCGAGGAGTGCGCGTGACGAAGCGCTCGTCGCTGTATGAAACCGAGCCGGTGAACGTGCGCGGCGGCGGATGGTTTCTGAACGCGGCGGTCGAGGCCGAGACGGAGCTGATGCCGTTGCAATTGTTGCAGGTGCTGCTGGCCGTCGAGCGGTCGCTTGGGCGGGCGCGGCGGCCGGAAGCCAAGGGTACCGGGCAGGACCCGAAGGAGCCGCGCACGATCGATATCGACATTCTGCTTTTCGGATCGAGCGTAGTCGACTCGAGCGGTCTAGCAATTCCCCACCCAAGAATGGCGGAGCGGAGATTTGTGCTGGCGCCGCTCGCGGAGATTGCGCCAGAAGTGCAACATCCCGTCCTGCAGCAAACGATTGCGGAACTGCTGGCTAGCACGCCGGACCGGAGCCAAGTTCGACGGTTTGCGGAGAATTCCGGTGCTTCCGCTGCCGGTGGCACAGACCAACGCTGACAGGGCGTTCCGATTCAGCGGCGCTCGGGTTCCTTCAGCGCTTTTTCGCGCTTCTTCTTGTCTTCTTCCTCGCGCTCGAAATCGGCGATCTCCTCTTCGGTCATATGGTAATCCTCGCGCGAGGCAAACATAGCGTGCTTGCGTGACTCCCGGCCGAAGCGCGAGTCGCGGGGGCGCTTGCGGCTCCCGGCAAAGCCACCGATGCTGCGCAGGGGCTCGGCCATTGCGCCGGCTTCGACCAGCAGCTCGCTGACTTTTTCGAGCAGGTCGTTCAACGGGTAGGGCTTCAGCGAATAGGGCAAGCCCTCGCGCTCAAGAACGGGCTGCACGTCCTTGACGAGCAATACGGGTACCAGAAACAAAACGCGGATGCGCTTGGTGGCCGCCTGGGCCACGTCACCTAGGCCGGATGACTGGGCCAGCGCCAGCTCTTTCAGGATCAGGAAAAGAGGGCCCTCCAGGTCCGCGAGCGCCATGTTCACGATCACCAGGTTCCATTCGCCGGTGGCGATCTCCTCCAGCGCCTGCGATGGGTGCGGGACGATGCGCACGCGCCAACCCTCGTCGTCGAAAACGTTCTTCAGGGCGCGCTGGCTGGCTGCGTCCGCGTCAACGATCAAGATGCCGATTCCCGACACGCAAGACTCTCCTGGTGAAGACCTCTCTTAGTATATCGGCGCAAAAAGGCCTATCCGGCGGCCCAAGCGGCGTCTATTTCCACCCGGATAGGCTGTCCGGCCGTACAGGCCTCCGACCCCGGCAAGCTATCTAGGGCAAAACCGAGAGGCGAATAATAAGCGAAGATTATTCTTGACTGGCGAACACAAGGCGAATAGCATGCATTTCGTGCGGCGAGGCAACAATGGCCACTTCTCCCATACTTCGAACGAATCGGTCGACGCTTCGGCGGCGTCCGGCGCGCGCGAACGAAACCAGTCTCACGCTATTCCCCACAGCCGCTCGCCACGGCAATTGTGAGCTCTCGGGCAGCGCTTCCGCGCCCCCTCCGGCCTTAGACCGGAGTGTGAAGCGCAGCCCGGAACTGGTCGGCATTGCCCGCCTCGCCGCCTCCTCCCCTTGCGCCGAAGCCAAGCGCGGGACGGAGTATTTCCTTCTGCCCGTACGATCGATCCTCAACGAATGCCACTCCGAGCGCATGCCTTTCCGGTGGACGGTGAACCCCTATCGGGGATGCGAGTTCGGCTGCCGCTACTGTTATGCGCGGTACACCCATGAATACATGGAATTGGATGGCGGGCACGACTTCGAGTCGAAGATTTTCGTTAAGCAAAACGCCGGGGCGCTGGCGGAGCGTGATCTGTCCACGGAGAAAATCTGGGGTGAGCACATCGCCATCGGAACGGCGACCGATCCGTATCAGCCGGCCGAGCGGGAATTCGGGGCCACGCGCGCGATTCTCGAACGAATCGCCGCGCGCGAGGGCCTGAGCGTTTCGATCACCACAAAATCGAACCAGGTGGTGCGGGACATCGACTTGCTCAAGCGGATAACCGAGCGTTCTTCCATCACCATCCACATGACAATCACGACGCTGCGCACGCGCCTGGCGCGGCTGCTCGAACCGCGGGCGCCTCGTCCCGATCTTCGACTGGACGCCGTGCGGCAGCTTCGCGCCGCGGGAATCGCGGCGGGCGTGAACGCCATGCCCATCCTGCCGGGCTTGACCGATAGCGAAAAGGATCTCGATGCGTTGTTCGGGGCGGCGCGCGATGCCGGAGCGCAGTGGGTGGCGGCAAATGTGCTGTTTCTGATGCCGGCGTCCTGGGGGCCCTTCTTCAGTTTTCTCGAGGAAAAATTCCCCAAACTGGCCGGCCGGTACCGCGAGTGGTATCGCGGGTACGGATACGCTCCGGACACATACAAACAACAGATCGCGGCGCTCGTTGAACGGCTGCGGCGAAAGCACGGACTGGGTGAGCGTGGCGAAGACGCACAGAAGCGGTCGTGGGTTTCTCCGCAAATCGAGCTTGGCTTGACTACAGGAGGATAGAGATGCCGGCAGCAAGAGCGAGAAGAAGCAGAAGGGTCAACGGAACAAGAGTGCGTAGACGGAGCGCGGTCGAACCCAGCGTGAGCGCCACGGCTTCCGCGGCAGCTGAGCCAACACCGGTACGGGGCGTAAAGCTGAAAACCGTTTCGCTGCTGACGATGCTGTTCAGCGTCCTGTGCCTGGGAGCGTTTTTGGCGGGGCGGCCGCCGCTCTCCGCGGCGCGGCTCGACTCCGGCAATGCCGAGACTCACACTCGCGCGACGGCCAAAACGAAAAAGGCGAGCGGACACGGCCGGTCGGAAAGAAGACTCAAGCCGGCGACGTCTGCCGCAAGCTACGGAACCCTGAGCTATGGAACGATGATGCGCGGAGGCTCTTGAACCGCTTCGGCGGGCAGAGGGAATCGATCGCTCAGGAAACCCAGAAAAGCGAGAGAGCGCGGCCGGCCGTTGGTTTCCTGCTTGCCCACTCGCAGCAGGAAAACGAGAAGATGAAAAATGTCCGAATCCTCGAGGCTGGGAGAGCCAGTGTGGCCGGATTCGCTCTTGCGGAATTCGGCGAGGAATTGACCGAGGCGGCCATACAGGGCGCGCGGCTCAGGCGCATCGGGCGGCCGCTCATAGTAAATACCAGTTCCGAGCGTGCGATAGGTCTCCGCCAGAGCCTCGATGGCTTGGATCGCCGCCACGTCGTGAAGATTCTTGTCCTGGGTTTGAAATCCCAGGATGGTATGGGCTAGGCCCGAAAGTACCGGCCAGTGCTGGTAGACGAAATCCGGGGAGACTTGGAGATCGCGATAGGGAAATTCGTCGGCCGAAATGGGCTTGCGATGTTCGGCCTCATAGCGGTGCGCAGCGATGAGGTACGGGCAACTGGAAAGGCAGTCGATGGTGACTTCGCGCTCGCGGCCGCAGCAGATGGCGCAGATTTTTTCGCCCTTGGCCGGGCAGAACCGCTTGGCAGGGCGCTTTTCGCAGATCGAACAGGTCATTCCCTCTCCCGCGTGAACCCCGAAGCACTCGAGTCAGAACGCCACGTGCCGGGCCGCGCGAATCGACAATAGCCCTCAGCGGCCGAGCTAAGTCTACTGCGGCGCGAACGCTACGCTCGACTTTTTGATCGGGACGACAACGGATCGCAGCCGGAGGCCGCCACCACAATCAAACCCCAACACTACTTCAGGTAGACCTTGGGTTCGACGGACATTCCCAAACGGAGATAGTGGTCGTTGTCCTGGCCGGGCTCGAAAACGATTTTCACCGGTAGGCGCTGGACAACTTTGACGTAGTTGCCAGTAGCGTTTTCCGGAGGTAGCAGGCTGAGCCGCGCGCCGCTCGATCCTGAAACGCTGTCGACGTGGGCGTTGTATTCTTTTCCGTTGGCATCCACTTTAATCACCGCGCGCTGCCCGGCGTGCATGTACTTCAGCTGCGTTTCTTTAAAGTTGGCAGTCACCCATATGTCGTCGAGCGGAACGATGGTGAGCAACTGCTGGCCGGGCTGCACGTTCATTCCCACTTCGACGCTTTTCGACACTACGCCGTCTACCGGCGCAACGATGCGGGTGTATTGCAGATTCAGCTCTGCCTGTTCGACAGCCGCATCTTTGCCGCGAGCAATTGCCTCGGATGAAGCTGCTTTCGCGCGTATGGACGCGACCTGTTGTGGGCCGGTCTGCGAGGCGCGGAAGTTCGCCTGGGCTTGCGACACGCGGCTGCGCGCCTGGATGATCTGCTGAGCAGACGCGGCAGCCGAGGATTTCGCGGCGGTTACGGCGGCGTCGTTGGCAGAGGCACTGGCGACGGCCTGATCGTACTGCTGCTGTGAGATCTCCTGTTTCGCAACCAGTTGCTTGTAACGCACCAGATCGTTCTGAGCCTTCACGTCATTGGCTTGCACCTGAAGCAACTGCGCCTGCGCGGCATCATATTGCTGCTGGGCTGCGGCGACGCCCGCCTGGGTGTTCTGCACATCGGCCTCCGTGGACGACACCTGGCTCGTGGTGTTGACCGAAGTAACCGGCACATCGATGCCCGATGATTCCGCGGTGGCATGGGCATCCGCAGCAGCAGCGCGAGCCTGGTCGAGGGCTACTTGAAAGTCGCGCGGGTCGATTTCAACGAGCACCGTGCCGGCCTCGACGTACTGATTGTCGTCAACGTTAACTTTGGCAACGTAGCCGCTGATCCGCGCGCTGAGCGGCATCAGATGCCCGTCGATTTCGGCGTCGTCGGTCGATTCGTAGCTCGAGAAATATCGCCACGCCAAAAATCCGCCCACCAACAGGATGATCACCGCCGCGACTATGAGCAGACGCGCGTGTGGACGATCGCGAAGCGAGCGCCGCGGCTTGAGCGGCGGAGGCGCGGCCGACCGCGTTTCGCTCCGGGATGTGGTTTCCGCCGGAGGGCTGGGCGGCGATTCGAGTTCGGTTTTTTCTGGCATGCGTTATTTCCCCTGAAAATATTCTTGGAAAACGTTCCCGGTCTGGCCGATAGCACGGGCCAGAGAAATCTTGGCGTAGTTATCGGAGTACAAGCTGGAGATGTATTGCTCGTGCGCGCTGGCCACCGTTTCTTGCGCCTGTACCACCTCCACGGTGTCGGTGACACCCGCAGCAAAGCGGTCGCGAGCCTGATCGAGCGTTTGGTCGGCGAGGTCCACATTGCTTCGCGCCACGACCACCTGCTCTTCGGCCGATTGCAGATTCAGCAGCGCGGTGCGGACGTCCGTGTCAATCTGCGCGCGCACGTTATCCAGCCGTTGCCGGCTTTGCGCGAGCCGCGCATCGGCCTCCAGCACGTCACCGTGAACCCTGCCTCCCAGGAAAATAGGAATGGACAGCGTGCCACGCACGTCGAAAACGCCGTGGCTGGCGTAAGTCGAAAGGGTAGTTGCCAGGCCGTAGTCGGCGCTAAGGGAAAGAGAGGGCAGATATTCCCCCTCGGCGGCTCGCTTCGAATAATCGGCGGCTCGCACGTCGGCTTCCGCGGCTCGGTAATCGGAACGCGACTGCCGGGCGCGTTCGAGCGCCTCTTCGACGGTTAATCCGGCGAACGGCTTATAGGGCGATTTATCCGTGAGGTCGAATTGCTGGCCGGGAGCCAGGCCGATAACCCGCGCGAGAGACAATTTTTGAATCGCAAAATCATTTCGCGCCTGAATTAACCCCTGCTGGCGAGTCTGCAGCTCCACGCGGGCGCGCAGCCCATCGATGGCAGGCGAGGTTCCGGCCTTGACCTGGTCCGAAGCCTGATTGTAAAGGGCCTGTGCGGTGTCGACCTGGGCGCTCGATGTCTCGATGCGCGCTTCGTCGGCCACGGCCAGCAAATACGAATAGCCAACAGCAAGCACCACCACATCGTGCGCGTCCTTGTAGGAATATTGAGAGGACTGCACAGCTGCCGCGGCGGAGCGGCTCTTGTTGATCGCTTTCCAGTCGAAGATCGACTGCGTGACATTGGCGCGCGCGTCCACATACGCAAAGGGACCCACGACGCTGGGAATCGCGACGCCCGGAAACTTAAAGCTGAACCCGAACTCAGCAAGGCTGACTTGCGAAGCGTCCACATAGGGCGAGGCTGAAATGTTGGGTAGCAAGGCGCTGAGTTGCTGCCAGCGCGCGCCGCGGGCGGCGCGCACATCTTCGCCGGAAAGCAGCAACCCGAGATTCTGCTTCAAGCCACGGTCAATCGCATCCTGGAGCGAAAGCGGCAGGACGCCTGGCACAGCCGCGGACGGAACGCTCCCCGTGTACGAATTCTGTCCCGCAGAAGTAGGCCCGTTGGTCTGCGTCGCGTAGGAGGCAGTCTGGGCCCGAGCGGATGCCGACGCGAGCAGCGCCGCGACCGCGAAAAGAACGTAGGACACGGCCGTTCGGCGCCTTGACGAAATTTCTTCTCTATCTATCATCGGTACCATAACCACTTTGGATGAAGTCCAGACCGCCCAGGACTCATCGAACCGGGCCCTGCAGCCCCCGGGGAGACGCGAGTTTCTCTTTGGAGCGCGAACGAGCCAACGCCAAGGACTTCTTCGGGTAAATTCCCTGACAGAATAGCTCCCAAACAGCTGCTCCAGTCGCCTGCACGGGAGCGTCGGGGTTCAGGCACCACGCCACGGCCACGCCTAGAAAAATCATCTGCGTCAACCGCGCAAGCTCTTGCGGCGGTATATCGCTCCGAATCTCACCGCGCCCTTGAGCCAGAGAAAAAATCTCCTTCAACAGGCGGCGCGCGGCGCGAACCCTCTGCTGCAACTCAGCGCGCACAGGCGCGCAGGACGCATGGGCTGCAAAGATGGCGCGGAGTAAAGCGGGATTTTCGTTGGCTTGCCCGGCGAAATCGACCAGCAGCTCGCGGAGCACGGGCAGAACCGGTCCACTCCTGGCGCGATCGAGTGCGCGCTCCATTACAGCCAGTCGCTCGGTGCCCAACGTAGCAAGGACGTGTTCTTTGGTCGGAAAGTAATTGAAGAACGTTCCTTTGCCAACGTCGGCCGCCTCCGTAATGTCTTCCACCGTGGTTTCGAGGAATCCCCGCTCCGCGAAAAGCTGCAGCGCGGCGTGGAAAAGGCGTTCGCGGGTTTCGGTTCGGCGGCGCTCGCGACGGCCAGGGCGAGCGGTGGGAACCAGGGCGCGCCGGGATGTCTTGAGAGAAATCATGACTTTATGACTTTAAGTCACGTGTGAGGGTAAGTCAACGAAGAGGGCGGAAACGCGTTCGATGGCAGAAAGAGCAAACCCGGCGCGGCGTTCAGCCGCGCCGGGCTTCTAAAGCTACTTCCGGATCCGCTTCGGAGTGCGTTGGTTAAGCGTCCCGGTCATGAGTCTGGCTGCATGCGGAATAGGCACCGCACCATGAAGCACGATTTCCTTGGCGGAAAGCTTCTTCCCATAGATGCGTTCGTTAGAATCGTTGTCCGGGCGCAATGTCGAGCCTTCCAGAGAGATTCCGGCAAACAGGCCGCGAGCACGCGAGTAGGTCAGCACCTCAGCCCGCAGAGTGACGTCGGTTGCGGCCTCGGCATCGCGTCCGACGGGGCCGGCAGCTGCCGATGCGTCTCCTCCCAGCTTCACTTTGCTCTCGAGTATGGCGTTCGCGCCGCCTTCGTTCATGATGAGAAGAACGAAGTCGGTCGCTTCACCACCCAATTGAAAGCCGAAGCTGCCACCTTCCAGAGCCATCATCGTAGGCGCGCCCCAGGGGCCATTAAAGTTGTCGCCACTGCGGCAGGTCATGGCGCCGCGGCCATAACTGCCGCCGACGATGAAGGCGGCTTTCAGCACCGAAGGGATTACGACTACACATTCCGCCTTATCGAGTAAGCTCTGGGGAATGTTGTCGGGGATATTCATGATCTCTTTCATTACCATTCCCGAGTTCTGGAGCCGGTCTTCATCGTGCTCTTTGTTGTCCGCGCGCACCGGCACGGAATTCAAAAGTGTTGGGAGGCCTAGGAGCGCTGTGACGAGTAGCAAGGACAGGGTCTTCTTCATGGTTCCTCCTGAAAGTTTCCGCACTATGATATGTGCTTTCCCCAAAGGGGCGCAATACAGCAAAGCCCCAGTATCGAGAGCGGCGCAAAGTATATAATCGGCCAATCTTGAGGGATTGTGAATCACATTCGCCGAGACTCCGGGCGTTGAGGGGCCGGCTGTCGAGACGTGCGTGCCAAGTTGGGGCGGCAGCCATCGCTGCTGTTCTTTTGGGATCGGGCGTGGGAGGTCAACAAGCCGCGCGACGGGGTGACCCAGCCACCGCACCTCGCACCCTTCTGGCGACAGATAAGGCGGTAGGTTCCGATGTGCAGCGATTCCGCGTGCGCGTGGATGAAATCCTCAGCCAGGAAGGTTCATCGCGGGACTGCTGGGGAATTCTGGTGGCCGATGTTAATTCTGGCGAAACAATCTATGCGCTGAATGCCAATCATTTTTTCGCGCCGGCCTCGAGCGCCAAGATCGTCACCACGGCGATGGCGCTGGCTACTCTCGGTTCCGACTACCGCTTTCGCACCACACTCGAAGCCGCGAACCCTCCGGCCAGCGACGGACGTTTGGCGGGCGATCTGATCCTCGTCGGCCGGGGTGACCCCGATCTCTCCAATCGAAAGTTTCCCTACGTGGCAAAGGACGCGAAAGAAGGCCCCATCGAGCGTGTCCTCGCGGAGATGGCCGACACGGCCGTGGCCAACGGGCTTCGCGAAGTCGGTGGTGACATCGTCGCTGACGACAGCTACTTTCCCTACGATCCATATCCCGCAGGCTGGACTACGGGCGACCTGTTCTTCACGTTCGGCGCTCCGGTAAGCGCCATCGCGTTTAACGACAACATCCTCTCGGTCGAAACGAGGCCCGGCACCCGCGAAGGGGAGCCGGGAACGATCGCCGTCAAGCCGAGTGGGGCGATGGGCACATTCGACTACGAGGCCACCACCACGGCTCCGGGAGGAAAATCCGAGTTCGCCGTGGTGCGCCAGCCGGGGCCAAATTTCATTCTGTTGCGTGCGGCGATCGCCACGGGCCACGCGCCAATGACCATCGAGTTGGCCATGACCGATCCGGCTGCGACGGCCGCGCGCACGCTGAAAGACTTGCTCGAGGCACGCGGTGTGCGCGTAACCGGCGGTACGCGCGTCGAGCACGGCGCTCCGCCGCAAACGACGGCGGCCGGCGAGCCGGTTCTGGCCGCGCCCGCGCAGCCGCTTTCCAATTCCGGCCGTTTCGTTCTAGCCGAGCATCTTTCGACCGCACTCGCGGAAAGCGTGCGTCTGACCAACAAGATTAGCCTGAATCTGCATGCGGAATTATTTTTGCGCACCGTGGGACGCGAAGCGCTGGGGCTGGGATCGACGGCGGCGGGATTGAAAGTCGAAAGAGGCTTTCTGGCGCGTGCCGGAGTTTCGACGGGCGATATGGTCCTGACCGATGGCTCCGGTTTGTCGCGCGATAATCTGGTGACGCCGCGAGGAATGGTAGCCCTGCTGCGCTACGCCAACCGCCAACCGTGGGGAGCGGACTTCGCGTCGACGCTGCCCGTCGCGGGCGTGGACGGCACTCTCGAAAAGCATATGAAAAACATGCCTGCCGGAGGATCGATCGAAGCCAAGACCGGCACGATCGAGCACGTACACGCGCTTTGTGGCTACGCGACGACCGTGCGGGGCGAGCATCTGGTTTTCTCCATTTTCTCCAATAATAATGATGATCTCCCTGGAAACGGTTCCGCGCCGGTTGATGCTATCGCCACGGCGATGGTCGAGACGTTGGGATCGCCGCCACAAGCGCGACAGAAATCCCGATGAAGAAAGCCAAGGTCGTAACAGTTTTCGGCAGCTCACGTCCGCGTCCTGGCGACGAGCACTACGCTCAAGCCCGGGCGCTCGGCGCGGCGCTGGCCTCCGCCGGGTTTACCGTTTGCAGCGGAGGATACGGCGGAGTGATGGAAGCGGTTTCGCGCGGCGCGAAGGAAGCAGGCGGGCGCACGGTGGCGGTTACCGCGAAATTCTTTCGCGTGCGGGCGAATAAATGGGTCGACGAAGAGATTCGGGTGGACACCTGGCAGGATCGACTGTTCGCTCTAATTGACCGCGGCCATGGGTTCGTGGCGTGCCCTGGCGGCACCGGGACGCTGGTAGAGCTTGCGGTGGTGTGGGAGATGCTCAATAAGGGCGCGATGAAAAGCAAACCGCTGGTGGCGCTCGGAGAATTCTGGCAGCCGGTCATCGAACGCGTCCGCGAAGTCGAACTCGGCCATCCCTCCCGCTGGGGTGAAGGCAGCGAGGGCATCGTGCGTATCGCTGCGCTTCCTGCCGACGCTGCTTCCCTGCTCGCCGGGCAGCTGCTGAAGCCAAACTGATTTTCTCGGGGCAAGCGTCTACAATCGATGCTGTCGTCTTTCTTCCGAGGTTCTCGTGTCCGTTCCCGTTGAAGAACTGTTGGAATTCAATCCCCTCAAGGATATCGTCGGCGGCTTTACTACCTGCGCGCCGGGTCGCCGGGCTGTGGCTGTGCTCGCGCCGCATCAAGATGTCGCCGCGCTACAAACAGAGTTCGCTCTGATCGCTGAGGCTGTCGACTACTTGCGCCCCGGCGCAGAGCTGGGCTTTGGCGCGTTGAGTGATCCCGAGGAATGGCTCGCGCGGATTGCGTCTCCAGCTCCGGCTCTTTCCAGCATGGAGCTTCTGGGAGCCGTCTCATTGATGGAGGCGGTCTTCGGCCTGCGGGAAACGTTCCGGGACGACACCGCGAAACGCCCGCGCCTTTCCGAACGCGGCCGGGCGCTCGGGGATTTTCGTTCGCTGTCGACGGCCATCCGCCGGGCGGTAATGCCGAACGGCGAAATCAGCGACGACGCATCCCCGCAACTGAAGCGCATCCGCGCGGGCATGCTGACGGCGCGCGAGAAGATCCAGCGTTCGCTCGAAAATATTCTTCGCACCCGCGGCGAACCCGCCGGCGAGGACTACATCACTCTGCGCAACGAGCGCTTCGTGATTCCCGTGCGCGCTTCCGACCGCCCCGCCGTGCCTGGAGTGGTGCATGCGGCGAGCGGCACGGGGCAAACGGTGTTCGTCGAGCCGCTCGAAACGATCGACCTCAATAACCGGCTGGTGCAGCTTTCGGAGGAAGAAACTGCGGAAATCGCGCGCATCCTCGACGAGCTCACTGAGCGTGTTCGCGCCGAGCGCGGCCCGCTCGAGTTTGCGGCGCGGGCAATTGCGCATTTCGACTCGGTATTTGCTCGCGGGCGATTTGCGCGCGCCTTCAACGCCATAACTCCGGAGTTCTCGACCGAACACTCCATCGAGCTTCTGGCGGCGCGAAATCCGGTGCTTGAAGCGACGTTGCGTCCGCAAGGGCGCAGCGTAGTGCCCCTTGCCCTCGCGCTGGGCGGGCAAAGCCGCGGTGGCGAAGAGGCGAAGACGGTGATGGTAGTCAGCGGCCCGAACACGGGTGGAAAGACCGTGTCGCTCAAGACCGTCGGACTGGCGGCGCTCTCGGCGCAGTCGGGAATCCCGGTCGCAGCCGACCGCGCTGTGCTTCCCGTCTTCGATCGTGTTCTTGCGGACATCGGCGACGAGCAGTCGATCACCGCTGACCTCTCGACTTTTTCCGCGCACATGCTGAATCTGAAGTCGATGCTCGAAGTGGCCACGGAGCGGTCGCTAATCCTCGTGGATGAGATGGGCACCGGGACGGCTCCCGAGGAGGGCGCGGCTCTGGCTGTGGCGCTGCTGGAGGAATTTCGCACGCGGCGCGCGCTGACTCTGGCAACTACACACCACGACCGACTGAAGTCCTATGCCTCGACGACACCGGGAATCCTGAACGCGGCCATGGAATTCGACACTGAACATTTGCGGCCCACGTACCGATTGCTGATCGGCGTCCCAGGCACGTCGAGCGGCATAGAAATCGCGCGGCGGCTGGGCCTGCCGCAAAGAGTTGTCGAGCATGCGGAAGCAAGCCTTTCGCCGGAAACGCGCGAGGCTCGCGACCTGATCGCTTACCTGCATCGCAGCCGCGATGAGATGGAAGAGCTCACGCAGCAGGCGCGTGAGGAACGGGCGCGACTCGAGTCCGAGCGTACCGAACTGAAAACGGAATGGGCGGATCGGCAGAAGCAACGCATCGCGGAACTCGAGCGAAATTTCCGCGAGACGCAGAAACGGTTGGAAGGAGAAGTAGCACGCCTCAGTGCCGACATCAAGGATCGCGCGCTTCAAGCGCAGTTCGAAAAACAAGCCGGTCGGCGGTTCACAAAACTGGCCACCGACGCGCGCGCAGAAGCCGACTCCGCCGTGCTCGAAACGCTGGCTTCTTCGCAGCAAGATTTGGGCGTCACGGCGGCGGCCGTCCCCGCAGCGCCGCCCGAGCCCAGCGAGCTTGCCGCTGGGCAGCGGCTGCGCATCAGAGGATTCAAGCAACCCGTAGTCTTCCGTCGGCATGCTGGCCGCGTTGCTGAGGTGGAAGCCGGCTCTCTACGGATGAAGGTTCCATTTGGCGACATTCTGGGCATCGAAAACGATTCGCCAGCGCCAAAACCAGGCGCACGCCCGGCTGCTCCCTCGCGGGGCATCACCGTACACTCCGCGATGCGCGACGACGGCTCCGGGATCGAAGAGATTAATCTGATCGGGTGCACGGTCGAAGAAGCTACCGAACGAGTGGACAAATTCATTGACGACGCAACGCTCGCCGGCAAGGATCGCGTGCGCATCATCCACGGCCACGGCACCGGAGCGCTGCGCCGAGGCCTGGCCGAATTCCTGAAGACGCATCCGCTGGTGGAAAGCATTCACGCCGAAGCCGACGATCGCGGCGGCACGGCAATCACCGTGGCGGAGTTGAAATCGTAACGGCGCAGTGCTAAGAGAGAGCGGGTTTCGCAATTCATGGCTGAAGCCGGATCATTCGCGGAAAAGGTAAAGCAACAGGCGGACATCGTCCGCGTGATCGGCGAATACGTCCGCCTGAAGAAGACCGGGCAGAATTTCACCGGCCTGTGCCCCTTTCATCAGGAGAAGACTCCCTCCTTCGCCGTGCATCCCGTGCGCCAGATTTACCACTGCTTCGGTTGCGGCGCCGGCGGCGACGTCTTCAAATTTGTCATGGAGCTCGACAAGTGCGCGTTTCCTGAGGCGGTCCGCACCGTCGCCGAAAAATGTGGCATCGCGATACCAAAACCACGGGAGCGCTCCCCCGAAGAGCGACAGGAGAACCAACAGCGGGCGGCGCTGGTGGAAATGCACCGCGAAGCGGCCGCCTTTTTTGCGCAGCAACTGCATCAACAAGTTGATGGAAAAGTCGCGGCGGCGTATCTGGAAGACCGGGGCCTCGATCGGAACGCCATGATGCGGTTCGGGTTGGGCTTCGCTCCCTCCTCGGGCGACGCGCTTGTGCGTTATCTCAAGTCCAAATATCCCGAAAAGCTGCTGGAGGTTTGCGGGCTGGTCTCCCGCGACCAGGGCGGGCGGCTCTACGACCGTTTCCGGCGGCGCGTCATGTTCCCAATCTCGAACGACAGCGGCAAGATCATCGCCTTCGGCGGGCGGGCCATGGGCGACGACATGCCGAAGTACATGAACTCGCCGGAGACACCGATCTATTCAAAGAGCGCGGTGCTCTACCATTTGGATCGCGCCAAGGAGACGCTGCGGCAAAGCGATTTCGCGATTCTAGTCGAGGGCTATATGGACGCCATCGCCGTGGCCCGCGCCGGGTTCGCGAACGTGGTCGCAAGTTGCGGCACCAGTCTGGCGGAATCGCAAATCAAGCTGCTGGGGCGGTTCACGCAACGCGTGGTGGTGAACTACGACCCGGACACCGCGGGCCAGGCGGCGACCGAGCGGTCACTCACGCTCTTGCTCGAGAAGGAATTCGATGTGCGCGTCCTTTCGCTGCCGGGAGGCGCCGATCCGGATAAGTTCCTGAAGGAGCAGGGCGCGGAAGCCTACAAGAAATTGCTGGCGCAGTCCCCAACGTACCTCGACTACCTGATTGGCCGGGCGCGGACGATGGATCGCACGACCGCCGCGGGCAAAGTGGCGGCACTAAATTTCCTGATGCCCTACGTCCAGCGGCTGCCGAATCGCCTGCTGCGTTCGGAGTGGGCATCGCACATAGCCTCGGAGTTGCGGGTAGACGAACCGGTATTGCGCGAAGCTTTGCGCCGCGCGGCCACCGAACGGCGAAGCGAAGTGAAGCCCAATGCGGAACTGCTGGGATCTCCTCTGAAGCCCGCCGAGAGGCGGTTGATGCAGATGCTGGTCGAGGCGGAGGGCTTCCGCGAGAAGCTGGCTGGTGAATTACTCGCGAACGGGCTGCACCGGGGCCTGGAGAGTGAGAGAATACTAGAGATGCTGATCGCCAAGGCGAACGAGCCGTCCGATCCGACGGCCTTTGCCTCGGCCCTCGATGAGAAAGACCGCCGCCTGCTGTTCGAGGTGCTTTTCGAGACTTCCGTAGGACACACCTGGGAAGAGGCCGAAAGCTGCCTCAACGTATTGCGCAATCGCCGCGTCGAAGAAGAACTTTTTGAATTGCAAAAGAGAATCGAGACTAAATTGTCCTCCGATGAATTAGGCCGTCTGCTCACGCGCCGGCTGGAGTTACAGAAGATGCTGGCCCGTGGGTGAAACGACGGTAGCGATCGACTCGAAGCTTCCCTCCATTGTCATCGTTGGCCGGCCCAACGTGGGGAAATCCACGCTGTTCAACCGGCTTACCGGCACGCGCCGGTCTATCGTCACGAATGAACCTGGCATCACGCGCGACCGCATTTATGGCACGGCAAACTGGGAAGGCCGCACGTTCGAGGTGGTGGATACGGGCGGCATCGTGCCGGAAGACAAGGCCGGGATACCCGGCGAAATTCTGCGCCAAGCCGGTGTGGCCATCGCCAGCGCGGCGCAAGTGGTACAGATCGTTGATGGACGCGAGGGTCCGGTTCCACTCGATGCGGAGCTCGCGCAACTGCTGCGTCGCGCCGGGAAGCCGCCGATACTGGCGGTCAACAAAGTCGACTCCGCAAAACTCGCGGAGCTTGCGGCGCAGTTCTATGAACTCGGCGACCGGATTTTCCCCATCTCGGCGGAGCACGGCTACGGAATCGACGCCCTGCTCGACGCGCTGGTCAAGGACCTGCCGCCTGCCGAAGAGGTCGCGGAGCCCCAGCCGTACATCAACGTGGCCATCATCGGGCGGCCGAATGTAGGGAAATCGACGCTGCTCAATCAACTTGCGGGCATGGAGCGATCGATCGTTTCGCCTGAGCCGGGAACGACGCGCGATGCCGTCGATGCCGTTGTCGAGCGCCACGGCAAGCTCTACCGCTTTCTGGACACCGCTGGGATTCGTCGCAAGGGCAAGACCAAGCTAATCGCCGAAAAGCTGAGCGTGATGATGGCGCGGCAGCATCTGGAGCGCGCCGACGTGGCGCTGCTGGTGGCCGATGCTTCGGTGGGCGTGACTTCGCATGACGCCACTATCGCCAGCTACGCCGAGCAGTCGGGGCGCTCGGTGATTATCGTGATGAATAAATTCGATCTCGCGCTCGAGGAGGCGAACGCCAAAATGGCGCGGGAGACCACCGCCGGCCACGAACCTCTAAAGGCCAATGCCTCGAAGCTGCTGGCGGACTACGAACCGCTGGTGCGGGCAAGATTCAAGTTTTTGGCTTACGCCCCGCTGGTTTTTCTTTCGGCGCTCACCGGCGACCGCACGGAAAAACTCTACACGCTGATCGATCGCGTGGCCGAGGCGCGCCGCCGGCGCATCTCGACCGGAGAGCTGAATCGCTGGCTCGCCAACGTCGATCTGGAGCGCGGCACAACGCCCGCCAGCCGGAAAATCAAAATCTTTTACATTACGCAGGCGAACACTTCCCCGCCGACGTTCGTGCTGTTCACCAATCAGACGAAGCCGCTGCACTTCAGCTATCAACGGTTTCTCGAGAATCGCCTGCGGGACGAATTTGATTTCACCGGCACGCCGGTTCGATTCAATCAGCGGCTGAAAAAACGGGGATCGTCCCGCAGCCAGAGGGACCTCGAGGGGCCGGGCGCGAAGCGCACACCACGGCACCGGGAGAAGCGCGGCAGCGAAAAACAGCAGAAGCAGCGGAAAGCCAAGCGGGGTGGGAAGCGCCGTTCCGATCGATAGAATCGCCTTGGAGTCCCAAATTCATCCTGCTTGCTGATTAAACAATTCCATTCTCTGCGTCAACTCCGAAGAGTCAGGAACCGCACCCTTGGAAAACACAAGGGTGCGGCACCCGGCAGAAATCCCGCAAGGCGCCCGCCGTAAAGGCGGCCGCTACAAATGCGATAGCGGGCGCGAGGCAAGCCTCGCGCGGAAAGAGCGGCGGCGAGCCGCCGCACTCCACAGGGCGCGTCACAGACCCGCCCCTACGAAAGCAGGGACGGGCGTTTCAGGCGGAAGCTTGGAGGCTCGGTGGCGATGAGTTGTATGATCGATTCCCATGACCGATCTTAACGAGCAGTTTGGTGAGATCGACATCTACTTGTTCGATCAGCTCCTCAAGAAGCGCATCACGGCTGGGATGCGGATCCTTGATGCGGGCTGCGGCTCTGGCCGTAACCTTGTATACCTCCTCAGGGAGGGCTTCGAAGTGTTTGGCGCGGATGCGGATCCTCGGGCTCTCGCAGCAACGCGTCACATCGCCGCATCGATCGCGCCAACTCTCCCCGCGGAAAACTTTCGACTCGAGAGTGTCGAAGCAATGCCTTTCCCCGACGCGTTCGCTGACGTTGTGATCAGCAGCGCCGTGCTCCACTTTGCCCGCAGCGACGATCACTTCCAGGCTATGTTGCGAGGCACATGGCGGGTTTTGAAACCAGGCGGGCTGCTCTTTTGCCGCCTCGCATCTTCGATTGGAATCGAGAACCAAATTCAGCGCATTACGGGACGCCGGTTCCATTTGCCCGATGGATCCGAGCGTTACCTCGTGGATGAAGCGCTGCTGCTCAAGCTCACTGAAGAGCTAGGCGGACGGCTGGGCGACCCTCTGAAGACAACCGTGGTACAGAACCAACGTTCCATGACGACCTGGATCGTACGAAAGAGCTAGCCACTCCTAGTCATTGATCGGAATCCTCCCAATACATGCACGATCCTGACGGCTACCTGATCGAGGTCGGCCAATACACCCAGATAGCGCTCGACTACTTCTCCAAGCACAGCGGCGAAGCAGCTGAGGTGAAGGGTTGACAGCGCAGGAAATCAGCCTAGGATACAAATGACCATGGCAAGCGCGGCCCAAGTGGCGAGCGAGACTCCGGAGAAGAGCCTTTTCCGCATCGGCGAAGTGAGCCGATTGACGGCGACGAAGGCGTTCGTCCTGCGCTACTGGGAGTCGGAGTTCCCCACGCTGCAACCGGTGAAGAGCCCCAGCGGACACCGGCTCTACCGGCGCGAGGATATCGAGACCGTCTTCGAGATCAAGCGCTTGCTTTACGACGAGGGCTTCACGATAGCTGGGGCGCGCAAGCATCTGGCCGAACAAGCCGGCGGTGGTGCGGTGGAAGCATTACCCGACGCCGCATTGGGCGACACGTTGCGCGCCGAGCACGCGCCGGCCAGACCGGATCCCACCTCGCGCGCGCATCGAAAATTCCTGCTGGATCTGCACGAAGAGCTGCTGGCCGTCTTGACCCTTCTCGAACGCGAGTGATACGCTGGTCAGCGGTCTTACGAGGCACATCGCTTGTGGGCGCTCGTGGGATCGTTGTGTGACGTGCGGTCGGGACGTAGCGCAGCCTGGTAGCGCGCACGCTTGGGGTGC
>Ga0302324_100005872_pt1 | contig 26675 bp, 23 predicted proteins | sample Palsa_T0_1_FD_201949 | JGI IMG/M metagenome (GOLD analysis project Ga0302324, IMG submission 201949) | Peat permafrost microbial communities from Stordalen Mire near Abisko, Sweden - Palsa_T0_1 | ecosystem: Environmental > Terrestrial > Soil > Palsa > Peat permafrost | place: Sweden: Abisko...
GTGGTGGGGCGACCCGAGGTCGTGATGCAGTCATCGTCGGTCGCCCCGCCCTTGGTCGAGCTGGGTCGGCTCGTCGGCTGGCAGCCGTTGCCGCTTTCCGTACGCGATGCCCGTCGGAAGGCGGCGCCACTCCGTGAGCGCCTCGCACCGATCGCGCCGCCGCAACGGAGTGCTCCACTCGTGGCCACAGAGGGACGCCGCGAAGCAGCTTCCGCTCGGAAGTTGACGGTCTCCTACGGGCCCGTGGTGGCGCTCGACGGAGTGGACCTGACGATCATGCCCGGCGAAGTGCTTGCGCTCATGGGGAGGAACGGTTCGGGGAAGTCGACGTTGTTGAACACACTCTCCGGGGTGCGTCGACCGACCCGCGGCGCCGTCGATCTCGACGGCCGGGACCCGCAGTCGCTCCGCGCCGCCGATCTGGTCCATCACGTGGGGCTGGTGCCGCAGGATCCCGGGCTCCTGCTCTACGGGGAGAGCGTCCGGGCCGAATGCCAGACGGCGGACAAGGCTTCCGGCCTGCCGCCGGGGACGACCATGAGGACACTCGACCGGGTGCTGCCGGGTATGCCAGCCGATCGCCACCCGCGTGACCTCTCGGAGGGACAACGCCTCGCCTTGGCGCTGGCGATCGTCGTCGCGCCGTCTCCGGCACTCCTCCTGCTCGATGAGCCAACGAGGGGCCTGGACTACCCGAGCAAGGACCGTCTCATTGGCGTGTTGCGGGAACTGGCCGGGGACGGTCATGCCGTCGTGCTGGCGACCCACGACGTGGAACTCGCCGCCCGTGTGGCGGACCGGGCCGTGGTGCTCGCCGACGGGCAGATCATCACCGACGGCCCGGCTCGTCGGGTGGTCTGCCATTCGCCGATCTTCGCCCCGCAGGTGTCCAAGGTCCTGGCGCCAGAGGAGTGGCTGACGGTAGAAGAGGTCCGGCTGGCACTCGAGGACGCGGTACCGCTGTGACGGTCTCCACCCCACAGCCCGCGGTGCGGGCCCGGCATCACCTGACGCCGGCGATCCGCTTCGGCTCCCGCTCCTCTCTGCTCCTCCTTCTCACCACGCTCTTCGGCGTGGCCGCCTTCGGCTGGCCCCTCTTGATTCACCAGTCCGCCGGCCAGAACACCGCACACAGCGGCGACGCGCCGTGGATCTTCGTCGGCCTCCTGCCGCTCGTTCTGGCCATCGTGATGGCCGAACTGTCCGAAGGGGCGATCGACGCCAAGGCGGTGGCGTTGCTCGGGATATTGGCGGCGTGCTTTGCCGCGCTGCGCGTAGCGAGCCCGGGCATCAACGGCTTCGAGCCCGAATGGTTCTTGCTCGTCCTGTCGGCGCGGGTCTTCGGGCGCGGCTTCGGATTCGTCCTGGGCACCGTCGCCTTCTTCGCCTCCTCATTGATCACGGGCGGCGTGGGTCCGTGGTTGCCCTTCCAGATGCTGGCCGCAGGATGGGTGGGCTTCGGCGCCGGTTGCCTGCCTCCGATGCGGGGTTTTCCGGAACGGCTCATGCTGGCGACGTACGGTGCGGTGGCGGCGCTCGTCTATGGCTTGCTCACCAACTTTTGGTTCTGGCCCTTCGTCGGGTCGACGACGACCTACTCCTTCGTGCCGGGACTCGGAACGCTGGCGAATCTGCACCGGTTCATCCTCTTCGACCTGACCACCTCCATGGGCTTCGACCTCACCCGCGCCGTGACCTGCGTCGTCCTGATCCTCGTCCTCGGCCGGCCGGTGCTGGCGGCCCTGCGCCGAGCCTCGCGGCGCGCCGCATTCGAGCCGCAGATCGACTTCGTTGAGGCGTCGGAGTGAAGATCGTCTCGCTCCTCCCATCCGCCACCGAGATCGTCTTTGCCCTCGGCCTCGGTGAGCACCTGCGCGGTGTCAGTTTCGAATGCGACTACCCCGAACGCGCACGGTCGGTGCCGATCGTCTCGGGGACGGCACTGCCCACCGACGGTTCGCTCAGCGCGATGGAGATCGACGCCGAAGTGAGCGCCCGGGTGGCGGCCGGAGAGTCGATCTACACGCTGGACGACGCGCAGATCCGGGCCATCGATCCCGATCTCATCCTGGCGCAGGACCTCTGCCAGGTGTGCGCCGTGCCATCGGGTGCGGTGGAGGAGGCGCTCGACTCGATCGGATGCCACGCGCAAGTGGTCTCACTCGACCCCGGCCGGCTCGACGAGGTGATCGACTGCATCGGGGTGGTAGGGGCGGTGACGGGAACCAGCGCCGGCGCGGAGGCGCTGATGGAGAGCTTGCGAGCCCGGGTGGACGCGGTGTGCCAACGCGTGGAGGGACGAGACAGGCCGCGGGTGCTCGTCCTGGAGTGGCAGGACCCCCCGTTCAACGCCGGGCACTGGGTGCCCGACCAGGTGGAGACGGCGGGCGGGGCCCCGGTCCTCGCCGCCGCGGGCGAGCGGTCGCGCCGGCTCAGCTGGGACGAAATCGGTGCCGCCGAGATCGACATCACCATTTTCATGCCGTGTGGGTTCGATCTCGAGGGCGCGGTGGCGCAGGCGCCCGCGCTGCTCCATCACGCCGCGGCGGCGAAGCTCGGCCGCGTCATCGCCGTCGACGCCAATGCGTACTTCTCCCGCCCTGGTCCCCGAGTGGTGGAGGGCGTGGAACTGCTCGAAGGCCTGTTCCATGGCACGGGAGGGTCCGACATCGCCGGTTCACGGGTCCTGTGGCCTTGAGGAGGTCTTTGGTCCGAATGTCATTCCGCGGGGTGGTTGGGCCCGCAAGTACCGCAGTGGCGAGTCGGAGCATTGGAGTGTCGGTCGGGGCTCTGTGGAGGACCAGTACTCTCACCTCCGACATGTCAGAGCCATTGGACACCCGACGATTGCGGTTCGCCGATGCCTGAGCCCTCTGCAGCGCGCACCCATTCCGTGCCGGTCGAGCACCACCCGCCCCTCGAGGAATACTTGCAAACCATCGAATCGCTGACCGAAGAGGGAGTGCCGGTGATTCAGGCCCGGATTGCCGAACGGCTCGGGAAGTCGGCGCCCTCGGTCTCGGAGATGGTCGATCGTCTCATTGCCGATGGCTACGTCAACCGGTCGGGCCGCAAGCTCGACCTGACGCCCGAAGGGCACACCATTGCCAGAGGGGTCATTCGAAAGCACCGGCTGGCGGAGCGCCTCCTCGTCGATGTCATCAAGCTCCCGTGGCACCTGGTGCACGAAGAGGCGGGTCGGTGGGAACACGTGATATCCGATGATGTGGAAGCACGTCTGGTGGAGCTGCTGGGTGACCCCGCGACCTGCCCACATGGCAATCCGATCCCCGGCAGCGCGAACAGACCCGGCACGCCGTCGGGCCAAGTTCGGCTGTCGGACATCGACCCGGACCAGACCGTGCGCTTCGAGCGGCTGACCGAGGAGGTCGAGATGGACGGAGCGGCGCTCCGATATCTGGATGATGCCGGATTCATTCCAGGTGCCACCGGCATCGTGACCACCAAGGCGCCGGACGGCACGCTGATCGTGAGCGTGGGTGAACAATCAGTGGCTCTCGGACTGGATCTCTGCAAGCGACTATTCGTCGTCCCTCTTTGATTCCTACGGGACGGCGGGGGCTGCTTCAGCCCTCGTTCTGTCCAGCCGTGCTCGTGGGATCCGTTCTGGCAGGTGCTCTCTGTGATCGACCTTGAAGCCCTGAGCGGCGAATGTTAGGTTAGCCTTCCCTGATAAATTAGGTGTGGCAAGGCTGCCATCGCGTTCCTCAAGGAGCTCATCACATGCGCGTGCTCTCGTTCCTCAGGCTCTGGCCTCGAGCGGCAACGACTGGAAGTGATGACAGTTGCTAGGACACGTCCCGACCTGCGGGAAACTGAGGACCCTGGGCCTTCTCGCCTCGAGCGGCCTGATCGCCTTCGCGCTCTCGGCGTGCGGCAGTTCCCCGCCCGCATCGTCGTCCTCGCTTTCGGCGAAGCAACAGGGCTGCACCGCGGTCTCCGACGTGCTCAGCGATGGGCCGGATCCCGATGTCGACCCGGTTGGCTACGCCGAGGCCCAGGTGCTGCCGCTGGGGCAACTCAAGCTGTCCGATGCGACGCTGAACCGATCCGTCCACCGGCTGGACGCGGCGTACAAGGCGTTCAGCTCGACCAACGGTGCCAAGGGGACCTCGGCCGCGCTCAGGGTGTCGGCGGCGCAGCACGCACTCAACGCCATCTGCCCGAACGCGGCGCCATGACGACCCCCAGCACCGTGAGCGCTTGTCGGCGATTTCGGACCGGACGCGCCATGGCCCGAATGATCGTCCCGGCGATGCTGGCGGGAGCCTGCGCCGTCGGCCTCGTGACAGTGGGCGCCGGGCCTGCGGGCGCCTCCTCGCCGACCATCACCCTCTACAGCGGCCAACACCAGCAGACGACCCAGTCGCTGGTCTCCGCCTTCGAGAAGAAGACCGGCATCAACGTCGCAGTGCGCTACGACGACGAGGACACGTTCACCAACGAGATCCTGGCTGAGAAGTCCCACCCGGTGGCGGACGTCTTCTACACCGAGAATTCGCCACCGCTGGAGTATCTGCAGGAGAAGGGCGTGCTCTCCACGCTCTCGGCCTCGACGCTGGCCAGGACGCCGAGTATGTACAACTCGGCCGCTGGTGATTGGGTGGGGGTCTCCGCCCGGGTGAGCGTGCTCATCTACAACCCGAGCTTGATAGCGAAGTCCCAGTTGCCGACCAGCGTTCTCGGGCTGGCCAACCCCAAGTACCAAGGCAAGCTGGCTTTAGCCGCCGGAGAGACCGACTTCCAACCCATCGTCACCTCGGTCGACAAGACCTATGGCAAGGCCGCCACCTTGTCCTGGCTGAATGGCATCAAGTCCAACGCCGGCAGTCACGTCTACCCGGACAACGAGACGATCGCCGACGAGGTCAACCGCGGCGCCGTCGCATTCGGGGTAGTGAACCAGTACTACTGGTACCGCATGAAGGCCGAGCTCGGGGCGTCCAACATCCATTCGAGGATTACGTACTTCGCCCCGGGTAATCCCGGCTACGTCCTGGACGTCTCGGGTGCTGCGGTTCTCAAGTCCTCGAAGAACCAGGCGGCCGCTGAGAGGTTCGTGGCGTTCCTCGTGTCGAAACAGGGCCAAGAGGTGATCGCCCACTCCACCAGCTTCGAGTACCCACTGGACGACGGGGTCACAACGGTGGCCCCAGAGACGCCGTTTGGTGAGCTTCAACCCAATCCCATCACGGTGGCGCAACTCGGAGACGGGTCAACGGCGATCGCGCTCCTGAGTCAGGCTGGCTTGTTGTGACCGTGGCGGCCGCGGAGGTCGCCTCACCCCGGACGTTCCATTCCAGGCGTCGACGAGGAAGAGCCCGGTCCACTGGGCTCTTCCTCGTCAGTCTTCTGGTCGCCCTCGTTCTGTTGCTGCCTCTTGCCTTCTTGCTGGTCGAGGCCCAGGGCGCCGGCGTGCACACGGTGGCATCGCTCATCGATCGCCCCCTGACCCTGCATTTGCTCTGGAACACCGTGCGGCTGGCGGTTGTGGTCACTGCGCTCTGCGCCGTGCTGGGGACGGGTACCGCTTGGCTGGTCGAGCGCACCGACCTTCCGGGGCGGCGGGTCTGGGCCGTTCTGTTGGTGGTGCCGCTGGCCATTCCCGACTTCGTCGTGAGCTTCAGCTGGTCCTCGCTCAGCACAGCCGTCACCGGGTACTGGGGGGCGGTGCTGGTCATGACGCTGTCGGTCTATCCACTCGTGTACCTCCCAGTGGCTGCCAGCCTGCGCAACGCCGACCCGGCCCAAGAGGAGGTGGCCCACGGCCTCGGCGCCGGCCGGCTGCGCACTTTCTGGCGCATCACGGTCGGACAGGCCCGGGTGGCGATCCTCGGGGGCTGCCTCCTGGTCGTGTTGGTGCTGCTCGCCGAGTACGGCGCCTTCGAGATCCTCGGCTACCAGACCTTCACCACCGAGATCTTCACGGAATCCGAGCAAGCGTTCAACGTTGCGGCAGCATGCGCGCTCTCGCTGGTACTCGTTGCTTTGGGACTCGTCGTGCTGGCCGGCGAGACACTCGCGCGCGGCCGCGGCCGCACCACCCGGGTCGACCGCATGGCCCAACACCGTGCCGATCCGCTTCGCCTCGGCCGCTGGACGGCCGTCGTACTGCTGGCTCTGCTGGCACTAGTGCTTCTGGCTCTCGGACTCCCCGTGGCCTCCTCCATCTACTGGTGGGTGGCGGGGCCCCAGCAGGTGCTCGATGGCGTGTCCATACTGAGCGCGGCCGGGTACACCGCCCTCTTCGGCGCCTGCGCCGGCGCCGTGGCCACGCTCATGGCCCTCCCCGTGGGCATCCTCGCCATCCGGTACGACGGCCGGCTTCGTCGCATGCTGGAGCGCAGCACGTATCTGGTCCTGGCGATACCCGGACTTATCATTGCCCTGGCGCTGGCCTACTTCAGCGAACAGTACGCCGGGGGGCTGTGGTACCAGACGGCTCCGATGTTGATATTGGCCTACGCCATCATGTTCTTCCCGCTCGCCCTCGTCGGCGTCCGGGCCTCGGTGGCGCAGGCCCCGGTCGGCCTGGAACACGTGGCGCAATCACTCGGCCAGGGGCGCCTGGCTGTGCTCTGGCGCGTCACGCGACCCCTCGTCGGCCCGGGCCTCGCGGCAGCCTTCTGCCTGGTGTTCCTCTCCGTGGTGACCGAGCTCACCGCTACTCTCATTCTCGTGCCGATCAACGTGCAGACCCTGGCCACGCAGTTCTGGAGCTATCAGCAGAACCTCGCGTACGGGCAGGCCGCACCGTTCGCGTTGTTGATGATCGCCATTGCCGCCGTCCCCAGCTATGTGCTCGGCCGATTCTTCGACCGCCTTCCGACGAGGGCAGCGGCGTCGTGAGCGACCGGGACGCGCTCGTCGAGTTGGACCAGCCCGGACGTCGGGCCGGCAGCGGGCCGCTCGGCGTTGGAGGGACGGGAGCCGGTCACCAGTCGGCGGGCGTGCATGTCTCCGGTGTCGTCAAGAGCTTCGGCACCCACCCGGCACTGCGCGGCGTCGATCTCGACATTCCCGTCGGCTCGTTCACTGCCATCCTGGGGCCTTCAGGGAGCGGGAAGACCACTCTGCTGCGGATCGTGGCCGGTTTCGAGCGGATGGACGCCGGCTCCGTGGTCGTCGGCGGCCAGGTCATGGACGACGGACGGCGCTTCGTCCGCCCGCAGCGGCGCGGCATCGGCTACGTCCCCCAAGAGGGCGCCCTCTTCCCGCACTTGACGGTGGCGGACAACGTGAGCTTCGGCGTGCCCCGACGTAAGCGCAGCGAGGTTGCCCACCTCGTCGACTTGGTCGGACTGGGCGGCCTGGAGCGGCGCTATCCGCACCAGTTGTCAGGAGGCCAACAGCAGCGGGTCGCGCTGGCCCGGGCTCTGGCCATCAAGCCCAAGGTGGTCCTCCTGGACGAGCCGTTCAGTTCGCTCGATGCGTCGTTGCGGGACGGCGTACGCCGAGATGTCGCTCACATCCTTTCGGAGGCGAACGCCACCACCATCCTCGTGACGCACGACCAGGACGAGGCACTCGGCGTGGCGGACCAAATCGCCGTCCTGAAGGAGGGAAGCATCGTGGCGACCGCAGATCCGCGCTCGCTCTACGCGGAGCCCTCAGATCTGGCGGCGGCCCTCCTCATCGGTGATGCCAACGTCTTGACGGCCGAGATACACAACGGACACGCTCACTGCGTGCTCGGTAAGGTGGAGATCACGCCACCGGGAGTCCGTTCGTCCCACGGCTCAGCTCAGCTCCTGTTGCGACCCGAGCAGGTCGTGCTGCATGCAGAGGCGGCGGAAGGGCGCGTGAAGGCGACGGTGGTCGAGATGCAGTATCACGGACACGATGCACTGGTGCGGATCGGCGTCGACGCCCCCGGCCATCCGGCCTTCTCCGCCCGGATCCCCGGTGATGTCGCGCTGTCCGAGGGGCAACCGATCTGGGTGACCCTGCGCGGCCCGGGACGAGTGTGGACCGATCGCTGAACGCGTAGCAACGGAGTGAGCCCGGACCACAACCGAGATCGGAATGTCCTCACGGGCGGCCTCCTCGTCGCCGGAACGACCTCGGACGCAGGAAAATCCCTTGTCGCCGCCGCTCTCTGCCGATGGCTGGCTCGCCAAGGACATCGAGTGGCGCCGTTCAAGGCTCAGAACATGTCGAACAACTCCATGGTGTGTCCGGACGGCGCGGAAATCGGACGGGCGCAATGGCTGCAGGCGTTGGCCGCGGGGGTCGTGCCCGAGGCGGCCATGAATCCCGTACTGCTGAAGCCGGGAAGCGACCTCCGCTCGCATGTCGTCTTGATGGGCGAGCCGTTCGGCGAGCGGTCATCTTCGGGATGGACGACTGACCGAGCCATTCTCGCTGACACCGCGCTTCGTGCGTTCGACGATCTGCGCTCGCGCTTCGACATCATCATCGCCGAGGGGGCGGGGAGCCCGACCGAGATCAATCTGAGGGCCGACGACTACGTCAACATGGGTCTGGCACGCCACGGACGCCTCCCCGTGGTAGTCGTAGGCGACATCGACCGCGGCGGGGTGTTTGCGGCCATGTTCGGCACGGTGGCCCTCCTGTCTGCGGAGGATCAGTCACTCGTGGCCGGGTGGGTGATCAACAAGTTCCGCGGCGACCCCGGTCTGCTCTCGTCCGCCCTCCACGACTTTGGCGACATGACGGGGAGACCGGTTCTCGGCATGCTGCCGTGGTTGGACGATGTGTGGATCGACGCCGAAGACGCGCTGGCGGTGGCGGGGTGGGCGGGCAGTCGCCCAACCCAGAATGAGACCCTGCACGCCGCCGTGGTTCGGTTCCCTCGAGTGTCCAACACCACCGACGTCGATGCGTTGGCGGCAGAACCCGGTGTCGCCGTGACCGTTACGGCTGACCCCGATGTCATCAGGGCGGCACATCTGGTGGTGCTCCCAGGCTCGAGGGCCACCGTTTCCGACCTCGAGTGGCTCTCCCGTCGTGGGATCGGCGAGGCGCTCGTCACGCGGCAGCGCGAGGGGAAGCCGATCCTGGGGATCTGCGGCGGCTACCAGATGCTGGGGACCGTGATCGTCGACACCGTCGAGTCTGGTCGCGGGCGGGTCTCCGGACTCGCGCTCCTACCCACGACGGTGACCTTCGACCGGTCCAAGCATCGGGCTCTTTGTTCGGATTCGTGGCGGGGCGACCCGGTCGACTCGTACCAGATCCACCATGGCCGGGTAGCCCTCGAAACGACCGATCCTCGGAGCGGAACGGTGGAGCAATTTCTCGACGGCTTCCAGATGGGCACGACCTGGGGCACGTCCGGCCATGGGCTGTTCGAGAATGACTCCTTCCGACGGTCGTGGTTGACGGAGGTGGCGGGCCAGGCTGGGGTGAGTTGGCAAGCGGCCGCGGACGCGCCGAGCTTTCGCACCCTTCGGAACAAAATGCTCGACAGCCTCGCCGACGCCGTCGAGCAGCATCTCGACACCGATCGACTGCTGGAACTCATCGACTGTGGGTGCGGCCCGGTCCCTTTCGTTCCACCAGGGGCCCCCTGACCTCAGTGCGCACGCCCGACGCCGTCGTGAGCTTCGGCGTCAGTACCCCGAGTCGCTTCCCTCGTCGACGAGCGGGAGCCGGAGCCACGAGACCATCTGGCGCAGTTGCGCGTATGCCTCCAGGCGGGCGTTGTCAGTGTTCGTTTCCTCTGCCTTCTCCGCCACCGCCCACAGCCGGTGCACCATCGTCGGCCCGAGCTCGAGGAGGCCGCCACTGCCGGCGGACGCCCACTTCGCCAGGACGTAGTGGACGACCGCGCCCTCAGGCATCGCCATGGCGGCAGCGAGGTTGTCGATCGTCGCCATCGGATCGACGTGTGAATAGAGGGCGACATCGGCCTTGAAGTTGGCGTCAGGGTCGCCCGGGTCCCATGGCCCATCCCAACCGACCAGCTCGAGAGTGCGGGGGTTTGCGGTCACCTCACCGACGCTAATAGTCCAGCAGAGAAACGGGAGGTGAGCCGGCTCTGACTCGGTGTCGCAAAGGGAGGCCCGATCAGAAATCGGGTGTTGGATCCGCGTGAAGCTTCGCCAAGATGCGCACGAGGCTCTCGAGGTCCTCGGTGGGCAGCGCGCAAAGACTGCCGGGCGGGCGCGCCAGGATCTCGTCGGCCTTCTGCGCCAGTGCGGCGCCCTCAGGAGTGGCCACCACCAGCTTCACTCGCCGGTCGGTGAGATGGGCCTGGCGCTCGACCAGTCCCGCACCTTCCAGGTCGTCGACCACCGCGGTCAGATTCGGCGGATCCACAGTGAGCAGAGAGGCCAGTTCGGACATCGGCATCGGGCGCCGGGCGATCCGCCGCAGCGCCCTGATTTTGCCGAAACTCAAGCCGACCTGCTCGCTCACCTCCCGTCGCCGCTCATTGTTCAGCACCAGGTCGGCCATGGCCTGCCAGGCCTGCGACGCAGCACGATCGGCACGGACACCCGACTTCGTCATGCGGCGTGGGCCTCCAGGAACTCAGGGTTGATCGCCTCGGCCGTGCGTTGCGCCGTGGCCCGGGCCCACGCCGTGGTCGCCACGAGGCCGAGAATCAGCACGACCGCTCCGCATCCGGCGAGGACCCACCATCCGGCGCGGCTCGCCACGGCGAAGTCGAGGTGGTTGGTCTTCGACAAGGACGCGGAGACGAGCGCTCCCACGACGGCCACGCCCAACGTCGAACCAATTTGACGTGACGTGCTCGCGATGGCCGACGCGACGCCGGCCTGGGACCGTGGCATACCAGAGACGGCGGTATTGGTGATCGGCGCGTTGACGAACCCGAACCCGATGCCGAAGACGACGTACGCCGTGAACAACCACGTGAACGGTGTCGTCGCGCTCAGCGCGACGAGCATCAGGCAGGAGGCGGTAAGGGCCACGCCGGCAATCAACAAGGGAATCCTGGCACCGCGCATGCCGACGACACGTCCGGAAATCGGCGAGAGCAGCATGGTCATCACAGCCATCGGGAGCGTATCGATGCCGGCCTGCAGCGCTGAGAGCCCGCGCACGTCTTGTAGGTAGAGCGTGTTGAGGAAGAGAAACCCACCGAGCGCGGCAAAGGCCGCGACGGCGATCACAGTGGCTGACGAGAATGGCACCGACCGGAAGAAGCGGAGATCGATCAGCGGCTCAGGGGTTCGACGCTCCCAGATCAAGAATGCAACGAGGGACACCGCGGCGACCAGGAACGTCCCGAGGATGAGGGGGGAGGTGAATCCCTTTTCGGGGCTCTCGATGATGCTGTAGGTCAGCGAGGCCAGGAATGCGATCACGAGCAACTGCCCCGGGACGTCCACCCTTCTCGCGACGGCCGCCTTGGACTCGGGGATGTACCGAAGCGCCAGGATCACCGCAGCCAACGCGATCGGGATGTTGAGGTAGAAGATGGAGCGCCATCCGATCGTCGTCACCAACACTCCCCCGACTACCGGTCCGAGGGCCATAGAGACGCCCACCACCGCGCCCCAGATCCCGACGGCCTGGGCCCGCTCCCGGGGGATGGTGAAGGTGTTCGTGATGATCGACATCGCCACCGGGTTCAGCATCGACCCGCCCACCGCCTGGATCATGCGAAACACGATGAGGGTGTTGAGGTTGGGGGCCAGGCTGCAGAGCAGCGAGCCGGCAGCGAAGGTGATCAGCCCGATGACGAAAGTGCGCCGCCGCCCCAGGCGGTCGGCCGTCGAGCCGGAGATCATCAGGAGGCTGGCCAGCACCAGGGTGTAGGCGTCCACCGTCCACTGCAGCCCTGACAGCGACGCGTGGAAGTCGTGCCCGATAGAGGGCAGCGCGACGTTGACGATCGTGACGTCGATGCCCACGATGAGCAGGCTCATGGAGCAGATGAGCAGCACGCCCACGCGTCGCCTCCTGCTCAACTCGCCGGGGGCGGCCGTTCCGGCCACTGATGTTTCTAAAACCATAATAGTTATCCTATCATCAGGATATGAGGCAGCGAACCACCTGCATGGAGCGGCCGGGAGAACGTCGCGTCGCAGGAAGGACAGCGCTCTTGACTTAGGGGACCCTAAGATTTAGGCTGGCCTGACGTTCAATCAGTGGGGCGCCACATGTTGAGGCTCAGGGGAAGGCAAGAGCAACCCGGCACAGTGGGACTCCGCCGCGTCGACTGGGTCCGGTTCGTGGTCGACCACGACGACGTCCGAGCCGAGGCGGTCGGAGTCGGGTATCGCCTCCCCGTCGCCCGTCCGATCCCTTTGTCGGTGGCGGCTGCGCTTCTGGCTCAGGGCACCCCGTCGATCACGAGGAGACTCGATACCGACAGTGTCGCCCACGCGCCGAGTGCCCGGAACGACGGCCGGTAGGACGATGGTCGTCTGTCACTGCAAAGCGGTCAGCGATCGGACCGTGGATGCCGCCATTGCCTCCGGAGCCACCACCGTCCCCGAGATCACGGCCCGCTGTACGGCCGGCGGTGGCTGCGGTGGCTGCCATCGCCTGCTCGAGGCTCTGCTCGAGGCCACCGCCACCGAGCGCGAACCTGCGGCTGCTTGAGCGCCCGCTTCCGCCTGCCCACTGGTCCGACCGCCTACGATCGACCAGCATCGTGAGATCGGGAGGGCAGACGATCGTGAGATCGGGAGGGCAGACGGATGCAGGGTGACCCCCGGGTAATCGAACTGCTCAACGAGGTTCTGACGGCAGAGCTCACTGCGGTGAACCAGTACTTTCTCGACGCCAAGATGTTCGACAACTGGGGCTACGAACGGCTGGCTGAGCGGTTTCGCTCCGAATCGATCGACGAGATGAAGGATGCCGACCATCTCATCGAGCGGCTGCTCTACCTCGACGGCCACCCGAACCTGCAGCGACTGGGCACCATCCGGACTGGTGAGAGTCCCGTCGAGAAGTTGTCGCTCGCCCTCACCCTCGAGAAAGAGGCCATTGCGCGCCTCAACCCCGGCATTGCGCTGTGCGTCGAGAGGGGCGACAACGGCAGCAGGGACCTGCTCGCCGACATCCTGGAGGGCGAAGAGGACCACGCGGACTGGCTGGAGAGCCAATTGTCGTTGGTCGAGCAGTTGGGCCAGGACCATTACCTGGCTCAGCAGATCCGTGAGTGAGGCCGCGGTCGTGCTGTGACCGCCCCTCGGTGCGTCGCCTATTCGGGTCAGGCGCAGGAGGAGCTATCCGAAGGCGACGCAGGCTGTCTCGAGCCCGAAACGCATAAGGCGCCGAACATTGCGGCGACCCTGCCGATATATTTGGGCCCGGAGAGGCAATTCGTTCGCATGGCTTGGGGGCATAACTCATGACGGTTCGCCGGAACGCATCGCGAGGTTCCTCCTCGGGAGGCTCGTCATCTAAACCAGATATGACGCAGGGGCGATCCCTTGCGTCATCGCTTCACGTGAACCAGCGCACGCTGCAGTGTGCGCTTGGAGTGATCTGGATCATCGACGGGCTCCTGAAATTCCAGCCGGATCTGTTCAAGTCCTCCTTCGTCTCGCTTGTGATCCGGCCGATGGCCGTCGGCCAGCCGAGCTTGGTCAGTTCGACGATCAACCACACGGCCAACCTGCTGTCGCATGGGGCCACGGTGTGGGTGGCTCTCTTCGGCGTGATCGAGATCGCCATCGGTGTCGGGCTGTTCTTCCGGCGGTCCCTCAAGCCCGCGCTCGTGGCTTCGTTCATTTGGGGCGCGGGCATCTACCTCTTCGGTGAGGGGTTCGGCATGGTGCTCACCGGCCACACCTCTCCGCTCCAGGGGGCTCCCGGTGCCGTGTGCTTCTACATGCTCCTCGGCCTATTGCTGTGGCCGGGGACCGACAAGGACGATGAGCGCGTGCGCACGGGTCCGGCATCCTCGGCCGCCGGGCATGGTCTGTTGGGCGGGACCGGGTCGTTGCTGGTGTGGGCGGCCATCTGGCTCTTTGAAGCGGTCATCTGGGTTCTGCCCTCCAACCGCACGGCCAACTCCATCACCAACCAATTGACGGCTGCAGCGAACGGCGAACCCGGCTGGTACGCCCACTTCCTCAATTCGACGGGACATGCGTTCGCCGGTTCGGGAATCTGGATGGCCGCTGTGCTGGCGACGGTCTCGGTGATCATCGGGCTGGGACCGCTCATCTCCAGGCGAGCCGGGATCTATATCGGACTCGGGATCGCTCTCGCGCTGCTGTACTGGGTCACGGGAGAGGCAGTCGGGGAACTGTTGACGTTCGGCGGGACCGATCCGAGCAACGGGCCGCTCATCGCGCTGATCGGATTGTCCGTATTGCCTCTGGTGCCCGAACGCGCCAATGAGCCCACTCCAGCGGCCAGGTTCCTCGCCATCAGTCCTCTCGGCGCGCTGGGAGCGGTCTTGGCCGTCGTCCTGATCCCTTCGGTCGTTGCGGTGATCCCTGCGTCAGCCGGCTCGGCGGCCTCGCTGGCAGCGTCGTCCTCGTCTTCGTCCTCGTCGTCGATGCCGGGCATGAACATGTCTGGATCGTCCTCTTCCATGAAGGGGATGTCGATGTCGCCGTCGGGCAAACAGTCGACATCGGGGGGCCACGCAGAGTCAATGAACATGTCAGCCATGGCCGGTCTGGACGTCACGGACCCGAACTGGAAATACACGGGTCCGGCCTTGCCGGCCGCCGAGGTCGCTGATCTGACGACCGTTTCCGCCACAACGGACGACGGTCACAAGATGCAGACGCCCGACTGCGACGCAAAGCCGACTTCAGAGCAGGTCCTCGGGGCCACCCAGTATGTGCAGGCTACGTCCGCTGCCGTCGCCAAGTACCGAAACCTGAGCGCCGCCGTCGCCGCCGGCTACTTCCCGATCACGAACCCCAAGTATCCGGTCGTCCACTACTTGAATCCGGCCTACATGAACACGAAGGACCTCATGAACCCGGAAACCGTGGACTCTCTGGTCTACGCGACCACGCCGTACGGACCCGTGCTCGTGGCCGCCATGTACTTGATGCCCGGCCAGGGCAACGGCCCCATGCCATATGGCTGCCTCGTCCAGTGGCACCAGCACACAAATTTGTGCACGTCCGATGTCACGCATCAGATCGACGGGTTCACGCCCTGTCCGCCCGGTACGTACCACTACGGCGCCACTCCGATGATGACGCACGTGTGGCAGGTTCCCGTGGCCGGTGGGCCGCTGGCCATCGACCCGTCCGATCTGCAGGTGGTCGAGGCGGCCATCATGGCGCAGCAAGAAGGTCTGGCTCCGACGACGAGCGGAGTGCCCCCTACCTGAGGCCGAAGCGGGGAGTGGAACGACGTGGCCTCTAGCGGGGCGGAAGCCGCGAGGAGCTGGCGAAGTTCCCATACAGCTCCTCGTCCGGGCCGCCGGACCCGTACGTAAGCGCCTGCACGAGGAGATCACCGCCCACGAAGGCACCCTTCCAGGACGCGCCGAGTCCTCCGAACACCTCCTCCCGATCGCCCCGGCTCCGCGGCTTGTTGATCCCGACCTTGAACGCCTGCACCTCCTCGGCCATTTGGGATCCTGCATCGGGGTCGTCGATGGCGATACTGGCGACCAATGATCCGTTCGAGGCGTTCATGGCGGCAAGCAGCTCGGCCTTCGTGTCGACGACGACAACCGAGTCGAGGGGTCCGAACGGCTCGGCGTGGTGGAGGGACCACGCGGCGGGGGGTTGGAGCACGGAGGCCGGAGCGCTGTAGGCGGAAGTGTCCTGCACGTCGAGGAACCGGCCGTCGCCCACAGAGCCGCGATAGAGGGGAATGCCGCCGCCGCGCACGGCTTCGTCGAACTGGTTGGACAGATCAGTCGCCTTCTCCGAGCGGATGAGCGGCCCGAAGTCCAGTTCGGGCAGGGGATCGCCCGGGTGCTCGACCGCGAGCGGGTGGCCGAACCGCACGGCGCGCAACACCGGGAGGTACATCTCGAGGAAGGCGGGGAACAGGCGACGCTGGACGACGTAGCGGGGATAAGCAGTGCAGCGCTGTTTGGCGTACTCGAAGCCCTTCCGGATGTGCTGGGCCAGGAGATCCCATTGGGAGAAGTCCCATACACCCCACGCGTTGAGACCCTCCTGCTCGAGCATGTGCCGCCGGTGGGTGTCGGCGAGGGAAACCGCAGCCCGACGACCGTTGGCCCTTCCGCCGACGAACACCAGAGCGCCGATGCCCTCGGAGCGGATCAGCACGTCGCCCAAGCGCGATCCCATTCCTGAAATGAGCGTGACCGGCAGTCCGGCGCGCCGCATCAGAGCATGGGCCAGCGTGAGGGCGTGGAAGCCGCCCTGGCTCGGGGTCTTGGCCAGCACGGCGTTCCCACACAGGGCCTGCACCAGTTCGGCGTGGACCTGAACGCTCATCGGGTAGTTCCAGCTGGCAATGTTCGAGACCGGCCCTGGTAAGGGCCGGCGCTGCTGGCCGTCCGGAGTCGTGAGCTGGCGCTCGATCTGTCCCAGGTACCAGCGGACCCCGTCGATGCAGCGGTCCACATCGGCGGAGGCGAGCCGCCAGGGCTTGCCGATCTCCCAGACCAGGAGGAGAGCGAGCAGTTCGTGGTGCTCGCTCAGCGCGTCGACTGCGGCTGAAACCCGTGCGCGGCGCTCGTCAAGATCGACTTTGGCCCAGAGGTCATGCTCGCCACAGGCGAACTCCACCGCGGCGACCGCCTCGTCGTGGTCGACCAGCGGCGGACCGGGGATGGGCGTGCCGTCGACGGCATTCACGTGGTCCCCCGGGATCCCAATGCGCCGCCATTCGCCACGGGTCAGGTTGCGCAAGCGATCCGAGTCGAACGCCTCGGGCGCGGCCTGCGTGCAGCGCCCGTACGTCTCCCACCACGAGGTCCCTGGTTTCAACTGCAAAGACATCGCTGACCTTTCTCTTGGTGTCCAATTCGGCCTTCGATTCGCGAAGAGTGTCATCGGGGAGGGCCACGGCGGGAGAAGTCTCTCCGTCCCGTTCAGTCTACGAGCGGGCCTACCGAGCCCTCCAAGCGCGGCCCGCTCAAGTCCTTTTTCGATCGCTACGGCAACGACTCCCTGGCAGCGACCGTGGCGGTTCCGGTGATGACCGGCGCCGCGCCCGTCCACGCCCTGGCGCCCGAGGTCTTCCTCGACCCTTGCTGATCGAACTGGGAGCCACGGTTCCGTCTCGCGGCCTGTTCGTCACCGAGGGTGAGTTCGACCGCCTCGACGCGGTCGTTGCGGAGTGGGCGCTACGGGCGCGGCCGGTTATCAATCGTGAGCTCAGAGGAGACGCCTGATCAGATCTGCTGACGTTGCTCCCTGTCGGTCCGGAAGCGAACGACCCAATCCTTGGAAAGATCGTCAGCCTGCCGTTGCATGGGACCCTTCCCTTCGGGAGCGGGGGGGTCGATGCCGAGTGCGTCGAGGACCCGACCGATCGTCGCCGCCCGGCTCGCAGTGAACTCGTCGTAGAAGATCCTTATTGGTTCCCTGCCTGTTGCATGGAACCAGTCCTCCCAGCGGGCGTCCCACCGATGCAACTCATCGAGGAGATACTCAATGGCCGCATAGTCGTATGCGCTGTTGGGAGGATCTGCGACGTCGTCGTCCTCGAGATCCGACTCCGAGTCGGTACGCCATCGCTGGGTCTGAATGGCCTTCCAGAGGGAGACGGCTTGCGCCACCTTGTCGCGCCGCCTCATGAAGATGATCTTGAGACGGGGAAAGACGGCACTGAGCCGCTCGTTGAAGGACAGATCCTCCAGGCCTGGGAGTTCGGCCATCCTCGTCTTGAAATCTTCCAGATAGTTCCACATCATTTTGGCGCCGAAGACACCGTTGGGGCTTGTCCCGCGCTGGAGCACGTAACGGAACCACGCCTCGAATTCTCCCGGTTGCTCCGGCCGCCCCGGCTCTGTTGGCGCCAGTCGCTCGGCAATGTCCCCGACTGACGGATCCTTGAAGTACTGGCGTGGTTGGCGAGGCAGACCGGTCTCGCGCAACCTCTCGAAATATTCGTCGGGCACGCCGGCCACATCGGTCGCCCTGAGCAGCTCACAGAGCAGCGTGCTACCGCTGCGTTGAGTGGCGCAGACCAGGTAGGAGATGCCGTCAACACGAAGGTCCGTCCCCACTTCTAAATCCTATCTTTTTCAGTGGTCTGGTAGGATTGCTACCATCAGGAGAGATGAGACCGAACGTCCTCTATCTCCACTCGCACGACACCGGCCGCTACGTGCAGCCCTACGGGTACCCGGTCCCGACACCCAACATCCAGCATCTGGCCGACCAGGGCGTGCTCTTCCGGCAAGCCTTCTGTGCGGCGCCGGTGTGCTCTGGCTCCCGGGCTGCGTTACTTACCGGCCAGTGCACGCACGCCACGGGAATGCTGGGCCTCGCCCACCGCGGCTACCGCTTGAGCCATCCGGAACGCCATATCGTCAACGTTCTCCGCGCTGCGGGCTACTGGACCGGCCTGGTGGGGGAGCAGCATGTCTCCGCAGATCCGGGGGACCTCGGGTACGACGAGGTCGTCGACCTCGACTCGACCCGGGTGAGCGAGGTCGCTCCGGCCGCCACTGACCTGATTGCCCGGCGGGCTCAGGAGGACGCTCCGTTCTTCTTGTCCATCGGCTTCTTCGAGACGCATCGGGAATTCTTCGAGCCCTCGTCCATCCGTGACGTCCTCTACTCGCGACCCCCCGAGAACGTCCCGGACAACGCGCGGACCCGCCGGGACATGGCGTCGTTCCGTGCCAGCGCGAGAGCGCTCGACCAGGGGGTCGGCACCGTCCTCAACGCGCTGGAAGAGAACGGCTTGGCGGACAACACCTTGGTGTTCATGACGACCGATCACGGTCTCGCGTTCCCGGACGCCAAGTGCACCATGTACGACCGGGGTATCGGTGTGATGTTGCTGATGCGGGGGCCCGGAGGCTTCGAGCGCGGTCGGGTCTTCGACGCGCTGGTGAGTCAGCTGGACCTCTACCCGACGATCTGCGACGTGGTCGGTCTGGAGCACCCGCCCTGGCTCGAAGGTGCGTCGTTGCTCCCCCTCGTCCGTGGCCATGTCGCCGAGATCCACGACGAGATCTTCGCGGAGGTGACCTACCACGCCGCCTACGAGCCGCAACGGGCCGTCCGCACGGCCCGGTACAAGTACATGCGCCGCTATAACGAGCAACACCCGGGAAGGGTTCTGGCGAACCTCGACGACAGCCTGACCAAGGAGGTCCTCCTGGCGGCAGGGTGGGCCGACGTCGACCCACCATGGGAGGCGCTCTTCGATCTGTGGCTCGATCCGTCCGAAGGCCAGAACCGCATTGATGATCCAGCGCTGGAAGGGGTCCTCGCGGACCTCCGTCGACGGCTGGACGACTGGATGGTGCGGACCGAAGATCCCTTGCTGGACGGACCGGTGTCCCCAGCCGAGGGCACGGTGGGCAACACGGTCGACCAGGTGTCGGCCGCCGACCCCACGATTCCACCTTCGGACCACAGCCTCACCCTCTCCCGACGACCTCGGCACGTCGACCAGATCTCGGACTGAAACAAGCCGCGCTTCCCCGACGAACAGCCCGTCGGGTGCAGTCCGGTTGCATGTGCCTGCTGCGCCTTGAAGGGGGATAGCCGTCTGCGTACGGTTCTGAGGGGGGTGTCGCGGACGGAGGGGGAGGATGACGTCGCGCGTGAGCGAGGTGTCGATCGGCCCGGACGGGCCTTCGACAGTCGATGCGTCGCGGCCCCGCCTCTTTGCCTTTGATCCGCTGTCACTCTGGATCATTGGATCCGCCTTGACCGCAGTGGCCGCGATCTACAGCCTGTGGTATTCCGCGCATGAACCGGAGATGGACTTCCAGGTCTATCGAATGGGCGGCCAACACTCATCCGGATCGGGCCTCTACTCCGCACACATCGAAGTGCTCGGGAGGCACCTGGTCTTCACCTATCCGCCGGTCGCGGCCTTTCTCTTCTGGCCCATTTCACACGTCCCCACCTTCGCCGGCCAGGTCCTCTGGGATGCCGTCAACATCCTCACCCTCCTCGCCCTCATCGCCGTGAGCATTGCGGCAGCTCGAGCGAGACCCCTCGATTTGTCGGATTGGCGGACCGCACTCCTTCTCCTCGCCCCCGTCGCTCTGCTCCTGTATCCGATACGGAGTGATCTGGCGCTCGGGCAGATCAACATTCTGCTGGTCCTCATGATCGTGTCAGACCTGACGACGGATCTGTCGTGGCGTGGCCGGTCCCTGCCTCGCGGCGTACTGGTCGGCGTTGCGGCGGCGGTCAAGCTGACGCCGCTCGTCTTCATCCCTTACCTGGTGGTGTCGCGCCAATGGCGCGTCGCCAGAAATGCCACGGTCACCTTCGCTCTGGTCACCGGCGCGGTGTTCGCTCTGTCCCCCCGAGCCTCATGGCTGTACTTCACAAAGGACGCGTTCGACGTGCAGCGGGTCGGGAACAGTCTCACCATCGCGAATCAGACGCTCCATGCCGCCGTCGTCAGGGCGCACCTCTCACCCGCGCCGGGGCTTTTCGACCTCCTCGAAGTCGTCGTCCTCTGCGGAGGGGTGGCCCTCGCCGCAGTGGCGCGCCGGCGCTCCTCTTCCTTGCTGGCGGCGCTGGTGTGTGCGGCCACGGGCCTCCTACTCTCTCCAATTTCGTGGCTTCATCACTATGTGTGGATCGTTCCCGCGCTGATCTGGCTGGCCGCAGGCAAGGATCGACCGGCTAAAGGGGCGTGCTGGGCGCTCGTCGGCGCTCTGGTCTTCATGGTGGTCCCACCCGACTCGGCGGGAGGCTCCGGTCCGTTGTGGTTCGTCCGTGATAACGCCTACGTCCTGGCGACCCTGGTCTTCATCGGATCGATCGGGGTGATGCTCTGGACCAGGCGTCACGATCCTTCGCCCTCCTCCACACTGACCAGCCCCGCATCGAGCCTCCCTGGGACTCGGGACTGCGGCAGCATGCAATAGGAGTCGAACCGGCCTCCGCTGGGTATACAACGAGGGTGGGCAGCCGATCGGGCTCGCCCTCGCGGCAGCGCTCACGATCGTGAACCCACACCTTCGGGGCGGTGGTAACGCAGTCGCTTCTGAAGGGAATGCCATGTCAGTCGATTTGTCCTCCACGCATGACCCCGAGGCGGAGCAAGCCTCCAACCATGAACCCGAGGCGGAGAAAGCAAACCCGCCGACGAGAGTCTCCCGGGCGTGGATCGGGATCATCGCCGGGGCCTTGGTGTTGGTCCTGCTCCTGGTCTTCATCCTCCAGAACACCCGGTCGGTAAAAGTCTCCTATTTCACTCTGACCGGGACCATGCCGCTCGGCGTCGCATTGTTGCTGGCCGCCATCTCGGGTTTGCTCCTCGCCGGCGGGGTTGCCTCAATGCGGATCTGGCAGCTCCGGCGTCGCATAAGCAAACGCCAGGAGTAGGGGGGATCTGTAGCCTGTGCGGCTGCCACCAGCCGGTGCGAGAACCCCTTGGGCTACGTTCGGGCTTCACCGATGGAGCTGACGGAGCTGAACATCAAGCAGGTCGCCGCCGAGCTCGGCGTGCACTACATGACCGCCTATCGCTACGTGCGGACGGGTCGTCTCGCTGCTCGCAAGGTCGGAACGGGCTGGGTAGTCAGGGCCGCTGACCTGGAGCGGTTCGTACATGAGCCAATAAGCCTCCTCCTTTCGGACGAGGCGACAACCGGGTCGACTGGAAAGAGCGGTTGCGCCTCACGCTCGTCATCGGTGACGAAATGGCGGCCTGGCGCGTGCTCGAACAGGCGTTGGCCGCCGGCCATAGCCCCACCCAGTGCTATCTCGATCTCGTGGTCGGCGCCATCGACGACATCAGCGGTCGTTCTGACGTACCCCGCCAGCCCGATGCCGGCCAATATCTGGCAACAGCGACGGCAGCCCGGCTGGTGGCTCGTCTCGGCGCCCGATTCCGGCGGCCCGCTCGGAGTCGGGGCACTGTCGTCTTCGGCGCCCCGATCGGCGAGCACCACGTGTTGCCGATCTCCGTCGTGGCCGACCTGGTCCGCCTGAACGGTTTCAGCTGCCTGGAACTGGGCGCAGACGTGCCACCGGCGGCGTTCGCCGGGGCGGCACGGAGCGCACATCGGCTGGTGGCCGTCGGTATCGGCGTGACGACGGCTACCAATCTCGATGTTGTCACCGAGACCGTTGACGCGGTGCACGCGGTCGATCCGGAGATCCCCGTCGTCCTGGGAGGTCAAGCCGCGGCCGAGCCCGACGCGGCGAATACGGGCGTGACTGCCTGGGTGTTGGACGGCACGCAGGCCGTCGAGATCTTCACCGAGCTCGCCCGCTCACGGCGCCCCCAGTGGTCCGCCAGCGACTCCGACAACGACGGCGAAGCCCATGGAGAGCGCACGGCCTGAGGGCAACATCGAGAGCGGATCGTGTCCCGCCGGGCACCCGGGGCATTTCAAAGCCGGCTCAGTCGAGGATCACCCAGGCGCCGTCTCGCAGGTCACCGCCGCCAGCGCGTTCCGCTCGGGGAAGGTCACGTCGCCCGTCAAGGTGATCGTCTCGCTGAGGTCGCCGACGCTGAAGGTGAAGGCGCCGGGCTCCACGCGGTAGCGCAGGTCGCGGCCCGAAAAGCCCAGCCGGCCCACGGGCACTCGGAACGTGAGACGGCACGAGTCGCCGGGGGCGCACTCCACACGCTGGAAGGCGAGCAGTCGTTGCGCCGGCAGTCCGACGCTCGCCACCTCGTCGCGGAAGAAGATCTGGACGACGTCCGTTCCCGTACGGTCGCCCGTGTTGGTGACGGTGACGGCAACCACCAGGTCGTCGCTCGTCCTCCCCGCTGCGACGTCAAGGTCACTGCGTTCCCAGGTGGCGTACGACAGCCCGTGTCCAAAGGGGAACAAGGGCGCCGCCGGCGCGTCGATGTAGTCGCCGTTGATCATGCTCCTTCCACCACCGTGGTGCGCACCGGAGTGCACGCCGACCTGACCGACGGTGTGCAGGAGCGACACCGGGAGCCGGCCGCTTGCGTCCGCGTCGCCGCAGAGCACGTCGGCCAGGCCGTTGCCGCCCTCTTCTCCCGGCAGCCAGGCCAGGACCAGCGCGTTGGCGTGCGGGACGACCTCGCTAAGTGAGTGCGCCCGACCGCCGATCACGACGACGACCACGGGCACGCCGTGTGCGGCCGTCTCGGACACGAGGGCCAACTGCTCGGGCGCGAGGCGGAGGTCGGTCGCGTCACGGAATTCGCCGGAGGTGTCCGCCCGGCCGAGGCCGCTCCGGCCGCCCACGAAGACGACGGCCACGTCGGCCTGCCCCACCCCGTCGACGACCTCGACCCGCTGGCGCAGCGCCTCCAACGGCGTCGGCGTGGGGTTCTGCGGTGGGAGCTGCGCCAACTGGCTGCCGACCGGTGAAAGTGCTGCCTCGTGCTGGAGCTCCAGGTGGGCGGGGAAGTGGTAGTCGCCGAGCAACAAGCGCGGATCGTCCGCACTCGGTCCGAGGACGGCGATGCGGGCTCCCGCCTGCAGCGGCAGGGTGCCGTCGTTGGCCAGGAGCACGATCGAAGCCGAGGCCGCTCGTCGCGCCAGCGCGCGGTCTGCAACGGTGTCGAACACGGCCGCGGCGGCGACCGTGTCGACATAGGGCTGCTCGAACAGGCCCAGCTCCTCTTTCTGGGCCAGGACGCGCCGGCACGACGCGTCGACCGCCTCCAAGGGCACGGCGCCGGAGCCCACCAAAGCGGGCAGGTTCCGGTAGCACCAGTACGAGGGCAGCTCGACGTCCAGTCCGGCCAGAAGGGCCAGGCGGGCCGCGTCGGTCTCGTCGGTGGCGCAGTGGTGGAAGTCCTCCAAGCTGCCGACCCCGAAGTAGTCGGCGACCGTGACTCCCCTAAAGCCGAGTTCCTCCCGGAGCAGCCCGGTCAGCAACTCGGGAGAACCATGCAGCGGGAGCCCGTCGATCTCGTTGTACGACGGCATGACGGCACCGACGCCGGCCTCGTTGATGACGGCGCGGAACGGCGCCGCGATGACATCGCGCAGATGGCGGGGACCTAAGGAGGACCAGCCCCAGTTGAAGCCCCCTTCCGGCGCGCCGTAACCGAGGAAGTGTTTGGCGGTGGCGACGACGCCCTGCGACTGCACCCCGCGCACGTAGCCGACACCCATCCGGCTGGCCAGCTCGGGATCCTCGCCGTAGGTCTCCTCCAGGCGGCCCCAACGGGCATCGCGTGCGATGTCCAGTACGGGGGCCAGCGTCAGCCGCGCCCCGACGGCGCGCAGCTGACGCCCGATGACAGTGGCCACCTCTTCGACAAGCGCGGGGTCCCAGGTCGACGCCAGGTTGATGCCCTGCGGGAACTGCGTCGCGCCGCGTGCGCAGAAACCGCCGGTCGACTCCTCGTGGATCACGGCGGGGATCCCGAGTCTCGTCTCTTCCACGAAATAACGCTGTACCTGGTTTCCCAGCTCAGCCACCCGTGCCGGCCCCAAGCCCGCTTCGATGGCGATCCGTCCCACCTGGCCGGTACCGTGCGCAGCCGCCAGCGCCAAACGGTCGAGCGCGAGGTCGTCTTCCACCAGGAGTCCCGAGAACCATATGCAGCCCAACTGCGCGCACTTCTCTTCCAGCGTCATGCGCGCCATCAGTTCATCGATGCCCGTCACGGTGCTCCCGTCTGCCTCGGCGATCCATGCCAATGATGTCCGGTTGGGGCATGAGCGGTGACCCTTTCAGGGTGGACGCTCAGCTGCAACTGCGGTCAACCTGGATAGGATGACGGGCGTCGGAGACCGCTCCAGTCTGGTGACGCTCCGGTCCGGCGCCGACCTCTATGGCACACGACCTCAACCTCGCCGTGGTGGCGGTGATCTCGGCCTGCGTGGTCCTCTGGGGCCTCGTCTCGGCTCGCCTCGAACGCTGGAACGTGTCGGCGCCGATCGCGTTCGTCGTTCTCGGCCTCGTGGTCACCCACGGTCCGACCGCCTTCGTACACTTCGACCTGCACTCGTCGGCCATTCGTTCCCTGGCCGAGGTCACGCTCGCCCTGGTCCTTTTCGCCGACGCGTCTCGCGTGAACGTCCAACAGCTCCGCGCCGACCTGGCGCAGCCTGTTCGTCTCCTCGGCATCGGGTTGCCCCTCACCATCGGAGCCGGCGCGGCCCTCGCCGCCGGGCTCTTCTCCGGCGCCGGGCTCTGGGTGGCCGCCGCCATCGGCGCCATCGTGGCCCCGACCGACGCCGCGTTGGGGGCGTCCATAATGGAAGACGAACGGGTGCCCGCCAGGGTGCGCCGCGTGCTCAATGTCGAGAGCGGCTTGAACGACGGCATCGCCACGCCGTTCGTCAACCTGTTCCTGGCCGGAGCGGCGACCGCCGAAGCGGTGCGCGGCGTATCCACGGTCGCCACGGCGGCACTCGAGCTCCTCGGTGGTGCGGGCATCGGCATCGGCGTCGGGCTGGTTGGCGCGCTGCTCCTGCTCCAGGCCCGCAAACGCCACTGGAGCGAACCCGCCTTCCAACCCTTGGCGGTGCTGGCCCTGGCCCTCTTCGCCTATTCCGCCGCCCTACTCGCCGGCACGAACGGGTTTGTAGCCGCATTCGTCGCCGGTATGGCCTTCGGCAGCGCGTTCCGACGCGACGTCGACGAGCGAATCGAGTTCTCCCAGGAAGCGGGCACGCTCATGTCGCTTCTGGTCTGGTTCATCTTCGGCGCGCTCATGCTGGTCCCAGGACTCGAGGGCGCAACGTGGCGCGATGTCGTGTTCGCCGTCCTCGCGCTCACCGTCGTGCGGATGGTGCCGGTGGCGCTGTCGCTGGTCGGCGCCGGCCTCGACCGCTCCACCGTGGCCTTCGTCGGCTGGTTCGGTCCCCGCGGTCTGGCCAGTGTGGTCTTCGGCCTCGTCGCGGTGGATACGCTCGCCCCGGCGGATGCCAAGGTCGTCCTGGCGGCCGTGACGGTGACCGTGGCGCTGAGCGTGCTCCTGCATGGCGTGACCGCCTCGCCGCTGGCGGCGCGCTACGGCACGGTCACGGCGCGCCTGCATTCGGAGAGACCCGAGCATGCGAGCGCCCGTCCCCTGACCACCCGCTCGCTCGGGCGTGTGCGTGGCGCCTCGCCGAAGAGGCCCGCCGCGTGAATAGACGAGGCTTCGGGACTCGGCGCTCACTCCGATCGCAAGGCGAGCGCTGCGGGGGTGCGCGCGGCGATGCGGCCGGGAATGGCCGCAACGAGATTGATGAGGATGAGCGTTCCAATCGCCACCAATATCACGGAAGCAGGCACCGTTGGCTGGGGCACGGCGTTGATGCTGCGAGCGAAGAGCGTCCAGAGTTGCCGCCCGGCCGCGATCCCGATGGGTACTCCGATAGCCGTGGCGATGAGAGCGATGACCGAGGCCTGCCAGGCGATCGTCGCGGACAATTGCCGGGACGTGAATCCGAGCGTCTTCAAGAGGGCGAGGTCTCGTCGTCGTCGCCGGACAGACGCGATCAAGGTGAGGGCCAGTGCGACGACGGCGCCGACGGCAAGTCCCGCCGCGAGGATGACGGGTGTGGCTCCAGTGGACTGGTAGTTGACGATTTCCGCCGGGTGTTGGACACCCAAGACTTCGACCGAGTCGCCGGTCGCGTTCGGGTCGGCGGCGAAGACCTTGTCCGAGAACTCGGCAATCCGGTTCATGTCCGCCTGTCCCGCTGCGGCGCTCACGGTGTCGCGGAG
>Ga0302324_100005874_pt1 | contig 26674 bp, 26 predicted proteins | sample Palsa_T0_1_FD_201949 | JGI IMG/M metagenome (GOLD analysis project Ga0302324, IMG submission 201949) | Peat permafrost microbial communities from Stordalen Mire near Abisko, Sweden - Palsa_T0_1 | ecosystem: Environmental > Terrestrial > Soil > Palsa > Peat permafrost | place: Sweden: Abisko...
ACCGTGGAAGATGCGCGAGATTTCAACGGCGTAGTCCATGACTTGATAAACTGCAATGTACGGCAGGGGCGAAAAGACCAGTTCCCGTTGTCCGGCCATGCGGCTTCTTGCTCGCCCCAGGCGGGGATAGTCCTTCAGGCGGGCGCAACCGTCATAGATGATTCGAGCGACACGGCGGGCAGCTTCCGGGTTGTCGCGCTCAATATGCTCGGAAAAGCGCGCCAAATCTTCCGCCGCGGGCAACACCAAGGGACCTCCATCAGGTTTGCAGGAACCGCTGGAGGCGCTGGCCGACTTGCTCATGGGTGAGGTATTCGCCTCGCGCGAGGGCTCCCTCGCCGCGCTTCATGGCCTCGGCGAAGCGCGCCTCCTCCTCGAGGTAGCGCGTGAGAGCATCCTGCACTAATTGTTCGGGGCTACAGCCCCGTAGGGCAGCGGATTGCGCCAGTTTCGCTTCCAGTTCCCCAGTGACGTGCACTTCCATTTTGTCAACTCCTTCTCTCAAGAACACAACGAAGAGGCCGGCGTGAATAGTGCGACGACGGTCGAGCTTCGCTCGCCTGCGCTGGCAAGAGTGCCAGCGCGGCAGGCAATGAGTGCCTGCGCCACGGGGCCGTCAGCAAAGGACAAACTGCAGATGCACTTACATCCCCGGCTTGGGTGGCTCGGGCGGCTTGCGCGCCGCCTGCTTGCGCACCTGCTCGAAGTATTGCTGCACATACGACTGCAAAGCCACCGGCACCTCATCGCGATTGATCTCCCCGCCGGCCTGGGCGTGATGCGCGTCGCGCTGCGCGTAGGGCGTGCGCAACTCCCGATTGCTGTTCTCCACTTCCACCGTCACTTCCCCGGTCACGTTGGCCGCGCGCTTGCCGATGATCTCGCTGATCTTGCCCATGGCCGCGAGCTGCTCGGCCAGCTTCACGTCCTTGCTGCCGTCCTGCCGGCCAATGCCGCTGCCCGGCTGCTTGGTGGCGGGCTGCTGTCCGCTCTGGCCGGGGCTGCCCGGTTGCGCACTCTGGGCGCTCTGGCTATCGTCGCCGGGCTGCCCGTCCTTCGCGTCGGCCTGCTTCCCCTCGCCGGGCTGCCGGCCCTGTTTGCCATTCTGTCCGGCGTTGCCCGATTGGCTCTTCTGCTGGCCGCCATTCTGCGCGCCCGCCTGCTGCTGCCCCTGCTGCCGCATGCGATTCATCAAACTGGACATAGCGTCGCGGAATTTCCCGAGCAGGCCCGAGTTTTCGCCGGGATTGCCGGAGCCTTGCTGGTCGTCGCCCTGCCCCTGTTTGCCTTGCTTGCCGGCTGACGGACCCTGCTTGCCGTCGGCGGACTGCTGGTTGCCCGGGTTGGCGCTAACCCCATCCGGATCTTCGCTCTTGTTCTCGACGCCTTCAAGCTCGGTGGATTGCGCCAGCTTGGAACTGTCCGGCCGGCTGGATGCGGCCTTGTTGCCGGGGTCTGGCTCGCCCACGGTGTCCAAAGCGGAGTCGGGCGCTGCATCCAATTCGCCAGGCGTCTTCTGCCCGGAATCGTCGAGCGAAAAGCCGGGATCGTCGGGGCGCTTAGGATCGCGGGCGGCCGGGTTTTGGCGGTCGCGCGCCGCCTGACCCGCTTCGGCGTAGCCCAGCCGGTCTTGCACGATGCGCGCCAGCGGCGGACGCAGATCCAATGTACGATCCAATCCGTAGCGCAGGGCGAACAGGCCGCCCGCTGCCAAGGCCAGCAGCAACGTCCCGTACAGAGCCCGCGGCATGCGGAGGGGAATGGCGCGCCGCGGGTCGACGCCGGCGGCGATGGATTCGGCTTGCGACCATTGCGCGCGGCGCATGTCGCCGCCCGGTCCGGCTGGATCGATCGGGGCGAAGAACAGGGCGGTGGAGAGGGTGTCGGCGAGGTTCAGATTGCGGTCTACGCGCTGCGCCACTTGGTAGGGCGATGGCGCGCTCCGCAATGTCAGGTAAACGCCGGAGGCCAGCGCTATGGCGGGCAGCAGCAGCAGCCATTCCCAACTAAGGATCTGGGTTCCCGCCAACAGCAGCAGGATGAGCGAAGCCAGCGCGGCGCTAACCGCGTAGGCGGCATGGCGCATAGCCTCGCTGGCGAGGATACGGCGGCGGGCGCGTCGGACCGTTTCGAAGACCATGAACCCCGATGCTTCTCATTATCGCAAAAATCGGGAGTTCACCCAATCGAGCACGATGCCGCGCAAAAGGCACAACTTCCGCCCGGCAATTCGTGTTTCGATTAAAGGAATCGTGGGCGCTACAATAACAACAAACGAACTGGAAGGATTAGACCTATTGAGAGTTCTCATCGTTGACGACGAACCCGCGCAGCGCAGCGGACTGGCGGCCATGGTTTCGGCCTGGGGCATGACGGCGGAGACCGCATCCGATGGCAATGACGCGCTGGAAGCCCTGAGCCGCAACCCGGCGGACGTGATCCTGACGGATCTGAACATGCCCGGTCTGGATGGTTTCGGCTTCCTCGAAAGACTGCGGGAGATGGGCGAAATGCCGCCCACCATCGTAATGACGGCCTACGGCAATGTCGAAACCGCGGCGAGAACCATGGGCGAACTGGGGGCCTACTGGTTTCTGGAGAAGCCGATCCAACCCAAGAGCCTGGAGGAACTGGTGCGGCGCGCCGCGGCGCATGCCAGCCTGCGCAACGAGAAACACGCCCTGCTCAGGCAACTGGCCAACAAGGGATCGCTCGGCGAGTTAGTGGGCAATTCGCCCAAGATGCGGGAAATTTTCGCGCTGCTGCAGCAAGCCGGACCCAGCAAGGCTTGCGTCCTGATCACCGGCGAGAGCGGCACCGGCAAGGAGATGGTGGCGCGCACCATTCACGAGCTCAGCCCGCGGCGGCACGGGCCGTTTATCGCCATCAACTGCGCGGCGCTGCCGGAAACGCTGATCGAAAGCGAATTGTTCGGGCATGAGAAGGGCTCCTTCACGGGCGCTTCGGAACGGCGCTCCGGCTGCTTCGAGCTGGCGCAACATGGCACGCTTCTGCTGGACGAGATCGGCGAGATGCCCTTGCCCACACAGGCCAAGCTGCTGCGCATCCTGGAGGATTCCAAGGTGCGGCGCCTGGGAGGCAAGGCCGAATTCGAAGTGGACGTGCGGCTGGTGGCGGCCACCAATAAGGTGCCGGACGAAGCCATCCGGGGCGGCCATCTGCGGGAAGACCTGTTCTACCGGCTGAACGTTTTTCACATTCATCTGCCGCCTTTGCGCGAGCGCAAGGAGGATGTGGCGCCGATTGCCGAGGCGCTGATCGCGGGCCTTAACAGCAAGCATGAATGCCGCGTGACCGGCATTGCGCCGGAAGTGCTGGGCGCATTCGAGAGGCACTCGTGGCCCGGAAATGTGCGCGAGTTGCGGAATGTGCTGGAGCGCGCGGTGATTGTGGCGGGCGAGGGAACCATCGAGTTGCGGCACGTCCCCGCGTTTCTGCAAGGCCGCGCGGCGATGGCGGCAGCGGCGGGCGCTGGGGCGGTGGCCGTGGCGGCGGACGATCCGGAATCGGTGCGCTTCAGCATCGGCACCACCGTCGGGGACGCCGAGAAGGGGCTGATCCTGCGGACGCTGGAACATACGCATAACAACAAGACGCGGGCGGCCGAGATTCTGGGAATCAGTTTGAAGACGCTGCATAATAAGCTGAAGGAGTACGGCGGGTAGGCGCGCTGGAAGCGGGCCTTGCAGGCAGAATTGCCCGCCTGTTTCCAGTCCGGCCCCCCAAGAATGGCACGGTTATTTATGAGTGTAAGTCCCCGGTCGATCCGGTCGAGCTTTCCTTGCCTACGGCGCCCCTTGTCTGGACCGATCGCGCTAATGCCGATTTGCGCCAGATCGACCGCGAACAGGCGCTCCAAATACTACAGGTCCCGACTCGATATGCCGCGAACGGCGAAGGCGACGTAAAGCGCCTGGAAGGGATACTCCGACGTTCGGCTCCGCGTCGGCGACTATCGTGTCCCTTTCGGAGCCCAGACCGACGGCTCGCTCCGCCCCGCGCAGATCGGCATCGGCGAGATGCCCATCGCCGACCTCATGGGTCTGATAATGAGGAGATCGCCGCCAAAATCGAGCATCTCAGCTGGCGTGGACCCCGGCATCAACTTGCGCGGCGCTTTTCTTCCTTATCGAGTGACTGGTGCAGCAGGGATTTCATGTATGTCTGATACGGCAGCCCATTTCGCGCGGCCAGCCGCCGCAATCTCGCCAAGTCGTCTTCGGGCAATCGGACCGAGATGACGCGCGAAGAGGATAGCCGCTTTACCAAGTCCCCGCGCGTCAACATCTTTAGCGTTCCCGCCTTCGCGGCCTCCGAGCGAAAAGTGGGAATTTTGCGTTGTTTCATGGCACCCTCCATCATATCCAGGGCCAGCGCGGCTGAGCACATAAACCGCGCGCGCAAGGACCGCGCGAAGCGATCTATACTGAAGGCAGCCGGAGCGCAAATGACCACAGCCGTCGATATTGGAACCCTCATCGAGAGATCGCCAGAGATCCGCAAGGGCCGGCCGTGCATCGCGGGCACCGGCGTCTCGGTTCGGCGGATCGCGGCTTGGTACAACCTGGGCCTGACTCCGGAGGAGATCGCCGCCAAAATCGAGCATCTCACGCTCGCACAAATCCATGCGGCCTTGACCTACTACCACGCCAACCGGGACGAGATCGACACCGACATCGCGGCCGAGGAAGTTGCAATCGAAGAACTTTTTCCCATGCCTGCGAAACTGCGGTGAGCCGCGTTCATTTGCGCCTCCATGGGGACCGAGGGCGTTGTGCGACTCGCGCGGATCGAAATGCGCTTCACTGTGCACCTTGAGCGTATAGATGTGCGAGTATTTGCTTGGTTTCCTGTCGTGCGAGCGCTTGCCGAAGCCACTCCCGTAGGGCATCTTCGTCCTTCAGCCCTTTTTCCTCACCCAGCATTTTGATTGGGCCTATCATACGAATGTGTCCGAAAGGCTTGGGCTCTTCATCCACAAATACGGGATAAAGCATCACGGGATGATGGACCCTGAGGAGCCTATACCTATAATTATCCAGTGCAGGGACAACAACATTCAAGTCATGGTAGACGTCGCTTCCCTGAGTCCATGTCCTTACGTCGCCCTCGATCATCCCCTGAGTTCTTTCGCCAAGAAGCTTCGCCTGGGTACGCAGGATCGAAACGGGCGTGACGACAGTCTCGAGCCCCAGCTCCGATGGCCAAAGGTCTTCATTTTTCGTCATTTTCTCCTCACAGATCCAGTCTAAATAACAAGGGGAGGTGGTCGGACCCGGCAGATTTGTTGGGTCGGCCGCCCCGCGTCAGCAGAGAGGTCCCGGCCGCGCTAGTCACGATCTCCACCCCGTCGTGTGAAAGCCGTTCGACCAAGGCGGGACGGATTAGCACCTGGTCAAAGATGTTCCAGTAGTATGTCACGTGTTCATCGGAAACGTTGTGGTACGTTCCAGGCGGCTTCCGCTCTCCGTCTCCAAAGTGTCCCCACATGGGATTGTAGAAGAAGGTGTACTCTTTATCCTGAACGGTGCGGGACCGCTTCAGAGCTTGGCTTCTTACCATGGTAGCGTTCAGGCCATTGGCCGCAACGACGCCCGCTTCGAACGGATTCATATTGAGGTCCCAGCCAGCACAGTCTGAGAAGTGCCCCACCTGTCTCTCGGCGTCGGCGATGGTCCTCCCCAGCTCTGTGCACTCGAAGTACTGGCTTGTATCACTCCAAAGGAGTTTGCTCCGAAAGTGGACGACCGCCAAGATGACGGCGGTCCGCGCAGGAAGCACTAAATGGCGAATTGTAAGTCGCCGGGCATCTTGAACGGGCCGGAGGAACTCGGTCGAGAATCGCGTGAAGATCTTGATTTCGTCCGACGGCCCTGCGGGATTCGCCGCATAATGGAAAAATCGGTTTAGCGTCCCGGTTAAGCGTTCGAAGCAGATCGGCGATGCCGATTTCGCACTCCAGAAGGATCAGCAGATCCACGTTCCTGGAGCGGGCTAGTTCGGCGACGAGCTGCTGCAGCGGCCTTCGGTTTAGATTCCAACAAAGAAATGCCGTTTCCTTTCGGGCCTAAGGATATAGTAACGTGTCCCCAGTCCTCGTGGTCTCCGGCGAAACGGGACAGGAGGAGAATTGGTAGTGGGCTACTTATTGCAAGTAGCCCACTACCGGAGAATTACCGTACCGAATCCTCCATCCCCCCGCTCCACCGCCGCCGTCAGAACAGCCCAGGCACCAGCGCCCATGTCTCGCGGCGATAGACATCGTAATCCCCGCCGAATGCCACCTTCAGGTTCGCCTCCTCCAGCCGGATCTTGCGCCAATACGCGAAGGCCGCCATCGCGAAGCCAATAACGGCCAGCCACTCGCCGGTTACGATTGCGATACCGGCATACATCGTCAGAAGACCCGTGTAGATGGGATGCCGCATCAGCTTGTACGGGCCGGAGCGGATCAGTTGATGGTCGACCTTGATCGTTATTTCGCCGCTCCAATTCCGGCCGAGATGACGCCGCGCCCAGATGGTCAGAAACAATCCAAACCCCTCGACGGCAAGGCCGGCCGTCATGATTAGCGGAGACGCCGGCAGGAATCGGCCCAAACCGCGGATGGGGACGATTTCCAGCAGTAGCGCCGCGTTCGCCAAGAACACGTGGACCGCGCGCGATCCCTTGGATTCCGAAGTCTTTGCTGGGGCAGCTTTCTCGGCTGCGGCCTCCCAATAGAAACTGAACACCACCCAGCCGAGGATGCCGGCTAACAGGAACGGGGAGTGGGCTAACAGCGCCTGGTCTCGCGCGGATGGGAGGACGAGCGAAAAATCCCCGGTGCGTGTGGCCACGACGCCGATCGCCACGCCGCCCCCGGCTGCGATCACGGTGGTTTTTAGGCGCTGGTTCATTGCGTCAGACTACCATTACCGCACCGAATCCTCTACCTCCCGCAACCAATCCGGCCGCTTCAAAACCTCCCGCGGCTTGCTGCCGTCCGGCGGCCCGATCACCCCGTCCCGCTGCATCATATCCAAGATCCGCGCCGCGCGCCCGTACCCCAGCCGCAGCCTCCGCTGCAACGTGGATGTGGACGCCTTGCCCATCTCCAGCACGATGCGCAACGCCTCTTCATACATGGGATCCTGTCCGCCCGGCGCGGCTTCCTCGCCCGCCGGCTCCGCATCGTCGGCCGGCGGCGCCACCAGGAACGATTGATCGTACTCCGGCGTAGCCTGCTCCTTCCAAAAATCCACCACGCGATTGATTTCAGTCTCCGTCACGAACGCGCCGTGCACGCGAATCAGCCGCGACGATCCCGGCGGCAGGAACAGCATGTCGCCCTTGCCCAGCAGGTGCTCCGCGCCCATCACGTCCAGCACCGTGCGCGAGTCCACGCGCGTGGCCACGCGGAAACTGATGCGCGACGGAAAATTCGCCTTGATCAGCCCCGTAATCACGTCCACGCTGGGGCGCTGCGTGGCCAGCACCAGGTGCATGCCGACCGCGCGCGCCATCTGCGCCAGGCGCGTCACCGATTCTTCCACGTTGCGGCCTTCCAGCATCATCAAGTCCGCCAACTCGTCGATCAGGATCAAAATGTACGGCAGCGGCCGCAAGTCTTCCGTGGTGGCCTCGTCCTCCTCGAAAAGGCTGCGCGGCTCCTCCTGTTTCTTGCGGATCTTCTTGTTGAACTGGTCGATATTGCGCACGCCGAATTCGGCCAGCAGGCGCAGCCGCCGGTCCATCTCCAGCACCGCGTTACGCAGCGCATACGTGGCTTTCTTCGCGTCCGTGATCACGGGCGTCAACAGGTGCGGAATGCCTTCGTACATGCCCAGTTCCACGCGCTTGGGGTCCACCATGATCATGCGCACTTCATCGGGCGTCGATTTGTACAGAATCGACATCACCATGGAGTTGATCATCACGCTCTTGCCCGAACCGGTCGAGCCCGCGATCAGCAAGTGCGGCATGGATTCGAGCGCGGCCACCTTGATGCGCCCGTTAATATCCTTGCCCATCGAAATCGTCAGCCGGGACTGCGCCTGCGCGAATTCGTCGGACTCCAGCATCTGCCGCAGCGCGATCACCTCGCGCTTGCTGTTGGGCACCTCGATGCCCACCGTGGGTTTGCCCGGAATGCGCTCGATCAAAATCGATTCCGCCTGCAATCCCAGGCACAGATCCTCGGTCAGCGTCGTGATGCGGCTGTATTTGATGCCCGCCTCGGGCTTGAATTCGAAGGTCGTCACCACCGGGCCGGGATTGATCTGCACTACCGACCCTAGCACGTTGAATTCTTCGAACTTGGATTTGATGCGTACCGCGATATCCTTCAGCTCCTGCTCGTCGTAGGGGCTGCGTCCTTGCCCTTCGTTCAACAGGTCGGTCGAAGGCAGCCGGTAAGCCAGAGGCCCTGCCGCGCGGGTGCTGGCGACTGGGACCGCTTCCTCCCATGGCGGCGAATCCGGCTGCGCCGCGGGCGGCTCATCCAGCGCGCAAATCGGGATATCGGAAGGCTGCTCAGCCGCGGCAGGCTCCTCGGCAGTCGCTTCGACCGGCGGGGCAAAGGCTTCGATTTGCGCCGTTTCCACCTGTTTCGCGGGCTTTGACCGGCGGCGCTTCTCGGCCTTCTGCGCAGCCTTTAGACGCGCCTTCTCCGCCTTGCGCTCGCGCCGCTCTTCCAGCCACAATCGCCACGCATCCGCCAGCGCGTTCAGAAAATGCACAGGCCCCGCGAACCAGACGGCCAGCTTCGACATGGTGAAAGTCGAAACCAGGTAGACGGACACTATCAACGTAGTGATGGTCAGCAGAATCGCGCCCGTGGGATTCAGCGCGTGCATCAGGTAGTGCGCCAGCAGCATCCCCAGCAACCCGCCGATGGGAATCGTGCCGCTGTAGAGCGTCAATCGCGGTGCGAAGGAAACCGCCGCGGTCAAGCTCAGCAGCAGCAGCAGCGTCCCCCAAAGCTTGATGGCGCCGGCTTCCACTTCGTCCGACCGGATCCATTTCCATGCCAGGCCAAACAGCAAAATCGGAAACAAAAACGCGCCGATGCCGAGCCCTTGCAGCAGCAAGTCGGCGAACCAAGCGCCGGGATATCCGATCAGGTTGTGCGGCCGCGTGGCCGCCGCCGTATTCAAAGAGGGGTCGTGGACGTGGTACGACGCGAGGCTGAGCAGCAACACCAAGCCCAGCGATAGGAGCAGCAGTCCTATCAGTTCGTTGATTCGCTTCTGCGGAGTCGGAGATAACAGCTTCATCCCGCTGGCCGGCGGAAGAAAGCCAGAGCAAGCACCATTATGCCAAAAATAATTCGGTAAAACACAAAAAACCACAAGCTGCGCCGGCGCAGGAAACGCAGAAACAGGGCGATCACGATCATGCCCGTAATGGCACTTACCGCGATCCCCACCGCCAGCGCCGCTTCCATGTTGGGATCAAAGGCTTTGTGCTTGATCATGTCGTAGACGGCCTTGGCGGCCGCAGCCCCGATTGCGGGGGTCGAGAGCAGAAAGGAATACCGCGCGGCCGCTTCCCGATTTATATTGCGGAACAGTCCGGCCGTGATGGTGATCCCGCTGCGCGAAACTCCGGGCACCACCGCCAGCGCCTGCGCGATCCCGATCACGCCGGCATCCACGAAGTTGACGCCGGAAATATCGCGGGTCTTGCGGCCCATCCACTCGGCAATCCCCATTACAATCCCGATCCCCACCATCATGCTGCCGATCACCATGGGATTGCGCCAGGCGCCTTCGGCCTGCTTGTTGAACAGCAGACCCGCCACGCCTACCGGGATCGACCCGATGGCCAGCAGCCATAACAACCCGCTGTTGCGCTCCAGTTCCTCGTCGCGTCCCCAGCGCATGCCGAATCCGTGCGCGATAATCTGCACCCAATCGCGCGCAAAGTAGACGATGACCGCCAGCAGCGTGCCGATATGCAGGGCGATATCGAACGTGAGGCTTTCCGTCTGCCAGTGCAACAGCCACGACGTCAGATAGAGGTGCGCCGTGCTGCTGATCGGGAGGAATTCCGTCAGTCCTTGCACGATCGCCAGCACGATCACTTGGTAGATAGGCATGTTTGGGGCAAAATGGAATGGTACCCGATTTTGGGCTCAATACCAAATGATTGGGGAAGGGGAAATTATGGGGAGCAATTCAGTACTTCCACCGGACGACCTGCGGAGAGTTCTTACTCTCGCTCAGCCCGATAAGGCCGGAGCCTTGCGCACATCAGTGTGGTGGGGGACACCTACACCATCCTGGTCACGGGGAACGACACGAATGGCCGTTTTTGTTTGATCGACATGCTGGTTCCGCGCGGTGGTGGACCGCCTCCGCATCGACACGACTTCGAGGAGACCTTCGTCGTCTTGGAAGGCGAGATCGACGCGACTTTCCGCGGCGCCGAGATGGTGGTACGGACGCACCAAAGCCGGATCGGGCGGCGCTGGAGAAGTTCGCGGCCAGGGTGCAAGAACTGGCGCCAAAGTACCGAACCGAGTTGCTCAAGAGCGCCTGAGTCACTGCCCGAGCCGGAGGTATTCCTGCGCGTTGCGATAACAGATATTCCGAATCATCGGCCCTACTAACTCATCGCTATCCGGAATCAGCCCGTTGTCCATATCTCCGCCAATCAAATTGCATAACACCCGCCGGAAGTACTCATGCCGCGGGTAAGACATGAAAGAGCGCGAGTCGGTGATCATGCCCACAAATCGCGAAAGCAGGCCGGTATTGGACAACGCGTTGAGCTGCCATTCCATGCCTTCCTTCTGGTCCAGAAACCACCAGCCGCTCCCGAACTGAATCTTGCCGGCTATTTTGCCGTCCTGAAAGTTGCCGATCATGGTGGCGAAGGTATAATCGTCGATCGGATTGACGTTATATACGATTGTTTTCGGCAAAGCGCCTTCGGTCTCCAGACGGTCGAGGTATGCGCCCAGCGCCGTCACCTGCGGCCAATCTCCGATGGAGTCGAATCCGGTGTCCGGTCCGATTTCGCGCAGCCGGCGTGTATTGGCGCTGCGATACGCGCCCAGATGGAGTTGCTTGGTCCAGCCTTTTTCCGCGTCAAGATGCCCGAAGAACAGCATCAAATACGATGCGAATTGCGCGTGCTCCACCGGGCCGGCTGCCTGGCCATTTCGCGCCCTGTCGAAAATCGTGGCGGCCGCCGGCTCGGAACAAAAGTCCGCATAGCATCGGTTTAGCCCATGGTCGGAAAGGCGCGCGCCCAACGCGTGAAAGTCGTCGTGACGCCGCCGCAGAGCATCGGTGAAGTCCTGCAGGCAGCCGATATCCGCGTTGCCGGCCGACGCCAGCCGCTCCACCCAAGGATTGAAGACATCCGGCTGGTGCACGTTCAATGCCTTATCCGGACGAAACGCCGGAAGGACGCGCGTCCGCAGGCCAGACGCCTGAATCGCGCGATGGCATGCCAGATCGTCGGCCGGATCGTCGGTGGTACAGAGGTGCGTCACATGAAACCGGTCTAAGATGCCATGCGCACGCAGTTCCGGCGTGGCGAGCATCTCGTTCGCCCGTTCCCAGATGCGCGGCGCGCTCCGCTCGTCGAGCAGTTCGTCGATGCCGAAGTAGCGTTGCAGCTCGAGATGCGTCCAGTGATAGAGCGGATTGCGCAGCGTGTACGGCACGGTGCCCGCCCACGCCAGGAATTTTTCGTATGGGCTGGCGCCGCCGGTCGCATACCGTTCGCCGACGCCGTTGGCCCGCATGGCGCGCCACTTGTAGTGATCGCCCTCCAGCCAGATCTCGCTCAAATCCCGGAACTGCCGGTTTTCGGCAATGTCTTTCGGCGGGAGATGGCAATGATAATCCAGGATCGGCTCACCCTCCGCGAAGGTGCGATACAGCCGTTTCGCCGTCCGGTTGCCGAGCAGGAAATCTTCGTTGATAAAGGACACAGTGTTGTGGCTGCTTCCTTTTGTTGTATCATCATACCCATGCGATGCGGGGAATTCTGCTGAGGGGCGCATAACCGTTTCAGGGAAACCGCTCCCTGACGGTCGCGGCTCTGCAACAACCTCGCGGCTCGGTAACGGTGCCCATTTTGTGTCATCATCCTTAAGATGAAGCTGATTATCGGCATACTGCTGCTGGCGGCCTCGGCGCCGGCCAACGACCTCGACACCTTGGTGAAGATCGATACCGGCTGGGTATCCGGCAGCGGGGCCGGAGTGCACGCGTACAAAGGCATTCCATATGCCGCGCCTCCTAGCGGCGAACTCCGCTGGAAGCCGCCGCAGCCGGCCAAGCCCTGGACGGGGATACTGGTCGCCAAGAGCTTTCCGGCCAACTGTCCGCAGGCGCTGCCCCTACCCGGCCCGCAAAGTGAAGACTGCCTGGGACTCAACATTTGGACACCCGCCCACGCGGCGGGCGCCAAGCTCCCCGTCATGGTATGGATTCATGGCGGCGGCTTTCAAATCGGCGCCAGTTCGCAAAGCGTCTACGACGGCGAGGCGTTGGCGGCACAGGGCGTTGTCCTGGTGAGCGTCAATTACCGGCTGGGAATGTTCGGATTCCTGGCGCACCCAGCCCTCGACCGGGAATCGCCGCACGGCGCATCCGGCAATTATGGCCTGCTCGACACGGTGGCCGCGCTCGAATGGGTGAAGCGCAACATCGGCGCGTTTGGCGGCGATCCCGGCAATGTGACCATTTTCGGCGAATCGGCGGGCGGCACGGCGGTCTGCCTCCTGATGGTCGTGCCGCAGGCTGAGGGCCTATTCCAAAAGGTGATTTCCGAAAGCGCCGCCTGGATGTTCGGCCCCATCAGCCATATCACGGAGTCGTGGTATGGACGCGTTCCCATGACCAAATTCGGCGAGAAGCTGGGCACGGATCTGGCCGCCCTGCGGGCGAAGAGCACCGCCGAACTGCTGAAGACCCTGCCGCCGCCGATGACGCGCAACGATGGCGCCGCGGATCGCGGTGAAGCCTACATGCCAGTGGTGGATGGATGGGTGATCCCGGACGATCCTTCGCGGCTGTTCTCAACGGGCAAGTTTCATCACGTGGCCTTGATTGCCGGCACCAATGCGGATGAAGGCACGCTGCTGGGCGGTCCGCCGGTGCGGACCGTGGAGCAGTACCGCAAGTGGGCCGCGGAAAAGGTCGGATCGTTCGCGGATCGCCTGCTGACTCTGTATTCCGCCGCCACCGATGCCGAGGCGCATGCCGCCGCGGCGCAGTCTTCGGGGGATCTGCTCTTCCTGTATGGGACGCGCTCCGTGCTGCGGGCCGCTTCCAAGATCGAGCCGAACGCATTCCAATATCAATTCACGCGCGTCAATGGCGTCGGGCGCCAGATTCACAGCGGCGCGTTTCACGCTTCCGAGATCCCCTACGTTTGGCAGACTCTGCCCGATTCGGCGTACGGCACGCAGGCGTCGTTCATAGGCGACTTCTCCATCAACCCGGACACTTATAACGGGCAAGATGCAAAGCTCTCCGAAGCCATGAGCGGCGCATGGGTGGCGTTTGCCAAGACAGGCAGTCCGAACGGTCCGGGGTTGGCGCACTGGCCTGCATTCGACGGCAAGGAGGCCTATATGGAGTTCGGCGACCAGATCGGCGCCAAGGAATCGTTGCGGAAGCCTTACGTCGATTTCATGAGCGAGTTTACCGAGAGCTTGCGCGGCCACGCCTCCACATACTGATGCTCGAAAAAGTCGACCTGACCCGCGCCATAACAAAGGAAGAATACAAGACCCGCATGCCGGCCTTGCAGGCGAGTCTCTACGAGTTGCAGCTTCGTACGTCGGAAGCGGGACTGCCCAGCGTCATCGTCTTCGAAGGTTGGGAGGCGGCCGGCAAAGGCACGTGCATCAACGTGCTCACCAGCCGGCTGGAGCCGCGCGCCTTCCGCGTGCACGTCATCCAGGAGCCGCGCACGTACGAACTGCACATGCCGTGGCTTTACCGGTTCTGGCAGCACGTGCCGAATTACGGGAACATGGCCATCTTCGACCGGAGCTGGTATCGCCGCGTGCTGGATGAGCGCGTGGAGAAGATCGCGCCCAAGAGCGCGTGGCAGAAAGCGTATCGCGACATCGCGGACTTCGAGCGCACCCTGGCCGACGACGGCTACGCCATCGTGAAGCTGTTCTTGCATATGAGCAAGAAGGAGCAGAAGCAGCGGTTCAAGAAGCTGGAGAGCCATCCGCTGACGCGCTGGCAGGTGACGCAGGCGGACTGGAAGCGCCACAAGGAATACGACAAGTATCTGGTCGCGGTGGAAGAGATGCTGGAACGCACTGAGTCCGAATGGGGACCATGGACCATCGTGGAGGCCACGGACCGTTACGGGACGCGCATCGCGGTCTTCGAAACCATCATCCGGACGCTGAAGGCGGCCGCCGAAAAGCGCCGCGCGGAAGGCATGACGAAGGTGGAAGCATGCTGAAAGACCTGGATCTGGGCCAACACCTTTCGAAAGCGGAATACGAGCGCGACGTGTTGCGTTACCAGGTGCAGTTGCGCGAGTTGGCATGGCAGCTTTACCGGCGCAAGCGCTCGCTGCTGGCGGTGTTTGAAGGGCGCGACGCGGCGGGCAAGGGCGGGACGATCCGCCGGCTGACCGAGAGGCTCGACCCGCGCGGATACGAAGTCTTTCCCATCGCTGCGCCCCAGGGCGAGGACAAAACGCACCACTACTTGTGGCGATTCTGGCGGCGGCTGCTGCCGCCCGACGAAAAGCAGATCCTGATTTTCGACCGGAGTTGGTACGGCCGCGTGCTGGTGGAGCGCGTGGAGGGATTCTGCACGGAAGAGGCATGGAAGCGCGCCTATCGCGAGATCAACGATTTCGAGCGGCAGCTTGCGGACGCCGGCGCCGTGGTGATGAAGTTCTGGCTGCAGATCAGTCCCGAGGAGCAGCTCAAGCGGTTCGAGGAACGGCAGAATACGCCGTACAAGCGCTGGAAGCTGACGCCCGAGGATTGGCGCAATCGAGAGAAGTGGGGCCGCTACGACGAAGCCGTGGAAGACATGTTGCTGAAGACCAGCACGCTCACCGCGCCGTGGACCGTGGTGGAATCGGACTTCAAATGGTTCGGTCGGGTGAAGTGCCTGAAGACCATCGTAGAGGCGGTAAGCAAAACGCTCGACTACCGGCCGGCCGACCCGCTTTAGCGGCCAAAGCCGGAAAACCGGGCAAGAAAGCCGCGCAGAAGACTCGCGTCTAGCGCGGTCCGGCGGCTTCAGCAGTCGTGCGCTACGGGCTGCATTACGGCGTACAAATTCATCTTGAAGGCCACGGACTCGCGCGATGGAAACGCATCGAAGACCACCGGTTCGCCGGTCGACGTGCGGTAGGCCGCGGCGCCTTTCAGCGGGATGAAATCGGCCGGCCGCGAAGGGACGAAAGCATCGCCGGCAGGGCTGATTGGCTGGGTCGGCGCGGCGATGGCCGGCTTCGGCTGCCTGACTTCATGGGCCGGCTCACTCTCCAGGAAGGTCCTGACGTCTTTCACGATTCTGTCTTCGGTGTTGCGGTGTCCGACCTTCCGGATGACATCGCGCAGGGCGAACAAAAGCATGAAGGCCAGCACCCCGCAGCCCAGGATCCACATCGAGCCGGTGCGCGCGGGAACGCTGCGGCGGACGACGATCATCAGGGCTGCGGCAATGATGAACAGCAGCCACATACTCTGTTGAACCAGACGGGCTGTGCTTTTCAGGGTTCGTTCGGCGATGGGTAGGTCGAAAGTCATGATTTGTTCTCCGGTCGCCTTATGCAGTGCACATTGGGAGCCATTCTGCCGGCGGAAGCTATGTCGTTGGAAAATCGGGGGATTCCCTGGGGCGGGCGAAGATCGGTGGTGACAGCGTTTGGCGGCGCGGCCGCATGGGTGTGACAGAGCTGTCACTTTGGGCGGGACGGGCGGTGCTAAACTGCGGAAGGGTGGCCTGTGGCGTCGAATCCAGTCTCGAAACTCACGGAAGAGCAGTATCTGGCCTTTGAGCGGGCAGCCGAGTACAAGAGCGAATTCTTGGATGGCGAGATGTTGGCCATGTCCGGCGCGTCCAGGAGCCATGTCCGGATTCAGCAGAATCTGGCTGGCGAGTTGTACGCCCGTCTACGCGGCAGCGGCTGCGAGGCTCTGGGTTCCGATATCCGAATCAGGGTGTCTAGCAGGAACTACTTTTACGCGGACGTCTCGGTGGCTTGCGATAAGGTGGCGAATGAAGGTGACGACAACCTCACTAACCCGGTCGTGATCTTCGAAATTTCGTCCCCGTCCACGGCGAGATATGATCGCGACCTGAAGTTTCAGCGTTACCAAGACATCGATTCGCTCAAAGACTACATCCTAGTGAAACAGGAGCGGGTCCACATCGAGCATTTCACGCGCCAGGAGGACGGCGGATGGCGCATCCGCTACTACCCGCTGATGGGCGACGATGTGCAGATCGATTCCATCGGGGTGGCTATCCCGGTAAGCCGGATCTACGAGCGGGTTAACATCCCACCAACAGATTAGGCTAAACTGCGGAGGGGTACCCTGTGGCGTCGAACCCAATCTCCGAACTCACCGCGGAGCAATACTTGGCCCTGGATCGGGCGGCGGAATTCCGCAGCGAATTCGTGCATGGCCAGATTTTCGCCATGGCCGGCGGGACAAATGCGCACGCCTTGATCCAGGGGAATGTGTTCGCGGAACTCCATGTTGCGTTGCGGAATACCGCGTGCCGGCCTTTTGGTTCCGATAGCCGGTTGATGGTTTCAGACGAGGCATACGTCTATCCGGACGTGACCGTGGTCTGCACAAAGCAGCAGAGCACTGGTCCGGACAAGGACCTCCTGATCGACCCCGTGGCGATTTTCGAAGTGCTGTCGCCCTCTACAGAGAAGTACGATCGCGGCGTGAAATCCCGGCTCTACCGCGGCATCGACTCGCTTAGAGACTACATCCTGGTCAGTCAGGAAGAGATTTACATCGAGCGGCTCACGCGGACACCAAATGGCGTCTGGACCGTTCGCGACTACCTGGGGCTGGCCGAAGAACTGAAGATCGACTCCATCGGGGTATCGATCCCGCTGCGGCGGATCTACGATCGGGTGGACATCGCGCCGGCTATGCGCTGAAGCGCGCGCGGATGCGCACAGTGCGGTCGAGTTCATCCAGAACTTCCAGCACTTTCCTTGCGAGATCCGGGTCCGGCGGATGTGCCTTCAACCATTGGCGCACTTCGCTCGCAGCGGCGGCGCTGTCTTGCCCGCCGATGAAGGCGTTCAGCCATGCCAGCACAAAGAAGATCTTGCGGTCGCGCTTGATTTGGGGCAGGGAAGCGAGGGCCGGCTCCAGGTAAGGGAGCGTCAGCGCCGGCTGGTTCCAATAGTTGAACGTAGCGAGGCTCTGCTCGATCCAATCTTCCTGCTGCGCGCGATTTTCGATGTAGTCCTTGAAGTATTGCCGCTTTGCGGCGGCGTCCGGCGCAGCGGCGCCGGCCACGTACGCGTACTTGCGGCCGTCGCCGCTCGGATCGCGCTGCTGCTCGGCGTGGAGCAGCGCGGGCGCGTCCGGATCGGCTTGCGCGAGCAAAGCCGCGATCATGGTCCAGCGGTCGAGGGGCTTGATCTCCAGGCCCGGCACGCCAGTCTGGCCGGCCAGGATGCTCTTCAGTTGCGCGAGCGCCGCGGGCGTGGTGGCGATCGCGCGGAAGCTGCGGTAACAGAGAATGCGCAGGCTGAGATCCGGTGCGTCTTGCATGCGCCGCTGTAGCATGGCTTCAAGATCCGGCGCCAAGGCGGTGCGTTGTGCATCGGATATGTAGCGCTCGAAGGCCGTGCCGAGGTGGGCGAGCACGCTTTGCGTGAGCGCTTCGTCGTGCTCCGCGGGAAGCGCGCGTACGGCTAACCGTATGTATACGGATGGCGCCATCCGCAGCTCGCGCACGCCATCCCAGAGTGCGCCCCAGACGAGGGCGCGGCGGAAGGTATCGGTAACTGTGTCAATGTGGGTTGTGAGGTATTGCAGGCTGCGCTCGTCCAGCAGAAATCGCCCATAGGCATAATCCCGGTCGTTTGCGAATACCCATGCAGGGCAAGGTTTGCCCGTCAACGCCGGCATGGTTGCGCCGGGCGTGGAGAGGCCGGCGGGAACCGTCAGCGGCGGCGCGCCATCGTAGGCCAGCAGAATCTGCGTGCGCATGGGCCATATATGGCCTTCGCCCAGAACGTCCGTCTGATGCAGCGTGAAGCGATCGATCGAGCCGTCTTTGCAAGACCATGCGATGTCCACTTGCGGCATGCCGCGCTGCTTGATCCAGGCGTCCGCCCACCCTGCCAACGGCTTGCCGGAGGCGCGCTCGTAGGCATGAATCAAGTCGCCCCATTCCGCGTTGCCATAGGCGTGCTCGTTCAGGAACAGGCGTACGCCGTCGCGAAAAGCGGTCTCACCTATGAGGAAGGCAAGCTGCCGCAGGATGCCGGGCGTCTTGGAATATACGATTGCGCCATAGGCGGATTTTGCGTCTTTCAGGTTGGCGATCGATTGGTGTATCGGAGTAGTCCCCTGGGTGGCATCGATCGCGTAGGCGGCGGGCTTGAACGATTGATAAAAGCGCTTCCAGATTTCATCCGGCGGATAGAGCGTGGCCAAGGTCTCGTAGGCCATGTACTGGGCGAAGCCCTCCTTCAGCCAAAGATCGTCGAACCAGCGCATGGTGACCAGGTCGCCGAACCACTGGTGCGCGGTCTCGTGCAGCACCAAAGCGGCGCGCTGGATCTTGTCGCCTTCGGTGGGCACGGACCGGAACAGGACGGATTCCTCGCGCAAAAAGGTGGCGCCGGCGTGCTCCATGCCGCCGAATGGAAAGCCCGGAATCAAGACGAAGTCGTATTTGCCGAAGGGGAAAGTGCGGTGGAAGTACTCGGCCATGTGGCGCACACCGGCGCGCGCGATGCGCAGAACTTCGGGCGCTTCCTCGGTGGCGCGGTCGAACTTCGACTGGCGCACGAAGAGGCGGAAACCCTCGCCGGGTACGGCGCGGAAGGGTCCGGCGGCGAAGGCGAACAGGTAGGTGGGGAGAGGCTGTGTCTCGGCGAAATCGGTAAGTTTGAAGCCGGGCTTGGCGGGTTTGGTTCCTTCGACGTGTGTGTTGGAAACGACGATCCAGGTATCGGGAGCGGTGATATCGAGATCGAAGCGGGCTTTCAGGTCGGGCTGGTCGAAGCAGGGGAAGGCTTGGCTGGCGTCCATGGGGACGAACAGGGAGTAGATATATTGTGCGCCATCGTCTTGGTCGATGTAGCGCGTGACGGCGCGTCCGGAGGCGGCGATGCCGGAGGTGAAGTCGACGGCGATGCGGTTTTTACCGGCGGCGAAGTAGCGGGCGGGTATGATGAGGTGGCCGTTGGTCGATTGCGATTCGGCCGGAGTATCGTTGACCGTTAGGTTGGCTATGGCGCCATCCCGATAGTCCAGGATTATGGGGTGGGCGGGGGTGGCTAAGGTGAGGGTGATTTCGGCTTGGCCTGGGAGTTGGTTGGCGTCGGGGGAGAGGGCGAGGGATAGGTGGTAGTATAGGTCCGAGACTTGGCCGGCGCGCGATTGGGCTAGTTCGCGGGTGACGCCTTCGGTAGGTGGGGATTGGGCTTGGAGCATGGGCATGAGTAGCAGCAGCGGGGCTAAAGCCCCGCGCCGGCTGAAGCCCGCCCTCCTATCCGTATACTTTGACTCCGGATACATAGGTTGATTTGATCGCAATAGATAAGTCGGATTTATTGAAGTCAAACACTACTATGTCTGCGCGGTCCCCGGGGACCAGGCCAGCCGTGCGTCCGGGGACCCGTCCGGCGCGGGCGGCGTTGGTGGTGGCCATGCTTACGGCTTCGGCCAGGCTGAGCCCGGCGATGCGCATCAAATTCTCGACGCCCCGATCCATCCGCAAAGCGGAGCCCGCCAAGCGCTCCTGTCCGACCAGCATGACCCGGTTGTCCGCCGTGAGATCGACCGCCTGCTCGCCCAAATAGTAGCGTCCGGGCGGACAGCCGGCGGGGGCCGCCGCGTCGGTCACCAGCACGGAACGCGCGACGGTCTTGGCGCGCAGCGCGACCTTCAGGAAAGAGGGCGGCAGGTGGATGCCATCCACAATGAAATCGGCCATCAGGCGGTCTTCGGCCAATTGCTCCCAAAGGTAATTGGGATGCCGACGCATTACGGCATGTGCGCCGTTGCCCAGGTGCGTGGATAGCGAAGCACCGGCGCTGACGGCATCCGCGAGCTGCTGCGCGGTGGCATTGGTATGACCGATGCTGGCCACCACTCCTTCGGCTGTGATGGCTTCGATATAGCGGAGCGATTGCGGCCAGTCGGGCGCCAGGGTCACGATGCGGATCTGGTTGCCGGTGGCCTCCTGCCAGCGGTGGAATTCGTCGAGATCCGGCGGGCGCACCCAGCGGCGCGGATGCGCGCCGCGCGGGCCGTCATCCGGCGAAATGTGCGGCCCTTCCACGTGGAAGCCGTCCATGGCCGCGCCTTCGCGCAGCTTTTCCTTGGCGCACCGGAGGTTGCGCAGGGCGTCCAGCATGCCGGCCGGCGAGCCGGTGATGACCGTGGGATAAAAGCGCGTGACTCCGGTCGAGAACAGGCCGCGGATGGAGCGCGCGATCTGTTCCTGGGTGCATTTGGGATCGTTAAAGTCGACGCCCAGGAAGCCGTTCACCTGCAGATCGATGAACCCGGGCGCGAGATAGAGTCCGCCAGAATCGCTCACAGGCTCGACGGAGGAGATGGTGGCATCGAAGTCTACGTGGACCGGCATTCCGCCGAAAGTTTCAATTCCAATACAATTCATGCGGGCTCTGCTTTATACACAGGATAGCCACAATGCGAAGCTGGCAAGCGCTAGATTTTGCAACCCCATAAAGTTGTTGAAAAGGGCCGCAAAGCCGAACTTCTCTATGGCAATGGCCGGCCCGCATAGGCTAAAAAGAAATAGTCCATCGGCTGCGGCGCATCCTGGAAGGCAAATCTCGGGGGAGGTGGCTTTCCGGGGTGTGCGCGCAGCTACCTCATTGGTCAACGCCCACTGGCTGTCGCGCGTGTACCGGCGACAGCCATCCATAATGGTCCGGCGACGCGCCGTTGATCCGCGCGAAAAACTCCTTTTGCAACTTCTCAGTGATGGGGCCGCGATGGCCCTTGCCGACCGGGATGCGGTCGATGGAGCGAATGGGCGTAATCTCGGCGGCGGTTCCGGTAAAAAAGACCTCGTCGGCGATGTAGAGCATTTCGCGCGGCACGATGGTTTCGACCACCGGGATATCCAGATCCTTGGCCAGACAAAGAACGGTGTCGCGCGTGACACCGGGCAGCACCGAAGCGCCGAGCGGCGGCGTGTGCAGACGGCCGTCGCGGACCAAGAAGATATTCTCGCCGGATCCTTCGCTGACATAGCCGGCTTCGTCGAGCGCGATGCCTTCGGTGTAGCCGTTGGTGATGGCCTCCATTTTGATGAGCTGCGAATTCATGTAATTGGCGCCGGCCTTGGCCAGGGCGGGCAGGGTATTGGGGGCGATGCGCTTCCAGCTCGAGACGCAGACGTCCACGCCCGAGGCGAGCGCTTCTTCGCCCAGATACTTGCCCCAGACCCAGCAGGCCAGGTAGACATCCACCGGGTTGTTCAGGGGGTTTACGCCGACGTCGCCATACGCGCGGATGGCGATGGGGCGGATGTAGCAGGAATCCATGTCGTTGACGCGGACCAGCTCCAGCATGGCTTCGGCGAGCTCTTCGCGGGAGTAGCCGAGATCCATGCGGTAGATTTTGGCGGAGTCCGCCAGCCGCCGCACGTGCTCGCGCAGGCGGAAGATGGCGGGGCCGGCGGGAGTGGCGTAGCAGCGTATGCCCTCAAACACGCTGGTTCCGTAGCTCACGACGTGCGAGAGGACATGGATGGTGGCGTGTTCCCAGGGTATGAAACGTCCGTTGTGCCAGATTCGTTGGGTGGGCGTCAGCATGGCTTAATTATAACGTAGGCGGTTGGAGGGGACGGGAGATGTGTGAAGGCGAGTCGCGGGGCGCGGCGCTGGGTAACTGGCGGCGGACTGCAAGGCACAATTGTGCTAATTGTGCAGATTTGTGCATTCTGGGCGCGCGGAGGGCCGAATGCAAAATCGGACAGACGAACCCAAATTGTCTCTTTAGAATCAACGAGTTGATATTTCGAGATGCTCGTATTTTCGGCCAATACCACCGGGGGCGGCTGGCTGGCGATCAATCCGTCTTTGGGTTGCATCCCGTAATACTTTGTGAAATTGTGTGGCATCGGAAGTACGCGGGGGCGGCATCCCCCGATTTGATTATACGGGTGGGTCGCAAGTGTTTGGGGCCGGCTGTGGCTCGAACGCATTGAAAAGGAAGGAGAGTGGCTTGTTCGCTGGGGCCGTGACCGGCATCTGGGGACGGCCGGTCGTATTTTATGGCCGTGGGTTGCCGTTCCCGCCGCTGCCCGTGGAGTCGATCAGGCGCTGCAGCTTCTCTTCGGTGACTAATTGGGCTGCTGCGAGTTGGGCGATCATCCCGTCCGACTCCCAAGCGCGCCTCCGCTCGTTGCGGGCCTCGCGCACACACATGGAACGGGCCCGCCGCATGTCGGCACGCATCGCGCGACCTTCCCTGCGGATGTCTTCCATTTCACGGTCGTGCCGCTCCTCCGCCGCAGTTTGGCGCTCCCCGGCGTCCGCGTGCAGCCGGGCGAGCAGTTCCAGGCTGTGCTTCAGGGCTTCGAGGCGTTCGTCAATCGTCACGTCTCCTCAATCGTCGCTCCTTCGGCGCGGACGTGTCAGGCGGTAGTGCCTGCTTGCGCTTGCGATGAGGCGCGGGCAGTCAGCATCGTCGTCAATCCAGCGGCCAGCGAACCTCTGGCACTCGATCCGGATGACAGCATCTTCGGGAGTGTGCGGAGGCGGCGAAAACCGACTATCTGGCTTCAAGAAAGTCAGAAGACATGCAATGCCGGAGCGTCGCTCCGGCCACGATGCGGCTTGACGACGATCGCGACTTCCTGATCGAGCGCCACGAGGAAGCGCAGGAGGCGCTCAACGGAAAATTGCCGGAACTCTCCGCGCAGCATTTTGGACACATCGGGCTGGCGGACGCCGAACAGATCGGCCGCCTCGACTTGTTTCAGGCCACGCTCCTTCATGAGCGCGTCGATCTTGAATACAAGTTGCGCTTTGACGAAGTGCTCCTCGGCATTCGGCACTCCGAGATCCTTAAACACATTACGGGTTCCGGTTTCGTATCCTTTGTGGTTCATGGCTTCATCTCCCTCGCAATCTGCTCGGCCTCGCGCAGCCGGCGCTTAATCAGCTCGATGTCCCGGCGCGGCGTTTGGCGGCCCGTCTTGGATTTCTTCCGAAAGCGTGAAGGACGTCGATCGCCTCCATTAGCGGTTCCGTGTCGCGGTGCTTGCCGCCGCGTTGCGCGACGTACAAGGCATAGCCCATGTGATCCTGCACTGTAGCGGGAAACTCGCGCAAATCCCTACGGCTCGATCCGACCCAAATCCCCGGCTTCAAAGTGGGCTCGTCGATCGTCACTATTTTTCGGTATAGCGATATCACCATATCACGTCAAGGCCGGTCCCGGGGTAGGGCCGGGGCGCCATAGCCCAGCCGCGCAGAAAACTTGGGCGGCTTGATCGTGGCGTGGCGGCCGTCACTGCGCACATCACCGAGAGCAAAATAGCCGTTTTCATAGCCGGACACCTCCGAGATGCGACCCACTTGCGAGGGCAACAGTCCGGATTCAGTATAGACCCGCTTGCGGGTGCTTGCCATCGGCCCCGCGCTGCTGTATCGTCATCTTCGTGACCATTACCCGACGCACCATCCTGGCCGCTTTGCCGGCCGCGGCGGCCTTGCAGGCGCAACGCTCCCGCACACAGACATGGAAACCCAAACTGGGCGTTCTCTGCGAGTACTCCGATGCCAACCTGGAGTTCGTGAAAGCGGAAGGCTTCACCAGCATGCAACTGCGGCTGAATCCCGACAAGCTGGACGATGCCGCGATTGCGGACATCAAAGACAAGATCCAGCGCGCCGGGATCTACGTTTCCGCGCTGGCGGTGGATGGGAACCACATCGACCCCGACCCGGCCCGGCGCGCCAAGCAGAACGAGTACGCCGCGAAATGCATCGAGCTGTGCGGCAAGATGGGAATCCCGAATATCGGCGGGCAATCCGGCACCATGAGGGGGGAACCGCTGGCTAAACAGGTGGACGAGATCGTGCGCGTGTACACGGAGAAGTATTTTCCGTTATGCGAGAAGCATAACGTGCGCGTGCTGTGGGAGCCTTACGCCGGCGGTCCGAACATTGCCACGGGGCCGGTGGGTTGGGAGGCGCTGTTCAAGGCATTTGGGAACAGCCCGCACGTGGGCCTGCAGTTCGATCCTTCGCACCTGGTGTGGCAGTTCATGGACCCAGTGGCGGCGGCGCGCGAGTTCGCGGATAAGATTTACGACGTGCACCTGAAAGATACGGAGATTCTTTGGCACGTGGTGAAGCGGGCGGGCATCCAGCCGGTGAATCACGCGAGCTGGTGGCGCTTCCGGGTACCGGGCGAAGGGTCCATGGACTGGAAGGGTTTTTTCTCGGTGCTGGCGGAGGTGGGGTATCAGGGGGCCATGAACATCGAGAACGAGGACGAGTTCTTTTATCCGCCGTACGTGGAGCGGAATTTCACGGAGCAGTATAAGCGCGGGTTCCGGGTGGCGCACGAATTTCTGAAGACGCTGGTACCGCCGGTTACGGTATAGAGGCGGGATTAGACCGTTTGGCTATGCTCGGGATCCGTTGAGGAGGTGAGACCCAGTTGGTTTTGCGGACGCGCCACGCTAAGCAACCCCTCCGACGCGCTCATCAGGCGATCGTAGAACATCCGGTGCACCTCGTTGGTTGTCAGGCCGGGCGTATCGGTAGCGATCGGGGCTGCCGTAGGCGGCTGCGAGAAAAGGCGGTACGCCTGCAAACCCTTCCCAACTGTGAGATTCTTGACAATCATGGTTTTGGTATCTCTTAATTCGAGGATACCACATCCAGCAGTTTCGGCAGAAAATCGGTGTTGGCCCAGGCGGCCAATTCGCGTACTTGGGTAACCTGGCCGAGCACCTTGAGCATGTGCGCACGGGTGGGGTCGAAGATACCTATGTTCAACACGCCAATGGCTGCGCGGCCGCAATCCTCGCTCCACAACGGAACCGCGAGAAGCCAAGCGTGGCGTTTTCCCGGCTCCAGTTCCACATACACGCCGGCGAACACCGTTCCAGAGACCTCCTCTTCGTCGTACGTTCTGGCATCCAGCAACCTGGCTGCTCTACCGGCAATACCTTCCCCAAAGCGCATTTTCACGTCCCAAAAGGTGGGATCCGCCACGGAGGTGCCGGCGACCAACCTCAACACGTCGCCCTTCTCGATCGCCATAAGACTGATCTCGACATACGGGAGCAAGTCCTTCAGCACCGCCTCGTCCGCCCGGGTCTTGGCCACGGTTTTCTTGAGGAGACTCGCGACATAGTCACCGATGGTGGCCACGAGGTCCACAATCTTTTGCTTGCGACCGATGGCTTCAGGGCCGGCCGCGACACCGGCGAAGAAATTCCTAACGGAAAGAAGCGCGTTCCGCCTGCCTTCCAGGAGCGCGCGTTGGGTGGGCGTGGGGGGGTCGGCGAGGGCAAGAGGCTGGCCCAAACGCCAATAAATCCGATAGGCGCTGCGCTGAGGCTTGCGCACGCTCAGAAATGCGACCCGCAACAACGGAGAATAGAAGAATCCTTCGGACGCCCGAGCTGTGAGTGCGGAATCGAAGACTTCCCGCTCCCGACTGCCCGCGGTGAAAACCTGGTAGGCCTGAACTGACGGCGGCTCGGCGGCGAGCGACATGGAGTCCGGGAAGCTGACTTGGAAAGCCAGCGTGCCTGCCGTCTCGCAGTAGACGTTGAACTGGGCGTAGTCCAGGTCATCCCGGCGTGGGCTGCCGGAGGTAGACAATTCTTTCCGGTCCATGGCGTAGGTGTGGGCATCCAGGCTCTCAATCAGGAGTTTCTGCGGCCGCTCAGCCGATGGTGCCGGGTCGAAATCAGCGGTCCCCTTATCCGGTCCCAGCGAAATACCGGGCGAGCTTCCCCCGGGCTGCAGCAGATAATCGGTTGTCCGGCCAGCGTCCGCCCATTGCCGATGCAACTGATAAACAGCGGCGCCTTCCGCGCCGCGCACGGCCCGAATGCCTTCAAACGCCATCTGGTTGTGGCCATCGCCATCGTCATAGATGCGGATGGTCAGGGCCATCCTTTCGCATTGGAACAAATCGGGCGGAAGCGCCAAGGCGGTTCCGGGACTCTCGGGTTTGACAGGGGCGGTGGCAGTGCCGCGGGATAAGCCTGGTCGAACCTACCATAGGCGTCGCGCAAAAGAAGGTGTACGCGCTCCTCCGCGTCGGCTGGCTTGACGATGCTGATGTGATCGCTGCCTGGGATCAGATGATGGTCGCCGAAATAGTGGGCCGCGGAATCCACCTCGACGATCGGGCGGAGGCCGATGAAGCCGGGCAGCTTTGGAAAGTTCTGTTCGCACCACTCGCATCCAGCCAAGCGCGGAATGAGCTGGCGGTCCC